>Ga0209002_10000313_pt1 | contig 37471 bp, 37 predicted proteins | sample Rifsed16ft2_FD_184010 | JGI IMG/M metagenome (GOLD analysis project Ga0209002, IMG submission 184010) | Soil microbial communities from Rifle, Colorado, USA - sediment 16ft 2 (version 2) | ecosystem: Environmental > Terrestrial > Deep subsurface > Rock core/Sediment | place: Rifle, Colorado...
TCTTCACCATACTCAACGGTATGCCTCAGTCGCGCGCCTTGCTGGCGCGGCGCATCGACGCTCTCGGTGCGTCAAGCTATTTACGAGACGGTACACTAGAAGAACGTCCCGTCGAGCGGGGAGGACGCCGTGGCGTAGAGCTTCTTTGCGATCCTTCCGGCCAGAAACGCCTTCCGGCCCGCCGAGACCGCCTCCCGCATCGCCTCGGCCATCAGCACCGGGTCCTTCGCCCCCGCGATCCCCGTGTTCATCAGGACGCCGTGGCACCCGAGCTCCATCGCCACCGCCGCATCGGATGCCGTCCCCACTCCCGCATCGACGATCACCGGGACCTTCACGGTCTCCAGGATGATCTTGATGTTGAACGGGTTGCGGATCCCGAGGCCCGACCCGATGGGAGCCGCCAGGGGCATCACCGCGGCGCAACCGGCGTCCTCGAGCTTTTTCGCCATGATCGGGTCGTCGTTGGTGTACGGCAGGACGATGAACCCCTCCTTGACCAGGTGCTTGGCCGCCCGGAGAAGCCCCTCCGTGTCGGGGAAGAGGGTCTTTTCGTCCCCGATCACCTCCAGCTTCACCATGTTCGACATCCCCGCCTCCCGGGCGAGAAAGCAGGTGCGCACCGCGTCCTCCACGGTGTAGCAGGCGGCCGTGTTGGGAAGGAGGAAGTATTTCTTCGGGTCCACGTGGTCCAGAAGCGACTCTTTGCGCCTGTTAAGCTCCACTCTGCGGACCGCCACCGTCACGATCTCGGCGCCGGAGGCCGCAAGGGCCCGCGCCATGGTCGGGTAATCCGGGTACTTCCCCGTGCCCACCAGCAACCGGGAGCGGAACGTCTTTCCCCCCAGCGTAAGCGGAGTGTCCATCCTCTATCCTCCTCCCACGAATGTCACGATCTCAAGTCGGTCCCCCTCGCTAAGGACCGTCTCGGCGAACTCCGCCTTCCGGACGAGGGACAGGTTTCGCTCCACTGCAACGCGCGTCATGGGCAAGGAGAGCTCCCGGAGCAGCGAGAGGACCGTCGTTCCCTCGTCGATCCGTCGTCTTTCCCCGTTCACGATGATCTCCACGTGCCTCCCCGTCGTTTCAGAAGTAGAGGTCCTTCTCTCCCGCGAGCACCCGCGAAAGCATCCGCTCGAATGCCTCGGCAAGGGGCGACCCTTCCATCTCCTCCTTCCCCTCCCGGACCGCGGCGAGACATTCGTCCCGCAGGCGGGGATCCCCCGCGGAAACCGCGTACTCGGCCAGCGTCAGGAGCGCGTTGGGAAGGCAAAAACCCCGGATCTGCCCGTCGGCCGCCATCTCCGTGAAGGCGTCTCCCGTACGGTTGCGCCGGTAGCAACTGGTGCAGAGAGAGGGAAGGTATCCGCGCCCGAGGATCATCCGGATGATCTCCTCGACCGGTCGCGTATCGTCCAGTTCGAACTGCTCCGAGTCGACTCGCCGGACACCCTCTTCGTACCCGCCCGGGTCGGTCTTCGACCCCGCGCTGATCTGCGACGCCCCGATGTCCAGGACCCTGTCGCGCAGCGCCGCCGGCTCCCGCGTGGTCACGACGATGCCGGCCGTCGGGACGGAAAGCCGGTAGACAATCACGATTTTCTCGAACTCGTCGTCGGAAACCGGCCGGGGTGCCTCCCGCAGGGGTGAACCGAAGGCCCTCTTGAACCGGGGGACGGAGATCGTGTGGGGGAACGTCCCGTACGCCTCCCGAAGGGATTCCGCGTGCCGGATGACCGACAGGACCTCGAACCGGTAGTCGTAGAGTCCGAGGAGTGCGCCGATCCCTACGTCCCGGAACCCCGCCCTCATCGCCCGGTCCATGCACGTGAGTCGCCAGGCGAAGTCCGCTTTCGGCCCGGAGGGGTGCATCGCCCGGTAAGTCTCCGGGTGGTACGTCTCCTGGAACACCTGATACACTCCGGCGCCTGCCTCCCGGAGGAGCCGTAACTCCTCCTCGGGCATCGGGGCGGCGTTCACGTGCAGGATGCGCATCCCCGTCCCGCGATAGATCGCCCGGAGGACGTCCGCGATGTACCCTGCGTCGGTCTTCCCCGGATGTTCCCCGCTGACCAGCAGGAGACGATGGAACCCCTTTCTTTCGAGGAACCGGGCCTCCCGGACGGCATGTTCGGGGGAAAGGGTGATCCTCCCGGCTTCCCGGTTGTCCTTGCGGAACCCGCAGTACAGGCAGTTGTTTCCGCACTCATTGGAAAGGTAGAGGGGAGCGAACAGCACGATCCGCCGCCCGAAGACCTCTTCGCGCACGGCCCGGGCCATCCCCGCGGCCGTTTCCCACACCATCGGGTCCCCGGTGGCCAGCAGGCGGGCGGCTTCCGGGAGGGAGAGCCTGCGCTTCGGGGACAGGGACGCAAGCAGGGAAAACGCCTCGCGCCGCCGAAAGGGCGCGGCATCGTCTTGAAGCCGGGAGATCTCCCCCGGAGAGACGGGCAGGAGGTCGCTCCGGGATTGCATGTTCTGCGGAAGCATCGACATGATTCCCCCGAAAATGAAAAACCGCGCCACAATCAGGCACGGTTCGAAGAGCACCACGCTCCCTGCGCCGGTATTATCCGGATCAGGTTCGACGGGTTGCCCGCTCGAAAAGCGCGGGCTCTCAGCGAAAAGCACCCCTGGCGGCTTTTATTTCATGGTATTTCCCCCCCTTGTGGTTGTCAAGCGGGAGAACAGCGGGAGACCAGCGGGAGGCCTTGCGATTGCGGCGAAGTGCCCGCCCGTATTTACTTGACGGGGGGGTTCAAGTAGACTTTCCGGAACAGATCAAGCCGATCCCGGTCGCAAGGAGTATCCGTTTGGCAAGACCCACCGTGGCGGAAATCCACCTCCCTGCACTGCGCAACAATCTCAGGATCATCCGCTCCCTCCTTCCCTCTTCGGCCTCGATCTTCGCGATCGTCAAGGCGGATGCGTACGGGCACGGGGCGGTCCCCGTTGCCAGGACGCTGCGGGGAGAGGGCGTGCGCATGTTCGGGGTGGCCTTGGTGGAGGAGGGGGTGGAGCTGCGACGGGCCGGGATCACCGAGCCGTTGGTGGTGCTGGGGGGTGTGGACGAGCAGCAGGCCGAGGAGGCCCACGCCGTCGGGCTCTCCGCCGCGCTGTTCGACCTGGGGCAGATCCCCTACCTCTCGCGGGTAGGCGCAAGGAGCGGGAAGCCCTTTCCGGTCCACATCAAGATCGACACGGGGATGGGGCGCCTCGGGCTTCTCCGCCGTGCGACGAAGGCGGCGATCGAGGCGATCGGGTCCGGGAGTGCCCTGCGAGTCGACGGGGTCATGACCCACCTCTCCTCGGCCGACGGAAGCGCCGAGGCGGACAGGGAGTTCACCCGGATGCAGCTGTCCGCGTTCGCCGAGGAGGTACCGCTGGTCCGGAAAGCCTTCGGCGCGGCCGTGCGCGCCCATGCGCTGAACAGCGCGGGGATCCTGTCGTACCGGGAGCATGTCTTCGACATGGTGCGCCCGGGGATCACCCTCTACGGGTCCCTGCCGGCGGAAGGGGCAGGGGCCGACCTGGGCTTGAAGCCGGTGATGCGGCTGCTCACCAGGATCATCTCGCTCAAGGAGCTTCCCGCAGGTCACCCGGTGAGCTACGGTCGTCACTTTCTCTGCGCGGGGAAGCGCAGGATCGCCGCGGTCCCGCTGGGATACGCCGACGGTTATCGCCGGGGTTTCTCCAACGCCGCCTCGATGTGGGTGAACGGGCACCGGGTGCCGGTGGCCGGGAGGGTCTGCATGGACCACACGATGCTGGACGTAACCGATGTTCCCGGTGTGTCGGTCGGGACGGATGTCGTCGTGATGGGGGAAGGGGGGGCGACCGCGGACGAGCTCGCCCGCATCTCGGGGACGATCCCCTACGAAATTCTCACGCAGGTCGGGCGACGCATCCCGAGGCGTGTCGTTGACTGACAACCGGAAAAGAAACGGCGTCACCGCTTTCCTGGAAACCTTTGGGACCCGGGTATTCCGGATGGTCGAGGACCTGGGGAACCTGTTCGTCTTCCTCCTGCAATGCCTCACCTGGATGTTCCGGCCGCCCTCGGAGATCCGGAACATCGTCAAGCAGATGGAGGAGGTGGGGGTCAACTCCCTGCCGGTGGTGCTGGTCACGGCGACCTTCACGGGGATGGTGCTCGCACTCCAGAGCTGGTCGGGGTTCCAGCGGTTTCAGGCGACGAGCTTCGTCGGAACGGTGGTCGCGCTCTCGATCACGCGGGAGCTGGGACCGGTGTTCGCCGGGCTCATGGTTTCGGGACGCGTGGGGGCATCGATGGCGGCCGAGCTGGGGACGATGAAGGTCACGGAGCAGATCGACGCGCTGGTGACCCTGGCCACGAACCCGGTCAAGTATCTCGTCGTCCCGCGGGTCGTGGCCTCCACCCTCGTCCTCCCGGTGCTGGTCGTCTTCGCGGACCTGGTCGGTGTCCTGGGGGGGTACTTCGTGTCCGTGTACCTCCTCGGCGCCAACCCCTACGTCTACGCGGACAAGACGTACCAGTACCTCGAGTTCCGGGACATCTACACGGGGCTCGTGAAGGCCGCCGTCTTCGGGTTCCTCATCGCGCTCATCTCCTGTTATAACGGTTTTATCGCCCAGGGAGGCGCGGAAGGGGTCGGGCGCGCCACGACGAAGGCGGTGGTTGCTTCGTCCATGACCGTGCTCGTGTCGGATTACTTCATGACGTCGTACATGTTTTAGAGGACCGCCGCGGGACGGGCGCCCATTCGGAGTCAACGAAGGGAGCACGAACGGCCGATGATCGAGATCCGGGGGCTGCACAAGAGGTTCGGGAAGAACATCGTCCTGGACGGGATCGAGCTGGTCGTCCCCCGGGGGAAGAACACCGTGGTCATCGGGGGGAGCGGCACGGGGAAGTCGGTGCTCATCAAGTGCGTGGTGGGGCTTCTCCGCGCGGACGAAGGGGAGATCCTGATCGACGGGGAGGACGCAACGAAGATGGACGAGCGCGAGCTTGTCCGGATCCGGCGGAAATTCGGCATGCTGTTCCAGGGGTCCGCCCTGTTCGACTCCATGAACGTCGGGGAGAATGTGGCGTTCTCGCTCCGGAGACTTCACCTCTACCCGGAACGCCAGATCCGCGACGTGGTGGAGGAAAAACTCGCCATGGTGGGCCTGCGGGATATCCAGCACCTGATGCCGGCGGAGCTCTCGGGCGGGATGAAGAAGCGGGTCGGGCTGGCCCGTGCGATTGCCGCCGAACCGGAGATCCTCCTCTACGACGAGCCGACCACGGGGCTCGACCCGATCATGGCGGACGTGATCAACGACCTCATCATCTCCTTGCGGGAGTTGCTCGGGGTGACCTCGATCTCGATCACGCACGACATGGCCTCCGCGTACAAGATCGCGGACCAGATCGCCATGTTGTATAAAGGAAAGATCGTCGAGGTGGGAACGCCGGAGGAGATCCGGAACACGCGGAACCCCGTCGTCTCCCAGTTCGTCGAGGGGCGGGCGGAGGGACCCATCACCGCCGAGCACGAGGAATTCGTCCGCTTTGTCCGGCGCTCGGGCGAAACCGGGACGCAGGGAGGACGTTGATGTCGAAAGAGGCGAAGGTGGGGATCTTCGTGCTGCTGGGGATCGTGGTTCTCACCTACTTCACGTTCAAGGTCAGCAAGCTGGGGGGGATCGGGGAGAAGGGGTACAACCTGACCGTCGACTTCGAGACGGCGGCCGGGCTCGAGCCGAAGGCGAACGTGAAGATGGCGGGCGTTCCGGTCGGGAAGGTGGAGGCGATCCGGCTTGTCGGGAACAACGCCCGCCTGGTGCTCCGGATCCAGGAGGGGGTGCAGATCCCGATCGACTCGGTGGCGTCCATCCAGACGCAGGGCCTCCTCGGGGAGAAGTACGTGGAGATCCTCCCGGGGAAGGACACCTCCCGGATGCTCCCCGCCGGGGGCCGGGTGGCGAACACGATCCCTCCCGCGAATCTCGACGAGATCATCCGCAAGGTATCGCTGATCTCGGAGGACTTGAGGAAATTCACCCAGACCCTCGCCTCGACCCTGGGCACGGAGGAGGGGAGGAAGGCGGTCTCCGACATCCTCCGGAACGTCCAGGAGACGACCGAGGTCCTCCGGACGGTGGTGGCGGGGAACGAGGAACGGCTGAACCGGATCTTGGCCAACGTCGATACCCTGTCCGGGGACCTGAGGGATATCTCCTCCGCCAACAAGGAGGACCTCCGCGCGACGATCGCCAACCTGCGCGCCTTTTCCGAGACGCTGAAGACCGAGGGGCCCGGCCTGGCCCGCAAGCTCGAGGAGATGAGCGAGCAGGTGAGCGGAGCCATCGGGGAGAACCGGGGGAACATCCGGGAGAGCATCGAGAACTTGAAGAACGCCTCGGCGAAGCTCGACAACACCCTCGAATCGGCGAGCAGGGTGCTGGCCAGGATTGATCGCGGGGAGGGAACGCTCGGCAAGCTGGTGAACGACAACACGACCGTCACCACGCTCAACGACACGCTGGACGGGATCAACCGCTTCGTCCGCAAGACGGATGCGCTCAAGACGTTCCTGGACTACCGCCTCGAATACCAGACCGAGCCGTCCGAGTTCAAACATTACGCGAACCTGCGCCTCCAGCCCTCGGCCGACAAGTATTACCTGATCGGGATCGTGGACGACCCGAGGGGGAAATTCGACTCCACCGAGACGATCACCACGACCACGCCCGGGGGGACGGTGCGCACCCAGCAGGAGTCGTTTTCCAACGACCTGAAGTTCACGGCGATGGTCGCGAAACGGTTCTCGGCACTCACGATCCGGGGCGGGGTCATGGAGTCCACGGGGGGAGTGGGGCTCGACTACCACCTGATGAAAGACCGCATGAGCATCGGCGTGGACGCCTTCGACTTCGCCCGGAAGGACCAGCCGCCGCATTTGAAAGTGTTCGGCAACTATGATATCGTCAAAAACTTTTTCATCACGGGCGGCGTGGACGATGTCTTGAACGACGAGGCGAATCTCCGCACCCTCTTCTTCGGGTTCGGGATCAAGTTCGCGGACGAGGACTTGAAGACCGTATTGGGGGCCGTCCCGATCAGGCCGTAGCCGGCCGCACAAGTCGGGGAAAAAGGAAGGGCGAAGATCCATGGCACGAATCCGCAGGGCGATCGTGAGTGTTTCCGACAAATCCGGGGTCGCGGAGTTCGCAAAGGGGCTGTCCCGCCTGGGAGTGGAGTTGTTCGCCTCGGGAGGGACGGCCAAACGGCTGCGGGAGATGAAGGTCCCGGTCCGGCTGATCGAGGAATACACCGGCTTCCCGGAGATGCTTAACGGTCGCGTGAAGACGCTCAACCCGAAGATTCACGGCGGACTCCTGGCGGTCCGGAAGAACGCCTCCCACATGAAGACGATCGCGTCCCACGGCATCGTTCCGTTCGACATGGTGGTGGTCAACCTCTACCCGTTCGAGGCGACGATCGCGAAACCGGACTGCACGCTCGAGGAGGCGATCGAGAACATCGACATCGGCGGCCCGGCGATGCTGCGCTCCGCGGCCAAGAACTTCCGGGATGTGGCGGTGGTCACCGACCCGTCGGACTACCCCGACATCCTCGGGAAGCTCAAGAAGGGAAACGGCAACCTCGATCCCGGGACGCACACGGACCTGGGCCGGAAGGCCTTCGTCCTCACGGCGCGGTACGATGCCGCGGTCTCCAACTATCTCGGCCGCGGGGGGGGCGAAAGGGACGAGTACCCGCTCACGTTCACCGCCCAGTGGCGCAAGGTCCAGTCGCTCCGGTACGGGGAGAACCCGCACCAGAGCGCGGCCTTCTACGCCGATTCCCGCCTGCCCGACGAGCCCACGCTCGGCGGGGCGAGGCAGCTCCAGGGGAAGGAGCTCTCCTACAACAATATCGTGGACCTCGACGCGGCGCTCCAGCTCGCCATGGAGTTTACGGAACCCGCGGCGGCAATCATGAAGCACACGAACCCCTCCGGCGTGGGGCTGTCCCGGCGACGGCTGGTGGACGCCTTCAAGAAGGCGAGGGAGTGCGACCCGGTCTCGGCCTACGGGGGAGTCATCGGGTTCAACCGGGCGGTGAACGGCGAGACGGCCAGGGAAGTCGCGTCGACCTTCTTCGAGGCCGTCATCGCCCCGTCGTACGACAAGGAGGCCCGCAAGGTCCTCTCCGGGAAGGTCAACCTGCGCCTCCTCGAGACGGGCGGGGTCTTCCGCTGGGGCGGGGACCCCGGGCACGAGATGAAGAAGGTGAGCGGGGGGCTTCTCCTCCAGGGGAGGGACCGGCACGTCCTGTCCCCCGCGTCCCTCAAGGTGGTGACGAAACGCGCCCCTACCGAGGAGGAGCTCGAAGCCCTCCTCTTCGCGTGGAAGGTGTGCAAGCATGTGAAATCCAACGCCATTGTCTATGCGCTCCGGGACCGAACGGTCGGTGTGGGTGCGGGGCAGATGAGCCGCGTCGACTCCGCCAAGATCGCGGTGATGAAAGCCCAGCGCCCGACGGCGGGGACGGTGGTGGCCTCGGACGCCTTCTTCCCCTTCCGCGACGGCCTGGATGCGGCGGCCGCGGCGGGGGCGACTGCCGCCATTCAGCCCGGAGGGTCGGTCCGGGACGCGGAGGTGATCGCGGCGGCCGACCTGCACGGGATGGCGATGGTGTTTACGGGAGTGCGTCACTTCCGTCACTGATCCGACCGGTACGGCGCGGAGAAAGGAGGGGACAGGTGGGCCTGCAGATCCTGGTCGTGGGAAGCGGGGGGCGCGAGCACGCTCTCGTCTGGAAGATCGCGCAGAGTCCTTTGGTGGAGAAGATTTTCGCGGCGCCCGGGAACCCGGGGATGGCGAAGAACGCGGAACTCGTTCCCGTGCCGGTGGACGAGACCCCCAAGATCGTCGATTTCGCCGTGAAGCAGCGGGTGGACCTGACGGTCGTGGGGCCCGAGGCGCCCCTGGCCGCCGGCCTCGCGGACGATCTGGTGGGGCACGGACTGCTGGTCTGCGGGCCGAGCCGGGCCGCCGCGCAGCTCGAGGGCTCCAAGGTGTTCACGAAGAATCTCCTGGCCAAATACGGGATCCCGACGGCGGATTTCCGGGTCTTCGACTCCTACGACGACGCGGAGCAGTACGTCCTCACGCACCGGCTCCCGGTCGTGATCAAGGCCGACGGGCTCGCGGCGGGAAAAGGGGTGGCCGTGGCGGGGACGTACGAAGAGGCGGTCGAATTCCTCCGGGACGTGATGGAGAAGCGGGTCTTCGGCGACGCGGGGGAACGGGTGGTCGTCGAGGAGTGCCTCACGGGCGAGGAGGCGTCCTACATCGTGTTCACCGACGGGGAGAAGATCGTTCCCCTGCCGTCCTCCCAGGACCACAAGCGGATCGGCGACGGCGACACGGGGCCGAACACCGGCGGAATGGGCGCATACTCCCCCGCGCCGGTATTGACCCCCGAGGTCGAGCAGAAGGTCCTCCGGGAGATCTTCGAGCCGCTCCTCGCCGGGATGCGCGCCGAAGGGACGCCGTTCCGGGGCATCCTCTACGGCGGGCTGATGATCGAGCGGGGGATGCCGAAAGTCCTCGAGTTCAACGTGCGCTTCGGGGACCCCGAGGCGCAGCCGCTGTTCATGCGTCTTGTGAGCGACCTCGTGCCGCTCCTGGTCCAGTGCGCCCAGGGGAAGCTTACCGACGCGGTCATGGAGATCGACCCGAGGCCAACCGTCTGCATCGTGATGGCCTCCGGCGGATATCCGGGTTCCTACCGGAAAGGGTTCCCGATCTCCGGCATCGAGGAGGCGGAAGGATTGGGCGGCGTCCAGGTCTTCCACGCCGGCACGGCGATACGGGACGGGAAGCTGGTCAACAACGGAGGAAGGGTGCTCGGGGTCACCGCCGTGGACGACGACATCCGGAAAGCGATCGAGCGGGGATATCGCGCGGCCGGAAAAATCCGATGGGAAGGGGCGTACTACCGCACCGACATCGGGAAACGGGCGCTCCTGCGGGAGGGGGCATAGACGATGGCGGGCAAGGTTCTGATCCTCATGGGGAGCAAGGCGGACGCGGAGGTGATGGGAGAGGCCGCCCGCGTTCTTTCCGGGTTCGGAATTCCCTATACCCTGACCGTGGCGTCGGCGCACCGCTCACCCGCTCGCACCCGGATGATCGTGAGCCAGGCCGAGGGGGAGGGGGTTTCGGTCATCATCGCCGGGGCCGGCGCCGCTGCGCACCTCGCCGGCGCAGTCGCGGCGGAAACCCTCCTCCCGGTGATCGGCGTGCCGCTGGCGGGTTCGCCGCTTTTCGGGTTCGACTCCCTTCTCTCAACGGTCCAGATGCCGGCGGGGATACCCGTGGCGACCATGGCGATCGGGAAAACGGGGGCACAGAACGCCGCATACCTCGCCGCGCAGATCCTCGCCCTGTCGTCCCCCGACCTCCGGGAGAAGATCCGGGAGCGCAGACGCCTGATGGCCGAGGAGGTCGCGGCCTCGGCCGAAGAGGTCCGATGATCGCTCTTTCCCCGGAGTGCTTCCCCTGTTTCTTCCGGCAGGCGGACCTCGCGGCCCTCGCGCACGGCGCCTCCGAATCGGTGCGGAAGGCTCTGGCCGCCCGCGTGGCGGGCATTCTTTCCGATGTGCCGGACAAGGAGGTCCCGGCGAGAATCGCCACGGGCCTGCACGAGATGGTCCGGAACGTGCTTGGGACCGACGACCCCTTCCGGGGTGTGAAAGAGAGAGAGTTCGACCGGTTCGGCGAGGTGGCTTCGAGGGCGGAGTCGCTTGTCGCCGCCTCCGAGGAGCCGATCTCTTCCGCCGTCTGGATGGCGGCTTTCGGCAACATCATGGACTCGGGGATCATCGAGCGGGAGTCGATGGAGGGTGAGATGGGCCGGCTCGGGGCGGGGGACGGATCCCGGCAGATCCCGGACAGGCTCCGGGACGCGATCCTTAGCGCACGGACGATCGGGGTTCTGTTGGACAATGCGGGGGAGGTGGCCTTCGACGTGCCGCTCCTCTCCCGGCTCGCGGGGGAGGAGAGGACGGTGTGGGTCGGCGTGAAGGGCGGGCCCGTCATCGATGACCTGACCGAGTCGGAGGCCCAAAGGCTCGGGTTGTCCGCCTACGGCGATGTTGTCTCGAACGGCAACCGGGGAGTGGGGACCGACCTGGGGCTCTGCACGCGGGAGTTCCGGGACCGGATCGCGGGCTCCGACCTGATCCTCTCGAAAGGGCAGGCGAATTTCGAAACCCTGTTCGGGCACGTCCGCAACGTTTTCTTCCTGTTCCGGTGCAAGTGCCCCGTCGTCTCCCGGGCTCTCGGGCTTCCCGAAGGGGACCTCGTCGTGCTGGACGGGGAGCGCGCGGGATGACACGCCTGGTCCGCCTGGACTCGAGAAGCGTTTCCTTCCTGCCCCCGGGGGTGATCGAGTCGCTCCGTTCCGGCGGGGTGGTGGTCTATCCGACGGACACGCTCTACGGACTCGGGGTCGACCCCGCCTCGGAGAAGGCGCTCGGGCGTCTTCTTTCCGCGAAGGGAAGGGAGGGGGGAAAGCCGATCCCTCTTCTGCTCGACGAGCCCGCGAGGGCGTATTCCCTTGCCCGGCACGTCCCCGGGGAGGCGTCCCGCCTGATGGAGAAATTCTGGCCGGGAGCGCTGACCATCGTGCTTCCCGCCTCGCCGGGACTCCCGGAGGCCCTCACCGGAAGAACGGGGACGGTGGGTCTTCGGGTCCCCGACCATCCGGTCGCCCGGACGCTGGCGAAGGCGGCCGGCGGAGCGATCACGGGGACGTCGGCCAACCGGTCGGGGAATCCCGGCGTCTGGAGAACGGCCGAGGAGATCGTCAACGAGTTCACGGGCGATGTCGACTGGATCCTGTGGGACGGACCGTCGCCGGCATCTTGGAGCGAAAGAACGAAATCCCCGGCGTCGCCCGGCTCGACCGTCGTGCTCGTCGAGGAGGACAACGTTTCCCTGTTGCGGGAAGGGGTGATCCCCTTCCGGACCATCACCGACTTTCTCGGGAAGGGGTAGGAACATGGCCATCGTTTCGCCGTTTCGGGGGATCCATTACGATTTGTCGCGGGGTACCGACCTGTCGCGCCTCATTTCCCAGCCCTACGACGTGATCTCCCCGGAGGAGCAACAAAGCCTCCACCGGCGTCATCCCCGCAACATCGTCTGGATCGACTTCGGCCTGGATTCGGAAGGGGACGGACCGACGGCAAACAAGTACACCCGGGCGGCCACCTGGTACCGGCAATGGATGTCCGAGGGGACGCTCGTCAGGGACACGGCCCCTTCCCTGTATTATTACGAGCAGGAGTTTTCCCTGCCCGGCCGGGGAGGCATCATGCGGAAGGGGTGCCTCGGAGCCCTTCGGCTGTCGGCCTTCGGGGAGGGGATGGTGGTACCCCACGAGAAGACCCATTCCCGCCCGAAGGAAGACAGGCTCTCGCTCATGCGTGCGACGGAGGCGAACACGAGTCCCATTTTCGGGCTTTACTCCGATCCGCGGGATGAGGTGGCGAAGGTTCTCCGGGGAAGACTCGCGGGGACACCGGATTTCTCGGCCACGGACGACCTCGGCGTGAAGCACCGGATGTGGAGGGTCACCGATCCCGCAGCCCTCCGGGCCACCGCGGAAAAGATGTCGGACAAAAAGGTGTTCATCGCAGACGGGCATCACCGGTACGAGACGGCGCTCGCTTTCCGGGAGGAGATGAGAAAGAAACACGGCGCCAGGGAGGACGCGGCGTACGAGCACGTCCTCATGTTCCTGTGCAACATGGACGACGAGGGGATCGTGATCCTTCCCACCCACCGCGGGATCCACTCGGTGCCGGCCTTCTCCGGGGAGGATTTCGCCGCCCGCGTGAGCCCCCATCTCCCCGTGGAGACCCGCCAGGGCTCGCCCGAGGACGCGCTGAAGGCGATCGCGGAGGCGGGGAGAAAAGGGAAGGCGATCGCCTGGAGCGCCGGAGGAGAGAGGTTCCACATCGTATCGTTCCCCGACCCGGCGCGCTTCGGCGAGGAGAACCTGTCCCGGGTCCCCCCCGCACTTCGCACCCTCGACGTGGTGCTCCTCCACGGCTTCCTCTTCGAGCGCATTCTGGGGATATCCCCGGACGCGGTCACGGCGGGACAGTTCGTCCGCTATTACAAGGAGGCGCGGAAAGCCGCATCCGACCTGGCGCGCGGCGAGCTCCAGGCCGCGTTCTTCCTCAATCCCGTGACGATGGACGAGTTCCGGCACGTCTCCCTTTCCGGCCACGTCCTCCCCCAGAAGGCCACCTTCTTCTACCCGAAGATCCTCACGGGGCTTTTGATCTTCTCCGTGCGGGGAGATGATTCGCTGCCGGGATAGGGGGGGCGCGATCCCCCACCTCCGGGTCCACCAGCCCGAAAAAGGGTATCGATTTTCCATCGATTCCGTCCTCCTCGCCGATTTCGCCGCACCGTACTGCGGCAGGTCGGCCCTCGATCTGGGCACCGGATCGGGCGTCGTTCTCCTTCTCCTTGCTTGCAGGAACGATGTTCTGCGGAAAGGCGTGGGGGTGGAGATCCAGCCCCAGTTGTGGGAGTTCGCCTGCCGGAACATCGGGGAGAACGGGTTCGGGGGTCGTCTCTCCGCGGTCCTGGGCGATTTCCGGGACGACATCCCGGGGCTTTCCCCCCGGTCGGTCGATCTGGTGGTCTCCAACCCCCCGTACCGGAAGATCGGCGAGGGGAGGAGGAACCCGGACCCGCGGAAGGAGATCGCCCGCCACGAGGTGGCCTGCACGATGGCGGACGTATACGCCGCCGCGGAAAGATACCTGTCCCCGCGGGGCAGGTTCGCGATGGTCTGCCCCTCGTACCGCATTCCGGAGATGTTCGCCCTGGGCATCGCCACAGGCATCCAGCCGGAGACCGTCCGGTTCATCCACCCGCACGCCGACGAGCCGGCGAACCGCGTGCTGGTGGCGGGAAGCCGGCGAAAGGCGGCGGAGCCCGCCATCCTGCCCCCCCTGGTCGTCTATTCGGCCCGGGGGCAGTACCATCCGGAAGTCGAGCGGATCTTCGAGGGTTTTTTCCGGGGGTAGGAAGAAGGCCCCTGGCTCGCCGGCCACCAGAGATCCATTCCCTTAAGATCCCGGCATTCGAGGGCCGCTGCATCCCCGCCGGCGAAGTACGCCCGCCCTCACCGTACCGCGGTGGGTACGCTTCGGCCGGGCGCCTCGCCGGGCGCGGCGCATCGACCCTCTCGGTGCACGGCCTCTTCAGGAACGGATCTCTGCAGGCCGGAGCCCCCCGTTGGCAAATGCTCGCGACCTGCGACCGCTCGCTGCCGTTCCGCTCGACGCGATTTTTTCACGCGAACTGGGCGGGGACACTCCTCTCCCGCATCCCGGAGATGAATCAGGAATGTCCCCGGTGGCGAGTTGTCCGTTGAGGAGTGTCCCCCCAGCGTTGAGGAGTGTCCCCGCACACTACCCTTTTCTCCGGGAGGATTTCCGGCAGATCGAGCGCAGGATCTCCCGGGTCTCCGGATCTCGAACGCCCTCGAGGCCGCTCGGTTCGACGAGGGGAAAGTTGTCGTTGCGGGCGTCTTCCCCCGGCGCCGGGGGTCCCTCTTCTCCGCGCGACGATTCTGCCTCGTCCGGCGAAGCGGCAGGACGGCGGTTTCCGGAACCGACGGTGAACCGGATTTCCCGCACCTTCCCCTCTCCCGCGACGCAACGGATCTTTTCGAGCAACGCCGGTTGGGACAGCTGGAGTTCCTGGGCCCACGCGTGGTTCTGGACGAAGACCGTGAGCACGCCGTTCCGGATTTTTCCCGGGGACGTCTTCCCGTCGAGCAGGGGGCCGACGATTTCCCCCCAGGACCGCAGCAGGCGAACCTGGATCGCGGCAGCGGGGAGACCGAGCGCATCGACGAGGATCGACTCCAGGATCGCCGACAATGGTTTGGCGCTCACCCCGCCCCCGTATCCTCTCCCCGGCGAAACCTCCCTCCCACGATCTGCCCCGCGACGGCACAGAGGAGGAAGAAAGGGATGAACCAAGAGGTGATGTGGTTGGCGATTCGGAGATAGGCGATCAGGGGAATCGAGAGGTGGATGTATACGAACCAGGCGAGCGAATATTTCCGATGGCCCTCGCGCAGGTATCCCAGGGGGATGTTGAGGCCAAGCGCGATAACCCCGATGAGGCCCATGAGAGGTACGGTGTGATGGTCCAGGATAATGGTTTCCCGCCCGTCGGATCTTCCCACGATTATAATGGAGAAATTCCGATCGGAGAACAGGGGGGAGGAAGCGGATGGGACGGACCGCTCCCCCGGAGGTCGTCCTCATCTTCCGGGGAACGCATCAGGTGATGTCGGCGGAGAAGAACCTGAAGAGAGCCGGGGTGCCGATGAGGCTCATCCCCGTCCCCAGGCGGCTTACCTCGGACTGCGGCCTCGCGATACGGATCTCCCACCCCGATCGGGACCTTGCGCGGAAGGTCCTCTCCCGGGCCAGAATTATCCCCCGATCGGTACATATCTTGCTCGATCAAGAAGAATATGAGGAAGTACCTTTCTAAAACGAGGGCTTGCCCGCGATGGAGATTGGGCTTGACGCAGAGGGAATTGCCAAATAAAATAACACCTTATATTTGTCCCACCGGAGGGGATTTGTCGGCTGAGCGGTCGTACCTCGTCCTCGCGTTTCTGACTATTTTTGTCAGTTTGGTCTCTTTCGCGGCACCGGTGCGGGCGGGGGAAAAGGGAACTTTCTCCACGCCGTGGCTGTCGGGCGTGCTCTCCGTTCCGCCTGTTTCCGGGAAGGAAGCGCCCGCCGTTCCCGGCCCCTTGTCATTGTCCGACCCCGGTCCGGCGGCCTCGGGAGAGGCGAAGGCGGTTGTTCCCGTGTCCCCCCTGGTCCCGCAGGGGCAGGGCGCGCTCTCCTCCCCGGCGGAAAAGGAGGAAAAGGGATCCGATCTCGTCCTCTCCCCGAAGGATGTCGAAGGAGAGATCGCCAGGAACGAGGAACCCGAAGCCGTCGAGGAACTGGACAGCGGATTCTTCACCAACGCCCCGGACGAGGTCGAGAAGGGGAGGGAGGGGAGTTACGCGGGACTGACGGGGCGCATCGAGAAGTTCATCCGGTATTTCCAGACCAAGGGCCGGGACCGCTTCGAGGTCTGGCTTGCCCGTTCCGGGAAGTACTCGGACATGATGCGCGGGATATTGGCGAAGTACGGACTGCCGGGCGATCTCGTCTATCTCGCATTGATTGAAAGCGGATTTTCTCCCAAGGCGTACTCGGTGGCCCGCGCTTCGGGTCCCTGGCAGTTCATCACGGGAACCGCGCGCCGGTACGGCCTCCGCGTGGACTGGTGGGCGGACGAGCGCAGGGATTACGAGAAGGCGACCCACGCCGCCGCCTCCTACCTCAAGGACCTGTACGGCATGTTCGAGTCCTGGCCGCTCGCCACCGCGGCCTACAACGCCGGCGAGGGAAAGATCCAGCGCGCCGTGGCGAGATACAAGTCCGACGATATTTCCGAACTCATCCGGCACCGGTACCTGGCCCGGGAGACGAAGGACTACGTTCCCAAGATGCTCGCGGCGCTTACGATCGCGAAGGATCCGGACAAGTACGGTTTCGGAGACGTGCGGTACGAAGAGCCGCTCGATTTCGACAAGGTGGTCATCCCCGGGGGGACCGACCTCGCTGCCCTGGGAGAGATCATCGGGGTGCCCCCCGATTCCCTGAAGGAATGGAACCCGGAGCTGAAGCGCTTCTGCACGCCTCCCAACACGGAGATGTACGAAATCCGCCTTCCCAAGGGGTCCGGCCCGGTTGCCGAGGAACGGATGGACGAGATTCGATCGGATGCCAAGGTGATCTTCCTCCTCCACCATGTCAGGAAGGGGGAGACCCTGGCTTCCCTTTCCAGGAAATACGGCACGCCGGCCAACACGCTCAAGGAGATCAACGGCCTTCGGCGCGACTCGCTCCAGAGGGTCTCGCGCCTCGTGATCCCGGTTACCGGTCTTTCCCCGGAGGATTCCGTCCCGGGTAAGGAGATCTCGCCCGCCCGCCTCGGGCTGGCCCACATGAAGATCGACGAGGGGCTACGGCGGGGGCAGAGGGTGCGGGTGCGCAGTGGCGACACATTGGGGAAGATCGCAAAAAGAACTGGGGTAAGCGTCAAGGAACTGGCCCAGTGGAACGGGATGAAGACCACCGGCATCCTCAGGGCCGGCACCATCATCACGATTCCCCGGAGGGGGTCGGTCTCCCGGGGAGCAAGAACGACGGCCGCACCGGGCGACGGGGGGGGGTTCCAGCACGTCGTCCGTCCCGGGGATTCCTTAAGGGGTATCTCCCGGGCCCACGGTGTTCCCGTCGAGACGCTTGCGGAGGCGAACCACCTCGACCCGGAACAACCGCTTCGCAAAGGGCGCGTTCTTCTCATCCCCACGGAGTCCTGATCTGCGGGACCGTCGCTCCTTCGTCTATCTCGATAACGCGGCCACTTCCCTGCCCAAGCCGAAAGGGGTGGCGGAAGCCGTCGCCAGGGCCCTCGGGCGCGCGGGGAATCCCGGCCGCTCGGGGCACGCCCTCTCCATCCGATCGGCCCGGGACCTGTTCGTAGCCCGCGAGAGGCTTGCCGAACTTTTCGGTGCGAGGGACAGCTCCCGGTTCGTGTTCACGGGAAACGCCACCGAGGCGCTGAACCAGGCGATCAAGGGGATCCTGAGGCCGGGCGACCACGCCGTGACCACCTCGGTGGAGCACAACTCGGTGATGCGGCCGCTCCGGCGGATGGAAGAGGCGGGGGTCACCGTGACGGTGGTTCCCGCAGGCCCCGACGGGGCAGTGGACGCGAAGGCGGTCGCGGCCGCCATCCGCAGGAGGACACGGCTGGTGGCCGTCGTCCACGCGTCGAACGTGACCGGCGCGATCCAGCCCGCGCGGCAGATCCTGCGCGCCGCCCGGAAAGCCGGCGCCTACCTGCTCCTGGACGCGGCGCAGACCGCAGGGTCGGTCCCTCTCTCGCTTTCCGATCTTCCCGTCGACCTGCTGGCGGCCCCCGGCCACAAGGGGCTCCTGGGGCCGCAGGGGACGGGATTCCTTTACGTCCGGGAAGGCGTGCCCGTAGTCCCGCTGATCGAGGGAGGGACCGGCAGTCGCTCGGAGTCGGATCGCCAGCCCGACTTTTTCCCCGACGCCCTCGAGTCCGGGACACCGAACAGCGTAGGGATCGCCGGCCTGGGGGTTTCTCTCGCCTGGTTGCTCCGCAAGGGGATCGGGGCGGTCCGCCGGAAGGAAAGGGAACTTCTGGAGGAGTTGGTGGAGGGGATGGGCCGGATCGGCAACGTGACGGTGTACGGTCCCCGGGACCCGTCCCGCCGGGCATCGGTCATATCGTTCCTCGTCGATGGGATGGATCCCGCGGAAGTGGGACGCCGGCTGGAAAAGGAGTTCGGAGTCCTGGTGCGGTCGGGCCTTCACTGCTCGCCCGACTCCCACCGGACGATCGGCACGTTCCCGGAAGGGACGGTGCGCGTGAGCCCCGGGCCGTTCACCACGGGAAAGGAGATCGCCCGGTTCCTCGCCGCCCTGCGGAAGATCGCCGCCTCCCGACGCTAAATCGGTGAGCAGGTGCGGAGTACGCATCCCGCTGGTTGAACCAGGCGCGCAAGCGCCGGGAACAGCGGGTGCAAGCGTTATCCCGTTGCCGTCCGCACTCCCCGGACGCGGCGGAGGATGGAGGAGGTGGATCTCCCGGGGAGGAGCCGGATCGTTCTCACGGAACCGCCCCGGGCGCGCACGAAATCGGAGCCGACGATCGTTTTTCCCTTCCAGTCGCCTCCCTTCACCAGGACGTGGGGAATGACCTCCTCGATGAGCGCGGACGGCGTGTCCTCGGAGAACACGGCAACGAACGAGACGCTCGACAGCGATGAGAGGAGGTAGGCGCGGTCGCGGGCCGCCTGGAGGGGCCTTCCTTCTCCCTTCAGGCGTCGCACGGACGCATCGCTGTTGAGCCCCACCACGAGAACATCCCCGAGCGCGGCGGCTTCCCGAAGATATCTTGCGTGGCCTGCGTGGAGGATGTCGAAACATCCGTTGGTGAATACGATCGTTTTTCCCTGGCGGCGCACGCGGGCGAGGGTGGTGCGGACTGCCCGCCGGGGAATTATCTTCTTGGCCGGGTCTTCCGGTACGAGCGTTCGTTCCGGTCCTGCGCGCACGGTATCCTCCTCCTTGCGTCTTCGACCCCTGCCGGGTCGATCGTTGCGATCACAATCCCTTCCTCTTCCCCTCCCCGGGCAAGCTGCTCTCCCCACGGGGAGAGGATGGCCGATCCCCCGGAATAGTGGAACTCGCCGGATCTCCCGACGGCGTTGGACGCCACCACGAAAAGCTGGTTCTCCACCGCGCGTGCGGCGATCAGCAGGTCCCAGTGGGCCTTCCGGACGGACGGCCATTGCGCGGACACGCAGAAGAGGGTCGCCCCCTCGAAATAGTATTTTCGGGACAGCTCGGGGAACCGGATGTCGTAGCAGATATGCGGCCCGATCGTCCCCACGGAGGTGTGGGCCACGGAGGCGGTCGTCCCCCTCCGGAAGTGGAGGTGTTCCCCCGAGGGGGAGAACAGGTGCGTTTTCCGGTATTCTCCCGCGACCGCCCCCGTGGTATCGACGACGTAAAGCGTGTTGTACACGGACCTCCCCGACCGCTCGGGAAGGGAGCCGGTGATCACGACCCGCCTGTCGGCCGCGAACCGGCAAAGATCGTTGAGAAGTCCCGGGGTCGTATCCGAAAGCGTCCGCAGGTCGTCGTAGAAGAAGCCCGTGCTCCACATCTCCGGAAGCACGCAGAGTGCGGCCCCGCCCTCCGCGGCCTCCCGGAGGAGCGCGAAGGCGCGGGCGGCGTTGCTTTCCACTGCTCCCATGTCCACGGGAAACTGCAGGGCGGCTGCCCGGAACGGTGAAATCATGCCTTCTCCCCGGTGGTTGCCGGCGGCGGGGTGGGCGCGTTGGCGTTTCAGAAAACGGCGCGCGCCACCGTCAGGACCACTATATGTTCCGCACCGGCCATTTTCAAGGTACGGGAGCACGCCGCCGCGGTCGCCCCCGAGGTGTACACATCGTCCACGAGAAACACGTGGGCGGGCGCCCGCGCACCGCGCCGGGCGGCGAACGCCCCCCGGACGTTTCTCTCCCGGACGGAAATCGGCAATCCCGCCTGGGGCCGGCGTTCCCCCGTCCTTCGCAGCAGGAGCGGGTCGCAGGGCCATCCGGAGAGACGGCCGAGGGACAGGGCCATCAGGGCGGGCAGGTTGTACCCCCGGAAGAAATATTTGGCTGCGCGGATCGGAACGGGGACGATCGTCGGACGGAAACCTTCCGGGATCCGGTCGGCCCACTCCCCCCGGAGCCCTTCCAGGAGCCGACGGGCGAACAGGTGCGCTGCGTCGCTCCTCCCCCCGTATTTCGCTGCCCGGATCCCCTCCCGGACGTCCCCCTCGTACAGGTAGAGGGAAAGGGCGAGATCGAACGGCCGGGGATCCGGACGGGACGGGACCGGGTCCGTGCCGGATGCGGAATCCGTTTCCTCCCGGAAGGCGGGCCAGGCCCCTGCCGCCGCGGGGGAAAGGTCGGGCGACGCGGCAGGAAGCAGCGAACGCAGGAGGGAGATCTCCCCGGAAATCCTCCGGCACCCGGCCTTCCGGAGATCGCGGAGGCGGCCGCCGATCCCTGGCGGATCAGCGGATCGTGGCGGGGACGGCGTGGACCCGGTCGCCGTGGGAGATGTCGTACCCGTTCCAGATTCCGCAGGAGGAGCACCGGGCAGTCCACTTGATGGTCGTCTGGCCGCATCCGGTGCACCGGAACGGGATGAGATACCGGCGCTTGTACCCGAAGGCGCGCTGGTAGTGCTGGCAGGCGGATTCATACCGGCCTCTCCGCCGGAGCGCCTCGGCGAGCAGGATGTTCACGGATCCGCACTCCGGGTCCAGGAGTTCCGCTTTCAACAACTGTTCCAGCGCCTCATCGTTCATCTCCAGCCGGAGGAAGAACTTCCCCTGGAAGAGATTGACATCGTAATCGGAGGGGAACTCCCGGAGAAGATCGAGGTACACCGCGATCATCGCCTCCGGCCTCTCCGTCTCCACTCCGAGGTCCTCGAGCTTGATCAGGAAGACGGCGTTGCGGGTCGCCCGGTATCCCGAGAGGAGAGTCTCCGTCGCCTCCTCCGGGGTTCCCCGCCCCCGCAGGTGCTGTGAGAGGGCGAGGTATGCCGCCGTGAAGGTCGGCGTATCCTTGATGAGCTCCCGAAGGCGCCTCTCCGCGTCATCGGTTTTTCCTTCCTCCATGCGCCGGACCGCCCTCTCGTACCGGAGGGCGTCGAAGAGGGCCTTGTCCCCCGCGGAGGCGGTCTTCCCCTTGAGCTTGACGATCCTCTTCTGCATCGCGTAGGCGGAATCCATCTCCTGGCGCCGGATGTGGATGTCCCGGATCTCTTCCCAGGCGCGCAGGTTCTCCCCGTCGGAATCCTCGATCCGGGAAAGAAGCGACAGCGCGTTCTCCAGGTCGTTCATCTCCCGGTAGAGCGTCGCGAGGCGGAAGTAGACGGTGATGTCCGAGGGGTCGATCTGCTTGGCCCGGGTCAGCGCCTTGACGGCTTCCAGGTGGTTCTTCCGCTCGGTCTCCACGTCGGCCAGGATCACGAGCGCCTCCCGGTCATCGGGGTTGACGGAGAGACTCCGTTGCAGTTCCGCGGCCGCGTCGTCGAGCAGACCCCGCTGGAACAGCCCCGACGCCTTGGCGACTCGGGCCCGGGCGGCCTCCCGGCGCTGCCGGTCGCGCCGCTCCTTCCAGTTTTTCGATGCCTGGGTCACATCCTTGACCATGGTGCCGAGAATGACCATGGCGGCCCCGAGGGAAAAGGCCAGGATGGCCAGTTCGCTGACCGTCACCTCCACCTGGCGGGTGGCCGAGTAGAAAAACTGGATATGCTGGCCGTTCAACAGGGAGATGTACGAGAACGCAACCAGGATGACCACGAACAGGAGGAAAAGCAGTCGGACCGCCATGAGAGGGATTCCTCCGGGTGTCTATCGATCCTCGGGGATGGGGATTTCCGGCGCGGATCCCCACAACCGGTCGAACTGGTAAAAATCCCGGACGCTGTCCAGGAAGACGTGCACCACGAAATCGTCGTAGTCGATCAGCACCCACCGCCCCTCGCGGATGCCCTCCACCCCCATCGGGCGAAGACCGTCCCTCTTGAGCGATTCCTCGATGTGGCTGGCGACGGCGGTGACCTGCCGGTCGGACGTTCCCGAGCAAAGGAGAAAGTAATCGGTGAAGGTGGCGTTTTCCCGGACGTCCAGCGCCCGGATGGCGGCGGCTTTTTTCTCCTGGGCAAGCCGCGCGCATTGGATCACCGCATTCCGTGTGGTTATTGCCGTCCTTCCTCCCCGGAGCCGAGGTACAGGCCGTGCTCGGCGATGTATTCCTCCACCTCCGACGGGACGAGACCCCGGATGCACTTCCTGCTCCGAACCTTCTCCCGAATGGAGCTCGAAGAGATATCCAGGGCCGGCAGGGCGGGGCAGTACAACCTTCGTCCTCCCGGGAGGCGGTAGCTTTCCCCTGTCCAACTATAGCAATGCGGTTCCTCTTTTTCAATATGCAACCTCGCGGGGGGCGCGGGCGACAAGGGCGTCCCGGTACGGGGGAGGAGAAGGAAGTCGCACGCAGCAAGGAGCTCTTCGTACCGGTGCCAGGTGGAAATCTCCCCGAAGGAGTCCGCCCCCATCACGAACACCCAGTCGACCCCGGGCTCCGCCCGGCGAAATTCCTGCACCGTGGTCAGCGAGTACGAGGGCCCCTCGCGGCGGATCTCCACGTCGGATACCTCGAATCCCGAAAACCCCGAAACAGCGGCGGACGCCATGGCAAACCGGTGTTGCGCTTCGGAGACCGGATGCCCCGGCTTGTGGGGCGGGTGGTGGGAGGGAAGGAGCACGATCCTCGGAAGACCGAGCGTCTCCCGTACTTCGATCGCCATGCGCAGGTGGCCGTTGTGGAACGGGTCGAACGTTCCGCCGAACAGGGCCGCCGATATCCGGATGGCGCCCAATTAGCTCCGGACCTGTCCGTCACCGAAGGCGATGAACTTCATCGTGGTGAGCTCGGCAAGCCCCATCGGGCCGAAGGCGTGGATCTTGGTGGTGCTGATCCCGATCTCGGCCCCGAGTCCCAGCTGGAACCCGTCGTTGAACCGTGTGGACGCGTTCACCAGGACGAGAGAGGAGTCCACGTCGCGGATAAACCGCATCGCCCGGGCGTGGTTCCTCGTGAGGATCGCCTCCGTGTGCAGCGACCCGTATCTGCGGATGTGCTCGATCGCTTCGTCCATCGAGGGGACCACCCGGACCGCGAGGATCAGGTCGAGGAACTCGGTTCCCCAGTCCTTCTCGGCAGCCGGGATCGCCCAGGGGACGAGGGAAAGGGTCTGCGGGCAGACGCGGAGCTCCACGCCGTGCTTCCGGAGTTCGGCCGAAACGGTGGGGAGGAATTCCGGGGCGACCTTCTCGTGCACCAGGAGCGTTTCCATCGCGTTGCATACCCCCGGACGCTGCACCTTCGCGTTGATGCAGATGGGGACGGCCTGGCCGACGTCCGCTCCCTCGTCCACGTAGATGTGGCAGACCCCCTTGTAGTGCTTGATGACGGGGATGCGGGATTTCTCCGCGACGCTCCGGATCAGCGCTTCCCCGCCCCGGGGGATGATGAGGTCGATGTATTCCTCGGCCTGGAGCATCCAGTCGATCGCCTCCCGGTCCGTCCGTTCGATGACCGCCACGGCGTCCGCGGGGAGGCCCGCAAGGGTCATCGCCTCGCGGAGGATCCGCGCGATCGCGGTGTTGGAGAAAATGGCTTCGGACCCCCCCCGCAGGATGACGGCGTTCCCCGATTTGACGCAAAGGGCGGCCGCGTCGGCGGTGACGTTCGGGCGGGATTCATAGATGATCCCGATGACGCCGAGCGGGATGCGCATCCTCCCCACCCAGAGGCCGTTGGGGCGCCGCCACATCTTCTCGACCTCCCCCACGGGATCGGGAAGGGCGATCACCTCCTCGATCCCTGCGGCCATCTGCTCGATCCGTTCGTCGGAAAGGGTGAGCCTGTCGAGCATGGCGCCGGAGAGCCCCCGGGACGCCGCCGCCTCGAGGTCTTTCCGGTTCTGCTCCCGGAGCCATGGCGTTTTCCCGCGCAGTCCCCTGGCCATGGCGGCGAGGGCGGCGTTCTTCTCCGGCGCGGAGGCCCGTCCCATCCGCGCGGACGCCTCCCTGGCCGCGCGGCAGACTCCGACTACGATCTCCCGGGTCGTGGTGGTTCCGGTCGCCTCCATCTACGTTCCGACTCCTTTTCTCCCCCCGGGAGTTTCGCGAGGGGGGAGGATCATGAGGTTGTCCCGGTGCACCACCTCCGCGGGGGTCCCCTCGCCGAGGATGGCCCGGACCTCGGGGCTTTTCTTTCCCCTGCACCGCTCCACCTGCTTGCTCGTCCACGCCGAGATCCCCCGGGCGAATTCCTGTCCCCTCGGGTCGCTGATGGAGACGGCGTCCCCCCGGCGGAATTTCCCCTGCACGGACAAAATCCCCGCGGGCAGGAGGCTTTTCCCCTCTTCCCGCAGGACCCGGGCGGCCCCGTCATCCACGACGATGGTGCCTTGGGGGTGTCTCGCGTAGGCGATCCACATCTTCCGGCTGTTTCTTTTCCCCCGATCGACGGGGAGGACGAGCGTTCCCACCTCCTTGCCGGCCAGAATGTCGGTGATGGACCGGTGCGACAGCCCCGAGCCGATCACCACGGGCGTCCCCGATTCGCTGACGACCCGGGCCGACAGGAGTTTCGACCTCATCCCTCCCGTCCCCAGCGACTGGGTCCGCTGTCCCCCTACCGTCCGCAGCAGTTCCTCGTCGATCGTGCCGATCAACGCGATCAGGCGGGCATCCTTGTCCCGGTGCGGATCCCGGGTGAATACCCCGTCGCTGTCGGTGAGCAGGATCAGCAGGTCCGCCCCGATCATCTGCGTCACGAGGGCGGCCAGGTGATCGTTGTCCCCCAGGCGGATCTCCTCGGTCGCCACCGTGTCGTTCTCGTTGATGATCGGCACGATCCCCCGGGCGAGGAGCGTCTCGATCGTGCTCCGGGCGTTGTTGTACCGCTCCCTGCTCTCGAAGTCCTCGTGGGTCAGAAGCAACTGCCCCACCTTCCGCCCCCGCCTCTCGAACGCGCGTTCGTAGGCGTACATCAGGCTCGTCTGCCCGACGGCGGCTGCCGCCTGCTTGAGCGCCACCGTCCTTGGCTTCTCCCCCATCCCCATTTTCTTCCGGCCCGCCGCGATCGCCCCCGAGGTGACGACCACGAACGCGATGCCCCGCTCCTCCCAGGCTTGGGCCACCTGGACCGCCAGGGCGCGGATGAACGGGACCCGCAGCCCCTCCTCGGCGTCGGCGAGCACCCCGCTGCCGATCTTGACGACGATCCGCCGGAACTTCCGGGAAAGGAGCAGCGATTCGCGGTGCGTCTGGGTTTCAGAGCTCATACGACGGGCGTCTCCGCAGCGCCACCAGGCCGGAAAGCAGCGCCGGAATTCCCTGCCCGGTGGCCGCGGAAATATAATAGGCATCCCGCTCAGGGAAATTCAACTCCGCGCGGGCGCGCTCCGCGGCCTCCCTCGCGCCCGGGAGGTCCATCTTGTTGAACGCCAGAAGCGTCGGGCGGGCCACGAGATCGGGGTGGAACGTTTCCATCTCCTGGCGAACGACCCGGTATGCCTCCGCGATCTCCTCCGCCGACCGGGCGGCGTCGAGGACGTGGACCAGCCCCTCGGTACGCTCCGCGTGTTTCAAAAACCGGAGCCCCAGGCCCGCCCCCCGGTGAGCGCCCTCGATGAGACCCGGGAGGTCGGCAACCACGATCTCCTCCCCGTTGTGGGAGACCGCTCCCAGGACGGGAGAAAGGGTCGTGAACGGGTAGTCGGCGATCTTGGGTTTCGCCCGGGAAATCCGGGAGAGGAGGGTGGACTTCCCCGCGTTGGGGAGCCCGACCAGGCCGATCTGGGCGATGAGCTTGAGGGTGAGACGGAGGCTTCTCTGCTCCCCCGGAATTCCCGGCTGCGCCGTGTCCGGGGCCCGGTTCGTCGACGTGGCGAAGGAGGCGTTCCCGCGCCCCCCGCGTCCTCCCTCCGCGACTCTCAGCATGTCGCCCTCTTTCGTCAGGTCGGCCAGCAGTTCCCCCGTTCCGTCGTCGACCACCATGGTCCCCGGCGGCACGGGGATCACGAGGTCGGGCGCGTTTTTCCCGTGCATGTTCTTCCCCATCCCGTGCTGTCCGCGCTTCGCCTTGAAGATTCTCCGGTACCGGAAGTCGAGCAGGGTGAACAGGTTCGGACTGACCTGGAGAATGACGCTGCCGCCGTTGCCGCCGTTACCGCCGTCCGGGCCGCCCCGGGGAACGTATTTTTCCCGCCGGAAGCTCGCGCATCCTCGCCCTCCGTCCCCCGAACGGACGGTGATGGTGGCCTCGTCGATGAATTGCATGGAGATGGGAAGCGTTACGAAACGGAGAGGACAGACACCTTCTTGCGGTCCTTCCCGAACCGCTCGAACTGGACCAGTCCGTCGACCAGGGCGAACAGGGTGTGGTCCCTCCCCACGCCGACGTTCCTTCCCGGGTGCACGGCGGTGCCCCGCTGGCGGAGGATAATCGATCCGGCGGTCACGATCTCTCCGCCGTACGCCTTGACGCCGAGCCGTTTGCTCTGGCTGTCCCGTCCGTTCCGGGAACTGCCGACTCCCTTTTTATGCGCCATTTCCTTTCCCTTCCCCCCGGGATTGTCAGCCCACCCGGATTTCCCGGATCGAAAGCCTCGTGAACTCCTGGCGGTGTCCCCGCTTCCTCGCGTATCCCTTCCGCCGCTTGTACTTGTAGACGACGATCTTCTTTCCCTTCCCGTCGCCGAGGGACATGCAGATGACCTTCGCGTTGGGTACCGTGGGGGTTCCCACCGTCGTTTCCTCGCCCGAGGAAACCAACAGCACGTCCGAAAGTTCCACGGTCTCCCCGGTCCCCTGAGGGAGTTTCTCCACCTTGACCACATCCCCGGGCGAAACGCGAAGCTGCTTCCCCCCCGTGCGCACAACGGCATACATCTGGTCTATCCTCCACCGGCAACGGTAATAAACCTTCACTATAGGGAAGTCCGATTACCCTGTCAACCCGGAAATCGCGGCATTTCCGGGAGTCTATGGTAGGATAATCCGGTGGGCGGGAAGGGGGACGCATGAGGGACGTGATCATCGCAGGGGGCGGGCCGGGAGGACTCCTCCTTGCGCATTTCCTCGGGGAGCACGGGATCGACTACCAGGTCCTCGAGCGGGGCAAGATCGCCCAGGCTTGGCGCATGATGCGGGAGGGGATGATCCTTCTGTCCCCCGCCGTCCCGGGAACCGACTGGACGTCGCTGACGCTCAAGCACCCCCTCTGGGCGCTTCCCGGCGTCCGGAAGCCGTTCCCCCGCCGGGAGGATTTCCTCTGCTACGTGGACGCCTTCGCCCGGGAGCATCATCTCCGGGTCCTCGAGAACACCGCCGTGACCCGCGCCGCCGTCATCCCGGGGGGATTCTCCGTCGAGACATCGGCCGGAAACAAGTCCGGCCGGTTTCTGGTCCTCGCGACGGGTTCCGCGTCCGAACCGGCGTACCCCGACATACCGGGGATCGCCTCCAACCCGTTCGTCCTCCACGCCTGCGACTACGTCCATTGCATGGCGTACTCGGGAAAGCGGGTCCTCATCATCGGCGGCGGCAACTCCGCCGCGGAGATCGCCATCGAACTGGCCGGAACCGCCGGGGTCACGCTCAGCACCCGCGGGCCGATGCGCTACTTCAGCGAGACGGGAGATCTGGAGCACATCCGGGGGTCGTCGGAAAGCAACCTCAAGGAGTGCATCCGGTTCGGGATCGTCGGTCTCCGGGAGGCGGACCCCGTCGTCCGCGTTTCGGGCCGCCGGGCCTGGTTCCGGGGAGGGGAGGAGAGGGAGTTCGACTGGATCCTCTGCGCCACGGGGTATCGCCCGGCATGGATACCGATCGACGGCGGGACCGTTCGGACCAGGGAGGACGGGTACCCGGTAATCTCCCCGACGGGGCAGTCCACCCTTCCCGGCCTGTACTTTTGCGGGTCGCTGGCCCGTTTCAACAAGCGCTGCGCCTTCATCCACGGATTTCGCAACTACGTGGAAAAGGTCTTCTGGGACATCGCGGACGGACTGTAGGCATCGTTTTCGCAGTCGGAGCGAACGACCCGGTTCGCCTACCGGCCGTCACGGCCGCGGGAGCGATTCCGTATCGGAATGTCGTCCTTCTGGACCGGGCAGGGCGAAATCCGGAAGCCGGTACTGGAGGGCCTCCGCGACGTGTCGAACGGACACGTCCCGATCCTTCGCCAGATCGGCGATCGTCCTCGCTACCCGGGCCGCCTTTCCGATCCCCCTTCCGGAAAGACCCATCCGATCGGCAGCGCGAAGGAGGAACGCACGCGCCTCGGGGGAGAAGGACGAGGTCATCTCGGAGTAGGAAACAGATGCCGTCCCGTTCGTCCGGAAGGTGCGCCCGGCGAAGCGGCGGGATTGGGCGAGGCGGGCTGCCGTCACGCGCCGTCGCACGGCGGCCGACTCCTCGCCGCAGGATGATGCGGACCAGTCGTCGGGGGGTACGGGGGCAACGGTGACCGATAGGTCGAAGCGGTCCAGGAGAGGACCGGAGAACTTCTGCGAGAAACGGTTCAGGACGGGCGGGGAGCATCGACAGATCCGTTTCGGGTGACCCGAACTTCCGCACGGGCACAGGTTCGTCGCCGCGAGGAGCAGGAAACGGCAAGGGAAGCGGTAGACGTTGCCCGCCCGGACGATCCAAATTTCCCCGGATTCGAGGGGCTGCCGGAGCGCTTCCCGGGAGTCCCGCCGGAACTCGGAGAACTCGTCGAGGAAAAGCACCCCGCCATGGGCGAAGGTGATCTCTCCCGGGCGGGGCGGATTTCCGCCGCCCACCAGACCGGCCGGGCTCACGGAGTGGTGGGCCGTGCGGAAGGGCCGTTGCGTTACGAGGCGCGGCCAGGGGGGCATGCCGGCGGCGCTGTAGATCTTCGCCGTTTCGAGCGCCTCGTCCTCCTCGAAGTCGGGCAGGATCCCCGGCATCCGCTCCGCGAGCATCGTCTTGCCGCACCCGGGGGGGCCGGAGAAAAGAAGCGCATGGCCCCCGGCGGCCGCGATCTCCAGCGCTCTCCGCGCCACCGGCTGACCGACCACATCCCGGAGGTCCGGCCCGCGGGGGGCGCCGGGAACGGAGAGGAGCCCCCCCTTCCCTTCCCGTGACCGGTGAATTTCGCCGGACAGGGCCGCCACCCCGTCGCGGAGGGTCGCCGCGGGGATGACCGTAAGCCCCGGAACGAGCAGGGCTTCCTCGAAATTGGCGTCCGGAACGATGATCCCCGGCAGTCCTGTCTGTCTGGCGAGAAGGGCCTGGGAGAGGACACCTCGCACCGGCTTGACGGAGCCGTCGAGGGAGAGTTCGCCCCCGACCAGGTATTTTCCCAGCGCGTCTGCCGGGACAAGCCCTTCCGCGCAGAGGATCGAGAGGGCGATGGGGAGGTCGAGGAGGGCGCCGTCCTTTCTCACGTCGGCCGGGGCGAGGTTGATGGTGATCTTGCGTCCCGGGACCGGGAAGCCGGAGTTGCGGATGGCGGCGCGGACCCTGTCCGCGCTCTCGCGCACCGCCCCCCCCGGCAGCCCCACGATCGTGCAGGAGGGAAGCCCTTTCGAAATGTCGGTCTCCACCTCCACGGGGACCGCGTCGATCCCCGCGATGGTGGAAGCGAGGACGCGGACGAGCAACCGGTGGCTCCTTTCCGCGGCGGTTCGTTCCCGCCGGGCATCGGTGACGCACGGGAGGAAAACGCAAGGCTTCGTGCGGTAACGCAAGGGACGTGCCGCAGCTCGCGGAAAGGAGCCTTAACCCTTCGGGCGGCCGGCTTCCGGACGACGGGGATGCACCCGGCGGCCATTTGCCGGGCGGTCCACGGCGATTGCAGGTCCGTTTTCGAAACTCGCGGTTGACCGGATTTGAGACGACGACCTCCGGGAGATGAGCCCCCGCCGCAGCAGGTTCGCGAGTCGGGCCGCCTCGGTCGATTCCGCGGAGGAGAGAGGGCGCGGTCCGAATCGGTCCCGGTTGTACAAGGGAAGGAAACGGGTTGCATCGGGGAGGAGGTGGGGGTTCTCGCCCACGGCCGCCAGGAGCATCTCCTCGAGGAGGGTGCCGGGCGATCTCCGGCGCCCGGCGGACGACAGGCGCCGGAACAGCCGGGCATACGGCCTGGGAAGAGGGGAATCCCCCTCGCTCGTTCCCCGGGGATACCGGGAGGCACCGCTCCTGCCCGTGCGCCAGGCGAGCAGGAGCGCAACCGCTGCCATCCCGACTGCGAAGCCCCCCCGGGCGAGGTTGCCGGCCGGCATTCCGATCGCCCCCCGAATCCGCATCGTTGCCCGCCGCAGGGCGAACCACCCCCCGGAAACGGCCTCCGCCTGCATCGCCAGCGAGTAGTTCACTACGTACTTGTTCCACCGCTGCCTGGACCAGTCGAGGTACATCCCGATCGTTCCCGTCCGGGCGAAGAACGGGGAGTCCTCCCCCAGCGGAGGCGTCGCGTCCAGGGTGACCCACCTGCCGCCGATCCACGCCTCCGTCCATGCGTGCGCGTCGGACTGCCGCACGATGAGGTACTTTCCGACATCGCTCCACTCGCCGCCCAGGTAGCCGGCTGCGACCCGCGCCGGAACCCCCGCGGCACGCAGGAGGAGAGTCAGTCCGGCGGCATAATGCTCGCAGTACCCCGCCCTCTTCCGGAACAGGAACTCCTCGACCGAGGAGGCGGCGTCGGTCAGGGAGTACCGGAACCCGGACTGGAAAAACCGCCTCGCGAGTTCGGCCCGCTCCGCGTCCGATGCGGCCCGGGAGGTTGCCTGGATCGCCAGTTCCCGGATTCCGTCCGAACCGGGTGGCAGCGAAAGGTACGAGCCATCCGGATTAGCGGATCGGTTCCGTCGGGCGGATCCCGCCGGAGCGAAGCGTACGCGGTAGCGTACAGCCGAACCCTTCGCCGGAAGCAGGTAGTTCCCCCCCCCGTCGGTCCGGATCTCGCCCAGGGCCCCCTCGACCGAAATCGCCCCCGCGTACACGAAGAGGGCGGAGTGGCTCATCGGCTCCAGGAAGATCTCCGCCGAGGACAGGGGTACCACCGCCTGGGGGGAGAGAGAATAGTGGGACCCGGCCTTCGGGACCGTTTCGAGCGGGGATTCCGCCCGGCTCCACTTCGTTCCGTCGAAGCGTGCGTACGTCGCTCCCCGCAGGTAGAGTCCGGATGGTGACACCCCGGCGGCCAGCTCGGGGAACTCGATCCGGGCGACGACCCGTCGGTCGGCCTTGACGGAGGTGACGTCGCGCAGCGAGATCGCGTCGGAGAAGCCGGCAATCCCCACCCGGGTCCCCGGGCGACGCAGGAACTGCCCGATCCCGACGCGGGGGGTAACCGCGAACAGCACCGCCGTCATGCAGAAACCCGCCACGGCGGACAGCAGGAGCAGAAGGACGGCAAACCCCGGGCGCGCGCGGGGAACGGCGCCCCCTCCCGTATCCGCCGCCTCCTCGGCCTGCAGGGCCCACATGGCCCCGGCGGACAGTCCGAGGAAAAGGAAAAGGAACGCCGCGAACCGGATTTCCGTCGTTGACGCCGCGGCGGCGAGGAACTCGAGGAACGAGATCGCGCACAACTGCCATCCGTCCCGGGGGCTTTTGGGAAGGAGGAACTTGATGGACTGGATGCCGAGCAGGAGAAGGGACACGGAGGTGAGCAGGTCCCTGGATCCCCATGCGAGGTCGGCGGCGGCCGCCGCGGCGCCCACCACCAGGAGGGGGGAGGCGGCCCGGTGCCATCCCCCCCGGGGGGCGCCTGTCCAGTCCAGGACCGCACCGGCGAGAAACGCCGCCGCCGCAACGGCAACCCCGGGGCGGGAAATCTCCGTGAGGAAGGCGAGCGGGAGCAGCCCGAAGGCCCAGTGGATGCGCAGGGAGAACCAGAGAGCGCCCGGAATCCGGGCCCGTTCCTCCGTCCGCCTCACGGGGTTTCCCCCTCCCCCGCCGAAGGAAGCGTTCCGTCCGTCGTAACCCTCGCGAGGATCGAGAGGGCTTTCCTTCGCCGGCCGGCGTCCGCGGGGGCAACGAGGACCCGGTCGCCGACCCGGAGACGGTACGGCAACCCTTCCCGTTCGCACCGAAGGACTTGGGCGCAGGCCCGCGAGACGAGTCGTTCGAACTCCCCGGGAGGCGAGGGAACGGCCAGATGGAGGTCGACTGCCTTCGAGGGTTCCGCCTCCCGTTCCTTGACCATCCATGTTCCCAGGCGCGCCGACGCCTTCCAGTGGATGTCCCGGACCGGATCGGAAGGGCTGTGGCCCCTCACCCCGCAGATCAACGCCCCCTCCCTTCCCCAGGCGGTTTTCCCCCCGAGATGGTCGCCGGGGTCCGTGCCGGGGGGCGCGGCATCCGGTGCACCGGGTTCCGGGTACACGATCAGGCAGTTTTCCCGAGGATTCACCTCGGCGGACTTTTCGAAGAGGGCGAAGGGGAACCGGGTGGAGACGGTGCACGGGAAGGAAGGGACCGGGCCGCGTCGCTCGGGACGGTACGGGATGATCCGCGTGTCGGCTCCCCCCGGGGGGATCTCGGGGAACCAGGCCCCTCTCCCGGCCCCGGGCAAGGCCGGGGACACGGTGACGGAGAATGCAGGCAACCACTTCCCCGTGGCCGAACAGGTGACGGCCAGGAGGCAGTCCCGCGACGCGAACGCCTCCGAGGCGTGCGCCACCCGGACGCGCAATCCCCGCAGGCACCATTCCGACAGGATGCCGGACAGGATGATCAGGCTCAAATTCATGCTGAGGGCAAGGTAGAGCAGGTTGTTCCCGGTGTTGATGGCCGCGGCGCCCACGGCGACCGTGAGCGCGAGGAACCATTTTCCCGGAAAGGTCACCCGGAGCTTCCTCGGCGGGCGGAACTTCCGGAGGTAGGCCTTCATACGGGCGCGGGGATGGCCTCGAGGATCTCCGAGAGGATCGCCTCGCCGGCCTCGGCCTCCGGGGCGCCCCCCGCCGGCTCCCCCGAAAGGAAGATGCGATGGCAAAGGACGGCAGGCGCGGTCCTGCGCACGTCCCCGGGGGTGACGAAGTCCCGGCCCGAAAGAAAGGCGAGCCCCTGGGAGGTGCCCTTGACGCCGATCGCGCCCCGGGGGGACGCCCCGAGCCGCACCAGGGGGTGCCGCCGCGTGGCCTCGACGATCCGGTAGATGTACGACACGATCGAATCCCGGACGGTCACGCGTTCGACCAGGGCGCGCAAGTGCCTCACCTGCTCGGGAACGAGCACGGGGAGGAGACCGTCCCGGGAGGTCGCCAGCGTGTTCTCCCGGATCAGCCGCAGTTCCGATTCCCGGTCGGGGTAGGAAAGCCTGAGCCGTAAGTTGAACCGGTCCAGTTGCGATTCCGGGAGGGGATAGGTCCCATGCAGTTCGAAGGGGTTCTGGGTGGCGATGACGAGAAACGGGTCGGGAAGAGGGTACGTCTTCGTGTCGACCGATACCTGGCGTTCGCTCATGGCCTCCAGCAGGGCGCTCTGGGCCCGGGGGTTGCTCCGGTTGATTTCGTCGGCGAGGACGATGTTCGCGAACAGAGGGCCGGGGGAAAAGGTAAAACTCCTCTTGTCCGCGTCGAAGATGTGAACGCCGACCACGTCCTGGGGGAGCAGGTCACTCGTGAACTGGATGCGGCGGAACGTCCCGGAAATGCTTGCCGATATTGCCCGCGCGAGGGTGGTCTTCCCGGTGCCGGGGATGTCCTCGAGGAGGATGTGTCCCCCCGCGAGGAAGGAAGCGAGGGCGAGTTCCACCTCCTTGCTCTTCCCCAGGAGAACCGTCTCGACGTTGGAACGGAGCCGGGAGAGGAGCGCCAGGGCTTCTTGGGAATCCATACGGATATTATCGCCGAAACGATTCCGAACCTTTCGGGTATTTTTTGGAATGGAATTTGAATGGGTTTCCGGGCATCATCGGAACCGGGGAAAGGATGAGGAGAAGGCCGGGCCGCCCCGGGCGGCCGCTCGAGGGGATGGAAGAGACGACCCTGTTTCGCGCCGCCTTTCCGGAAGGTTGGGAGGAGATGCGCAGGGTCGCCCGGGAGGAGGAACCGTCCGACGGCGTCGTGCGGGAGAGGTGGGAAGCGGTGCTCGAACTCGCCCGACGGGCCTTGTCCTGCCCCGTTCCGCGGTCCGAACCGGTGAAGTCCGCGGCGGACGTGTTCGAAAGGTACCGCTACCTGGTTGGCGATTCGCCGGTCGAGGTGTTCCTCGCCGTCCTGCTGGACGTCAAGCACCGCGTCCTGCGGGACGCGCGCGTCTCGGTGGGCATCCTGAACGGCAGCCTCATTCACCCGCGGGAGGTCTTCGCCACGGCGGTCGCGGAGCGCGCGGCGGCGGTCGTCCTCGTGCACAACCATCCAAGCGGGGACCCTTCCCCCAGCCCGGAAGACAGGGAAGTCACGCGCAGGCTCCGTTCCGCGGGGGGAATCGTGGGGATTCCGGTGATGGACCATGTCATAATAGGCAGTTGTTCCTTCTACAGTTTCCGGGAGGAAGCGGATTGGTGATTTCGGGCGTATTCAAATCCGCCGCTGTCCTGATCCTCACCGTGGTTTCTTCCCTGGGTGCCGCCGCCGCTGGTTTTCTCACGGGGGAGGAACGGATCTCCTCCGGAATCATGCGGTTGTGGGGCAGGGGATTCGTGCGGATCGGGGGGTGGAAGGTCCGCGTCGAGGGGCTGGAATGCCTCCCGGCGGGCGGTGCCATCCTGGCGGCGAATCACCAGAGCCTGGTGGACATCCCCCTCGTTCTCGCCGCCCTCCCCCGGGAGGTCCGGTTTCTCGCGAAGAGGGAACTCGGCCGGATCCCCCTGTTCGGGTACGCGATGGCGAAGGCCGGCAACCTCTTCATCGACCGGGAGGACCCCCGGGACGCCGTCACCCTGGTCCGCGAGGCGACGGCGCGAATGGACCGGGGGCAGATGGTGGTCATATTTCCCGAGGGTACGCGCAGTCGCGACGGGACCATCGGCGAGTTCAAGCCCGGGGCGTTCTACCTCGCGCGGAAAACGGGGGCCCCGCTCCTGCCGGTGCTCATCGACGGAGGGCACAAGGCCCTTCCCCGGGGTTCGCTCCTCTTTCGGCCCGCCGATCTCACCGTCAGGATACTTGCCCCCGTGACCGCGGACGACGGGAGGGCCCTGACCCGGGACGAGATGGCGGAGGAGACGCGAAGACGGATTCATTCCGCCCGGGAGGAGGGGAGGGTCCCATGCGCCGGGGCGGCCCTGGTATGAGCGACAGGGTCCGGGGGGAGGGAATTCCCTCATGACGCTGCGCATCATCCCCCTCGGAGGACTGGGGGAATTCGGACTCAACTCCCTGTTGTTCGACGACGGCGAGTCCGCCGTCCTCGTGGACGCGGGCCTCATGTTCCCCGACGACACGATGCTGGGGATCGACTTCGTCATCCCCGATTTCGGCTTTCTGCGGGATCTCTCCCACCGGCTCCGGGCGCTCCTGCTCACGCACGGACACGAGGACCACATCGGTGCGGTCTCGTTCCTGCTGAAGGAGTTCGACGTTCCCGTGTACGGCACCCCGCTTACGCTCGGTTTACTGCGGAACCGCCTCGCCGAGCATGGCCTGGACGGCGTCGCGAGGCTCGAGCCGATCGAGCGTTCCAGCCGGTTCCGCGTGGGCGACCTCGACGTGGAGACGTTCCCGGTCTGCCACAGCATCCCGGGCGGGTTCGGGTTCATCCTGCGGTGCCGGGACGGCGTGTTCGTCCATACGGGGGACTTCAAGATCGACGCCCGGCCTCTGGACGGCGTCCCCACCGCCACGAAACGTCTCGCGGATGTGGCCGCGCGCGAGATGGTGACGGCCCTGTTCTCCGACTCCACGAACGTGGAGCGGGAAGGGGAAAGCCTCCCGGAGGCGTTCGTCGGGGAGGCCCTTTCGGAAATATTCGGCGGGGCCCCCGGCCGGGTCATCGTCGCGATGTTCTCGTCGAACATCCACCGGATCCAGGAGGCCATCAACGCCGCAGCCCGCCACGGCCGCAGGGTGGCCCTTTGCGGCAAGAGCATGGTGGGGAACGTGGGGACGGCCCTCGAACTGGGATATATGAAACTGCCGAACCCGGAGATCCTCTTTCCCGTGGAGGACATCGAAACCCTGCCCGGCCGGCAGGTCGCCGTCCTCACCACGGGCAGCCAGGGGGAGCCTCGCTCCGCCCTCACGCTGATGGCGCTGGGCGAGCACAAGTTCCTGCGGATCCGGGAAGGCGACACGGCCGTCCTCTCCTCGAAGTTCATCCCGGGGAACGAACGGGCGATCGCCAACGTGATCAACCACCTCTTTCTGGCGGGGGCCGACGTGCGCTACGAAAAGATCTCGGAGATCCACGTGTCCGGGCACGCCAGCCGGGAGGAACTCCGGAGCATGGTCCGGCTGCTCCGTCCGGAGTACTTCATCCCCGTCCACGGCGAGCCGAGGCACCTCATCATGCACAAGAACCTCGCCCGGGAGATGGGGGTCCCCCGCCCGGAGTTTGTCCGGAACGGCGACATCCTCGAGTTTTCGGAAGGGGTGATGACCCGTGCGGGGAAGGCCCCGGTAGGGCGCCTGTTCGTCGACGGGAAAGGGGGGGAGGTGGAGGGACTGGTGCTCAAGGACCGGTACCACCTCTCGAACGACGGCATGGTCATGGTCGTGCTGGCCATCTCCCAGACCACCGGGGAAATCCTCTACGGGCCCGATATCGTGACCAGGGGGGTGGTTTCCGAAAACTCTTCGGATACTATAATGGAGGACGCGAGGCAAACCGTCCTCTCGACGTGGGAGGATGCGGGCCTCGAAGCGAGGAAGGACCCGGCGGAGATCAAAACCGACATGCGGAAGGCCCTTCGCCGGTTCTTCAATAAGCGACTCGACAGGAGACCGATGATCATACCCGTGCTTCTGGAGCTCTAGGATGGGGGAAGGGATCCGGAGGGACGCCCTCGCCATTTGCTTTCTCGCCGTCGGCATCTTCCTCACGGTTGCGCTCGTGTCCTTCCACCAGATGGATCCGTCCCTTTCCGCCTGGAGTTCGAAGGGAGCCGTGGTCCACAACTGGGGGGGCGCGGTGGGGGCGATCGTTTCCGATCTTCTCCTCCAGCTGTTCGGCCTGGGAGCGGTCGGGTTCCCGGTCCTCTGCCTCGCGA
>Ga0209002_10000314_pt1 | contig 37440 bp, 49 predicted proteins | sample Rifsed16ft2_FD_184010 | JGI IMG/M metagenome (GOLD analysis project Ga0209002, IMG submission 184010) | Soil microbial communities from Rifle, Colorado, USA - sediment 16ft 2 (version 2) | ecosystem: Environmental > Terrestrial > Deep subsurface > Rock core/Sediment | place: Rifle, Colorado...
GCGGCGGGGGGGATATTAGGGGGGGATTCTTTTGCTTGTTCTTCTCCTGGTCTTGTTCGTCTAGTTCTGTACCTAGCTTAGGGTTAGATCTAACCTTATCTAGCTTATCTAACCTATCTAACTTAGCTACCTTGTTCTGGGTGACACTTTTCTCGCGCGGATGGTGGGCGACACCTTTCTCGCTCTGGCGCGTGACAGACTTCTCGCCCGCGCGAGTGACATCTAGGTCAGGTTGCGTGAGGGCGCTGGTTTCGTCCGGTGGCCACGGCACGGTATACAGATTACTGCTTTGGCCGCCGTCGGGTCGGTTATGAGGACGCGCGAGGGTCTGGATAAGGCCGGCGGCCTCCAGCTCTCGCAAGGCGCGCTGCACCGATCGACCCGTACGATGCAGCAAGGTGGCCAGACGACGGATCGAGGGCCACGCTTGGTGGGTGTTGCAGTTGGTATGCTGGGCGATGGCGGCCAGGATACGGTAGGCGGAATCAGAGATGGGTTGGTAGAGATACTGGGTGGGGACAATCGTGAGGCAGATAGACATGAGAAGTCCCTCGGTTGGTTTGAGCTCGCGGGCTCGCCCCGCTGGCCCTGAGAGCGGGAACGGGCAAAGCATCAAACGCCGAGGGACTTCGAGGCGTCAGGGACCTTAAGCTCTATTGGCCGCCGCGAACGGCCAGAACCAAGATACGGGCAAGTCTGGATTTGTCAAGACGGCATTTTCCGCCGGTAGGCTCTAGCCTCGAGAGCGACTAATCTGAGGCCGCCCACCCGGCTGTCCCGGCTGTCCTGGCTTGACCCTTGCCTCTGCCGCTTGCACGATCTGCCAGACCCGTTGCCGACTAATACCACAAAGCTCGGCGATCTCTCGGTAGGTACGGCTGCCATCAGCCAGCGCAAGCACGTTGGCCCGGCGCAGATTAGCCAATTGCTGTGCGCTCGGCAGACCGGGATGGGGCATGACTTAAGATAGGTGGGGCTTGCGCAATCTGTCAAGGGTGGTATTTTTGAGCAAGCACAAGGGACCCCGGAACGGACCCCAGCGAGCAGGAGGGATCTTATGCGCAGTCGCATCGCGATCGAACACCGCGGCGACCACTACGTGAGTGATGCTACTGGCCGCTTCGGCGAGGGCCACTGTGGATGTCCGGCGGGTGCCACCCCCGAGGCCGCGGCCCTGGAGGCCATGCGGCTGATGTCAAAATACGTGGAGACCAACCCCGAGGGGGGTGATCTGCTGGCGCCCGCCGAAGTGCTGGCCCTGATGCCCCCGCCACCAAAAGAGCCATATGTACACTATGTGACATGGCAGTGCCGGTGCGGCGTGCATATCGCTACCCTCGATCGGGCCCTGAAGGGGCTGATCGGGGCGCTCAGGAGAGACCAAGCCGCGTTATGAAATACCCCACGCTTAAGCTCCTCACCAACCTCCCGCTCCATGGGTCGCTTAAATACGTCGAGTGGTTCGTCCATCCGACTTATGGTGAGCGACTGTCCTGCACGATCCAGGTCCCGCCGGGCGATCCGGGCTATGCTCCGATGACCTACAAGTTGTACCTGCCGAGTTGGACCGCCGAACGCCTCCTCGAGCTGGAAGTCGCGACGGAGCTGGCCCCGAAGAATGGCGTACGTCAATTCCACGTGATGCCGGCGGTGCCGCTGGTGGTGTCGCGGACCGAAGAGGACGGCAAGAAAATCACGACGATCACCCGGGCGGACCGCATCGACTCCGGCGGGGGACCAGTCGGCACTTCGCCACCGGCGGCTGGAGCCGCGACCCGGGCTGCACCAGAGCCCGGTGTGGCGGGCCCGACCGCAGGCCCCGATCCTCGTCGCGCGATCCTCAAGGGCTGGCTCCTGCTCGGTGAGGCTTACGGGGTCGCCTCCCGGATGGCGGCCGAGGGGTTGGCGCTGGCGCTGGAACGGGATCGCGATAGCCTGGACGCGGCCGCGGTGCAGGCTGGTGCCGCGACTCTGCTGATCCAAGCGGCGAGCGTGGGACTGACTTCCTATCGCGGCCTGGCGGAACATGTCTTGGCCGTCGGTAAAGCTAAAGGTGCGGTCGCTAGTATCCCGACATTCAAGGTGCCCGATTGCTCTCGTGCCGCCGACTTCGTCTGATTCCGATGATGATCCCCGCCCGCTGGGCCCTGGGGAGATCCTGGAGTGGTACTACACCGGCCGGACCTGTCGCTGTGGCGCCGCTATCGTCCGCATTCCTGGCGGCCGCGCGCTCTGCCTAGGATTGCACCGGATTATGGAGGGACCCGACGATTACCAATGGCGCGGCCTCGAACCGTGAAACCAAGGAGGTTGCTCAGACCCGGAGCGGCGCTAGGCCGGGGCATGGCTTGTGTAACCGGCGCGAGGCTCATAGTTTAGCAGGTATGGCTCCGCGAAACTCCGATCAGCCAAAGCCGCCGATGATCCCGGGCGGTCGCGGCGGCCGCATTTATCAGGGCGGCGTGCCTGGTAATCGCGGGGGTAATCACAACTCTGGTCCTCGGACCACAGCCGAATTGATCCGCCGGCATCATACGAGTCAGCTGGCCCTTGAGGAGTTGCACCGGCGGTTGCTGACGGAGGCCGCGGCGCAAGCCTACCCCGATTTGCTGAATACCGTCGTGAAGCTGGACCCTGAAGTCGCAGCGCAACAGGGTCTGACCCTGCGCCTTGAGGTGGTCGACGAGTGACCGCGGCGGCGCCTACGTGGACGGTGCAGCTCCCGCGTCCGCTGGCACCCCAACTTCCTATCCTGCAGTCGTCCGCGCGCTACAAACTGCTCCGTGCCGGTCGTCGCTTCGGCAAATCTCGGATCGGTCTCTTCGGCGCCTGTCGAGGCCATGGGCCGCAGGCCCTCCGCCGGGGGGTCTGGCAAGGCGGCGCGGTCGCCTGGATCACGCCTACCTACCCGCAATCCCGCGCCATCTGGCGGGAGGAAATCCTGCCTCGGTTCGCGGGCGTACCGGGCGTGGACCTGAATCAATCGGAGCGCCGGTTGACGGTCGGCGGCGGCTGGCTCGAGGTACGCTCGGCGGAGTCGATTCACAGCGTCCGAGGGTGGGAACTGGACGGAGTCGTGCTCGACGAGGCTGGGTGGATGGATCTCGAATTGGTGTGGCGCGAAGTGGTACGGCCCTGTTTAATCAGCCGCGAGGGGTGGGCCATGATCCTCTCCACCACTAATGGTGGCCTGGACGGCAACCAGGCGCACGAAGCTCCGAGTTATTTCAACCGCCTGTGTCAGGCGGCCGAGCGGGGCGAGCTGGGGAAGGAATGGGAAGTCTGGCATCGGCGCACCCGGGACAACCCGCGCATCCGACCGGAGGAAATCGGTCGCTTGCGTCGGGAGTACGCGCCCACGCCGCAGCTGGCACTGCAGGAGCTGGAGGCGGAATACATCCTGGGTGGCGCCGAGGCGGCATTCCCCGAGTTCACGCCTAGCGTCCATGTCCAGGCACTCACCCCGCCGCGCGATTGGCAATGGTGCGCCGGCCTCGACTGGGGCTACCGCGCGCCGGGTTGGTGCGGGCTGGTGGCGGTCAGTCCTCGGGGGGAGCATCTGAGTGTGCAGCACGAGTTGAGTTGGACGCAGCAGACGCCGCACGACGTGGGTCAGGCGCTGGGCGAAGTGCTGATGGGGTACCCGACGCTCCGGTGGATCGCCTGTGATAGTGCCATGTGGGCGGTGACCGATGGCGGGGCCAGTATCGCCGAGCAGCTGCAACAGGGATTGGTGGCTCGGCTGGGTCGTGCGGCGCCGGTCCTGATGCCGGCACCGAAAGGCAAAACGAGTCGGGTCGCGCGGAAGATCCTGCTCCATGAGGCGCTCCGCTACGAGGGTACGCCACCCTTGCAGGCGTGGCAGCGGCCTCGCCTCACGGTGACGTCGGGCTGTCAGGTGCTGCTCGGCGCCGTCTCCACCCTCATGATGGACCCCCGGCGACCGGAGGATGTGGATACCCGAGGCAACGATCACCCCTACGATGGGCTCACCTACTGCCTGCAGCTGCTGGGAGCCGAACCTCAGCCGGTGCCGCCGGCCAAGCTCACCGCTACCGCGGATCGGCATCCGGTAGGATATTGGCTCCAGCCGGGGCCGTCGGATGAATCAGTCTCAGCCAGGTATCGGACTGGCGTGCGCTGGACCCGGGCGGCGCAACCGCGAGAGGAGTAACCCATGTTTTGGCATGATCTCAAACGGATCGCCGATACGCTGGAACGGATCGCCTCACTCCAGGGGGTCGCCTCTCTCGCGGTGCCCGGCGGCCTCCCGCCGAGGGTACCCGGGCCACCGCTCGAGGTCCCGAGCGGGGACCTGGAGGGGGTCTTGGGGGCCTCGCGGACGCTGCATCCCGAGGTGATGGACGCCATCCGGGCGCGGGCCGAGCCCGGGTCGAGTCGGTACCGCATGCTGATCGCCTGGGCCGAACGGCAACCGCCGGGGGTGATGGCGCACACCGTGGCCCGGATACTCTACGGTGACCACGACGAACCCGCTGAGGTCGAGGCATGAGCCCGGGTCCTTTGGGCGAACTGTACGCCGGAGTGCATGCCGAGAACCCGGATGCGCTCACCGATACGCCACCTCAACGTCCGATCTATGGAGACAGAACGGATGCCACCGGCAACCTGGCTCAGTTGTCACCCGAGGCGGCCGCGAAAGCCCTGGTGAAACTCTGGGATGAACGAGAGAAGATGTACGGCCGGGATCGGGCCCAGTGGCAGGTCAACGCCTGGCGTCGGGAGGGCATCGTCCATGCCGAGGTGCAGCGGGCGCAGGACCGAGACGAGTGGATTGCCTGGCGTTGGGGCGGCGGCATCCCCCACCTCAACAAAGCCGCAACCCTCTGTCGCAAACTCGCCGCCACGGTCTGGGCCGACCTGCCGGTGGCCGTCGTGGCGGCGGACACCGGGGAAGACGCGGATCGGGACGCGGCGCAGTTCAGCGAGCGGGTGTTGCACTTCCTGCAGGACGCGGCCCAGCTGGACGACGTCACGCAGGCTCGCCGGGCCTTTGACCTGGCCTCGACCTACGGCTCGACCTTCCGGCATTACTATCTGGAGCCGCGCGGCGAACGGTTACCGATCCAGATCGAGGCCACCGCGTCGGCGCAGTCCGCTCAGGAGCCGTTCGGCCCGGGCCAGGTGGTGCCGGCCGAGCCGCTGGTGCTGCGTTATGTGCAACCGGATGGCAGCCTGCGGGACGACAAGGCGGGCGCCGCCGAGCACTGGGTGCCGCGCCTCTGCAGTGAGTTGCTGACGCCGTATCATGTGCGGCTCTTGCCGGCCACGGCGGAGGATATCGGCGAGGCCGAAGGCGTCCTGATCGCGAGTTATCAGTCCCTCGGGACTCTCCGCACCCTCTACCCAGACGCGGTGGCCCAATCCTTCGACGGCCGGCCCAACCTCGGCAGCCGGTTCCGGCGGGCCGATAAGTATCTCTGGCCCGGTCGCAGCAAAGAGGAGCGGTCCGGTTTCGAGCAGTTGAAGGGGGAGCAACAATTGCTGTTTACGTTGCGGTGCTACTACCGGCAGTGCCCGCTCTATCCCGAGGGACTCCGCCTGATCGTCGCGGGTGAAGATACGCTGTTGGATCGCGGGCCTTGGGTGGGTGAGGTTAAGGGACTCCGCCAGCCACTCGATCTCCCGGTCGTGCAGTACAACCAGTTTAGTGAGGGCCGGGCCGGCCCCTACCGGGTGGGACTCATGGAGCTGATCGGCGGCGGGCATGAGATTCTGGCGGGCCAGCTCGGGGCCCTGATGGAGTATCTCGACCGGTTCGCCGAACAGAAGTATTTGCTGCCCTATAGTAGCATGATCCGACCGGAGGATCTGCAACAAGGGTCGAAGTCGGTCCTCTATTTCAATCCTGGGGGGAAGCCGGAAGTGGTACCGACGCCGGTGTATCCGCCGGCCTCGCTGCAAGCCTACGAGTTAGCGAGCGTGGAGCTGGATCACATCTCCGGCCTGGAACAGACCGCCCAGGGTGTCGAGGACCCCAGCATTACCAGTGGGCGGCACGCCTTTGCGGTCATTGGTCAGGCGCATGTGGCCCTGAGCGAAGTACGCCAAGAGGCGGAGCGTGCGTTTGTCCGCGGGTGTCATATTATCTTGCAGCAGGTCTGGGCGCACTACCAGACGCCGCGTCGGCTGGCCTGGACCGCGCCGGATGGTCGCTACCTCGAAAAACGTTGGAGTGGTGCCGACCTCCGCACGGTGCAGGACATCCGGATCAAGCCGGGTAGCATGTCCATGCTGGCGCCGGCCGCGAAACTGGCGCAGATCATTCAGTGGGGTCAGATCGGCGCCTTGGGCCCGGCCCAGATCCGCCGGGCGGTGCATGAGTCGATGGGCGCGCTCACCGCCGCGCAGGAAGACCCGGCACGGCAACGCATCCGCCGGCAACTGGCGATCTGGGAAGAGGGACCGCCGCCCAACTGGGACCCGAACTTAGTGGCGGCGGGCGTGATGCCCGATGCGGCCGGGCAGATCTGGGCCCCGGTGCCGGCGGATCTCTTGCCCACGGTGGCGCCGATCCGCCTCGAGGAACTGGCCGATGCGATGGCGGGGGTGACCTATCAGCAGGCGGCGCCGGCCTGGCGTCAGGCGCTGGACCTGGAGTTCGGCCGGATGTGGCAGGCGGCGCGTGGGCAACCGACCCAGACCCAGGCGCCGGGTCAGGCCGCTGCTCCGGCTCCAGCCGTGCAGCCTATTCCGGCCGAGCAGGCGGCCGAGACCCAGCAGCAGGCCCAGGTCGAGACCCAGCAGTATGCGCCGGGGGCGGGCCAACTGGCGCCGGCCTAAACTCACCTCTTGACCCCATGGCTGAGGAGACCTTAACGTATGACTGCACCGACGGGACCCCCGGCGGGCCACACCGCGCAAGAACTGGGTGATCTGGGTTTGGACGCTGCCGATCTGCAGTCGTTCGGGACCAGTGACTCGGATGACGTGGCGGAAAGCCCCCCGACTCCGCCTCCGGTCTCGCCCGCTCCCGCGGCCCCGAGCACCGGCCCGGCCCCCAGTCCTCCCGTGCCGGAACCCGCGGGTATCACTCCCGCCACCTCCGAACCTCCACTACCACAAGCTGGCGTCGTCGCGCCGCAGGCGCAGCCGTGGCGCGCGGTCGCCGATGGGCAAGAAATCCTGTTGCCCGGGGCGATGCTGCAACCGGACGGCAACGTGTTGTTGCCACCGGATGCGCAGCGGGTGCTGCAACATCAGTGGCTCGCGGATCGTCGGGTCTGGCAGACCGAGCGGGCTCACTGGCAGCGGCAACAGCAGCAGTTGCAGCAGCAGCGGCACGAGTCGCAGGTCCGCGCCGAGACGGTACTGCAGGCGATTCTCGGCGCGGCGGAGCAAGGGGATGAAGCTCTGTGGGGCTTTGTGCAGCAGTTCAAGGCCGACTTGCCGCGACTGCAGGCGGAAGCCAAGGCCAAGTACTTCGAGGAGCAGCTGCAGCAGACGCAGGCGCGGTTGCAACCCATCGACCAGGCCCAGGTGTGGCAGGCGATGGAGCCGCAGTTCGCGCAGGGGCTCACCGAGTATGTGGGGCAGTACTTGCAGCGGCCGGAGTATCAGGCGCTGGTCGCCAACGGGCAACAACTGTTGGTCGATCTTTGGGGCATGCGGGGGGATCTCTTCCGCCAGGCGGATGCCCGGGGGATTCCCGAGGCCGGGATACAGCCGGGCGGCTGGTATGTAGACCTGCATCGGCTGGAGCATGAGTTGCGGCGCGAGGCGCTGGTGGCTCAGCGGCTGGCGCAGGCGACGGCAGCGAAGGCGGTCCTGGAACGCAATGCCCAGGCCTTGCAACCGCCGCCCGTGGTGCCCGGAGGTGGGGCGGCGAAGTCCACCCCGCCGGCCGGAGAGAGTGGGTTAGGAGAACCACCGAAAACCAAAGTGGAATACCGCGAGCGGATGCGACGGCTCGCTGAATCGTCATAGGATCGCCCGAGGCCGGTGAGGCCATCGGGCCTCACCGGAGGAGCAGGACATGGCGCAATTAACCTACTCGGTCACCACATCCGCGACTGGCGTTAACAAAGTGTGGCGCAAGGTGCAAGGTGAGGTGGCGCAAGGTTTCGGGTTTGAGGTGGACGAGTGGAACCTGATGGAGGATCTCAAGGACTATCGGATTGACGTGAGTGCCCGCGAAATCACGGTGCCGCTGGACATCAACGAGGGCGCCGGAATCGCGTCCATTGATGAGGGCTCAGTCGAGGCCAATCCGTTTACCCCGAACATGGAAGAGCTGACGCTGAACTACGTGCTCTTTAACGGCCGGTTCACCGCGTCGGTCACCGCGGAATTGCTGGACACCTATCAGCGGGCAGCCGAGCTCAAGCGGCAGCTGGTGTATCAGAGCATGAAGAAGATCCAGGACCTGGCCCGGCACTGGGGCGACTACTTCTACGGGCTCTCGACCGGGGTCTTGTGTCAGACCTCCACGGTGGCCACTCAGTCGTCCGGCACCTATACCCTACTCAACGGCTACGGTCAGACCACGATTACCAACGCCGCCTTGATCGCCGATAAGTTCAAGGTGTCAGATCGCGTGGCGCTGATCCGGGCCGGTGCGCTGGTCACCAATGCCATCGGCACCGTGACCGCCGTGACGCCAGCCACTCCGTCGATTGCGGTGACCTGGAACGGTTCGGTGACCAGCGCGAACCTCGACAACGTCGTGAAAGCCAACAGCATTGAGAACACCACGATTGCCGGCACCGATTTCAACCGCGGCATGACCGGGTTGCTCGATTTGTCCCTCACCGCGTCGGTGCATGGGTTGTCCAGTGCGAGCGTAGGCAACTGGTCGGTTGCGGTGGCCGATACGACCGCCGGCCGGTGGAGTGGGGTCAAGTTCCACAAGGGTATGCAGGAGATCATGTTCCAGGGCGGGGCCAAGGCGGACACCTGTATCATCGCGCCGGGAGTGTACCGTGATGTACTGGCTCTGCAGCAGGGCGCCCTCCGGTTCTCGGATCCCTTCGCGCTGGAGCTGGATGGCACCATCAAGGGCCAGGGGGTCAAGTTCTTCCAGTCGAAACGGGTGCCGAGCTCGTGGGTCTGGATGTTCGCGAAGGACAATGTGCGGAAGCTCAACGTGATGCCGCGGCCGGATAACCAGATCACCTGGGGCGATGGCATTCGGATGGAGAACACATCGGGCTACATCTTCCCGGTCTCACTCCTCACCCAACTGGTCACCAACAACCGGAAGGCTATTGCCTACTGGAATGGCCAGACCGAGCAGTAAACGATCCTTTGACTGAGCGGACCCGCACGGCGCGTGCGGGCCTCGCTCGGAGGTAGCCTGGTATGGCACCACCTGCGAATAAGATCCGCCGCGGTGCGGCTCTGCCGGACAGCGTGATTGCGGAGACCGTGACCCAGGTCAACAACCTGGCGGCGAGTCTCCGGCTGCTTACGGCCAAGCTGGACGCTGATGTCGGAGTCACCGATACCAACTACGCGGCATTGATTACGGAGTCGGCTATTGCCACCGCTCCGGCTCAGATCACCAGCATTACCGGGTAGCGTGGATGTTTGAATGGACCCGGGAGCCCGATCCGGGGTGGGTCCGGCAGCTGGCGGAATTGTCTCCGCGCAGTGAGCGGGTGAGTTGGTTGCACCTGGAGTGGTTCGCGGGGACGCCGGAGGACCCGGTGCAGCGCTGGGTCATCTATCAGATGACCCCGCGAGCCCGGATTCCGCCCTTACTCTTCCCGCTGCTCGACGGGCCATGCCCCGACCCTACGTCACGCGATAAGCGGCTCTGGGTCCCGTTGTTGCGGCGCCAGTGGGGGCTGTATCGGGAGACCGGCTGTTACGCGCAACCCTATTGGATCATCCAAGGGAACCAGGGCGGGCATAAGCGACGATTCACGCGGACCGAATCGGCCCTGTGTCGTATGCGCGGGTTGCCGAGCTATCCACCGATAGCGGGGGCCTTACCCTACGCGCCGTTTGACCGGCGGGTGATCGACAAGTTGGCCCCTCTCGATCGCGTGCGGTTCTGGCATCGGGCGCACGAGTTTGCCGAGCGCTCATCGGCGGAACTGGACGCCGAGGAGCAGGCCGCCGTGGAAGTCATGCGCGGGCAGCTGTGGGAGTGGCTGGAAACCCAGGTGGATCGTGCCATGGATGAGGGGCAGACCTGGCGCCATCCGCTCGAGATCCAGACCGACCGCGGGGTGGCTCCGCTGGACGTTGGTGCGGCGCAACATGAGGTGATCACCCGAAACCTGTAACCCCCGAGGACCCGATGGCGCAATTGAATATCTCGACGGCCGGCCCCCGCAGTGGGCAAGCCTACAAGCGCCGGCATCAGGTGTACTACGACCAGCACAATCGGACCTGGGGCGCCGAGGTCGATGTGAAGACCGGTGATCCCGCTAGCCCACTGGAGCCGGAGGGTTGGACCGCACCACTGGTGCCCCCGCAGCGCTACCTGTTGTTCAATCAGCCCCGGTATGGCTTTCTGCTGATCGACTACGAGAGTTGGTTGCAGGATCTCAAGGCGGCCCATGAGCTGTATCACCAGCAGCGGCAACAGTACGCGCTGGCGCAAGCGGAGTTGGCGGGCTTGAGTGGCCCGGCACTCTTGGCGGCGATGGAGCATCCGTCGCCGGAAGTGTTGCGGCTGATGGGTGTGGCTCCGCTGGCCTTGGAGCCGGTCGTGGCGGCGCAGAAAGGGCATCCGTGGATTCTCGGCGAGGCCGGCGCTCGAGCGCCGGCCTGGGCTCACCTGGTTCCGGTGCCGGCAGGTTCCCCGCTCGGTGAGCGGCTGGTTGATCCCGAGTTCCTGGTAGCCCTACGAGCTGAAATGGCCGGGCCGGACGATCCCGATCCGGAACCGGAGCCGGAGGACGAGCGGGCTCCGATTACCGTGACGTATGGGCCTGCGCGCAAAGCTGGGCGAAAGGGGCGGTGAGTTATGGCGGCTAACAATCCGGTGACCCTGGCGGCGGCGGCTGACAAGGCGTTATTCGGCGATGGGAGTCAGGAAGTCGCCTCCCAGGTCGCGGTGCAGGTCACCGGCACCTTTGTGGGCACCATCACCTGGGAGGCCCAGATCGACGGCTCCACCTTCGCGAGTATGCAAGGGGTGCCGCTCGCCACGGGAACCGCGGCGACGACGACCACGGTGCCGGGCCTCTTCCGTTTAGAGACTACCGGCCTCAAACAGGTGCGGGCGCATATGACGGCGTTCACCTCGGGGTCGGCGGTCGTTACCTTCCAACCGGTCATCGGCTGATGTGGGTCCCCATCCGACAGTGGCTCCGGCGGGCGACCGCGGCGGCGGGCGACCAGGCGGTGCACCCTCCGCCGGCTGTGGGTGATGTGTTCCGCTTCGAGGGCGACCGCTACACCATGGTGAGCTTAACGCCACTCCGCGATCCGGCGACTGGCAAGGTGGTGATGACGGGGGCCGAAGCGCAGCGCGATGTCGAGCGCTTCGGCGCCGGTCATTACTACCGTATCCGGTGTAACGCGGCTGAACTGGTCTACTCCGATCATCACGGCGCCTGGATTCTGCCCGGCCGCGGCAGGACGACCATCACACCGGACGGGCCGATGTTCGTCCCGGATGAGGTGTAGGCCATGGCGAGCAACTACTACAATCGTGCGGTGAAAGAGGGCGCGGACGGCACCTGGGCCTACCTGACGTCCACCATCAAGATGATGCTGGTCGGCACCGCGACGCCGTACACGCCGAACGTGGATCATGATTTCGTGGATATGGGCGGGGCCAACGACCCGGCGGATGCGGAGATTTCGGTCAGCGGCTACACACCGGGCTTTGGCGGCGCGGGCCGGAAGACGCTGGCCAGCAAGACCATTACCGAGGTGGACGCGTCGGACCGGGCCGAGTTCTCCAGCGCAGCGAATGTGTGGACTGCGCTCGGGACCGGCGCCACCATTGCCGCCGGGATTCTTATCACGGAAATCGGGGTGGCCGATACGACGGCGCGGCTGATTGCCTACATCGACGTGACGGACACTCCCACCAACGGTGGCGACATCACGGTGACGCCGGGAACCGGTGGCTGGTATTACGGGACCACAGTCTAAATGGCGCTCTTTGATGCGGCCGATTTGCTGGCTCGGGTGAAGCGGCTCGCGTTGGCGCCGACCACTGATGAGGAAATGGCCGATGCTGATTGGTATGCCTTGCTCACGGCAGCCCAGGTGCATTGGATGCGCCAGCTGGCGGTACACGCGCCGGAATGGAATATGGGGGCTCCGGAGCTGATGACGACGGCCGATGTGGGGAAAACCTACCTCTTTGGCTCGGGCACGGTGCCACTCGGTGGCCATATCGAGATCCGGGCCAGCCGCACCGGCCCCCTGCTGCGACCCGGGCCCGAGTGGGATCCCAGCACTGACTACGTATGGGAGGGCGATAAGATCCGGATGCCGAACAACCGCGCGCGAACCTTTAGTTCGGGCCCCTTTGCCCGCTATGTGGCGGTGAGCGGGACCTTGGACGGCAGCAACCCGCCGACGCTGAAACCCACGGAGGCCCGGGAACTTCTCGTCTATCGCGCCGCGGCGCAGTGGGCCAGTCAAGGTGGGTACCGCGATCCCACGCCGTTTCTCGCACTCGAGCAGAAAGCCTGGGCTGGAGATCCGGCCCTGGCAGGTGACGTCGGTATCTTGGGGAATCTCCGTACGGCCGTCTTTGCTATGGGCCAGGCCGCTCAGGGCGCGGGCACTGGCATCTGGTGGCGCGGAGGCTACTGGTGACCGCCGCTCGAGTCTATCCTTATCGGGCACGGGGCCAGGCGGCGCAGTGGTGGGACGTGCGGGCCTGGCCCTCACTGCATATGCAGACTCACGCCGAGGCCCAGCGACCTTACCTCACCATCAACCTCTACCCGGAAGATCCCTGGGATGGGGAAGGCGGCCTGGTCCTCCGTCCCGGTCGGCGGCGATTCACGGCGGGCAGTACGGCCGCCCGTCTGGCGAGCAATGTCGGGGCCCAGCTGATCTTCGACGCTAACTTTGGTCAATCGCTGGTCAAGACGGTAGTGGTGGCTGGCGGTCAGATCTATTCGCTCAACTGGACTGCGAAAACGATTACGACGGAGATCACCACGGCGCAATTGACGGCGGCGAGCATTACGTTGTCCTCGACCGTGCAATGTTACGCCTGCATGTTTGGCAACGTGATGGTGATCTGTGACGCTAATACCAATCGTCCCTTCACCTGGAACGGGACCACCGGCGTTGGGCTCACGAGTCTAACCAACGGCCCCGCGCGGGTGGTGGGAGCGCCAACCGTCTTCTACGCCAAGCTGTTTTTCATCAAGGGGACGGACCATCTCACGGTGGTGTGGAGTGAGGAAAATCAGGCGAACACCGGCTACGAGGCCGGGGGCTTCAACAACGCATGGAGCCTGACCCAGACCGGCCGCAGCTGGCTCACGGCGATTCAGGGCACGAACGAGGGGCTCTACTACTTCCGGAACACCTCGGTCGGTGTCATTCGTGGGGCGGTCACCACGGACTTTCAGACCGCGGGTGTGCATGATGACATTTCGCAGGTCTACGGCTGTGAGAACGCCAGTAATGTGCTCTTCGCGCAGAACACGCTCTATTGGGCTGACCCCGGGGCCCGACTCTTCCGTTATACGCCGGGTGGGGGCGCGCCGCTCGAATTGACTCAGCAACTGATCAACTTCTCCCGCCACCGTTCGATGGGATTACAAGGGGCGGATAATCTCGACGTCCAAAGCCCCTGGAATGCCGATGAGTCGACCACCGGGGAATTGCGCGGGGTCTTCACCGGCGCCAAGGGTGTCACCTTTAACCCGGTCCTGCAGCAGGTACGGCTCGCCGTCGTGGGTGCCGCGACCACGAACCTGTTGGTGCTGTTCGATGCGCGAACCGGCCAATTCCAGGGTATCTGGCACTATGCGGCGGGGACCTCGATTGCGACGAATTACGGGGCCCTGGTGGTGGCAACCGATACCACGAATGGGGCGGCACAACTCACGCAATCTGATGTGATGACGGATACGCTGGGCTACGTCTTCTGGGCGCCGTTGGGGGACCGGACCCAGGCTGAGACCCGTTACGCCGATGAAGTGTTTAACAGCGCTGGCTCGGCGTTCGCTGGTTCCTTGATCGGGCCGATGCACGGTCGCAGCGAGGCGGCCGACTGGCATTTCGACCGATTGGACGTGTCACTCATTACTCGGGTGGGGTCTAACGTGGTGACCGTACGGGGCCATACTCCGCGTCAGACTGGGACCTTGTTGTCTCAGGTCGTCGCCGATGGTAATAACGCCGAGCGTCGCTTCAGCTTTGGGTTGAATCTGAACGGGCGGTGGTGCGTGCCGGTGATTAAGGTCAATGGTGCGACGGACGGGGTGAGCCGATGGACCATTCTCGGCTATGCGCTTCGCGGGCGGCGGGCCAGCGAAACTCCGAGGACCAAGTAAATGCCCTGGACTCGTCCCGCCCTCGATGAGGAGATGGCCCCGGCCGCGTTGGTGCGGAGCCTGCGGATTAACTACGACCTACTGGAGGGTAGTGTCGCGCTGCGGGACCGGGTGACCACCGTGACCGCGGTCTGGACCTTTAGCGTCGCCCCGGTCTTTACCGTGTCTCCCAGCTTCACCACCTCCATCATCATTGGCGCCTCGGGCAGTACCCGGGTCACCCTCGGGCTCAGCATCAACCAGGGCGCGGCTGATGACGAGGCCTGGGCTCTGCTCTCGTCCGATGTCGCCCATGGCGTCACCAGCATTGCCGATACCACAGTCTATGGTCGGGCACTCAAGGTTGGAGGGGCGGACGGCGGACTTTCCCTGGAGGGGTTTACCGAGGTGAGTGTGGGTGCGCGTGTCGTGGGCACCGGCACCGTGGGAGTGACCGCGAAGTCTAGTGCGGCTGGGGGCTACGTCGAGCTGCGCGCGGCGAAGAAGAGTGGCACCACGCAGGCGGCAGCCGGCGCCAACGAGAACCTGGTGGTGATCGGCGATCTCACCACCACGTGGTTGATCCTCGACGCCGACGGGGATCTGCATGTCCCGCGCCATCTAGCCATCGGCGCCCTGGGCGTGAGCCATCCGGCCTCGGTAGGGCTCACCATTCAACAGGCCGCCGAGGATGGCCTGAGTTGGCAACTCAAGTCGTCGGAGGTCGCGCATGGGATCACGACGGTAGCCGATACCGACACCTATGGATTCGCGGCCAAGTTGGATGCTGCCAGCGGTGGGTTGGTGCTCACCGGCTTAGGGGACACGACCTTTGGGTGGGAGGCTCGGGGGATCGTCACCACAGCCGACACGGCCAAGTCGGCCGGGGGCACGGGCGCGGTCACCCTGGATAGCCGACTCAAGTCGGGTACGACGGTGACCGCACTCGGGGCCGAGGCGAATGTGCTAGCCGTCCGGAATAACGGGTCGAGCCTGTTCCTCTTCGACGCCGACGGGGATTTCCATGCGCTCCGTCACCTGAACATAGGGGTGCTCGGTACTACGCATAGTGCGGCCGTGGGTCTGACGCTCAATCAAGGGGCGGAAGATGGGGATCTCGTTATGCTCAAATCCTCGGATGTGGCCCATGGGGTCACCACGCTGGCCACCACGGACACCTGGTTGAGCGCTCAGAAGTGGGATGCCACGCTCGGTGGGATTCGGCTGCGTGGGTTCTCGGAGTCCCAGGTGGGGGTGGGGCTCCAATCCATCTATACCACCGGGATAACGACCAAGAGTGCCGCGGCGCTGGCCCCAGTGATCCTGCGCGCCGATAAGGCCAGCGGGACGGGGACGATTGCCCCCGCGGCCGACGAGAACCTGGTGGCGATCGCGGCAGCGGCTACCACACTCTATCTCTGGGACGCGGACGGGGACCTGCACCTGACGCGGCATCTCAACGTGGGGGCCCTGGGTGGAGCCCATGGGGCTGCCGTGGGGGTGACCGTTAACCAGGCGGCGGAGGATGGCGACATCTGGACCGCAAAGTCGTCCGACGTCGCGCATGGGGTCACGACCTTAGCCACTACGGACGCATGGGTGACGATGCAAAAGTGGGATGGGTTGCTGGGTGGGCTGCGGCTTCGGGGCTTCTCGGAATCGCAGGTCGGGATCGGCCTGCAAGCGATCTATACCACGGGGGTCACGACCAAATCGAGTGCGGCTCTGGCGCCCCTCGTCCTCCGGAGTGACAAGGCGAGTGGCACGGGAACCATTGCGCCGGCGGCGGACGAGAACCTCGTCGCGATTACGGCGGCAGCCAGTACGCTCTTCCTGTGGGATGCGGACGGCGATGAACATCTCACGCGCCACCTGAATATCGGGGCGCTGGGTAGTGCTCATGGAGCCGTGGTGGGTCTCACCGTCAACCAGGCGGCCGAGGATGGAGACATCGTCACCTTTAAATCTTCGGATATTGCGCATGGCGTCACCACCTTGGCTACGACCGACGCGTGGCTCACCGCTCAAAAGTGGGATGGATTGCTGGGTGGAATACGGCTCCGGGGCTTCAGCGAGTCGGCGGTCGGAATCGGCCTGCAAGCGATTTATACCACGGACACCACGACCAAGAGTGCCAGTGCGGCGGCGGCCCTGACCTTGCGGATTGACAAGGCCAGTGGCACCGGGATCACCACGCCGGCGGCGGACGCCAACCTGTTAGCCGTAGCGTCAGCGGCCACGAACGTACTCCTGGTCGACGCCGATGGGGATCTGCATCTGAGCCGCCACCTGGCCCTGGGTGCGCTTGGCGTGGCTCATGGGGCGGCGCCGGGCGTGACCGTGGCCCAGGGGGTCGAGACGACCCCGGCCGTGAACCTCAAGGCCAGCGATGTAGCTCACGGCATTACGACGGCACTGACCGACGTGACGACCGACACCTACGGGTCGTTCCGCCACCGTGGGGCCACTGGCATCTTCGAGCTGACCGGACTCGGGGAAGCGACCCTGGCGCTGTATCTGCAAGGGTACGCCACGACCGAAGACACCGCCGCGCGGTCGGTGGGGTCCTCGGGACCTGTCTTGTTGACCGGCTACATCAAGTCGGGGACCACCGTGATAGGGCCCAGTGCCGATGCGAACGTGCTGGTGGTACGGGCTGGTGATAACACTCGGTTCGTGCTGGACGCCGACGGGGACAGTCATCAGGACGTGGGAACGGCGTGGACCAACTTCGACGACCATGACGACCCGGCCCTGCTCACCGCCTTGAGTGCGACGGTCGCGCGTCTGGATGACCCGATACGCCAGCGGTTCGGGTCCTGGATCGACGCGGAACGTGTGACGCTGAGTCGATTGGGGTTAGTGTCCTACAATCCGGATGGTCACCACTTTGTCAATATGTCGCGGCTGACGATGTTGCTAACCGGCGCCGTGCGTCAGCTCGCGGCTCGTTGTGAGACCCTCGAACGGAGGTTGCTGCCATGCCACTAAAGCGCGGTGAGAGTCGGGCCATTATCGGCCAGAATATTCGGACGGAGTTGCAAGCCGGAGTGCCGCGCCCTCAAGCCATTGCGATTGCCCTCGACAAGGCGCGGCATCCGGCGCAGCCACCTCCGCCCCGACCAGGGGGCATGGAGAACCCCGGCACCCGGAAGTACCGATGAATGATCTCCTGGCCGGGAACGGCGTGGGCCCTGATCTGGTCCTCGCTCTGACCGAGGCCCAATACCGGCTCGTGGCGGACGCCACGGCTCAGCTGGACCGGGCGCGGCTGGTCCTGGAGACCGTCGTCTCGACCTTGGTAGCGAGCCAAGCGGACCCGGTGCGCGGCGCGCTGATTGCCGTGCGTCCGCCCCCGGACGCCAGCCTCGTGATACGCCCGGAGGTGCCGCATGCCTAACGTGCCCCGGAGTGCGGCCGAGATCGTCAAGAACATGGAGAACGAAACCAAACGGCGAGCCGATATCGACGCGCTGTTTGCTCGGGCGGCCGGGGGGGACCAGGGGGCTTATCAGAGTCTCTTAAGCCTGGGCGGGGTGACCGGGACGGGCTCGACCTATGATGCCCAGAACTATATCCGACTGGGGCTCAACCAGCTCGGCGGCACCGGCCAAGCCCCCTGGGGTGCGAGTAACTATGCCTACCGCAAGAGCCAGGGCCAGGGTGGGTTCCTCGGCGGCGTGGGTAATTTCCTCGGTGGGGTGCTCAAGGTGGCGGCGCCGGTTGGTGCGGCGCTCATTCCAGGTATTGGCCCGCTGGCCGCCGGAGGAATCGCCGCGGGTGGTAGTGCGGTAGGTGGAGCGTTGCGCGGGGAAGACTTTAATTTGGGGAAGACGCTGCTCGCGGGAGGCGCGGGATATGCCGGCAACCGGTTGCTCGGAGGCCAGGGTATCAACCGAGTCGGTCAATGGCTGGGGATCGGTGGAGGTGCCAAGATGCCGGGGGCACCAGGCGCTCCGCCCGGGGCGCCGGTTACGGCCGGAGGTGGAGGCGTCGGGGTGGGGTCTCTTCCGGGGCCCGGGGGTGGTGGTCGTTCCACGCTCGACACGATCTTAGGCTACGCCCCGCTGGCGTTGGGCGCGGCTGGTGCCGTGGGTGCGGCCCAGCAACAGAGCCAGGCCGATCAACTGCGACGACAAGCGCTCCAGCTGGCGCAACAGGATTACGCGAGTCGGGCTCCCCTGCGCCAGGCCGCGACGACTCGGATGCTGGCTCCGATCCCGGCCCGCCAGTCCTTGCAAGGCATCTTTGCGGACCCCAGCAACCCTTATTACCGACCGCTGAGCGTGTGACATGGCTGTGACCCCAATCCTTCAAGAGGAGGCGCTGACCGCGAAGAAGCTGGCGGCCAAGACTCAGGCTCCGCTGACCGCCGTTCCGTTGGCATTGCCGCCGATTCCAACCGTCTCGCCCTCACCGCCGGCCCCGGTCGTGGGGCTCACTACGACGTCTCCGTTCCAGTCCCAGGCCAGTCCTCAGCCTATTCTCAAACAGGAGTTACCGGCTCCAACATCCTTGCCACCGCCACCGCCGGAAATCAAGGTTCCGGCGCCAACTAACACTGCGGAACAACAGGCCGCGGCTGGCCGGGCCCTCGGGGGGCTGGCGTCGCCACTCACTATGGGTGGCTGGTCTACGCTGCAACCGGCCGCTCCGGGCGGCCTCGAAAGTAGTTTGACCACCGCCGCGGCACCCCTGCCGGCGCCGGTGCTCAAACCACCGGCGATGACTACGGCACCGACTACGGTACCCTACGCCAACATCCCGTCGGCAACCCCGGGGACGGCACTGAGTCCGGTGCCGGTGGCGCCTCCGCCACCGATCCCGGCCAGTAACTATGGGATTCCGATGCCATTGCCCTCCGGTGCCCCGATGGACAATGCACCGTTGGTGGGGTTACAGGTTCCCTCGTTTGGGTTGCCGCCAGCCCCGCCGCTGAAGGCCGATCCGACGATGGGATTGCCGAGTGTACCACCGCCTACTGGGGGTGCCGGTCTCCGGAGTCAGACGGTACTGCCTACGACCGATCCTCGGTTAACCGGTACTCAGGCGGCCGTCGACCAGGCGACGCTGGCTCTGCGTGGGGCCCAGTTGCCGGGGTACACACCGGTGAGTCCGTACGATCAGAGCACAGCTTCAGCCGCGGCTCTACTCGGGCAGGCGCAAGGCCAGATCGGACAGGCGGTAGCACCTCGGTCCGCCCCGCTCGCTCCCGCGAACTATGGTGCGACGCAGGCGTTGTATGGACAAGCCGCTCAACAGGTGGGCCAGGCGCAGGCGGCTCCGGTGGCGGCCCCGGCGCCGGTGAACTATGGCGCCAGTCAAGCCTTGCTTACTCAAGCCGCCGGCCAGATCCCGGGTGCCACGATCACCCCTCGATCGGCACCAGCCCCCGCGAACTATGGCGCCAGTCAGGCGCTCCTGAACCAGGCGGCCGGGCAGGTGGGTGGGGCGCAAATCAATCAGATCGCCGCCCCGGCCCCCGCGAACTATGGCGCCAGTCAGGCGCTCCTGAACCAGGCGGCGAGTCAACTCCAAGGCGCGACGATGGCGCGGCAGGGCAGTCTCGCTCCGGCCGACTACAGTCAGGCGTACAATCTGCTGGCGCAATCGCAACGGGCGCTGCCCGCGGGTGGCTACAGTCCTTCGGCGGAGGCCGACCGCGCGCGGGCTATTACGATGGCCAACCTAGAGGCTCTCCAGGGAGCCCCGAATCGGGCCGACCTGGCAGCTCAGGCTCTCGGTTTGTTCGACGAGCGCTCGGCGCCCTATCTGCAACAGCGCTACCAGCAGGTGGGCCAGCAAGCGGCGGCCCTCGGGCGGATTGGCGCAGGTATGACGACCAATCAGTTGACCGACGTCCTCACCCAGCAGGACCAGCAACGGAGCCTCTTACAGCGGGATTTGGCTTTACAAGCGGCGGGCCAGTCGATGGCTGACCGGCTGAACCAGCTGCAGGCGGCGCAGGGCGTGGGTGGACAGTTCCGGGCCGAGGATTTGGGGCAAGCCAGTTTCCTGAGCAATGAGGCGCTGGCGCGGGCCCAGATGCTGGGCCAGCTGGGGGGGCAACAAGCGGGCTTAGCGGGCGAGGTATGGCAACAACGGGCGGCTGATCGCGGGTTCCTGGGCGCGCAGGATCAGGCCATCGCGAACCTCGCCCTGCAGCGGGCCCAAGGTATGGGGCAACTGGGAATGCAGCAGGCCGATCTCACGGGCCAGCAATGGCAACAGGGGTTCTCGGGTGCGCAATTCGGCGCGCAACAGCAGCAGGCCGCGGCCAACCTGGCCTTGAATCGGGCTCAGGCGCTCGGACAACTGGGTGGACAGCAGGCCGATCTCACGGGCCAGCAATGGCAACAGGGGTTTGCCGGGTCCCAGTTCGGCGCGCAACAGGAGGCCCAGGCGGCGCAGCTCGCTTTACAGCGAGCCCAGGCGCTGCAGGGTGTCGGGATGTCGCAGGCCGATCTCTTAGGGCAGCAGTGGGGCCAGGGAATGAACGCCGCGCAGTTCCAGGCAGGACAGAATCAGTTCGGGGCCAACCTGGCCTTGAATCGGGCTCAGGCGCTCGGACAACTGGGTGGACAGCAGGCCGATCTCACGGGCCAGCAATGGCAGCAAGGGTACGCCGACCGTGGGTTCCTCTCGGGTGAGCAGCAGGCGGCTGCGAACCTGGCCCTCCAGCGTTCGCAGGCGCTGCAGGGGATCGGGGCGCAGGCCTTCGGCCAGGGCGCCCAACTCCGCGGCGAACAGCGGGGCGAACGGACCGACGCTTTCCAGCAGGCGCTGGCGGGGAGCCAGGCGCAACAGGATCTGATTCGCACCTTGAGTGGATTAGAGCAGCAGCAAGCGGCCGAGGCTGCGGCCCAGCGGGGCGAGGTGCGCGGGGAGCGGGCTTACCAAGAGCAGCTGGGCCAACAGTCGATTGATCGCTTAGTGCAGCAGCGGCTCTTGGAGGAGCAGTTGTTGCAGTCCGAGTTCGCCCGGCAACAGGCGCAGGCCGGGATGCAGGGTCAATACGGATTTGGCGGACTGCCGACGGACACTATCTTAGGTGCCGCGGGGCAGCAACAGCAGCAGGCCCAGGCGGGCGCGGCGTCCGCGCAAGACCTCTTGGCACAATACGCGTATGAACAGGCTCTACGTCAGGGCCAGATCCCCGGGCAGACGCCTCCCTTCATTCCACCGGCGCCCCCGGCCCCGATACCGGTGCCGATACCCGGGTGGGTCTACTGATGGCCTTCAATCTTGGGTCTTTGATCCAGGCCATGGCGCCGGCGGTGGGCGGGTACCTGACCGGCGCTCGGTTAGGGCGCGAGACGCTCGACCGGCGCCAATTACTTGACCAGGAACGCATGCGCTATGAGCAAGAGCGACAAGACCGTCTTCGGGCGGCTGACCTGGCACAATTTAACGTCGCCCGCACTCGGGAGATAGCCCAGACGGAAGCGGCCGAGGCGGCGGCCCAGCGCACCTATGAGCGGGAACGGCAGGCAATCACGGATCGCTACACCGCCGAAGACCGGCCGCTCCAACGGCAACTGCTCCTCTCGCAAGTCCAAGAGAATCTAGGGCAAGCGACCCGGCGACCGGGCGGCCCACTACGATATGGTCTCGAGACGACCGATACCGGGTTTGCTCGATGGGACCCGGAGAGTGGCCAACTGGAGCCCCTGCGCTCGGATCTGAGGCCACCGGCGCCTAAACGCCGAGAGCCGCCGGCCCCAGTGATCGACGATCTCATTGCCAACCAGTCGGCCCTCCGCACGATTGATGAGGCGATCACCGCCGTGCAGGCGAGCCCGGGCGCGGCGACCGGGGCGAAGAATCTCTTCGGGCAGGGTGTCGCGGGTCGGTTAGACCCCGCGGGACAGAAGGTACGGAACCCCATCTTGGATGTGGTCTCCTTGACGATCAAGGACCGTTCGGGTGGCAGTGTCACGCCGTCCGAGTTTGAGCGGCAGGGGATGTTACCCAATCTGAAGTACGATAATGAGCAAGTCATCCTCGACAAACTGGCGCGGATGCGACGGAAGGTTGCCGAAGAGACTGAGGCCCGACGCCAAGTGTGGAAAATCGGCGAGGCGGATCTTCCTCTCGTGACGCCACCCCCAGCCACGGGGGGGGATCGGCGAGCGGCTTTTGACGCGGCGCGACTTCGCTACCAACAGGGCCTCCGGTAGTGACTGCACCGCGACCCACCTTCGGTGATGTCCAGGGCGGCAGTTCCTGGGGTGGGCCCCGCCGTCGGGCGTCCGATTACGGCGAACGCGCGTATCTCAAGTCGCAAGGATTCAGCGACCGAGAGATCGATGAATATCTCGGAGCGTCGGCGGATCCGGCGCCGGCCCCCTCCCGGTCGGGAATGCCCCGCGCCGCTGCTGATGTGACGCAGATCGCGCCCGGCGCGCCCGGTATCTCCTATCCGGATCGGGCGCGCTTACTGGCTCAGGGTGCCGGCTTCTCGCTGGGCGACGAGGCCCTCGGTGCCGTCCGCGGGGCTCTCACGTCCGCCACCATTCCGGAGGCGATTGAGCGGGAACGCGCGGCGCTCCGTGCCGTCCGGGAGGCGCATCCTGGGCAGGCCTTGGCTACCGAGTTGGCGGGATCGTTTCTCACCGGCGGCGGCTTGGCCCGATTGGGGCTCAAGGGCGCGACCTCGGTCATCGGACGCGGAGCGCGGGCCGTTGGTATCGGTGCGGGCCAAGGGGCATTGCAATCGGCCGGCGCGGCCGAGGGTGATCTGGGCCAACGGGCGATCGCGGCGGTACCGGGTGCCCTATTTGGCGCTGGTGGGGCAGTGCTCGGCGAAGCGATGGCGGCGCCGGTGGCGGTGGGAAAGACGCTCTTCCGGCGGGCGCCGAGTCGAGCTCGGGCCGTCTTAGCCAAGAACCTGGCCCGGGATCAGCTCCCCATGGCGGAACTGCAGCGCCGAGCGGCGGAGTTCCAGCAAGCAGGCATTCCGGCCAGTTTGGCGGACGTGGGCGGGCCCAATGTGCGGACGCTGGCGGAGGCCTCCGCCCAGACCCCGGGTCGGGCCATGGCCATCCTCGAGACCCAGTTGACCGAGCGGCAGGCGGCGATGCTGCCGCGCACCATGGCCCGATTGCAGCAGGTGAGTCCGCGGGCCGAGAGCGCCTACGATGTGGGTGCGGAGATCATCACCCGTCGGGCAGCGGAAGCGGCACCACTGTATGAGGAAGCCTTGGCGGTGGGGGTGCTCCAACCCACACCAATGCTGCAAAGGCTCTTCCGTTCCCCGATCTTTAAGTCTGCCGTCCGGGAGGCCAAAGCCCTGCCGGAATACCTTGATCTGCCCCCGAGCCACATGGCGCTGCTCGATAAGGCCTACAAGAACATCGGCGGTAAGGCTGACGAGGCCTGGCGGGCCGGCAACAAGGAACGCTATCGGGATCTGAGCCGGCTCCGAGAGAGCCTCCGCGAGGAGATGACCGCCCAATCACCGAAGTATGGCGAGGCGCTCCAGACCTTCCGGGATGAATCCTCGCTGCTGACTGCGTTAGAAGAGGGAGTTGATTTCCTGAATCCGAAGGCTACCCCGCTCAACGTCAAGGCGCTGACCGCAGGGGAAAAAGAGATGTATCGGGTAGGGATCGTCGAGCGGATGCAACGGGAGGCGCTGCAGACCAAAGAGGGTGGGAATATCGCGGCCCGCATTGTACGAACCCCGGCCCACCGGGCGCGGATCAAGGAAGCCTTCGGTGACGAGGCCGCGGCGGAACAGTTTCTCCGGCAAATGGAGTTGGAGGGTGAGACGGCAGAGACGGCGCAACGGCTGCTCGGGGGCTCCCCAACCGCTCGGCGCGTGCGGGCTCAGGAAGATATTGAAATGGCTGGTCCGGCTGGCGTGCTTGGAGCAACGACCCAGGGCCTCGGGGGGTTGACCCGGCGGGTAGTGGGAGCCCTGGGTCGGGACAGCAAGGAAGAAATCTCCAACGAATTAGCCGCCATCTTTGCTCAGGGTATGCGCGACCCGGCCGATCTGCAACGCCTGTTGCAGAGCCTAACCCAGGCGCAGCGCAAGCAGTTGCTCGCGGTGATGGGTCGTAATCTCTTGGTCGGGGTGGGATCCGGCGTTGGCGCCACGGCCGGGGCGAGCATGGCCCAACCGGTAGCGCCCCCTAGACTACCGCCGGGCATCGATCAACAGGAGTATGCCTATCTGCGGAGCCAGGGTTTCACGGATGCGGAGATCCGCGGGCTACCCTCAGGGCAACCGATGGCGGGACGGTTCTGATCCAGCCTCGGGTGGAGTGGTGGTGCGGTCAGGTGCTGGTCTGGGCCTGTGTGCTTATGGGGTGGTGGATGGTGGTGCGGGTCGTCATCCAATGTCGCTAGCGGAGGTGGGTATGCTGCCGCAAGACTCAACGATGGTAATTCTGCCGGCCGGGTCCTCAATCCTGGTGCAGATCTTGACCGCTCTCTCTCCGGTCATCGTCGGGGCTCTGGTCTCGATCGTCGTCGGCTTTGTAAAGCGTTTCGTGACCTGGGTGAACAACCTGCCGGACCTGGGGAAAACCCTGGTGGCCGTGGTCTTCTCGTTCCTGGCCACGATGGGTTCCAGCTGGCTGGGGTTCTCGCTGCCGAGTACGCTGGGCGGGTTTACTCCTGAGCTGATTCAGACCGTGTTGACGGCGCTCGCGGCGATGGGCCTTCATGCGGTCGCCAAAGCGGCCAAGCGGACCGTATGATCCATCGCAGTCTACTCGGCCTGCTCTTCGCGCTACCACTCGCCGCCCAAGATCCGGCACCGGGCCTGGTGACCACCGGTCAGGCCGTGCGGCTCAGCGTGCGGGTGATCTACCCGGGCACCGATACGGTGTATGTCGAGGCCGGGGTCAATGACCCGCCGGGACTGGCCCTACAATCCCGGGTGCTGATGGCGGGCCGGCAAGCGGTCTTCTTCTTCTCGTTACCCCAAGGAGGCGCGGGCTGGACCTGCGTTCGGCGACTCGCCGCTCCCGCGCCGGGGAGCTGCCGGCCCTGGTCGCTCCGCTGGGCCCCCGTGGCCGATACGGTCTTGCCGAGTCCTCCACCTACCGATACCCTGACCCCGGCGGCGATCACTCCCACGGGTCCGGCCTGGGGCGACTCGGTGGGGGGGACCGACCACAGTATTCGCTATCAATTTGAGTGGTCGCTTGCCTCCACCGTGGACAGTCAACGCGGGATGGCGGACACCCGGATGATTCCCCTGACTGCCGACGCGCGCCGGGTCGACGTCGACTACGTGACCCAACCGGGCACTAGCAAAATCTATCAGTGGTGCCTCACCACTTGGCGCGGGGCGATGACGGCTACAGCGTGCCGCACGCGGGAGCGCTGGCAACCGTGGCGCGATATTACCGGCCTCGGAGCCCAGGGCCTTCAGGTGGTGGCGGTCCTGCGCGGCCCGCCGCAGACTCAAGCGGCGTGGGATGCCTGCAAGGCCGCTCTGGGGAGTGGGGTGGGCTGGCTCAATCCGGTGGGCCCGCTCACCACCTGCCTCGGTGCGCTGGACACAGCGGGACTCCTGCTCTGTTGGTATGCCATCGACTCGGTCAAGGTGTTGAGCTACGCGCCAGCCACCCAAGGCACCCGCTGTGATCCGCTCTACCGATTGCCGAGCCGATGACCACCGATGGACTGGTTCAACCTCTGGCGCCGAGCACTGGAAACCGAGGCGTATCTCGATGAATTGGCAGAAGATAGTCGGTTGGCTCAAGCGGCTCATGGCGGGGTCCGGCATTGGTGGCGCCGGCAGAGCCTGGCCCCTGGCACCGAACGCCGAACAAGGCAACGACGCCAAACGGATCGTTCCCCGCCTCAGCCGAAAGCGCGGGCGACCCGACGCGCCCCATCTGCCGCGCAATCAGAATAGGCGTGACAGCTTCCGGGGCTCCAAACATTTCTTTAGCCGGTGAAAGCCCATGGCCCTCATCGAGAGGTTGATCGGCTACGATGCGACTGGCGCCAACGTGGACAACCACATCGGCCCGCATGCGTTTAGCGGCGCTATTGCCGAGCGCCGGCGGGGACGGCTCACCAATGCGCAGGTCCGGGACGCCTTTAGCTTGGACGGTCCCGAGCAGAGCGAGGCGTTAGCCTTGGTGAACAGCGCTAACACGCGGGAAGAGGTGGAGGATGTGATCTACCTGGCGCAGGAGAAGCGGGCCCCTTACAACACGCCGGCCGCGGTACGGCTCCGGCTAGGACTCTAAGACCATGGGGCCCCGGGTGCTGAGCGACCGCACCCCGCTCGAGTTGGGGTTGATCATCACCTTGCTCAGCGTGGGGCTGGCTGGTGGACTGGTGGTTGGGCAGGATCGAGCTCGTGTAGGGGCCCTCGAGGCGCGGATGGCCGAGGAACTATTGGCCCTACCCGGTATCCACAACGGGATCATCCTGCAGAGTCAGCAATACACCGATGGGCAGATGGCCTTGGTGATTCAACGGCTCGATGATATCACCCGACGGCTGGAGCGGATCGAGGCGAAACTGTGATATGGGCGGTCTCCTGATGGCACTCGCGTTTGCCACCGGCTCTGTCAATGTCGCCTCGACGGCTACGGTGGGGACCACGTTTGACCTGGTGGCGGGGTTCGCGGCGAAGGCCTTACTGCTCTGGTCAACGGGCCGCAGCGAGACCACCGATGCGGTGGGTGGTGGGAACCACAATACGGTGATGGGCGCGGCTATCAGTGCAACGAACCGACTGACCAAGGCGAGCTTCTCTCAAGACGCGGCCGCCACCAGTGTCAACACTCGCGGTCAGCGTAATACGGCGGTCTGGGGCGAGGTGGATGGAGCCGGGACGCCGGTCTGGACCGGGTTGCTCGATGTCAACAACTTCACGGCTAGCGGCGGTGGGGTACAGCTGATAGTGGACGACCAACTCGCGGCGACGCGTGAAATCTTCTGGGCCATTTGGGGTGGGGATGATATCACCGATGTCGCCCTAGTGGAGTTTCAGGAGCCGGGTGCGACGGGCAACCAGGACATCACGACGCTGAGCTTTCGGCCCGATGCCGTCATCCTGGGCCACCAACGGTCCTCCACCAACAATGCGACCTTCTCCACGGCCTCCCACCACGGACTCGGGTTCGCCATCCATCCTGATGGGGGCAGCGTGGAACAATGCGCAGTGCTCGCCATGGCCGATGGGGGCTCGGCCACGATGGACTGCGACCGCTGGGGCTCGAACACCCGCTGTCTCGCCATGAACGATAACGGCGGTGGGGATCTCAACGGATACGCCTCGTATGTCACCTCCCTGAGCAACGGGTTCCGACTCAACTGGCCGGCCCGCGCCTTCACGGCGTGGTGCTTCGCGCTGTGTTTCAAGGGCGGGCTGTGGAGCGTTGGCGAGGGCACGACCCCGACCAGCGCGGGCAGCACGGTCACGGTCACCACGACGGGCAGCTTCAGCCCACGGGGTGGCCTGGTCCTCTCCCATGGCCAGACCGAGAGTGCTGCCGCACCCACGGCGCAGACCGGCGACGAATGGAGTCAGGGCGCCTACACCAGTACCACCAACCGGTTGGCGTGCGCCCGCTTGGATCGAGATGCCTTAGCTGATGCGCAAGTGGCCACGGCGATTGAGCACGACGAGGTGCTGGTGTTGATCTCCAGCTCCGATACTGTCCGCGACGCGATGGACGTAGACGCGATCCTGTCGAATGGTACCCGCTTCATCATGGACACCGCCGATGGGGTCGCGGATTGGTTTGGAGTGCTTCAGTTCGGCGATACCGGTCGCCCCAGAATGACGACCCCGGTCAGTTGGTACCGGGCGACGAATTGGTAAGGAGACGCTAACCCGATGAGCCAAAAAGCCTATATCGCTCCCATCACTGCCGAGGCGCTCGTCGCTGCCACAGCGGAGACCGCTTGTCTCATTATCGCGGGCGCGGCGGAGAAGCTCACCATCTGCGAGTTCTCGGTCTCGATTGATACCGCCGGCAGCATCCTCGTGGAACTGGTTGAATCGACCCAGGCGACCGCTGGCACCTCGGCCAGTCTGACCCTCAAGCAGATCCGGGGCTTCGTCGGGATCGACACCGTCAACCCGGCGCAAGTGGTGGCCAATCGCTACACGGCGGAGCCCACCGTGCTCACGCGGCTCAAGGCGTGGCGATTCACGGGGCCCGGGCCTCTACTTCTGCAATGGCCGCTCGGGCGCGAGGTTGAGTCCCTGGTCTCCGGGGCCACCAAATACAAAGCGCTGGGGCTCCGGCTCACGGCGGCGGCCACGGCCAACGCGGACGGCTACGTGGAGTTCGAAGTCGGCTGATGGCTCGCTGGGGTCGTGGCTTCCCGATTCCATTCCGGCTGCTGGTGCCGGTGGCCGTGGGGCCGCCAGCTCAGAATCTCACCGGAACCGCCGCAGTGGTGCGCTGGGTGGGGGTCAATGCCACCCTCACTCCGGGCGCGGTCACCCTCACGAGCTCGCCGGCCGTAGTCCGCTGGGTGGCGGTCAATGGAGCGCTGACGGCGGGCGCCGTGACCCTGACCGGCACGGCGGCCGTGATCCGCTGGGTCGCCGTCGATGGCGAGCGGGCCGCCAGCCTGACCGTAACCGGTGGCGTACCGGTGGTCCGCTGGATCGCGGTCAATGGAGCGCTGACGGCGGGGGCGGTGAGTGTGACCGGGACGGTGGCCGTCACCCGTTGGGTTGCGGTAGGAGGCACGCTCACCCCTGGGGCAACCACGGTGGTCGGGTCTCCGGCCGTGATCCGGTGGGTCGCCGTCGATGGTGGAGTGAGTACCACGGTCACCTTACCAGCCACCGCGGCGATTACCCGCTGGCTGGCGATTGACGGAGCGCGGACCGTTGGAGCGGTGACCTTGACTGGGATCTCAGCAGTAGTGCGTTGGATGGCGGTAGATGCTACCATTAACGGCGTCGCGGCTGCCGTCGTGACTCGGCGCCGACGGTGGGCGAGCTGGGGCCGGCGGGGGAGGTACTGATGAGCACTCGAGTGAGTCTCTGGAGCGGGATCACCGGGCTCCTGGTGATCGGCCTCGGTGGCCTCTTGGCGTGGCGCGATGCGACCGAGTGGCTCACGCTCGCTGTGGTCGCCATTGGCGGGGTGCTGATCAACCCGCCGGCGATTATCGGGTTGGTCAAAGCATGGCGCAGCAAGCGGAATAGCCAGGCCGCGCGGTGGACTGAACCCAAAGATGCGCCACCGGTGAATGACCCATGAGTCACGCGTGGTGGATCGTCCTGAGTGGCGTTGTCGTGGGGGTTTTGCTGGGCCTCATAGCCTGGGTTCTGGACTGCGCGTTCCGCTGGTTCCTGGCGTTGTTCCGACCGGGACATCGACGCTGAGTCACCTAGCGGAGCGTCAGGCGTTGATCGCGCGGGCGGTGGCCGATATTGGGGTCACCGAGAGGGGCGAGAATTGGGGCCCGCGCATCCAAGAGTACTTGGCGACGATTGGGCTCAGCGCACCGCAGCCCTGGTGCCTGGCGGCGATCATGACGTGGGGCCGCGAGGCGTTAGGCGAGCGGTGGCCGTGCCCCCTCACCGGGTGGACCCCGGCCCTCGGACTCTGGGCCAGTCGGCGGCAGGTGTTGCGACGGGTGCCCGCCATGGGCGTGATCGTCCTGGTCTGGTCCGCGCGGAAGAAGCGATTCCATCACGCTGGCGTCGGGCTGGGCCCGACTCAGGGCGACCAGCTCTCCAGTGTCTGGGAGACGATCGAGGCCAACAGCAACACCGACGGCTCGGCGAACGGTACGATGGTCGTGCGCCGGAACCGAACCTTCGGCGCGCAAGACCGGATGGTCTACTGGTGGGAGGCCATATACGATGGGGAAAGCACAACGCCGGAAGGGCCAGCGGTTTGAGCTGGAGATCGCGGCCTGGCTGAATGAGCGCTTAGGCACGGGCATCAAACGCAACCTGCTGCAGGTCCGTGAGGGAGGCGCGGATCTCCAGCTGGGCCGGCTCCGCATTGAATGCAAGCGCCGGGCGCGGTCACCGCTCTACGCCTGGCTCCGGCAGGCCGCGACCGCTTGTCCCGCGCACGATCTGCCGGTGATTGTGACCCGCGCCGATCGCGAAGTGGAGCCCTTAGCGATACTCCGACTGGTCGATTTGCTGGTATTGCTCGACCTGCTCTCGCTGCCAGAGGCCACGGCGGGGATCGCCAACCGGACCGAGAAGGATGGGGTGTATCGGACGGCACCCAGGCCGGTCATGGTCTATTGATGCCTACCCGCTGGGCGGTTGCTCTGGGTTATCGGCTACTCACGAGCGCGGCGGCCACGGCGATGATCGTCGGCGCGGTTGGATTGGTGGGCGCGATCGGCGTACTCGTCGGCCGGCGACTTTGCTCCCAGACCGTGGCCCAGGTGAGCCCGCCCCGGTTGGTGACCGTGTGGGATACCGTGGCTCGGCTAGACACGCTGTGGCGTACCCGATGGCGCGCATCCGTCCAATGGGACACCGTCCTGACCGAGCGGGTGATCGTGAGCCAGCCGGAGACGGTCTACGTGATGCCTGAGGCCGTGGGCATGACCCTGGTGCAAGTACCTGCCACCGTGGGCGATAGTACGGTGGTCGAAGGGTTTGCCCTGCGGCTGGTGGATTCGACGGTGGAACGCCGAGATTGGCGGGCGCGCTACTGGACCGCCGGTCCTCTCCGGGAGCTGTCGGCCGATACCCTGCCACCCCGCATTCGCTTCGACCCCCCGTCGGCCCGAGAGCCAGTCCGGCGGTCCTGCGGCTTCTTCTGCCGGGCCCAAACCCTGGTCCTCGGTGTGTCCCTGGGCTACGGCTCTTGTCGGGCGGGACTATGAGACCAGTACCCTGCCGATCGTCGATCTCGAGCGGCTTGCCCTATTGCGTCCAGTGCGGGGACCGGCTCTGCCAGAACGATGCCGAGGCTCAGCGCAGGACCTACTGGTGCTGTTCCTGTAGATCCTATACCGGCGGGGGCCAGGGATTCGGGCCCCAACGTACCCTCACGGCAACCCAGACGGCCGAGTTTTCAAGCGCGCCGATCACCCAGAAAAAGCGCGCGCGGAAGCGATGAGTCACCGGCGTAGCGTGGCGTGGGTCGCCATCCTGTGGTCCTCGACCGCCTCAGTCTCCGCGCAGGTCGTCTCGGGTAGTCTGACGACCGCGCCGCTGCGCACCGATTCCCGCTATGACCACCGAGCCACCTTTGGGGTCCGCTATGAGCCGTGTGTTAGGCGGTGGTGCCTGCAGCTCGGCGGCGTGATCCAGGCCGATCATGCGTTGTTCGCCGCTCGAAGTGGGAGTACCCTGGTGCATTGGGGCGCCGGGCTCAGCTATCCTCTCTTACCAGAGGGCGGCAAACTGGAGTGGTCGGCGGGGCGCTTCGTGCGACAGGGTTTTGAGCATGACTCGCCCCGGCTGCCCCGCGTGCGCTACTACCGATTCTGGGCTCTCGGTGCTCGGTGGCAGCGGGGGCCCTGGGATCTGGTGGCCGAACAGATGGTCGCCGTGCCGCAACAAGTGCAAACCGGCATCAAGGACGGAGTGCTCCGTCTCGGGTGGCATCGAGCGCGGTGGCGCCTGGCAGGAACGCTCACCCACACGCGACGCAGTCAGGACCAGCCGCCCGGGCCTAGCTTTTGGTCCGGGCTGCTCTTCGCGCGGTATGGCCCCGTGGGATTGTATGCTGGCACCGAATCACTACCGGGGGCCAGTACGGTCTTCCGGCCGATGGAAGTGGTGGGCTTCGGCCTCTACTTCCCATGATATGCCCCGCTGGCGCCCCGATCCCGATGAGGAAGATGATGAGTGGGGCGGCGAGTCTCCGGGCCAGTCCGCGGAAGGTTCCGAGGCGGCGATGCGTCGAGAGGTCGATGCGGTGATCCTGGATCTCAAGCCCTACTATGCGCTGGTCGTCCTGGTCCGCTACCGGCCGGGTCGGGCCTACCTCGTCAAGCGGTGGCACTGATGGCAACCGTAGAGTGGATCGTCTGGCTGGGTGCCGGTCTGGAGTTGGGCCGACTCTGGGCCCGGGACCGCGCCGAAGCGGACCTGATGATGCGCGCTCGCTTCGGCTCCGGCCCATCGCTGCGGGTGCAATCAGTGGCGAGCTACGAGGCGGGGTTGATTGCGCCGACGGGCGAGGAGGAGGAGGACGAGACGTGGGAGGACGGCTGACGTGTTGGGTGCTGCTGCTGGTCATTCCGGGGCTGGGGATGGCCCAGGAGCCGACCGGTCTGCCACCCGCCGGCTATCGGGGTTGGACCTTCTGCCGACCGAGCGGGGAGGTGGAGAGCTGGTATCGCGACGACGCGGTCACCGCTCAGTTGCTGCCCAGGGTCAGCACGCTGCGAGGGGAAGTCGAGGCGATCCGGGCCCACGAACGAGTGCATTGGGAGCAGTATCATCGGTACGCTACGTGTGGCGACGCGGATCAGGCGCGCGTCGGGTCGGCCGATACGGCGCTGGCCTTCGAGGCGGAGGCTTACTGCGCGCAGCTGCGGGTCCTGGTGGGGCATGGCGCCGATCCGCGCGACCTGGTGGGTCCGCTCATCCAACGCTTGCTGGTGGCGGTGGATTCGGCCACGGTGCCTCGATCCCGCCGAGCACTGCGACGCTGGTGCCGGGATCTGGTACCATGATCGGGAGTATGTCACTCCGTGGGCGCTGGATCTCCTGCACTCGTGGGGATGGAGTTACGCCGCTGGATAGGAGTGTGGGCCGCTTGGTAGCGCAGGATCGCGGTCGCCAGCCGCAGGGCGCCGGAATGGATCACGTCGCCAGGTAGGAGCAGGCGTTCGCGGCGAGGATAGCTGCTCGCTGCCGCGCCGGCGGCGGCCGCCGCCACTACCCGATCCCACTCGGCGGCCGTAAACTCGATCACGCAGCGGATAGCCATCAGGGCCCCCGCACGACATTGGCTGCAGCGCACCAGTCGGGGAAGGGGATGCGGGCATTGGGTGGCAGGACCCCGCGACGCTCATTGCAGCGCTGGACTGCCGCATCACTGAGCCACACGGGTAGGCCGGCCGCGACGAGATCGGGCACCGGTTTCATCTGATCCCAACCGGTCGCTAACCCGCGGGCCTGCCGTAATAGGCCGTGGGCGCACCATGGCTCCCAGCCCTTGTCCCGCTGCTGCTGGAAGTTCTGCTCACCTCCGACCCCGCCCCAACGTTGGGCCTCAGCCTGGAGCGTGTCGTACAGTGCCGCCGGTAAGGTGATACGGTCAGGCATCATCGTCTCCTGGTGCTGGGCCTGGTCGGTCTGCCATCCAGGTAGCCAGCAGTACGGTGCGTGTCGTGAGTCGCTCCACTCGGAGCGCTCCACCCAGCTCGGCGCGCAGACTCACCAGCTGGTCGCAGATAATCTCAATGGACGGTCCCTCGATCAGGGGCGTCCAGATCTCTCCATCGCTCCGCTGATGGCTGAGTCGGTACTCGGTACGCTCTGGATCAGGTCGGGTCATCGTGCCCCCCCCCTACTCAATGACGCAGACGGTGATGTGGTGTACGATAGCGTCCGGAGCCACCGCTCGACGGATCAGGCGTTGCGCGGCCAGCGGAGTCAGGCGATAGAGCCGCGCCAACCGGATGCAGCGCTCGATCTCCACGCCTCGGGCCCAGGTCACGTAGGTCACCGTATGGTCGATGAGTGGGGGTGACTCAGTCAAGCGGCTAGACACCCACCTCCAGTGCAGCTATCAAGGGCTCGATCCGGCGCAACGCCTTGATCAAGCGGCTAGACACCCATGGCAGCTGGGTCAGGTTGTCGTGGCCACTCAGCAGTGCGGCCGCGTCCTGGTCCGAGATGATCCGGTAGATATCCTCCCCGTAGTCCCGCGCCGTCCAGTCGACCCGTACCCAGACCCCGGATGCGGTGTAATAGAGGGTGACACCACCCCACTCCCGCCGACTCACGCTCACGCGGGTCGCCCGATCCGTCTCAAACCACTGCCCGTTATCCGTCAATTGGATACGCATATTAGCACTCTTGGTGCCAGGTTGTTGTGGATCTTCGCGGTCCGATCAGACCACACTATCAGGGTAATCCATTGATGCGACGGCGGCCTCGCCGTGGGACATCTCGCGGCACCCTCTCGGCAGGACGACCGAGCCACGCACGGACCCGCACCACGCATGATAGTCGGCCGACCAGCGCAGACCGAGCGCGGTTAGCGAGCGGCGATGCGGATAAGTGTTGCCAATGACCCAGATAGTGCGCGTCGGCTGCTGGGCGGCCAGCTCGGCCTGCAGGGCCGCCAATTCGTCGCATGCGGCGACATAAGCGTCATACCCGGTACCGGTGGCCTGCTGCACGGCACCCTCCGCCTGGGCGATCCGATCTTGGAGTGTCGTCATATATTGTCCTCCTTCCCACCCCATACCATTGCAAGAGCTGTGCCATAACCCACCTCAACAACTTAGCCTAGGTACGTTGCCGGGTGAAACGGTTAAATGCCCGGATTTCTGCAGAATACCAGACCCCTCGGGTGGGGGGTCGGTTGGTGGCTTTGCGAGCGGCACGGCCACGAGGTAAACCGGCAAGTCGTTGTGCTTGCTAGGCCTGCAGCTAGATGCCGCAGAAGACCCTAACTCTCGCACTTTACTAGCCTGCCTGAAGCCCCAAGCAGGCACCTAAACTGCCCCAGGGTCGGCGATCCCTCGCCACTGGCCCTGGGAGACAGGTGGAGGGAGATCGTCGATCCTAGGGCTATTCCAGGGCCCCTGAGAGGGCCCCTAGTCGCCTCCAGGCGCCGCGATCTCCCCGCTGACCCATAGATCACCCTGCCGATTGCAGTGGGGCGAGAGGTAGAGCCGCTCGCGATGGCGGTTTGCGCTACCGTGTCCGGATCTGCTCGCAGGGCCCGCCAGACGTTGCAGAGATATCCATCGGCATCGCAGACGGTCTCGATCCCCGCCGCCGAGGGCTGCGGTCGGGCCAGCAACACCGCGCCCGAACCGAAAAACGGCTCGAGGTAATGGTGCGGCTCACCCAACGCAGCCCACACCTCGGCCGCGACCCTAGCCTTCCCCCCGAAATAGGGAAATGGCGCGCCCCCTTGCCTCTTGCAATTCCGCATTGCCGTCTCGCGTGTCAAGTCGTAGGCTCCCAGGCGTCGCCCGCATTCCAGGGCGGCTCCCGGATCGTGAGTGAGCGCAGTCGGCCGTCTGCGAGCCGGAGCCGCACCGTCTGGTTGAGTGCGTCGCCGCGCCAGCGGTGCTTGGTGCAGACGCAAGCCAACACTCCGACGTCGACCAGCTCGGCGAGACTGGCACGCCCCTGATCGACGGCGCGCCGCTGCTGCGACCCCACCTCCAGCTTGAGGGGCCGGTAGAGCCCCAAGCCGACATCGGCATTCTCCTCGATCGCGGCCGACCCCTTGTAGCGACCCATGGATGGCGGCGTGTAGAGATCCCACCGCCGTTGCTCGGTGTCGCGATTGAGCTGCGCGGCGACCACCATCGCGCAATCCCGCTCAGTCGCGAGGCTCTTGAGTTCTTGCGCCAGCTGCTCCAGCTCCTCCCGGTCTTGCGTCACGCGGTGCAGGTGGTCGAGGATGATCACCTTCGGCGCCGGACCCTTACGGGCCTCATAGGCCCAGACGATTTCCGCGCTGAGCCGGCTGAGATCGAGCCGGGTCACCTGGGAAAACGTCACCTGGTCTTGACCCATCAGCTCGGTGACGCCGGCCGTCAATGCGGGCTGTTGCCCATTGAGCCGACCCTCGAAGACGTCGAGGATCGGGATGCCCGCCCGGAGCGCCGCCCACTGGGTCACCAGGACCGCGGCTGCCGTCTCGGTACCCAGGTACAGCGTGGGCACCCGGGCCGACCACAAGCTATCGAGCAGATTGAGGAGCAAGGTAGTTTTGCCGCTGCCCGGCCGGCCGCCGATCACCGTGAGCCAGCCGGCAACCAGGCCGCCGAACGTGTGGTCGAAGTCGAGCCAGCCCCATGGCGTGACCGCGGGCGGCCGCTCCAGGTTGCGGGCGGCCTCCAGCTGCAAGCCCTGATTGCGCCGCCGGGTGTCCTGATAGCTCCGCAGGGTATCGGCGAGTCGTTGCTCGGCGGTGGGCTGGGCATCCGGCGCCACCAAGCCGAGAGTCTGCGCCGCGCGGAACCCGAGCGTCGCAATCGCTCGCCGCACCAGATAGGGGTGCATCAGGTCATCTGCCCCGGCAGAGCCGTGCGACTCTCCGTGCGGAAAAACTCGGCCGCTCCGGGACAGCCCGCGTCAGCCGCCAACTCAGCCCAGTACTCCCACACCGCAGCTCGGTAGAGCGGATCGTCGGTCTGCCAGGTCGTGGGGTCCGCTCGGTCCTGACCGTGGACTCCGGCCTCGAGCTCGGCCATCCAGAGCACGAGGGCACTATCCGGCCGGGGGCCCACCTGGGCCGCGTTACTCGGCCTCACCGATAGGCCTCGCGGGTCTCGCGGCTCATGCCCGGTGCCACCCCGGCCTCGGCGGCATCCAGGAAAACGCCGGCGCGTCGGGGTCCTGGTCGGCAAAGGTCGCGCTGAACAGCTCCAGCCGGGGCCCGTACTTGGCGAAATCCTCCCCCGACATGCCCACCGCCGCGTACATGCCAAAGTGCTTGAGGGTCCGCGCCACGCCGTGGCGCGCCTCGAGGGGCCGGATGATCGCGGCCAGCTTGGCCGCGTCGAGAAACCCGCCCCGTTCCTGGGCCCACACCGCTTGATACGGGGCCAGGTCCGGCGCTCCAGGATCTACCAGGGGTTCCACCGGGGCGTAATCGTTGAGAAAATGGCGGCCTGGCCCGAAGAAGGTAGCCGGTAACTTGGTGTAATCAGGAGCCTTACCCTCCCGGGCGATATAGGCAGCATAGGCACGAGTGCCCGCCAACATGGTGTCCTCTGGGATGCCCTCTTTGGCTCTTCGGCGCCATTGCGTCCAGGCGTCGGCCCGCGAGACGTTCGGTCGTTTGGGATACGCTGCCATGGCTTGGTCAAAAATGGGAGAACCCGTGACACTAGCGCGCGGTTTTGGCGCGCGCGGCGGGGGGGGTATTAGGGGGGG
>Ga0209002_10000315_pt1 | contig 37435 bp, 34 predicted proteins | sample Rifsed16ft2_FD_184010 | JGI IMG/M metagenome (GOLD analysis project Ga0209002, IMG submission 184010) | Soil microbial communities from Rifle, Colorado, USA - sediment 16ft 2 (version 2) | ecosystem: Environmental > Terrestrial > Deep subsurface > Rock core/Sediment | place: Rifle, Colorado...
TTTGACGATATCCAGCGCGTGCTCAAGCTCAACCTGCGTGAGCAGCTCAGTATACCCGCTGATATCGGCGATGAAGAGGAAACCGGTCTGTCGTTTTCCGGTCACGGCTTCTTTGTATAGGCGGCTTTCTGTTCTGTGCTGAGGACTTCGTTCATGCTTCCCGTTCTGTATCCCTGGAGGTCGAGTGTGACGTAAACGTACCCGAGCTTTTTCAGCTCCGAAACGATCCGTTCTCTGATCCCCTTTTCCAAGAGCTTGTCAAAATCCTGTTGTCCCACTTCCAGGCGGGCTGTGCGGTCGTCGTGATGCCGAACGCGAAAGAAACGGAAGCCCAGGTCTCGCATGAGCGTTTCCGCTGCATCGACTTTCATAAGGTTCTCCTTTGTGATACCAAATCCGTACGGAAATCGCGATGCAAGACACGCGAAAGAAGGCTTTTCCCACGTCGGGATGCCAAGATCCTTCGCAAGCATCCTGACGTCGTTCTTGCTGAATCCCGCTTCGAGAAGGGGAGAGCGGATTTCCTGCTCGGACTTTGCTTTCATTCCCGGCCGAAAATCCCCAAGATCATCAAGAATGGTCCCGTCGGCCACCCATATGATTCCCTCTTCCCGGGCAATGTTGTGCAGCTTCCCGAACAATTCGGTCTTGCAGAAATAACACCTATTGGGAGGGTTTTCGCGGAATTTCAGATCATCCGTTTCCTCGGTGTCGACTACCCGGAATCGGGTCCCGAATTCTCTCGCGAGCTCGATTGCCTCTTCGAATTCCCGAGACGGGTAGGTCTCCGATCGCCCGATAACGGCCAATGCCCTTTCTCCCAACGTCTCGGTTGCCACCCGGATAAGCAGCGTGCTGTCGATTCCGCCTGAAAACCCGATGGCGACCGAGCCCATTTCACTTAGGATCGAGCGAAGGGCCGAATGCTTTAGGTGAAGTCCTTCGTCCCTCATGATCGGATTCCGCTCCCGCGGTTCCACAATAGTAACGGGGGTCTCTCTTTTCATTGTCCTGTCAGGATCTCAACAACGGCATTCTTCACTGTGTCAAAAGGCATGGTTTGGCCCGTCCATCGCCGGAAGGACGCTGATCCCTGGTGAAGCAACAGATCAAGCCCGCCCAGAACCGTCGCTTTGGAATCTAACGCCATCTTGATCAATTTGGTTTCGATCGGGACATACACGCAGTCCATGATGAACTGCGTCTTCTTGAACTTGGCATCCTCCAGCGGGGAGGCATCGGAATAAGGTTTCATCCCCACAGACGTGGTGTTGATGATGACATCCGCCTCATCGATGGTTTTTTGGAGATTGTCGACAAAGAGAGATTCACTCGAGATCTTCGTTTCGGGGCGAACATCGGCGAAGGCCGCAGCGACCTCTTCTGCGTTCTCAAGCGATCTGTTGAGAATGGTGACGCTTGCCGGCTGATGATGGCGCAGCAATCCGTAGAGAACCGCCCGCGCGGCGCCGCCTGCTCCCAGCACAAGAATCCTCGCACCCTCGATTCTTGAGTTGAAGGGGGAAATGGATTCCAGGAACCCCAGCAGGTCGGTATTGAGGCCAATCAGCCGGTCGCCTGTCCGGGTTACCGTGTTGACGGCTCCGATTGCCTCTGCCTCCGGGTCCACTTCATCCAGGTGCTTCATAACTCCCTGTTTGTGAGGGAGTGTCACATTGAATCCCGAAAACTCCCTTTTTCGAAGGTCCAGGATTGCTCCCCCAAGGTCATCCGGCTCGACATCGATTGCTTCGTACCGACAGTCCATTCCCAGCGCCTCGAATGCAGTATTATGCATGAGAGGCGAAAGGGAGTGCGCTATAGGATGTCCTATGATGGCAAACTGTTTCATGGTCTGCGGGCGGCAATACCCGCCCTGGAAAATGGAACATACGAATCTTTGAGGCCAGAGAAAACTATTTCTTTATGAGATGGGAAAAATCCCTGGAGATGGCGAGGGAAGGATACTCGGCCTCGAAGGCTTTGCTGAGACCGGAATCGAGCGCAAACGCATGCTTGAAACAGACGAGGGCCTGTTGCTTGCGGCCGCTCAGCAGGAATGCCTTCCCTTTGCTGTAGAGAGCGGGAGCGAACGAAGATGTCAGGGCGAGGCAGCTGTCGAGGGCATCGATCGCCTCTTCCGTGTGCCCAAGCTCCTGCAGAGTGTCACCGTAGTCGTACCAAGCCTCGGTATTGTTCGGGTCGAGCTTCAGAACCATGCGGTAGCTTGAGAGACAGTCCTGATACCTGCCAAGGTTGTACTCGGCGTCGGCACGGGCATACCAGAGCTCGGGGTACTCATTGAAAATGTTCAGCGCGCGGATGTAGTCGGCCAAAGCCTTCTTGGGTTCATCCAGGGCGTCGTAGCTGCAGCCCCGCCCAAAATACGACTCATAATGCGAATCGTCGTGGAACAGCGCCATGGTAAAACTCTCGATTGCATCCTTGTAGCGTCCAAGCCCCTCGTAGGCGTTTCCGAGATTGTGCCATGCCGGAACATCGGTCGGCTCAAGTTCGAGCGTCTTCTTGTATGCCTTCACGGCTTCCTGCAATTGCCCAAGGTTGGCATGGGCGTTTCCCATGTTGTAGTGAGCGGCAGGGAAGTCCTCTTTGATCGCCAGGGCGAGCTCATAACTCTCGATCGCCTGCGCAAAACGGCCGATTCTGTTCAAGACAATTCCCCTGTTGTACCAGGCGTTTGTGTTGAATGGGTCCCTGTTCAGGTGCTCGTCGTAGCACTTGACGGATTCTTCCAGCTGATCGAGAAAATCGTGGCAATATCCGAGCTCGTACCATGCATCGCAGTTCTCTGGGTTGACCGTCAGGATCCGGCGGAAACACGCGAGCGCCTCTTCGAACCGATCCTGCTTCTCGAGCGCAACGCCCTTGAGAAAGAGGGCCTCCTCGTGCATCGGTTCCAGCTCCAGGGCCCGTTCCAGCGACTCAACTGCTTCGTCCATCCGATTAAGATTATCGAGCGTTATCCCGCGGTTGACAAAGATGTCCGCATCAGCCGGGTTCATCGCGAGAGCCTGGTCAAAGCAATCCAGCGCTTCGTCATGACGGACGAGGTTGTTGAGGATCATTCCTTTGCGCTGCCACGCATCGGTGCTGTAAGGTTCAAATGAGAGGAGACGTTCGGTAAACGAGAGGGCTTCTTCGAACTGCTCGTGTTCGAAGTAGAACTGGATGATTTCTTCGAGGGCTTCTGTGCTATTGATATCCTTTTCCCCGTTCCTCAACTGTTCTCGGAACTTCTGCACGTCATCGTCCGAGCGCCTGTTGGGTCTCGGATATTGATCATCGTCATCAAAATGATCAAACGATGGCATTCAGAATTCCTGAGTTCTGGGGAACCCGTCCGCACTGCCTAGTCGCTTGGAATAAAAGGAAAAAACGAGCTGAAGTCAAGTAATGATTGAAGCGGATGGGCTAAATGACGGAAAAACGAAAAAGAAGGGACCAAGGTGCATTGCTTTTTCGCGTTTTCGGGGGTATATTTACTGTTCGCCGGTTTGAGAATGATTCGTGAGAACATAACGTCCCTTGAAGCCCGCCTCGAGGCAGTTTGCACCCGGGTGGGAAGAAAACGGGATGAGATCACGCTTGTAGCCGTCACGAAGACCTTCGGGGCCGATGTCATCCGAGAGGCGATGAGGGCCGGATTGAAGGATTTTGGCGAAAATTACGTTCAGGAATTGATCGCCAAGAATCAGGAACTTTCCGGCCTCTCCCCGCGCTGGCACTTTATCGGTCATCTTCAGTCCAACAAGGTCAAATACGTTGCTCCGTTCATCCACATGATCCACTCGGTGGACAGCATCAGGCTCGCCGGCGAGATCGACAAGCGCGGAGAGGGCTGCGGTCGGACCCTGGACGTTTTGGTCGAAGTACACTCGACCGACGAAGCGACAAAGTCCGGAGTCATTCCTGAGGAGACGATCGATCTTGTGAAACGGATGGCGGAATTGCCTCACCTGAGGGTCCGGGGCCTGATGACAATGGGGCCTTTCTCGGAAGACCCGAATGATTCCCGCCGCTCTTTCAGGCGGGTTGCCGAGCTTGCCAGAAAGATAGAGCAGGAAGGTATCGAAGGAGTGAGTATGAGAACACTCTCGATGGGAATGACAGCCGATTTTGAAGTTGCAATAGAAGAAGGTGCCACGATGGTCCGAATTGGCACCGCAGTTTTTGGTGAACGACCAAAGCACATTGAAGGATGAACGCATCCCCGGAGGATCCATGAAGATAACACCGCTCGAAGTGAAACGACAACAGTTCAAAAAGGTCATGCGCGGATACGACCCGGTTGAGGTCGACACGTTCCTCGATATGCTCTCGAATGAGCTGGAGGATCTCATCAAGCGCAACAAAGAGCTGAATGACAAGTCGATTGAATTGGAGGTGCAGCTGCGCGACTACAAGAACATGGAGAAGACGCTGCAGCAGACCCTGATGCAGGCACAGGAGACGAGCGGGAAATCGATCGCGAACTCGCGGAAGGAGGCCGATCTGATCGTGCAGGAGTCCCAAATGAAGGCCACGCAGATCCTGGAGAAGGCCCGCCTCGATTTCTCACGGGCGAAAGAAGAGATTGCACATCTCAAGGCGCGTAAAGAGAGCATCCTGAGCCGCCTCAAGGTTCTTCTCTCATCGGAGGTCGAACTAATCCGGGCCCTGGAAATCGATGATGAAGAGGTCACAAGGCCCGATCCGTCTCACGGCACAGGCAAGGAAGAAATCGCCATCGATGATATTTTAAAGAAACTCTGATACATTGTCGATTTCCGATTTTCGATTTGTGATTGAAAAACAATCGTCAATCGCAAATCGGCAATCGTATGTCGGCAATCATAAATTCTCCTCATGCTCCGCACCCAAATCGACGAAGCTCTTAAGATTATCAAAGGCCGAACGAATTCCAATCCGGCGATCGGCATCATTTTGGGTACGGGGCTCGGGGGTTTGGCGAAAGAGATTGAGACGGAAACGGAGATTGACTACGGATCCATACCTCACTTCCCCGTTTCTACGGTCGAGTCACACCACGGAAAACTGATCTTTGGCAAACTGGCGGGGAAGCAGGTTGTCGCCATGCAGGGGCGGTTCCACTATTATGAGGCTTATTCGCTTCAACAGATCACGTTCCCTGTCAGAGTGATGAAGTTCCTGGGCGTCCATACGCTCCTTATTTCGAATGCCGGCGGCGCGCTCAATCCCGATTTCAGAAAAGGCGACATCATGATCATCTCCGACCACATCAATCTGCTCGGAGACAATCCTTTGATCGGGCCGAATGATGAAACACTGGGTCCCCGGTTCCCCGATATGTCGGAACCATATGACAGGGAGATGATCGCCTTGGCCGAAAAGGCCGCCCGGGAGCTCAAAATCAAGCTTCGGAAGGGCGTCTACGCGGCGATGCAAGGGCCAAATCTCGAAACTGCGGCTGAATACCGGTTCTTGAGGACGATTGGCGCCGATGCAGTCGGAATGTCGACGATCCCTGAGGACATTGTGGCTGTCCATATGGGGATGCGGGTCCTGGGTTTCTCCATCCTGACAGACGAGTGTTTCCCCGAGGCACTAAAACCGGTCTCCCTCGAGCAAGTAATCGCCGTGGCCAAGGAGGCAGAACCGCGCATGACGGCTGTGATGAAAGAGGTCGTCCGGCGGTTGCCTTAGAAGGAGGCCGACTTCTGACTCAGCTGAAGGTTACCTTCAACCGAGGCTGGACCTTGGCAGAAGGTAACCTTCTTCATACGCGAGAAGTCGGACTTCTAACAAACGTCTTTCAACCAATAACGAGTCTTCCCATGAAGACGAAAAAAGTAAAGAGACTGCTGAGAATGACATCCGTGGCCTTGGTTGCTGCCGTATTCCTCACTCCGGTTTCATTTGCATTTCAGGACTTCAAGCTTTCCAAGGGTCAAACGGTGTATGTCTCGGTTTACTCGAACATTCTCACAGCACCAAGGGGAGTTCCGTTCCATTTGGATGCGACATTGATCATCCGAAATACGGATCTGGAGGATTCCCTCGTTGTGGTTTCCGCCGACTTCTTTGATACGGAGGGGAAACTATTGAGAAAATACTTCGATTCCCCGATGACGCTGAAACCGTTGGAAACGAAACACGTCTACATCCCCGGGGAAAGCGAAAAGGGAGGCATGGGCGCGAATTTCATTGTACGGTGGAAATCAAGGAAACCGATAAACGTTCCCATCATCGAGTGCGTCATGAGCGGGACGAGATCGAATCAGGGAATCTCGTTCGTCGTTGCCGGACAGGTTATTCAGGAAGAATGACAAGAAGGTTTTTGATTGAACGATTTTTGATTTATTGATTTCTTGGGGGGATCATGGATGCAGCTGAGTTGAAGCGACGAACAAAGGATGTCGCTACCAAAGTGGTTCGTTTTGTGGAATCACTTCCGCCTGGAACGGCGACTGATGTCATGGGGAAACAGCTCTTGCGATCTGCCACTTCCATTGCGGCAAACTACAGAGCAGTGTGTCGCTCAAGATCACGGAAGGACTTCATCAACAAGCTTGCGATAGTTGTTGAAGAGTCGGATGAGACGTTATTCTGGTTAGAAATGCTTGTCGAAACCGGGAAAGCTACGCCGGAAGAAGTTGAGGAATTAAGCAAGGAAATGGAAGAACTCTTGCGAATTTTTTCTGCATCCCGAAGGACCGCCGCCCAAGCCAACGTCACAAATCAATAAATCACAAATCAATAAATCACAAATACTCTCCCTTGTTCAAACAACTCACCGATAAGATCAACTATCACGATATGGAACAGGTTCTCCTGAAGTTTTGGGAGGAGAACAGGATCTTTGAAAAGAGCGTCTCTCTCCGAGCGGGAAAGCCTCAGTTCACCTTTTTCGAGGGGCCGCCCACGGCCAACGGCCGCCCCGGAATCCATCATGTCATGGCAAGAACGCTCAAGGACCTGATCTGCCGTTACAAGACCATGCAGGGATTTCAGGTGCCGCGCAAAGCGGGTTGGGATACTCACGGCCTCCCGGTGGAGATCGAAGTTGAAAAGATGCTGGGGATCAAGCACAAGGACGAGATTGTCGGTTACGGAGTCGCCCGGTTCAACGAAGAGTGCAGAAAATCGGTCTGGAAGTACAAAACAGAATGGGAGGAGATGACGAGGTTGATGGGCTACTGGGTGGACCTCGCTCATCCGTATGTTACGTTTGAAAACAACTACATCGAATCGATCTGGTGGGCGCTGAAACAGTACTTCGACAAGAAGATGATCTATCGGGGATACAAGATCCAACCGTACTGTCCCCGATGCGAGACCCCGCTTTCCTCCCACGAAGTGTCGCTTGGATACAAGGATGTCAAAGACCCGTCGATCTATATCAAGCTGAAGGTCAAAGGGGAGGAGAATACCTTCTTCCTCGTCTGGACGACAACGCCATGGACGCTCATCTCGAACGTTGCACTGGCCGTCCATCCAAAGGTTGACTATGTCAAGGCGGAATTCAAGGGAGAGAATCTGATTCTTGCCGAAGCAAGACTCTCCGTGTTGGGTGAGGGGTACAATGTGGTTTCGAAATTCAAGGGGAAAGAACTTGTCGGGAAGGAATACGAGAGGATCTTCTCCTACCACCCGGTGAAGGAAAAGGGATGGTACATCGTGGGGACCGATTTCGTGACGACGGAGGACGGCTCGGGTATTGTCCACATGGCTCCGGCATACGGCGAGGACGATTACCAGGCAGGACGAAAGTTTGGGCTTCCAACGATTCACCCCGTCAACAAATCGGGAGAGTTTGGGTCCGAAGTCACCGACTTTGCCGGGAAGTTCGTGAAGGACGCCGACGCGGATATCATTACGAACCTGCGACAGCGGGGAATTCTCTTCAAGAAAGAACAGTACCTGCACAGCTATCCGCACTGCTGGCGCTGTACATCGCCCCTACTTTATTATGCCAGGGAGTCCTGGTATATCAAGACCACCGACTACGCCCAGAGAATGATAGAGTTGAACAAGACCATCAACTGGATTCCCCGGGAGGTGGGTGAGAGGCGTTTCGGCAACTGGCTTGAGGAGAACAAGGACTGGGCGCTCTCGAGGGACAGATTCTGGGGAACGCCGCTTCCAATCTGGATTTGCGAAAAATGCGGGCACCAGCGCTGTGTCGGAAGCATCGAGGAGCTGAACCGGGGAAAGAATGTTCCCGATCCGCTCGATCTCCACAAACCATTTGTCGACGATGTAACGTTCGTTTGTGACTCGTGCAAAGGGAGCATGAAACGGACACCTGAGCTTATCGACGTATGGTTCGATTCCGGGTCCATGCCCTTCGCCCAGTGGCACTATCCGTTCGAAAACAAGGAGGTCTTCGAAAGGTCCTATCCCGCCGATTACATCTCGGAGGGAATAGACCAGACAAGAGGGTGGTTCTACACTCTCCATTCCATCGGGACGTTCCTTTTTGACAAGCCGGCATACAAGAATGTGCTGGTCAATGAGCATATCCTGGACAAGCAGGGACAGAAGATGTCCAAGTCCAAGAAGAACACGGTCGATCCGTTCACGCTCATCCGCAAATACGGAGCGGATGCGACCCGGTGGTATCTCATTGCGAACAGCCCTGTTTGGCGTTCGACCCTCTTCGATGAAGAAGGTGTGGCGGATGTTCAGCGCCGATTCTTCAGTACGCTGGTCAACACGTACTCGTTCTTTACGCTCTATGCAAACGTCGACAAGTTCGAATTCAAGGAGCCCATCATTGACGTCAAAGAGCGCCCGGAAATCGACCGGTGGATACTCTCTGAGATGAATTCCCTGGTGAGCCGGTATCAGGAGTCTATGGACGCATATGACGTCACCCGGGCTGCCAGGGCTGTGAGCGAGTTCACGATGGATCAGCTTTCGAACTGGTACGTTCGACGGAACCGACGCCGGTTCTGGAAGAGCGAGATGGGGAAGGACAAGACTGCCGCTTACCAGACCCTGTACGAATGCCTGGTTGTTGTCTGCAAGCTGACGGCGCCGTTTGCTCCGTTCCTGGCCGACGAGATCTTTCGTAGTCTGAACCATGTTGCAGAACTGGAAAATGTGGAGTCCATCCATCTTTCCCGGTTCCCGGAAGTGAAGAAATCATTGACCGATCCGGCTCTGGAAGAGCGTATGGAGCGCGCTATCAAGATTGTAAGCCTTGTGCGGGCCATGCGCATGAAAGCGAATTTGAAGGTCCGGCAGCCGTTGATGAAAATCATCATTCCCGTTTCCGGCGAGAAGGAAAAAAATCTGATTTCTCAGGTGCAGGACGTGATCCTCGAGGAAATCAATGTCAAATCCATCGAGTATGTCACCGAGGATTCCGGCATTGTCAAGCGGAAGGCAAAACCGAACTTCAAGACGCTTGGGCCGAAATTCGGGAAAACCGTACAGGTTGTTGCAACGAAGATACGGTCGATGACGGGCTCTGAGGTCAATCGGCTCCTTGCGGACGGTTCATTGACTTTCAAGCTTGATGGGTCCGAGTTCGTTGTGGCGACTGACGATGTGGAGATTCTCCATGAGGATGTCAAGGGGTGGCTCGTTGAATCCGAGGGGCCCGTCACTGTGGCGCTTGACACGGAATTGAATCAGGATCTTGTCGATGAAGGATTCGCAAGAGAATTTGTGAACCGGGTGCAGAACCGCAGAAAAGATTCCGGGCTCGAAGTTACAGACCGAATCCGACTCTACGTCCGTTGTTCCGAAACGCTTGCGCGGGCGCTGGAAAAGCAAGCCTCATATGTGAAGCAGGAAACCCTGGCAGTGGAGTTCCGAATTGTGACCAAAGCCGATCATGTTTCAGTTGATTTGGTTCAGGACGATGTGAACGGAGAATCTGCCGAACTCGGTTTGGAAAAAGCGAATTAATTTCGTAGTTTCTGCGGGAATTTTTTGGCATATTGATGGATGGTCGGTTTTTTTTGGGTTTAAGGAGAAACGAATGGCGAAAAAAGTCGTAAGAAAACAGAAGAAGGTTGTCGCGAAGGCCAAGAGGCCGGCGGCGGGCAGAGTGAAACCGGTTGCGGTGAAGGCAAAGGCTGCGCCCGAAAAGGCGCCGGTTCGGGGAAAAGGGTACAGCAAGGCAGATCTCGAGCATTTCCGCACCATCATCATGGAGAAGAGGAAAGAGATACTTGAGGAGCTTGAAACGCTGAAATCCAATATGATGGATTCCACCACGGGTGAGTACACATCCGAGAATTCGGCCTATTCCCTGCACATGGAACAGGGGACAGACACCATGGAACGGGAGAAGACATTCCTGTTTGCTTCGAGGGAAGGAAAATTCCTGAATCATCTGGACGATGCGCTCAAGAGGATTGAAAAAGGGGATTACGGTTTCTGCAATGATTGCGGAAGACTGATAGAAAAAGAGCGCCTTGAAGCTGTCCCCCATGCTCAATTGTGTGTCGAGTGCAAACTGAAGAGAGGAAAGTAACCGGTCGATTCGCCGGAGCGATCGGTTTGCAAACCATGCGCATTCTCTACGTCACCGGGGCGATTGTTGTCTTTGACCAGGTAGCAAAACTCCTTGTCAAAGGTTTCTCTATTTCGTTTCTGGATTTCTACCACCCCGGCGTTCCGCTTGGAAGCAGCACGGCGGTGTTCGGCGATTTTGTGCGGTTGACGTTCATCGAAAATCCGGGGATGGCCTTCGGGATCGACCTCGGGGGAAAACTCTTTCTCACCATCTTCTCCCTCTTTGCGAGTGTGGGCATCCTCGTCTATTTGTTCCGGATCAAAGATGAGCCGTTTGTCATCCGCCTTTCTCTTTCGATGATCCTTGGGGGCGCCATCGGCAACCTGATCGATCGGGTCTTCTACGGCGTAATCTTCGGCGAGGCACCTCTGTTCTACGGGAAGGTCGTGGACTTTGTCGACATCGACTTCTTCAACATAGATTTTCTTGGTTTCCATATCACACGTTGGCCGGTTTTCAACGTCGCCGACGCTGCCGTTTCGCTGGGTGTTATCATTCTCCTGGTCTTTCATCGGAAATTCTCAAGAGAGGAAGAGCCCGCCGTCTCTCTGATTGGATCTCCAACGGCCATGGGTGAGTCCGGCGGAATCAGCGACGGACCAGGCAAGATCGATGCCGGTACGAACCAGTCCTCCCAAGCGCAATCCTGACGAGACGCCGGATTCGAATCCGGCCGGAACTCTCCGCCTCATCATTCCCGCCAAGCAGTCCAGAGTGCGTCTCGATGTGTATCTCACTCATCAGGTGCAGAATGCCACGCGCAATAAGGTCCAGCAGGCAATCCATGATGGACTCGTTCTTGTCGACGGGAAGACCGTCAAGCCCAGCCATCTGATTTCGCCGGGTGAAGTCATCCAGGTGACTCTCCCGAACCCTCCGCCATCTGAGGCAATTGCCGAAGATATCCCCCTCGATATCGTGTATGAAGACGAGGCCCTCCTCATCGTCAACAAGCGCGCGGGAATGGTCACCCACCCCGCGTATGCCAACTATTCCGGAACCCTCGTCAATGCTCTCCTTCATCATTCCCGCTCGCTTTCCGGAATTAACTCGGCCCAGCGTCCGGGGATCGTCCATCGGCTTGACAAGGACACCAGCGGTTTGATGGTGGTGGCCAAGACCGACCAGGCACACCATGTACTGGCAAAGCAATTCTCGAAACGAACGATCGACAGAGAATACTGGGCGGTCATCTGGGGAGTCATGAAGAAGAAAAAGGGGACCATCGAGGCAAGCCTGGGAAGGAGCAAGAGAGATCGGAAAAAAGTTACGGTGACCGCTGAGGGGAAACACGCCGTAACGGAGTACGAGGTCCTTGAGTCCTTCGGATATCTTTCGCTCGTGCGGCTCAGGCTCAAAACAGGACGAACGCATCAGATCAGGGTCCACCTGGCGCACATCGGGCATCCGGTCTTCGGGGATCCGACCTACGGCGGCCGCTCCGAAACATGGGGTGGTCTAACCGGAAAAAAATCCCGCCAAGCGGCGCGCTTTCTTGGGATTATCAATCGTCAGGCTCTGCACGCGAAGACCCTCGGATTTGTCCATCCATCGACCAACAAGATTATCAGGTTCGACTCCGAGCTTCCGGCCGATATGAAGCGGCTCCTGGCCGAATTATCCGCGGGCAAGTGAAACCTTCCGGATTCTCCCGTTGTTCTTGGAGAACCCGGAACCAGGACGGAGGTCAGAAGGGCCTTGTAGGTCGGAATGATATTCCGACTTGGTCCAGAGGTTGACCCAGAAGGGCCTTATAGGTCGGAATGATATTCCGACTTGGTCCAGAGGTTGACCCAGAAGGGCCTTGTAGGTCGGAATGATATTCCGACTTGGCCCAGAGGTTGACCGAGGCGGGCATTTGTAGAGCCCCCCAATCGGGCGGGGGAGGCGATCTCATCCCCCAGACCCATCTCTCCAGTCTATACAGGAAAGAGAAGGGGAGGTAGAGTTCGCGAAGGCCGGTTTCATTCTCCCCCTTTCGTAAAGGGAGACGCAAGGTCTACGACCCTATCGGGTCGAAGACCCGTAGGGGGGATTTGATTTACGGCAGAAGAGTCTTTCAGGGGGTCTTCTTGGAGGTCACCACAATCCCTCTTGCCCCCTTTTCAAAAGGAGGCTTAGTTTGAGCATGAGAACCAAATGAAACTCTTTCTCTTTATTATCGTTGCTTCATCCGTTTCTCTTGCTCAGAAAGGAAGTGCCATGGCCCAGGAAAAAGCCACACTGGGTGCGGGTTGTTTCTGGTGTGTTGAAGCCGTCTTCGAAAGGATCCCCGGAGTGCAATCCGTCGTTGCGGGCTATGCAGGCGGATCGAAGCCGAATCCAACGTACGAGGAAGTCTGCAGCGGAAACACCGGACACGCCGAAGTTGCCCAAATCACCTTTGATCCCTCTATCGTCAGTTTTCAAAAGATCCTTGAGGTCTACTGGAAGGCGCATGACCCGACAACGATGAACCGCCAGGGTGCCGATGTGGGGACACAGTACCGTTCGGTGGTTTTCTATGACGGAGAAAAACAGAAACTTGCTGCAGAAAGGTCAAAGAAAGAAGCTCAAAGGTATTTCGAAGACCCCATTGTCACCGAGGTCCAACCACTGAAGGAATTCTACAAAGCGGAAAACTACCATCAGGATTACTACAAGGACAATCCCAACGCCCCCTACTGCACGTTTGTGATCAGGCCGAAGTTGAAGAAGCTGAAGCTGGAAGAATAGCGGGAGGTCGGCGTTTACGCCGACACAAGCTCGGCTTGGACATTGAAAATTGAGAGTTGGATATTCGACATTGTTTTTTGAAAATAGCGACAACAATATCCAATACTCAATGTCCAATGCAAAATGTAGAAAGGTGGGCCTCAAAGACGGGGACCATCGCATGACCCAGAGGTTCATCACGCGATGGCCCGTTGTTGGTAGGAAAATCGTCTTAGTCTTTCCTGCGTTTCCTTGAGCTCCCTTGCGGTGTTCTGGCTGCGGGTGCGCTCTCTCGCCGAGGTGCCGGTTTCACCGTGGACTCTCTTCGCTGGGGACTCTCGTTGCGGGGCCGCTGCGGTTGAACGCTTCGGAACTCCCGCGTATCCGGAACCACCCTTCGTTGAGTCGATGGAACCTGTTCTCTCCGATCGATCTTCTCGTGCTGCTGGGTTTGATCCTGCCGTATGTCGCCGCTCCGTCTGCGGCTGTCAGGAAGAGCCTGCTCGGTTCCCTTGCGTTGATCGGATTGGTCCGTGCCCTCTCTTCGTTGAATCGACTCCGTGCTTCGGTTACGGTCGATGCGGTTGACGTCAAGACTCGTTCGGCGGTCGGCCTTTCGCGCTTCAATTCTCTCCTCACGTTGTTCCATGTCGGACCGGGAGGGGCGATACACTTCGATACGCTCCCGCTCTCCATCTCGCACGATCCCTTCACGGCGCTCGCGTGTTTCGCCCACTTCGGTCCTTTGAATTCTGAGGTTGCCTCTCCGCTCGATGAGTTCGCGGTCGACCCCGCGATTCACCACGCGTTCACGGTCAACTTCGTATCCGACCGCGCTGCGTGTCGTCCGAATCAGTCTTCTCGAGTAGCTCTCATCCAGAACGTAGTTGTTGATGCGTGTCGATCCAAAATGCCGGTACCGAACGAAGCTCCAGTATCCGTGATGAGCATGCCACCGTGTGGTGAATCGGATTCCGACGGAGATGCTGAAGCTGGCATACGGAGGCAACGGAGCCCATCCGATGTAATCGTTGTCGTATCTCCACTCGACCCACGCAGGGCCCCACACGTCGTCGGGAACCCAGATCCAACCGTAATAATCGTCAAGGTACCAGCGGCCATAATGAAATACTGCCCAGCCAAACGGCTCATAGGAGGTCCAGTACCATCCGTAGTCCGTCCACACCCATCGGCCGTGCAAATACGGTCTCCAGCCGGCCCTGACGCGAATTGGCCGCCACGCGTAGAATCCGGGCTCCATTTCAATCCATTCGCCGTAAGGGCGAAGAGACGAATAGAAGAAGCCCGCGTGGCCCACGCGGAAACCGACCGCAAATGATTGAGTGTGTGCCCGAAGTTCTTTTTCCGAGAACTGAAGCATCGGCAGAACTGCAAGGCAACCGAGTATGATCAATATGCGTTTCATAGCTGACCTCCAAATCCTGTGAATCCCTGCCAATTCTGAGTCAAGAGCCGTGCCAGGGCCTATTTTGCCCCAATTCAGCCGTTTTTCGCACTCATTCTTGGCCTCTGTAGGGAGAAAACCTCAGTCAGTGCTAATAATCATACAAGTTCTTCCTCTGCGACCTCTGTGCCTCCTCTGCCTGCCCCCGCCTGTCCCGATGTTTTGAATCGGGATGTTTTCTACGGGGTGTCCTCTGTGGTAAAGTCTTTAACCACAGACCTGCCTGCCGGTTTACCCGCCGTGTTGTTTGGCGGGCAGGCAGGGAGCACAAATCCCGAAGGGATCCCTTTGGGAGAAGGCACAGAGAATACAGAGATTGATTCAGTAGGCAAAAATCTCGAAGTTGACACCACTCACTTTCAGGATAACATACATGCCCGCATTGGATACATTCGATTGGTTCAAGAAAGAAATCTGGCCCAAGGCGAACGACGAAGTGAAGAAGTTTCTCGATGAGCGGCGAGACTATCTTCTCCAGATCAGAAATGAAAATGAACGTCGCCGGCTTATTGAAGAGATCATCACGGAAATCAAGGCAGTGATGAAAAAGCAAAAGGCCTGATACCGGCTCTCCCGAACTGAGCTCTTTTCTCATCTTTTTTCCAAATTTTAACCCAGGTCAATCATGAGTCGAGTACGATTGAGCTTCCTTGTCTTCCTTTTTTCCTTTTCTCTCTCCCCTGCGCAATGGACCTCGCTCGGAAACCTCGATTCGAGCAGGGTAGAGGGGAACGCTCTTCTGGTTTTCTCAACAGGTCGTGTGCTGACCATTCGTCTCCTCTCGCCCGACTTGGTCCGTATTCGCCTGTCGCGTATCGGCGAAACAGAAACACCTGCCACTCCCGCCGTCATCAAGTCAAGTTGGGCTCCGGTACGGTTCGACATGAGCAATTCACCTTCTTCTGTTGATATCAGAACGGAAAAAGGAACAATTCGGGTTGCGAAAAACCCTGTCCGAGTTTCCTTTCTTGATCGATCCGGTGCCGTCATCAGTCGCGACGATAACAAAGGAATGGCCTGGGACGGAAAAGAAGTGAGGGTATGGAAGGAGATGCCCCAGGGAGAGTCCTACTTTGGATTCGGAGAGAAATCAGGACGGCTCAACAAACGCGAAACGCACCTCACAATGTGGAATACGGACATCCCCGCCTACAGGGCCGACACCGATCCTTTGTATGAATCCATCCCCTTCTTCTACGGAATCCGAAGCGGCAAAGCATACGGAATCTTCTTCGACAATTCCTACCGATCTTCTTTCGACATGGGAAAAGAATCGAACACCCGGTATTCATTCGGCGCCGCGGGCGGAGAGCTGAATTACTATTTCTTTTTCGGCCCCTCCCCGAAAGACATTCTTTCGCGATTCACCGAGCTTGTGGGACGCATGCCTCTTCCTCCGCTTTGGTCCCTCGGCTATCAGCAATGCCGGTGGAGCTATACTCCTGACAAAAGAGTCCGCGAGATAGCAAAGAACTTCCGCGATCGGAGAATTCCCGCCGACGTCATTTATCTCGACATCGACTATATGGAAGGATATCGTATCTTTACCTGGAACAAGGAGCGATTCCCCGATCCTGCCGGGATGATCAAAGATCTCTCGAAGGATGGATTCAGGATTGCCGTCATCGTCGATCCCGGGATCAAGCACGACCCTTTGTATTCTGCCTTCCAATCGGGGACCGCCGGCGATCATTTTCTGAAATACCCTGACGGCAAACTGTTTATCGGAAAAGTGTGGCCGGGAGAATGTGCCTTTCCCGATTTTTCAAGTTCTGCTGCGCGTTCATGGTGGGGGACGCAATTCAAGGTTCTGACCGATGCCGGTGTCAGGGGATGGTGGAACGACATGAATGAGCCCTCGGTCTTCGACGTCCCGACGAAAACCGTCGAAGTCTCTGTCATCCATAATGACGACGGGAGAATGACGACGCACGAGAAGAATCACAACACGTACGGAATGTTGATGACCCAGGCGACCTATGATGGTGTGCGTCGTTTGGTCCCGAATGAACGACCGTTCGTCCTCACGCGGGCCTCGTACGCCGGCGGTCAGCGCTATTCGGCCGCCTGGACGGGCGACAACGTGGCATCGTGGGAGCACCTTCAAATGGCCGTGCCAATGTGCCTCAACCTCAGCATCTCAGGCCAGCCGTTTGTAGGATCCGACATCGGCGGGTTCATCGGCTATCCGTCGGGTGAGCTCTTTGCGCGATGGCTTCAGCTTGGCGTCTTTACTCCGCTCATGCGCGCTCATTCTGTCATCAATGAGCGCAACAAGGAACCATGGGAATTCGGACCTGAGATCGAGGCAGTGAACCGGACTACCATCGAGCTTCGCTATCGGCTTCTTCCTTACATCTACAACACGATGCATCAGGCCTCGCAAACGGGGATTCCCGCCATGCGTCCGCTGGTGTTTGAATATCCAGGGGATCCCGAGAGTTCCTGGAACGAGACGGAGTTCATGTTTGGCGATCAGATTCTCGTGGCGCCTGTGCTGTGGGAGGGGGCAACAAAGCGATCGCTTCGCCTTCCGGAAGGGTCATGGTATGACTTCTGGACAGGAAAGAAGTACAAGGGTGCAACGCAGGTAACTGTGGATGCCGCAATTGACAGGATCCCCCTCTTTGTCAGAGCCGGAGCGGTTATTCCCATGCAGCCCGTTGTGCAATACGTGGGCGAGAAGCCTCTTGATTCGCTTACCTTCGTGGTATTTCCGGGGGAACAGACGACCTCTCTCTATTATGAGGATGACGGGCTTTCGTTCGCATATGAGAAAGGAGCGTACATGAAGCGATCCGTCGTCTACAGGGAAGATGGTGCAAGTCGTGAGGTTGTTTTGGGAAAAGCGGAGGGGACATTCAAACCTGGACAACGTTCGGTGATTGTCAAGATGGTGGATGTAGCATCGAAACCCGCTTCCGTTATGAAAGGATCTGCGAGATTGAGTGTGATCTCAAAAGATGAGGTCGGGAAGAAAGAAGGATGGTATTTTGATGAAGTGAATCATGAAGTATTCGTTTCATTTTCCGACTCCCGATCCGAAATCAGTGTTTCCATTCGGTAATCTCCGTGCTCTCTGTGCCTTCTTTGCTTGCCCCCGCCCGTCCCGACCTGTCCCGATGCTTTCAGTCGGGATGTTCTCTACCGGGGTGCCCTCTGTGGTAGAAGCTTTCACCACAGAGAACACTGAGGGGGCACGGAGGTCACACAGGTCATGTGGTTCTTTGGAAAGAGGTGATTTTTTGCTATATTTTTGCAATGGAACACAAAGAATTGCTCCTGGTTCTGGATTTCGGAGGGCAGTATACCCAGCTGATCGCGCGCCGAATCAGGGATTTGGGTGTTTATTCCGAGATTCATCCTTATAATTTTCCCCTCGAAAAAATAAAGCAGCTCAATCCCCTCGGGATCATCCTTTCGGGAAGTCCCCACAGCGTCTACGATAAGAACGCACCGCATTCGTCCGATCGTATCTATGATCTGGGTGTGCCGATTCTCGGAATCTGCTATGGACTCCAGTTGATTGCCCATCAACTCGGCGGAAAAGTCGATGCCTCAGCGCGGAGGGAATACGGAAAAGCCGAGCTTCTCATAGACCGGCGAGACGATTTGTTTTCGGGGCTTGACGGAACAGCGACGGTCTGGATGAGTCATGGCGACGCGTTGAAGAAGCTGCCGCCCGGTTTCGAGCCCATTGCCCACACTTCCAACGCCCCTATCTGCGCAATCCGAAATTCGCAGAAGAAGATCTTCGGCGTCCAGTTTCATCCCGAGGTTGTTCACACACCAAAGGGGAAACAGATCCTCTCAAATTTTGTTTTTCAGGTCTGCAGAGCCAAAGGGGACTGGACTCCGGCGGCGTTCATTGAACGGGAAGCGGCGGAAATCAGGAAAAGGGTGGGGAAGTCGGGAGTTCTCTGTGCCCTGAGCGGCGGAGTCGATTCGGCCGTTGCTGCGGTTCTCATTCATAAGGCGATAGGAAGCCAGCTCCATTGCATTCATATCAATACAGGACTGATGCGGAAGAACGAGAGCGAAGTGGTGGTCGATGCGTTTCAGAAGAGATTCAAGATCGGCCTCACATATGTCGATGCATCAAAGATTTTTCTTCGCCGGCTGAAAAATGTTACGGATCCTGAGAAGAAGCGGAAGGTTATCGGAAAAACGTTCATCGACGTTTTCGAACAGCACGCGAAGAAACTCGAACGGCAATCGAAGTCCTCGCATCACGGGGGTTTTGAATATCTTGCCCAGGGAACACTCTATCCTGACGTTATCGAATCGGTCTCTTTCAAAGGGCCCTCGGTCACGATCAAAACTCACCACAATGTCGGCGGCCTCCCCAAGAGGATGAATTTCAGGCTTGTGGAACCGTTTCGGGAGCTCTTTAAGGACGAGGTACGTGAGGTCGGACGAAGACTGGGGTTGCCGGAGGAATTGATCGGTCGGCACCCGTTTCCGGGGCCGGGACTCGCGGTTCGGCTGCTTGGATCGGTTGAGAAGCCGAAACTCGAGCTGCTTCGTGAGGCAGACGAGATCTTCATCGAAGAGATCAGAAAAGCGGGACTCTACGATGAGATCTGGCAAGCGTTTGCAGTATTGCTCCCGGTGCGGTCGGTGGGAGTGATGGGAGACGGAAGAACATACGAATCTACGATTGCCTTGCGCGCCGTTACCAGCGTCGATGGCATGACTGCAGATTGGGCCCGGATTCCGCCTGAGGTCCTCGCTTCTGCTTCGAACAGAATCATTAATGAACTCAGGGGAGTCAACCGGGTTGTATACGACATCAGTTCAAAGCCTCCCGCTACCATCGAGTGGGAATAACGTTCCACACCGTACATCCATTCCAGCCTCATGATTGAACTTCAAAGCGTTACGAAGAAATTCGGCAATTTCGCGGCAGTCGACGGGCTATCTCTGATTGTGAAACCGGGAGAATTCTTCGGATTCCTGGGCCCCAACGGCGCAGGGAAAACAACAACGATCAAGATGATCGCCGGGCTGTTCACGCCTTCGAGCGGGAAAATTCTCATCAATGGTTTTGACACGGTCACCCAGCCGATCGAGGCGAAACGCGATCTCGCGTATGTTCCGGATCAGCCGTTCCTCTACGACAAGCTGACGGGACGCGAATTTCTTTTCTTCGTCGGAGGCCTCTACAAGCTGGAAAAAAAATGGCTTGCCGACAAGATCGATGCTCTGGTCGCTCATTTTGAAATCGGCGATTGGGTGGACAAGCGGACCGAAGACTATTCTCAGGGAATGAGGCAGAGGATCACGATCACTGCAGGTCTCATCCATGACCCGAAAGTCATTGTCATTGATGAGCCTATGATCGGACTGGACCCGAGAAGCGCAAAGATTGTGAAAGAAGCCCTCAAAAAGAAGGCGCAGGATGGTGTTTCCGTGTTCATGTCCACCCACAGTCTCCAGGTTGCTGAAGAGCTGTGCGACAGGATCGGCATCATCAAAGACGGGAAACTCGTCTTTGTCGACACCCAGCAAAAGCTTCAGGCCTACAAGCAGCAGTACGGCGGAAAATTCGAGTCGGTATTCCTCGAGCTGACGAAATAATGGGAATGTTCCTCCATATTTTGAAGTACAAGTTCATCTCCTTTGTCAAGACGACGTTCGATGTCCGCGCCGTTCCGATCATCCGGGGCGTCGGTTCGCTTCTCGTCTTCGGCGGGTTCGCTTCCGGCGCTTACATCCTTTCACACGAGATCACCCAGTACGTTCTTGAAGTTCCGAGAATCGGCTTGTTCCTTTTTCACCGTTTCATCTCAATGATGTTGTTCGTGTTCTTCGTTTCGGTGAATCTTGGCAACATCATCGTTTCCTATGCGACTCTCTATCGATCTCCGGAAGTCGCCTATCTTCTCACAAAACCCGTCTCTTACTCCACGATCTTTGTCCTGAAGTTTCTGGACAATTTTCTTTACAGTTCAACGACATTGTTCCTTGTAGCGTTCATGGTTCTTGTGGGATACGGCTCGTACTTCGGGTATCCTTGGTGGGGGATTGTCGGTCTCCTGGGCTTTGTCCTCATTCCCTTCATGTTTCTGTCGGCATGTCTGGCGGTGATCATCTTGATGACCATCATGAAGATCGCGGGACGAATCGGTTTCCGGCGCGTCATGGCCATTCTCAGCGGCCTGTATCTTGTCATGGTCTACATGTTTTTCCGCTTCTCCAACCCGATCAAACTGATCGAGGAGACAGGGAAGTATTACCCCAATATTGATATCAACCTTGCCCAGCTTGACCCGGTGTTTGCAAAGTTCCTTCCGAGTCACTGGGTTGCGGAATTCCTCTTCTTCGTCTCGCGGGGAGAGTTCGTGCGGGGCCTGCCGATGGCCCTTCTTCTTCTGCTTGTCGCCGCCGGCATGTTTGTTCTCTGTTTGCTGATTGCCAACAGGTTCTACTACCGCAGTTGGCTTGTGACTTTTCAGGTGCAGGCCGAATCGAACCAACCGAAAATGCACACCCGGAAGAAATTCTTCGATTTCAGGAACGAATCGATCTTTTCGCCCGTCATGGAGTCCCTTCTGAAGAAGGAATACTTCACGTTCTTCAGGGATCCGAGCCAATGGATTCACCTTGCGGTCATGATCGTGCTGATATCCGTCTTCGTGAGCAGCATCAGGGGGCTGAATTTCATTCTCCAGGTGGCAGAGCTTCCCGCAATCGTCTATCTAGTCCTCTATTCATTCGGAGGTTTTCTTTCTGCATCCCTTGCACTGCGGTTTGCATTTCCCATGATGAGCCTCGAAGGAAGATCGTTCTGGGCGCTTCGGAGCATGCCTGTTCGGATCAGCAAGGTCTACTGGACAAAGTTCATTATCGGATTCCTGCTCGTTCTGGCGCTGGGCCTCCTCATTTCGTATTTCTCCAACAAGCCGTTTGTGCGCCTCACTCCGGCCAACCGAATGCTTCTCTGGTTTGGTTTGTACAGCTCTTTTGTGATTTCCCTCACCATGACCGCTCTCAACCTGGGATTCGGAGGGTATTTTGTGAATTACCAGGAACGGAATCCCATCCGCATTGCATCGTCTCAGGGGGCGACGCTGACATTTCTGCTGACGCTTGTCTATCTTGTGATACTTGTCGCGCTCTTTGCTATTCCCCTGAAGGGCCATTTCGACGCGATCTTCTACCGCAGACCGTTTGACGAAACGGTCATCGTCCCCTCGCTCATCGTGTTCAGCAGCCTCTCGGCAATTCTCGTGACAGTGGGAATCGTCGTCGGTCGCCGCTCGCTCAAAAGGGATTTCTGATTGCAATTCAGTGGGTCAATCGCTATCTTCTGCACGTATGATTGACGAAGCGACGCTTCATCAAATGCTGGAGCAGGCGAGGAATTTTGTGGAGGAAAGAAAATTTCTCCACGCAGCGCAGCTTTACGCACGCATCACGAGTGTCGCACCCTCGGTCGAACAGGCATGGGTCGAACTGTCGCATGTCTACGCGGAACTTCGGCAATACCAGGCCGCCGAGAACGTGCTCAGGCAGGCCGCGTCGTCGAGCAAGGACCCGAATAAGATTATCTTCCTCCTCGGCAATCTCTATCTGAAGACGGGGGACTATGGCCGGGCTCTTGTCTACTACAGACAGCTTGCCCTTCATGAAAAACTGCTCTCCAGGACTCTCGGGGCGCATATGCAGTTCAACATGGGGCTCTGTCATTTCTACCGGGGGAATTACAAACAGGCCGAATCTCATTTCCGCAAGACCAAGAAGGTTGATCCAATGTTCCCGAAGATCAACGAATCCCTGGGGGAACTCCTCTTGCGGCGGGAGGCTTTTTCCGAGGCCATCGTTGTCCTGAAGCAGGCAATTACGGCGGATCCGTACAGTTGGATTGGCCACTACCTGCTCGGCCTCGCGTATCAGAGAACAAAATCCTGGACCAGTGCCTACGAAGAATTTGTTGCGGCGGTCGAGATGGACCCGAATGAGCCGAATGGCTGGCAAATGTGCGGAGACGTCCTACTCTCGCTTGAGCGATTCGACGAAGCCGAACGATATTTGCAGAAAGCTCTGGAGCTTAATCCCCGTCTTACAGATGCCATTGCCAACGTTGGATTCCTGTATCTCCATCGAGGGGATCCCCAAACCGCTTCGGAATGTTTTGAGCGGGCCCTGGCTCTTGAGCCGCAGAATCCCAAAGCGCTTCAGGGGAAGCTGAAGGTTCAAGCCGGCCCCAAAACCCTGTCCTGATCTTTCTTCATGGAGTTTCGCATTCGACCTTTGCGCCTTTTCTCTCTCACCCTCCTTCTTTCCATCGTCCTGACGGGGGTCTCTTCCGCTCAGGATGACAGCCTCCTGTTCCGCCCCGACGTCGAGCGCGTGTTTGTTGCCGCAATGAGGCATTTCTCCGGCGCACGATTTGATAGTGCGGCAGCACAATTCGTGAGATGCATGAGAGACTTTCCCTACAATCATCGCACAACAGGTGCCATGGTCATGGCCGGGAAGGCTTATTATCGGCTCGGGAATTATCGCGAATCGGTCAGGCTTCTGAAAAACTTCCTCGACCTGTATCCCAAGTCGACCTACCTCCCCGATGCTCATTACACACTGGGGTTGGATTATTTCAGGATGCTTCGGTACGAAGATGCCGCATCGGAGCTTTCGATAGCGTTTGAGACCGCGCCTGATGACCTCACACGCGACCGTTCTCTTCGATTGCTCGATGAGCTGGCAATGAACTATCTGAGCCTTGCCGACCTGCAGCTTCTTCTTCCGTCCGCCGCCTCGGACGCGGTCAAGGTAACACTCACGATCCATCTTGCCGAACGAATCTACCGGAGCGGCGATGTGAAGTCCGCCCAGGACCTCCTGCAACCGATCGCGATGCTGCCGCCGTCTACTCCGAATGTCAACAGGGCGATAGAGCTCCTCCAGCGAATCCAATTTAGCGGCAGCATCAAGATCGGCGCGGTCCTCCCGCTCATGCTGAAGGCTCAGCAGGCAACCATGAGGGAGTTGGGAGTCGATCTTCTCGACGGCATGAGAATGGCTGTGGAGGAGTACAACCAGGTCAATTTGCCCAAAGTGAATCTCGAAGTGCGCGATTCAGAGCGCGATCCCGGAATTGCGGCGCGTACCGTGACGGAGTTGTGCAGTGATGACGGTGTTGTGGCGATTCTCGGGCCGGTTTTCAGCAACGAAGCATTCGCGTGTGCGGGCATTGCAAGTGCCAAGGGTGTCCCGCTTCTTACGCCCACGGCGACCGCCAACGGTATCGCTTCCATCGGTCCTTACGTGTTTCAATTGAATCCGGATTTTGAAGTGCGGGGACGTACAATGGCCCGGTACGCTTTTTCCAGGGGTAGCCGGAGATTTGCGGTCCTTTCACCCGCCGACGTGATACCCAAATCCATGGCTGACGCGTTTGTGGACGAGGTCGCAAAGCTTGGAGGAGAACTGATCGACCTGCAGTGGTATGCTACCGGCGCAACGGACCTTCGGGTCCAGCTTTCCACCATGCGCCAGCGGGCTTTGGACAAGGGAGAACCGTACGTCGTCAATTTTGCCTCGCGGCTTTCATTTGAGGATCTGAGAAAGATCCTCATGACCGGCGTCGAAGCGCATGTGGTCGACTCGCTCGTCGAATGGGGCTCTTCCATTCCGGTGCAGGACTTGTGGGGTAAGGATGGCAAGAAGATCGCGGACTCCCTTATGATTCCCACGGAACGGGCCGTCATCAAATATGACAGCCTCGGGCTCGCCGTGACGAATATCGATGATATCTTTCTTCCGATCACCTCTTCCGCTGAGATCGGCATCGTCTCATCGCAGCTGAAGTACTTCAATTTCAGAACCCGGCTTCTGGGAACGGGAGAATGGAACGACCCTGCGGAATTGGATCAGAACCGCCAGTACACAAATGGAGTCATCTTTTCGTTCGATTCACACGTCGATGAGAAGGACAAAGAATACCAGCTCTTCGTCGGCCGGTATCAGCGCACCATGAATAGAAAGCCCAATATCACGGTCCTCATCGGATACGACGCGACAAAGCTCCTTCTCGATCAGATTGCCAAGGGATCGTCGCGGAGAAACGATCTGGCGGTGGCTCTTTCGAATATCAATCGCGTGAAGGGTTGGCATACGACTTTTTCGATCGGGGCTTCAAGGGTCAACACTGCTTTGAGTCTGCTTGAGTTCAAGAACCGCACAGTCAGGAAAGTTGCCGAAATCGACCTGATCGAAGAACAACCTCAGGACACAATCCAACCATAGGGGGGCAGCCATGCAAAAGGGGGGTAGAGGTCCCGGCGCCGGATCGGCGCAGATTTCTCATTTGGCTATAAAACACTGGCCGGAAGGCGAGCGCCCGAGGGAGAGGCTTGTTCGTGAAGGTTCAGGTACTGTCTCGGAAGCGGAGCTTCTGGCCATCCTGTTGCGATCGGGTACCCGGGGGGCGACCGCCCTCGACCTCGCCCGGACCCTCCTTTCCAAGAGCGGATCCTTGCGCAACCTTGCCCGCATGACGTTCCACGATTTCATGGAGATGCGCCTTGGGCTGGTTCGAGCCACCACTCTTGCTGCCGCCTTTGAACTTGCCCGTCGCATTCCCGTGCGCGACAATGACGGAAAGCCCTTTCTCCGCTCCCCCGAAGATGTGATCCAGTGGATTTCGGCGAAACTGAAGGACTTGCGGCACGAGGAATTCTGGGTCCTCTTACTTTCTGCTTCAAATCAGCTCATGCATCAGATCCGGGTGACGAAAGGGACACTCAATTCCTCGCTAGTGCATCCACGTGAGTGTTTTGCCGATGCTCTCAAAACTCGTTGCGCTTCAGTGATCTTTGTGCATAATCATCCAAGCGGCAATCCTGAGCCGAGTCAGGAGGATCGGGCCATTACACGTCAGCTTGTCGATGCAGGAAAGATTCTCGGTATCCCCGTACAAGATCATATCATCGTGGCAGATAGTGAATTCACCAGTTTTGCTGAGCGAGGCCTTCTCTAATGGGGGGAAAGCCAATATGTGGCGAATGTCACGCCACGAGATTTTACCTTGACATTCCTTTTTCTATTGTTTATTTTTTTAACGCTTCTTTTGGATATGGGAAAACAGAGTGTATACCCCAAATAAGGAGAATTTCTCATGAAGAAATCGATGAGCCTGATGCTCGGTGCCCTTTTGATGGGGGGTCTCCTTGCCTCGGGTTGCTCAAGCGGTCTCAGCGAAGACGATCTGAAGCAGCTGGACGAGTTAAAGGCCGAAGTGACTTCGCTGGAGCGCCAGGTTCAGGACCTCGAGTCTCAGAAATCGGCTCTTCAACAGTCGATTGCTGACAAAGACGCACAATTAAAGAAATGCGCCGAGGATAAGGCCGTCACAGAGCAACGCGCAAAAGGCATGTAACCAGCGGACCCTAAGGAGAAAGACAATGAAATTACTCACATACATAAGTCTTGTGTCACTCTTGCTGATGGTCGCGACCGCCGGCGCATTTGCCCAGGAAATGACGAAAGAGGAGTGGCAGAAGCAGATCACGGAATTGACCGCAAAACGGAATGATCTGAACAGCAAGCTCTCGAGTCTGAAATCGGAAGTCGAGAATCTGCAATCGCAAGATGCCGCAAAGGCAGCAGCCCTGAAGCAGTGCCAGGATGAATTGCTCGCCATGACGGGCGGCACCCCCGAACAGATTGCGGCCTACGAAAACGACCTCAAGAAAATTGATACCAAGTTGAGCGATCTTTCCAAACTTTCGAACCAAGACCTGTGGAGCCGACGCGCGGAGCTCGATGAAGTACAGGGTTGGATTGATGCGGCAAAGAAAAACAAACTGGCCGCTCTGCCCAAATATTACGATCAACTCGCCGACTATCAGAAGCGGTTGGACGCCCTGAAGGCCACCCTGAAGCAGTACGCAGAGTCCGGCGCAGGGATGATGACCTATACGGTCGGGACATGGGCAAAAGATCGGGACTGCTTGTGGAATATCGCAAAGAAGCCGAGAATTTATGACAATGCGTTCCTCTGGCCCAAGATTTATCAGGGAAACCGCGACCTGATCAAGAATGCAGATGTCATTGAACCTGGATGGAAACTCAAGATTCCGGCCAAGGCTCCGTTGACAAGCGAGGAGAAGGCCGCCGAACGATCATACTGGAACAACAGGAAATAAGGAGAGCGATCTCACGGCTTCATTGATCGGAGTTCGTTTTTTTGAAACGCCCCGACCGCACGAAGGTGCGCGAGTGGGCGTTTCTTTTTTCTAGAACAACAGGAGGCGAGGCTTAAGGGATTGACAGAAAGAAAGATCGAACTCAAGAGCGTTGACACGGTTCAATTGCTCGGATTCAACGACGCCCACCTTCAATTGATCGAGGAACGGTTCGATGCAACAATCACCGTCCGCGGCGATCAGATCACTCTACGGGGGAACCAACAGGAAGTCACCAAGCTCGAACGGATCTTCAAAGAACTTCTCTACATTCTCGCCAAGAACGGCAATCTCTCGCCCAACGACGTTGACACGGTGATCGACCTTGTCTCGGTCAACGGCTCAACACCGGAGATCCCAAAAGACACTGAGGACTCCGAGAATGCGATCCTCTATACCAAGGTCGGCATTATCAAGCCACGTACGCAGGGGCAGAAGAACTACGTACAGCAGATACGAAAGCACGATATCGTGTTCTCCATCGGGCCGGCCGGAACGGGAAAAACGTATCTTGCTGTCGCAATGGCTGTCGCCGCTCTGAAGAACAGGGATGTGACGAAGATCGTCCTTGCCAGGCCCGCGGTCGAGGCAGGCGAAAACCTTGGATTCCTTCCGGGTGACCTCAGGGAGAAAGTCGATCCGTACCTCCGTCCTCTGTATGATGCGCTCGACGACATGCTCTCGGCAGAAAAGCTCAGGAGCTACATGGAGAAACGAATCATCGAGATTGTCCCTCTGGCATACATGCGGGGACGGACACTCCACAACGCATTCGTCATTCTCGATGAAGCCCAGAATGCCAGCGCAATGCAAATGAAGATGTTTCTCACAAGGCTCGGAACGAATTCCCGTGCCATTATCACAGGGGACATTACGCAGATCGACCTCCCGCCGAAAACCACATCGGGATTGGTACAGATCCAGGAAGTGCTGAAGGAGATTCAGGGGGTGGCGTTTGTGTACCTGGATCGGAATGACGTCGTTCGGCACCGGCTGGTGAAGGAGATCATCGATGCCTACGACCGATACCACGAGCAAAGCAACGGCAAGACCAGTGGGGGATCAAACGGGGACAAGTCGGGTTCTCACTAGCGGTTCTTTCGCTTTACTTCATTCCAAAGACCGTCAAGCTCTTCCAGCGTAACCTCTTCAGGGGATTTTCCCTTGCGGCGGAGCTCCTCCTCGATTTGATGGAATCTCCTTATGAACTTCTCCGTCGTCTTTCTGAGCACAAGCTCGGGGTTGATATTGACGAATCGGGCATAATTCACGAGAGAGAAGAGAACGTCTCCCAGTTCCTCCTCTTTTTCGTCTTCTCCCGCAGCCTGAAGCTCCCGCAGCTCCTCATTCACTTTCTTCCACACTTCTTTCGTTTCCTTCCAGTCGAAACCGACTTTTGACGCTTTTTCCTGGATGCGACCCGCCCGGAGAAGAGCCGGCAGTTCCTTCGGAACCCCGTCAAGGGCAGATCGTCGGCCTTCCTTCATCTTCAATTTCTCCCAATTCGCCTTCACTTCGTGAGACCCGCTCACTTTCGTACCGGCGAAGACATGCGGATGACGGCGGATCATTTTCTCCGTTGCAGCCTTGATCAGGTCGTTGACCGTAAACGCCTCTTTCTCCTCGGCCATGACGGAATGAAGCGTCACGTGCAGGAGGAGATCACCCAGTTCCTGCTTGAGCTCGTTCAAATCGTTATGATCGATTGCCTCGATGACTTCGTATGCCTCCTCGAGGAGACTATGGCGGATTGATTCATGTGTCTGCTCCCGATCCCAGGGGCACTCGGCCCGAAGCCGGCGAATGACGGTCACATACTGCTCAAATAAGGTTCCGGTCTGATGGTCTGTTTTCATGGACTCCTCCTGAAAAAATCTTATCAAAAAAAGGGTGCAGAATCAAATCTCTGGTTCATGCGGTAACTCCCATTCTGGTTGGGAGAAGGGTAAATTGAGTTGCCTCCCAACTTGAAGTTTCGTATCTTAACTGAAGGAATTTGAAGAAATTGATAGTCCCGGGGCGGTAGCTCCAGCTGGATTATCGAATACTTCTACATTCATCATTCGGCATTGGATATTCGATATTGTTGCTCTCGTCGTTGTGGGATAATGTCCAATGTCGAACGCCGAACGTCGAATTTCGAACTTTGCTGGAATCTTGGGGCTGTAGCTCAGCTGGTCTACGACTCTACGAGTCGTAGACTCGTAGAGGAGAGCGCTTCAAACGGATGCTTTGGGGGGGCGAAGTGTTTGTCGTTTACATTTTGGTGAGTTGTGTTGATGGATCCTTGTACACAGGCCAGACGCAGCGTCTGAAGGAAAGGTTGCTGAAACACAATCGAGGTTTTGTTAGGGTGACCTGTGGCAAGGCGCCTTGGAAGCTCGGCGACTTCGAGATTTTCCAAACCCGTAGGGAGGCGATGTGGAGGGAATGGGAGCTGAAGAGGAAGTACAATACTGATCGAAAGAAGAAGATGGTAGCCGCATTCGATCAGGAAGCAATCAAGCGGATCTTGGGGCTGTAGCTCAGCTGGGAGAGCGCTTCGTTCGCAACGAAGAGGTCGGGAGTTCGATCCTCCTCAGCTCCACGAGGGGGGATGCAAGGCCACAAGGTAGGGCATTCCCACCCCTTCATGTCGGCGCGTCCTGACCGCGCGACGGTTTTACTCGTATCACATATCGGAGTTTATTTGGTTTTTGAAGCTTGGGTTGTGAGGTCAAGTCCTGTGCAACAAGACGTTGCTCAACCCCGCCAGGTCCGGAAGGAAGCAACGGTCGGCACACGGTTTTGTGTGACACAGGGAAGCTTGACCTCTTTTTGTATGGTCCGGCTCTGACCGGCCAAAGACTCCAGGGTCCGCTCCGCGGTCCCCGCCCCGTGCGAAAATGCGGAGAGAATAATCATGGTTCTTATCACTATCTCTTCACACTTACTGTTTCTTACTGCCTGTCTCGCGCCATTGAGGGATCTGTGCCCGATCACCGGGCCTGCGCGAAATCCGGATCGCTTTGGAAAAGGATACAAACGAATGTCGTTGCCCGGCGGCTGTGTGCCGCTGCTTCAGGGGCTTTTTCCATCTCGAGCCGGAATCTATTCCTTGTTGCGGAGGCTGAGGCGGAATTGGTATCCCTATGAAAAAAGATATTATCATCAACTCGACGGCGAACGAACATCGTATCGCCATTCTTGAAGACGGCCGGCTAGCCGAATTGTTTGTTGAAGTCCCCGGAAAGGAACGAATGGTTGGGGACATCTACTTCGGAAAAGTCGCCAAAGTCATGCCCGGCATTCGGGCTGCCTTTATCGACATTGGCCTCCAGCAGGACGCTTTTCTCCATTTCTCCGATATCGGCGACTCCCTCCAGGAATACAACGCCCTTTTTGATGACGATGACGACGAAGAGGATGAAAAACCTCAAGCCGTTCATCCCCAGGCCCCGACCAATGGGAGCGGCACAGAACCGTCCGCTCAGGCGGCGGTGGCTGTAGATGCTCCCCCTCCCGCCAGGCGAGAAGAACGGCGAAGACCCGAAGTCAATCTCCAGAAAGGCCACGAGATTCTCGTCCAGATCACAAAGGAGCCGGTGGGGAAAAAGGGGGTGCGCGTCACCTCGGAGATCTCCTTGCCCGGCCGTTTCCTCGTGCTTCTCCCCTTCGACGGCAAAGTTGGAGTCTCCAAAAAGCTGAACAACTTCAAAGAGAGGCGCAGGCTCAGAAAACTTGTCCGGTCCTTTATCCCGGAGGGCTTCGGAGCGATCATACGGACTGTCGCGGAGGGCAAATCGGAGGAGATGATCAAGCAGGACCTCGAAGAGCTCGTCCGGGTGTGGGGGAACATCGAAAAAGCCGTCAAGACTGAACAGGCGCCGAGCCTTGTGTACAAGGACATGAACACGACGTCAAGTGTGATGCGTGATCTTTTTTCCGACAGCGTCGAGCACGTCGTCATTGACGACAAAAAGCTGTTCAAGGAGGTTCGTTCATACGTCCAATGGGTCTCTCCGGACATGCTCGACAGGCTCGAGCTCTATCGGGGCAAAGAACCCATTTTCGATAAACACGGGGTGGAGAAGGACATAGAGACGCTCTTCAGCAGAAAAGTGTGGCTCAAGAGCGGGGGGTACATCTACATTGAAAAGACCGAGGCGATGACCGTTGTCGACGTCAACAGCGGCCGGTATGCGGCAAAGAGGGAGCAGGAGCTGAATTCGCTCAAGACGGACATGGAGGCGGCGAGGGAAATCTGCAGGCAGCTCAGGCTGCGGGATATCGGCGGAATTATCGTTATCGATTTCATCGATCTCGAGGACGAGAAGAACAAGAAGAAGGTCTACGATGAGATGAAGAAGGAGCTTCGCCGCGATCGGGCGAAGGTCACCGTGCTTCCCATGACGGAATTCGGCCTCATACAGATGACGCGGCAGCGTGTCCGGCAGAGCATTCACCTGAGCTTCAGCGAGAGCTGTCCCACCTGCGGCGGAACCGGCCTTGTGCAGTCGAAGACGACGACCATCAATACCATCGAGCGATGGATCCGACGGTTCAAATCGGAATCCCGGGAATTCCGCCTGGAATTGAGGGCGAATCCCACCATCGCGGCCTATTTGCACGAAGGAACGATCTCACGGCTCACAAAAATCAAATTCAAGTTCTTCGTTCGAATCAAGTTGATTCCCGATTCGTCCCTGCCGGTGGATGAATTCCGATTCACCTCACTCAAGCAGGGGAAGGACATCACAGACCAGTACAAAGCGTAACGAGGTTCAGAAATGAAATTCTTCATCGACACGGCGAGTATTGCGGAAATCAAGGAAGCGGCCAGCCTGGGGGTGTTGGACGGAGTAACGACGAATCCCAGCCTCGTGGCGAAAGAGGGTAAGGACTTCAGGAAACTTCTTGAAGAAATTTGCGCCATTGTTGACGGAGACATCAGCGCCGAAGTGGTTTCGAAGGACACGGACGGCATGCTCAAAGAGGGACGCGAGCTCTCGAAGATCCACAAGAACATCGTTGTCAAAGTGCCTCTCATCAAGGAAGGCCTCAAGGCCGTGAAGATCTTCAAAGCAGAGGGGATTCGTACGAACGTGACGCTTTGCTTTTCGCCGAACCAGGCATTGATGGCTGCGAAGGCGGGGGCTTACATCATCAGCCCGTTCATCGGGCGGCTCGACGATATCAGCCAGAACGGGATGGATCTCATCCGGCAGATCGTGACGATCTACCGCAACTACGGATACAAGACGCAGGTGCTTGTCGCAAGCGTGCGCCATCCGGTTCATGTTGTTGAAGCCGCAATGATCGGAGCGGAGATTTGTACGATGCCGTTTAAAGTGATTGAGCAGCTGATCAAGCACCCGCTCACCGATATTGGATTGGAGCGATTCCTTGCAGATTGGAGAAAATTGCAGGAAGGCAAGAAATGAAGAAGACCCCTTTTTATGGAATTCACGAATCACTGGGGGCGAAGTTGATCGAGTTTGGCGGATATGCAATGCCTGTCCAGTATCCGTCGGGTATCGTGAAGGAGCATCTTGCCGTCCGTTCCGCAGTAGGAGTCTTCGACGTCTCCCACATGGGAGAATTTGAAGTGCGGGGGAAATCGGCGCTGGAGTTCCTTCAACGGGTGACCGTCAACGACGTGTCAAGACTCTCTGAAGGGAAAGCACAGTACTCAGCAATGTGCTACGAGAACGGCGGGATCGTCGACGATCTGCTCGTCTATCATTGCGGTTCATATTACCTGCTGGTTGTCAATGCCTCGAACATTAAGAAAGATTTCGAGTGGCTTCAATCGAAACTCCACGGTGACGTCAGTCTCAGCGATGTCAGTGATGCAACGGCTCTCCTTGCCATCCAGGGGCCGCGTTCTCTGGCGACGCTGCAACCCCTTACGGATATCGACCTGGCCGGTATCGGCTACTACAGGTTTGAACAGGGCAAGGTCGCGGGAATTCCGATGATGATTTCCCGGACGGGATACACCGGAGAACTTGGGTTTGAACTCTACTCCAGCATCAATGAGGATCAGGGAAAGAAATTGTGGAATGCCATTTTCGAGAAGGGCAAGGAATTCGGGATTACTCCCGTCGGGCTTGGCGCCCGCGATACGCTGCGACTTGAAATGGGATATTGCCTGTACGGCAACGACATCGATCAAACGACGCATCCGCTTGAAGCAGGACTCGGCTGGATCACGAAACTCGACAAGCCCGATTTCATCGGCAAGTCGGTTCTGATGAAGGCAAAAGAAGCGGGGCTTCATCGGAAGCTCGTGGGATTTACGGTGTCCGACAAGAACATGCCGCGTCATGGCTACGGCATTAAGTCGAAGGGCGAGGCGTCGGGTCAGGTCACAAGCGGCACATTTTCACCAAGTCTGCAAAAAGGAATCGGCCTGGGGTACGTGAGGACAAGGGAAGCAGCTGTTGGAACCGAACTTACCGTGGATGTTCGCGGGAAGGACGTCCCGGCAACCGTGGTGAACATTCCCTTTCTCCAAAAACGATAACGGTCAGGCGCATGAGAATAGGCCTTTGCTTCTCCCAATCGCAGCTCGACGAGATGCAGCTCAGGGACAAGAATGTCATCGTGATTGACGTTCTCCGATCGAGCACAACGGTCGTGACCGCCCTCCAAAACGGCGCCCGGGAGATCATTCCGGTTGGAAGTATTGAATCTGCTGTGAAGATATCGGGCAGCCTCTTCGGCGATGTGACCCTTCGCGGCGGAGAGCGGAACGGGAAAATGATTCAGGGGTTCAACCTGGGCAATTCTCCCGTCGAGTATACCGAGGCGATGGTTCGTGGAAAATCGATCATCTTCTGCACCACGAACGGGTCGGTTGCGATGGTCAAGAGCCGATACGCACGGGCGATGGCCATCCTGGGATTCGTCAACATGTCGGCGATTGTCGATTTCGTCCGATCGCTGCAGTCGGATATCATGATCGTGTGCGCGGGCCGGCCTCCGGTCACCGGCGGATTCAGCCTGGAAGATGCTGTGTGTGCGGGAATGCTCGTTCAAAGGCTTTCGGACGAAAAATCGGCCGATGTCGAACTCACCGATCCTTCCATGGCCGCCCGGAGTTTGTACAAGAGTTTTGGAAAATCCGTGCTGAAAATGCTGAAGAATTCCGATCACGGACGTTACCTCGCCGAAATAGGCTTTGCCGAAGACATTAAGGTCTGTGCTCAGATAGACTCAATGCAGAGTGTTCCGGTCTTGAACGGTACCTCAATCAAGCTCAGGAAAAACGAGACCGGTCCCGCCGAGAAGGAAGCGCCAAAAGTACCCGTTTGACATGGGCGAACGAGGAGAACATATGGATGATCCGAAGGCAGTCCTGACTCCAAAGAAGAAGAAGAGCCGCCAGAACCAGATGCTCTGTGTGGCGGGAATTCTTGTGTCGTTCATGGTACTGCTGAGCCTTCTTTCCTACAGTGCCGAAGATCAGGCGAGCGGCGATATCCAGATCACGGACCTCTGGAAGGTGGTAACTAATGACGAGTTGATTCAGGCGAAGGCTCAGCAGACAGGGAACCTCCTGGGCCTCCTGGGCGCCCTTCTTTCCAACTGGCTCATCAACGGTACCATCGGTTATTCCGTTCTTGTTCTCCCGATCCTGGGATTCGTTTGGTCCTTCACCCTTCTCAGGCGAAAGAGCATTCACAAGGTTCTTGTTGCCACAAACTACGTTGTCGCCCTTGCGATTCTCTTTGCCGGGCTCAACGGGCTCCTTCGGCTTACGAGTCCGGAACCCATTCTAATTATGGAATGGAGCGGAGCAGTGGGTGATTTCATTGCCAGCGTCCTCTCAAAGCTGATCGGAATGGCCGGTGCATTCATTCTTCTCATCGGCATGTTTTTCTCGATTGCGGTGCTCCTCTTTGATTTGGATCTCCAGTTGACCTACGAACGAGTCAAGCAATGGGCGGTTGTCGGTGGAGCATGGGGCATGGCCCGCTTGAGGGAATTGGGCGCAGCATTGTCCAAGGGGATGAAATCGATGCAATCGACTTCTGCCGCGGCTATCAACGTGAGAAGGCCCGAAGAAAGTGAAAGGCCCGCCGCGTTAGGTTCAAGACCTTCGGTAATCCGCACCCCGCCGGCCGCCTCGCCAATCTCCGCCCCGGTTCGCCCTCCCGCGAAAGAGCCGGACCTGACGGTGCAGGAAGAGCTGAAGGTGCAGTCAGGGGAATCTGAGCTGTTATTGGACATCAAAGAAGCTGTCAAGGAGGAGGAGGCAGATTTTGACCAGCACCGAAAAGACGCTGAAGACGTCCAGGAGGAAATAGACTTCGTTCCGCCTTCGGTCGATCTTCTGGATCCCGTGCGGGGCAGCGAACAGGTGGATGAACAGGAACTGAAAGCGAATGCCGAGCTCCTGCGATCAAAGCTCGCTGACTTTGGCGTGGAGATCGAAAGCGTCTCGGTGACACCAGGTCCCGTTGTGACTCTCTATGAACTTGTTCCCGCGACCGGCGTCAAGATCAGCAGAATCGAAAGCCTGGAAGATGACATAGCCCTGGCGATGAAGGCGAAGGGGATCAGGATCATTGCCCCCATTCCCGGGAAGGGTACTGTGGGAGTGGAAATACCGAATCAGCATCCCTCGCTCGTAACCATACGGAGCGTCATTAACTCCACAAGATTCCGGGATTCAAAGGCCGCTCTCCCGCTGGCCCTTGGGAAGACAATCTCGGGCGAAGTCTTCGTTGACGATCTTGCCCGCATGCCGCATCTTTTGATCGCCGGAGCAACGGGTTCGGGAAAGAGTGTGGGGATCAACACGATTCTGGTGAACCTCATTTACAAACTCCATCCGAGCGATGTGAAGTTCGTCATCATCGATCCGAAGAAGATCGAGCTTTCGCTCTTCAGGCGTCTCAAGCACCATTACCTCGGAGTCTCTCCCGATATCCAGGAAGATATCATTACCACGCCGCAAAATGCAGTCCTCGTGCTGAAGAGCGTCGAACTGGAGATGGAGAAAAGATACGACCGTCTGGCGCATGCGGGCGTGAGGAATATAGCGGACTACAACGACAAGGTCAGGGCCGGACGGCTTCATGATACGGATACGTTCAAACACAGGAAGATTCCATACATCGTTGTCGTCATTGACGAGCTCGCGGACCTCATGATTACCGCCGCGCGCGAGGTGGAAGAGCCGATCGCACGGTTGGCGCAGCTTGCCAGGGCTGTTGGTATCCATCTTGTGCTTGCGACCCAGCGGCCTTCTGTGGACGTTATCACGGGCGTGATCAAGGCGAATTTCCCTGCCCGAATCGCTTATCAGGTGGCGACCAAGATCGACTCGCGTACGATCCTCGATATGAACGGCGCCGAGCAGCTCCTTGGAAACGGGGATATGCTCTATTTTCCACCGGGGTCTCCCAAACCGATCCGGATTCAGAATGCCTTTATCTCATCGGACGAAGTTGAGGCGATCACCGGCCACATCGAAAGGCAGAAGGGCTACAGCCAGCCGATGACCCTTCCGTCGGCGTTCGAGAAGAAGCGCAATGCCGGCGGTTCGACCGACGGCTCCCGTGATGAGTTGTTCGAGGAGGCAGCCAAGATCATTGTGCGGCACCAGCAGGGGTCCGTTTCCTTGCTTCAGCGCCGACTGAAAGTCGGATATTCGCGTGCAGCACGGCTGGTCGACGAGCTTGAGGCCGCAGGCATCGTTGGGCCGTTTGACGGGAGCAAGGCCCGGGAAGTACTCATTGAAAGCGAAGCAGAGTTGGACGTCATTCTCAAGAGTATGGCATGAGGAAATTCTCCCTGATCGTTTTTGCAGGTCTTGTGTTCCAGCAGGCCGCCGCACAGCAAATCTCAATGAGTGAGCTGACGTCGAACATGCAGCGACGGTACGAAACGATCGAGAACGTCGTGGCAAAGTTCGCGCAGCAGGTCAAGTTCGGCTTTTCGAATATCGAACAGCGCTTTACGGGTACGCTCATCATGAAGAAGCCGAGGATGTACAGGATCGAATCTGAACACCAGACACTCGTTACTGACGGCACAACGGTTTGGGCGTATTCTCCGGTGAACAAACAGGTGGTCATCGACAAGTATAAGGAGAAGCAAAACTCCATTTCTCCCGACTTGTTCCTTCTCAATCTCCCCTCGGATTACTATTCCACGCTTCTTGGCAAGGAAACGGAGGCCGAAAAAAGTCTGCTGACCGTCAAGCTCGTGCCGAAGGATGACCGGTCATTCATCAAGTCGGTGAAACTGTGGATTGTGGACGGAACATGGGACGTCAGGAAGATTCTTATCGTCGACGTGAATGAAACGGAGACTCTGTATGTGATTGACCGTCTTTCTCAGAACACTGCCATCAACGATTCCCTCTTTTCATTCTCCCCGCCCCCGGGGACGGAAATTGTCGACCTCCGCTAGGCACATTCCCCCGCATGGCGTTCAAACCAAAGACAATTCTCCGATCCCTTCTCAGTCTTCTGCTCGCAGCGGTTTTTCTCTACGTTGCATTCCGCGGGATTTCCTTTTCCGAATTGTGGCAATCCCTTCGGGAGGTTCACTATCTGTGGATCGTTCTGATTG
>Ga0209002_10000317_pt1 | contig 37392 bp, 31 predicted proteins | sample Rifsed16ft2_FD_184010 | JGI IMG/M metagenome (GOLD analysis project Ga0209002, IMG submission 184010) | Soil microbial communities from Rifle, Colorado, USA - sediment 16ft 2 (version 2) | ecosystem: Environmental > Terrestrial > Deep subsurface > Rock core/Sediment | place: Rifle, Colorado...
TCTTCCCTGAGGTTGATGGGATTGTACATGAATTTGGTGGCAACAATGTTGGTAGTGGTGTCCATCATTATCAAATTAGTGAAAGATCCACCACAAGGGGCATACAGGGACAAGCTTAGTTTGGCTTTTCTTATGTATCTGATTTTCGAGATTATTCACGAGCAATCGTTTCGAGAAGTCACAGACTGGAATCTCTTTCTTCGAATCGACGAGATAGGAAAATTAGTGACGACTGCGACAATAGTCTTGATTATGTCTGTTGAGATCCGGAGGTACAGGTTTCTTTCGGAGGCGTTTGGGAAGTACTACGAGTCGGTTTTGGCGAAGAACCCCCTAAGGATAACACGATGGAGAGATGAAATAGATAGGGTCGTGCTGAAGTATTTTTTCAAAAGGAATCGGTTATCACGCCGGTTTCTGCAAAAAAGGCGATAATCATGACTCCGAAAAATTGCGGAGAAATTCCGAAAAAACACTTGACAACAAGTTCGAAATGTTGTATATTACCCATGTCGCCGGGCAACCCTCTTTACATTCTTGGGGGGTATCGGGGGACGTGAGGCTGGGGGCTTCCTCCCGTGTCGCTTCCACCTCACCCCGGCGACGCTTTTTATTGATGGCTTGATTGTCGATCCAAATTCTTATAGCTTCTTTCAGGAGGAGAGGAAATCGCACCTTTGTTAGAGAGTTCCGAAAGCTGCTGAAAGCACAATAAAGACCTCTCTAACCGTTCATTTTCCGAATTCACACGTTAGGGTGGATTCGGATTTTTCGTTTTAAGGCCATGCGCAGAAGAATACTTATATTGGTTTCAGGGTTCATGTTTCAGGCGTCAGGCCTGTTTGGTCAGACAGTCATTGGCAAGTATGCGGGTGAGTTCATGGCGATCGGTGTCGGTGGCAGGGCGCTGGGCCTGGGGGGAGCCTATACGGCTCTGGCTGGCGATGCTACCGCGGGCTACTGGAATCCCGCCGCCCTCACCCGCATCCAATATCCCGAAATCATGATCATGCACGACGAACGCTTCGGCAGCCTCGTCAACTATGACTATGCTTCTGTGGCTATCCCCTATGGTGCCGACGCCAGCCTCGCTCTGAGCGTCCTCCGTCTCGGCGTCGACGGCATCCCCGATACGCGCAATGCCTGGGTCGATGCCAACGGCAATGGGATCTTCGACGACAACAATCGCCCCGACTACGACAAAATCACTTACTTTAACGCGGCCGATTGGGCGATCTACTTTACCTACGCAAAACAATCATCCGGGGATCTTTCCTACGGCGGCAATGTCAAGCTTGTTCGGCGCGACCTCGCGGACGAATCCGCCATGGGAATCGGCTTCGACATCGGGGTTCTCTATTCTCCCATCCCCGATCTCTATGTGGGTCTGAATGCCCAGGACATTACAACAACGCTGGTTGCCTGGAGCACAGGTAGAACCGAGCTGATCTCCCCAACGCTGAAAATCGGCGGTGCGTACCTCGTTGATCTGTGGGGAGGAAAGCTGGCTCCCGCTCTTGATTTTGACATTCGCTTCGAACATCGGCGCTTTGCCTCGATTGCCTATGTCTACATTCCGGGAATCGGCGCCGCAAGCATCGATCCGCACATAGGCCTTGAATACGACTTTAGAAACATCTTCGCTATCCGCCTCGGGTACAACGATGTAAAACAAATTACATTCGGTGCCGGAGTTCATCTGCGCAAGCTGGATATTGACTACTCGTTCGCCGGATTCAGCTCGGATGCCAACGACCTTGGCAACTCACACAGAATTTCACTGCGGCTGATGCTGCAGGAGGAGAAATACTTGCGGACGAGGGAGTAAGGAAAAGGGGGGAGGGAGTGAAAGAAAAAACCCTGCGATTCCGCAGGGTTTTTTGTATTGTATCGTCTTGGACGAATTACTTTGTCGTCATCACGAATACACCGTTCCAATCATCGCCCGGCGGGTTGAGTTGATACAGGCCTGCCCGTTGTGCATAGATTTCGGCTACGTGACAGTTGGGATCAAGCTGGAGTGCCTGATTCATGTAGCCGATCGCCTCCTGCCAATTGCGCTTGCGGTACAGTTCCAAACCCTGCTGATAAACGTCGAGAGCATCCTTCTCCTGCGGCGTCATTTGCATGTCCGACATACCGAGGAGTTCCCACACCTTCACGGGGTCATTTTTTCCCTTTACCTGAATCAGATCCAGCTCCCGGACAAGGACCTTTCCTTTCACATGCTGAAAGGTCATGTCGCTGATCATGATCTTTGAGCCGTATTGCTTGTTCGCTCCTTCAAGCCGTGATGCAAGGTTCACACTGTCACCGATGACGGTATAATCAAACCTATCTTTACCGCCCATGTTCCCCACGATCATGATTCCCGTATTGACTCCGCAACGAACCTCCATTGCGGGTTTTGCTTCCTTCTTCCACTTTGGCCGCAGTACGGCAAGCCGCCTCTGCATCTCAAGAGAAGCAAGGCACGTCCGCAGAGCATGGTCTTTCTGAGGAATAGGAGCACCCCAGAACGCCATGATGGCGTCGCCCTCATACTTATCCAGCGTCCCCTCAAACTTCAGAATAATGCTTGTCATTTCATCCAGATACTCATTGAGCAATTCGACAAGTCCCTCGGGATGTGTCAGGAACTGCTCAGAAATGCTCGTAAAACCCGCAATATCCGAGAAGAAAACAGTCAACTCACGACGATCGCCGCCCAGCTTGGCCTTCTCCGGATTGCTCACCAGGTCGTTCACAACCGCCGCGCTGATGTAATGGCTGAAAACTCCTTTAATCATCGCCTTCTGCTGCCTCTCGGTGAGGTACTGGAAGACCGCCGTTCCGAAGTAGCAAAAGATGAGTGCAACACTTGGGTTGACGATGTTGATCAGCGTGCTTGAGTCTGTGAAGAGGAATACCGACACCTCAAAAATGGCACCGATAAGGAGCAACACGACAACAACCGCGCCAATTTCAACGAGAAAGCCGTACTTGATTTTGATTTGCTTGATTCGAAGGAGACCCCAGAAGGCCAGAATAGAAATCACAACGATGAGGGTGATTTCTGTGGTTGTGTCAGCAACAGTGATGTAGTTCTGGTCAAGGATATTCTGAAGAGCCGTCGCGTGGATTTCCACCCCGTTCATGGTTGAAGCTCCGTCAGGGTTCTTGAGGGGGACGGTGTGAATGTCACGCTCTTCCGGCATGATGGAACCGACAAGGACAATCTTGTTACGAAACAGCCGCGCGGTTTCCTCGTCGAAAAGATTGATATCTGTCTCCGCATCAAGCTCATCCTTCGTTTGGAATCCCTCATCGTCAATCGCCTGAGAGAACGAAATATAGGGGATGGTCTTGTTCGGGCCGTAATAGTTCAACAGCATGGAGCCGCGATCGTAACGGGGGATGACGCGGTAATTACCCTGCTTCCCCTGAAGAAGAATCCACTCGTCGGTTACTTCAGAAACGTTGTCCGGAGGCAGTTTGAAATAGCTGTTGAGTGTCGAAAACGCAAACGTCGGTGTCAAATAGTCCCCAATGGCCATCATGGGGAAATAACGCCGCGAGACACCGTCGCGGTCATAGATAATACTTACCACGCCAACGCGCTTGTTCACATCATAAAACACGTTGTCGTACGACCGCTCGATGGAACGAACATATGCCTGGCTTGTTGTTTGCCCCTCGCTGACTTTCACCGCAAGAATGACATTATCGTACTTCTTCAGGGCCTGACGGAGCGTGTCGTCGCCCTCGCGCACTTCCTGAAAGGTAATATCGAATGCGATGGCGCGGGCACCGGCGCGGTTGAGATTCTCGATCAAATGGGCGTAGTAGGAGCGCGGGAAGGGAAACGACTCCGGCATCGCCTTGCTGTCGTCATCGGAAATACTCACAACGACAACCTGCCCCTCTGTGGCAAAATCTTTCAGCCCGCCGCTTTCGGCAAGACGGTCGTATCGGCTCTGATATCTGTAGTCCAGAGTGAGGAGTTCGACCTTCTTGAGGAAGTCGATATCGAGGCCGTAAGTCACAACGGCTACGAGAAGCCCGATGCCGAGCCCCGTGGCAATCTTTGAGATTATTGGGAGGTACTTCTTCTTGAAATCGTAACCGGTCATATCGACAGTCCCTAGAAGTTGAAGCGATAGATGAGGCTCGTAATCATGTCATCCTTCTGGTTGGAATTCTGGATGAAGTTTAAGAAGAACTCCAGGTTATGATTCTGTGTGATGACATAAAGCGCACCCACCTGATAATTGATGCGATTGATGATGCCGAAGATGGGGCTTATATCTGCGGCGAGCCGCAATTTGTCCTCAAGCAAACGGTATCGGGCAGCCAGGATGATCGCCGTGTAGTTGAACTCTGCAACGGAGAGAACGCTGTCTGCTCCCGTTGTCTTGAAGGTCTGAAGATTGTTTTCGTTGGTGCTCACAGAAAGCCCCATGGTTGTCTGGAGCGGGATCTTGTATTCTGTCGTGAGGCTTGTCTGAACAAAAAGGTTCGTCTGGTCCGCCTTGTAAAACGTGCGGTCCGTCTTGCTCGCAAGGCTGAACGTCACCGTCAGGTTTTGTTTGTTTCCCATGGCGACAAAGTCATATCCGCCGCCCAGGAAGAAACGGTTCGTGGTCTCGTCGGCAAACTTCGAGACCTGGACGGAATCGGGATGCAGTATGTTGAAATCGGCAACACGGGTGTTGAAACCATACCCAAGTGTAAACGCAGGGAAATTGCGGGGATTTACGGTGACCGACGAATTGAAGTTGTTGAAGTTTGTCGTCCCTACTTTCGTCTCCGCCGTGTTGTCGTTCTTCTTCTCGTACGAAAGGCTCAGATAGACCCGGTTATCAAACATGCGGATGCGGTCTGAGATGTAAAAACCCTGAATATCCGCCTGGACATATTCATTGCCAAACGATTTGTAAGAGGCACCGCGCCTGAAAAAGGTTCCCGTAAGGTAATTGTTGAAGTAATTCAGAACCATTTGACTTTCGAGCGCAACGCTTGGCAGACCCTTGCCGATTGGATTCGTCGGAAACAGGTACTCATTGATTGTGATGATCTTCTCTGCAATCTTCCCAAGCTTCTTCAGATCCTCAGCCATGCTGCTGTCCTGCGCCTTCAGAAGGTCGTAGTCGGCGTCGGTGAAGCTTCCGTTCGAAATGTCGTTATTCGTAAGGGAGAGCATCGCCTGGGTATCCCAGCGGAATTTCTGATCGTCCATGGAAACGCGAAAATCCGCGCCGGCCACCAGGTTCTCTTCCGGGAGAGTTCCGCGCAGAATCGAGCCGACATCGTCCTTGGCCTTGAGAAAATTAAGACCGAATTGCGTTCCTTCCTCGCTGGAGCCGAAACTCGGGCGCACCGCAATGAATTTCCTTGTGAAGGTTCCGCTCTGGAAAAACTCGTAGGTGGTGTCCCTCAGAAGGCGGCTGTTCATGGGAAGCACAGTGTTGGCTGTGTCTACCGCGACGACGCTGTCCACAATTCCTTCAACGGAGCGGGAGGTTTCGCCGGTCGTGATGTCGAGATTGAAAATACCGGTGGCAAGTCTTGCGGTGAATCCCCGAACCCGCTTTCCGCTTGCCAGGAGACTTGGAAAACGCGGGTAGGCGTCGCCGTACTCGAGCCGCAGCCAATCGGTCTGGGCGTACATGTTGAATCTGTTCTGTGGCTGGACCTCTGGCTTGTCCTGATTATCGAGGTGCATAAGGCCGCCAAACGAAAGAACGCTGTAGTTTCCGTCCGCCCGGAGATCGCCGCGCGCGTATGTCCGGTTGGTTGTTGAAAGGGCTTCGTTGCGGATCTCTAGCTGTCCATCCACGCGGCCACGAAAACTCGCGACCTGTGATTCAATGTCGGCTGCTGTTGAAAGATCAAAGCTCTGTTGAACAGAGTGATACGCTTTCCCTGTCGTATCGTAGAGCTCAATCTTGATGGCGTGCTGCCCCCTTCCAAGCGGACGGTCAAAGTTCTGCGGGGAAAAGATGAGAAGGTCTTCTGAGAGTACGGCTTGGGCGCTCACGTCGATGCCGTCGAGATAGAGTTTTGTGGCTTTGGGATTGACGGCGGCAGAGGCATTGAAGAACGATATGATAATACCGAGATCTTCGATCGCGACAGGCTCTCCGGGCTCAGGGCTCAGGATCTTCACTTCGCTGTCTTTCGGGTCGGGTTCCTTGATTGATATCTTCAAGGGGTTTGCATCGGGATTTTGAACAGGGTAGGTTTCCACTTTACCGCCGACCATGTTCACGCGAACGTAGTATTCGACGTAGGGTGCGCGGATAATATCGCCCGGGAGGGTGATGGTGGCGGAGCGGCCCTTCAGGGCCATCTCAAGCTCTTTGAATTCGCTCTCGCCAAATTGGCGGTACACCAGCAAAACCTGCGTGACATCGACGTTTTGGGTAAGGTCGACCGTAACCAGCAGCGGTTTGCCTTCGGCGGCCGTTCCCGTTGAGACATTTGAAACAATGGGGACGATTTGGGCGAACGCCGAAATGGCGCAAACTGAGGCAAGACACAGCAAAAGCAGCAATCGAAATTGACGCATAACAATCCTCCCCTTGCTAAGGTTTAAGCCTGGCAAAAAAAAGCGGCAGGTTCAAAGTGAACCTGCCGCAGAATTTATGAAAACTAAGAGTTGAATGCAAGAAAAGGGTGGATCGAAGAGCGAAAAACCCTATTCCTTCCACCTGAGAATAATTGTTCGCTCTTTTCCGTCTTTATCTTCGCCCCTAATCCTCAATTGATGCTCGGTTCCTTCATCATCTTCACCGCTGTCCTGGGCGTTGTCTTGTTCCTCTTTGGTTGACGGGCGAACAATCAGGTTTCCGGTACTGTCTACTATCCCGGTCTGGCCGGCGCCGACGTCTTCAGAGCGGTTGGAGATAGTGCTGAGGAGATTCAGAAGCCCCTGATACATTATGTACGTTGTCCTTTCATCCTGGCCCCAATCGCCGCCGGTTCCACGAATAGAAGCAACGGAAATAGGAGAAGTGAAACGGAACTGCTCTTTTTCTCCCTTTGTCACATCGAACTTGATCCCACCCTTTGTCATGTAGACATTCCGCTCGAGAATCTGCTTCCCCTCAACCTTTCCGCTGATGGTTGCGAGAGATTTCTCACGAACCACAAGCTTCGAATTGTCATTGAACTTTATGACCGCGATGGACTTTGCAGCGGTTTTGATCTCGTACCCCGATTTCAGCTGATCCGTGGTCACGGCCTTCGTGAATCCCTTTGTGGGCTCTTTCTTTTCCACGTTGTTGATGACCTTAATGAGAACAGCCTGAATATCCCGCTTCCCGTCCTGCGGTACCCAAGCCGGACTCATGACCATAAGGGCAACCACGAGGACGACGAGGAGGATTGAATTCTTTTTCTTCATACTAAGTCTCCTTTGCAAATTCATTGCGGTCTATTCAATGCTAATTTTGACATCTGCGTTTTCACGGGCCAATCGCTGCAACAGCGTGTTGACGTCTCCGGGATTGGCAGGGGTGCCGTCGATCGTTGCTCCTGAGGGCTCCCATCCGTCCTGAATGAGGGCAGCCAGCTGTGTGGCGATGTCTCCACCCATTGTGGCCAAAGCCAAAAGGAGGGGATTTGTCGTTCCGCCGGTGGGCAGCACACGGAACAGCCTGATTTCGCTGCGTCGGGATAAATCACCGCGACTTGTGAGGACTTTCGTCTCCAGGAACCAGTAGTAAGATTTTCCCACTTCCAGCCTGCGTTCAGCGTCGGCAGGATACGTGAAGGTCGAGGCTCCGTTGAGCTCACGTTTCAAATAGGGAATTCCGGTGACGGCCTCTTCCGCCGAGCGGTGAATGCCAAGTTTCTCGTAAACGAACAGAACCACTTGCGGTTTTTCGGACGACCACGAGAAGGTCGGGAACGGGGTCGGGACGGAGGATCCCTCTTCCGGGCTCACAAGGGTTATGACCACCTCTTCTTCGGAAGAATTCCGAACCGTGATGACTTTTCGGACTCCACCGAGCTTCTGTGTTCGTGAAGTCGCGCTATAGACCTCAATCTCGAAGAAGTATTGGCCAACAGGTGCAGTGGGGAATCTCTGAATGTAGTCTTCCAGCTTCTGACGCAAGGGAGAATCTTTGGATAATTTATCTGACTCTGAAGTCGTTATTCTAATCCCTTGAGCGCCGCCGCCAGACAGATCCTTTGAGGACAGTCTTCGAGATCCGGCAAGTTCGAAATCATTGGACACTCCACGAACGAGTTGCTCGGGCTGGGCATCTCCCCGCAGCTGAATAGCTGCAGCAACTTTTATGTAAATCTGGATTGTCTGGCCAGGGGGATTCGTGCGCATCTCAATAGACATATCGGGAATGTTATTGGAAAGGCTCATATTCCTGATGTTCACGAGGTCCGAAAGGTAAATGACGTCGTAGTCCGGAAGGCGCAGGTCAAAATCTACCGTTGTCTGCGCGAGAGCGAATGAGGATGTCATCGCAACAGCCAGAAGTACACCCTTCAGTAACTTGGAAGGCTTCATGAATGAATGCTCCTTATACCGTAAAAGTATGATAGGATTATCCTTAGAAGAAAGTATCGACAATGGGCGAGGTTCAGGGTGACTACTGTCACAACAGGTGCCCGGCGTTAGAAGTTCACAATATCATTATAGAGAACGAAGGCCATAAACACAAGGAGCAATGCAAAACCGGCCTGCTGAAGAACGATCTTGACTTTGGCAGGTATCTCGCGGCGGAATACACCCTCATAAGCGAGGAACGCCAAATGCCCGCCGTCCAAAGCGGGAAATGGGAGGATGTTAAGTAATGCAAGAGTCAAACTGAGCCAAGCCATTACACCGAGGAAGCTTGCAAGCCCTGCTTCTGCGGATTGCGTAGCGATTTGCGCAATTTTCACCGGTCCGCCGACAGATTCACCGAGTGATACGCTTCCTGCAAATATTGCCTGAATGTTTTTGAAGAAGGCCGCGACCGCCCCGAACATATCTTTAAGAGCCTCTCTCATCGCGCCAAAGAATGTGAATTCCGTTCGTTCCACCGGACCCATGTAACGAGGCTTGAGAGAGATCCCGATGCGCCCCTCTTCTGTGGGAGTTACGCGGGCGGTCATTTCCTGATCGCCCCGTTTCCAGCGGAAGTCGATTTCTTTTGAAGCGTACCGTTTGATCGTAAGCGAGAGGGTGTAGAAGTCGACTGCCTCGCCCTCGACAGCCGTAACAATATCTCCCGGCAGGATGCCGATTGCTGCCGCCGGTTTTTCGGGATCGACACTGGCGACAAGAGGCACCACCCCCTTTGGGAGAATACCGAATCTGGCCTCTTCAATTCCCGGAATATCTGCACGCGCAACGGAAAGGGTTATTTCCGTTCCAGCCCGGTTGATGCTGAATGTGAGGTCATTCCCCATCTCTTCAACATAGATGGCGCTCTCGATGTCGTCCCAGTATCTTACCGCCGCCCCGTTAACCGACAGGACAACGTCTCCCCGTTGGAATCCCGCTTTGGCTGCCGCGCTGTTCTCATTGACGAATCCCACCTCGGTCGTCGGCCATGCACTCTTTCCTTCAAAATATGTTATCCCCCAGAAAATTCCGATGGCAAGGAGAATGTTCATGATCACGCCGCCGGCCAAAACAATCATCCTCTGCCAAATGGGTTTGGAGCGGAACTCCCATGGCTCCGGCGCCCTGTTGACAAATTCAGTATCGAAGCTCTCGTCGATCATCCCGGCGATCTTCACGTAGCCGCCGATGGGAATCCAGGAAACGCAGTAATCGGTCTCGCCGATCTTTTTTCCGAACGCCCGCGGAGGAAACCCGATGCTGAAACGGTCGACGCGCATGCCAAAGAACTTTGCCGCAGCAAAATGCCCGAGCTCATGAACAAGCACAAGAACTCCGATCATGAGAACGAAGTAGAAAAGTGTTGCAATGATTTCCATAATCCCTCTAAATAAGCGTCGCCGCGTGTTGCCGTGTCAGTCGATCGGCCTCAATGATATCAGGAAGCTCAGGTGAAGAAATTGTCTTGTGTGTCGTCATTGCGTTCTCGATAACCTCGGGAATGCGCTTGAACGTGATGCGCTTCGTGAGAAATGCCTCAACTGCGACTTCGTTGGCCGCGTTCATCGCCGCCGGAAGGGTTCCCCCGCGAGACAATGCGTCGTACGCCAGCTGCAGACATCGAAACTTGTTCCGATCGGGTTCGGAAAAGGTCATAGACTGAAGCTTGGGGAAACTCAGCCGCTCCCCGTTCATCGGAAACCGGTCCGGAAAAGTCAGGGCGTATTGTATCGGAAGCTTCATGTCGGGAATGCCAAGTTGCGCTTTTACCGAGCCGTCGACAAACTCCACCATGGAGTGAATGATCGACTGAGGATGAATGACCACGTCGATCTTCTGCGCGGGCAGGCCAAAAAGCCAGTGCGCCTCTATGACCTCGAGCCCCTTGTTCATGAGGGTGGCGGAATCGACCGTGATCTTTCTCCCCATTTGCCAGTTGGGATGATGCAACGCTTGATCGACCGTAATTGATCCGAACTCCTGAAGCGGTTTGTTCAAAAAAGGTCCACCGGAGGCGGTCAAAATCAACCTGGCGATTCGGGCCGGGTCTTCACCCTGGAGGCATTGAAGAATCGCACTGTGCTCACTGTCGATCGGTATCAGTTGAACACCGTACTCTCTGAGAAGAGCCGTGATCAATTGGCCGGCGGCAACAAGCGTCTCTTTGTTCGCCAGGGCGACAGTTTTGTGATGGCGAATGGCCTCAATGGTCGGTTCAAGGCCCGCGAAACCTACCAGGGAACTTATGACAATGTCCACATCGTCCCGACGGACGACCTCTTTCAAACCATGAACGCCGGTAAGAAATTCCACCGAACCGTTCATTTGATTTTTGAGAGCAGATGCCCTGTTTTCGTCCAAAACAACAACGCCCCGGGGTTTGAAAATCCTTATCTGTTGGGCAAGGAGATCGGTGTTCTTGTTGGCGGTCAGGTAGGTCACCCTGAAACGGTCTGGCAGGCCTTTGATGACCTCGAGACTGTTCCGGCCAATCGATCCCGTTGAACCCAAAACAGCGATATTTCGTGCTGAATCTTTCACGTAGAATATAAAGAGTACGGAATAAACGGGGGAAGGTCAACAAACCGCTTTGCATTCTTCATGAAATCTGCTATTTTTTCCACTCTTCGCGAGCACGAAACTTCCGTTGCCCAAGAGCGTCTTACAACAACCATCCAACCAGATCGCCGACCAACAAGTGGTCTCGGCAATGAACCATCCACTCTGAGGAGGATCCATGATTCGAGTTTCCTCGACTTTCATCTTGTTCCTGCTTCCGGTTGTCCTTTGCGCTCAAATCGCGCCCACGGACGGCCTGCGGGAAAACACTCCGTCTGTACACGCTTTTGTCAACGCCCGAATTGTCGTCGCTCCGGGGCGCGAAATCTCAAAGGGGACTCTCGTCATCAGAGACGGAGTGATCGAAGCGGCGGGAGATAACGTTTCGACTCCCGCAGACGCGCGTGTTTGGAATCTCGAAGGCCTCACCCTCTATCCGGGTTTCATTGACCTCTATTCAGAGTACGGCGTTCCAAAACCGCAATCGTCGCAGCAGGGCCAACCGGGCGGCACACAGCAACGTCAGGAACAGCCGAAAGGGGCCGCCCACTGGAACGCGAAGGTGAGGGCCGATTTTGATGTCGCATCGGAATTTCAGCCGGATGCAAAAGCAGCCGAGAAACTTCGATCGCAAGGATTCACGCTCGTTCAATCGATACCGCAACAGGGGATTTTCCGCGGCCAGACCGCGCTTGTGACCCTGGGAAACGGCCTGGCGGGGAGCCTCGTGGTCAAGAGGAACGCAGCAAGCGCTGTAACTTTCTATCAAGAAGGAGGATTCTCCAGTGGCTATCCTGTCTCGCTGATGGGAATTATCTCCTTTATTCGGCAAACATGGATTGACGCGGACTGGTACCGCAAAGCGTGGGATTCCTTCAATAAGAACCCGAATCAACAGCGTCCCGAGACCAACAACAGCCTGGCAGCGCTTGCCGATGCGGTTCAGGCCCGGCAACCGGTGCTCACTGAGGCAAACGACGATTTGAGCTTTCTCAGAGCAGCCAGAATCGGCAAGGAGTTTTCTTTGAAACTGTTTGTCCGCGGAAGCGGCCAGGAATATCGCCGACTCGACGCGGTGAAGGCATCGAGGTATTCCGTTATAGTCCCCCTCAATTTTCCCGATGCTCCGTCCGTGGAAACCCCCGAAGAAGCTCTCACCTTTTCTTTGGAGGAACTTCGTCATTGGGACGTTGCCCCGGAAAATCCCGGGAGACTTGCCAAAGCAGGAGTTCCCATTGCCCTGACAACTGCAGAGCTCAAGGACAATGGCACGTTCCTGTCTCAGATGCGCAAGGCAATTGAGAGGGGACTCAGCCGGGATGCCGCACTGGCAGCTTTGACAACAACTCCGGCCAAATGGATGGAAATAGAGAATCAGTACGGATCGCTGGAAAAAGGAAAGACGGCGAACTTTGTAATCACCGAGGGAGACCTGTTCGATGAAAAAACAAAGATCCGTGAAGTTTGGATCGACGGGCGGCAGTACGAGGTAAAAGTTCCTCCCTCGAATGACCCGCGAGGCGTGTGGGAAATTCAACTGCATGGCGAGGTGATGCAGTCGGGGACCATGACGTTGAAAGGTGACATTGAGAAACCCACGGGATCGATGAATCTTAAGGGAAAAGATGTGAAGCTTGCATCCGTCAAATTTTCGGGAGGAAGGCTCTCATACACATTTGACGGCGATTCTCTCGGCTGGGCAGGAAGCCTGACCATGTCCGGTACGGTGGGCGAAAAAGAGATGTATGGGATTGGGAACCGGCCCGACGGCTTATCCTTCAATTGGAGCGCAATGCGCCGTGAGGCGGCAAAAGCCGAAGCTGATACTGCAAAGCCGAAACGTGTGGAAATGGCGTCATTTCCAGAGGTCTACCCGCCCGGGGCGTTCGGCCGTGAGACACAACCGGTCCAGCCCGCATCCGTGCTTATCAGGAATGCGACGATTTGGACACAAGGAAAGCAGGGGAGGGTTGAAGGTGCAGATTTGCTCGTGAACCGCGGAAAGATTGCACAGGTTGGCAAGAACATTTCCGCTCCCAGAGACGCTGTTGTTATTGATGCATCGGGCAAACATGTGACCCCGGGATTGATCGACTGCCATTCGCACACGGCAGCTGTGGGCATCATCAACGAAGGTGGGCAGGCAATAACTCCCGAAACGAGAATAGAAGACGTCCTTGATGCTGATGATATCTGGATCTATCGGCAGCTGGCCGGAGGGACGACGATGGCCAACGTTCTTCATGGATCCGCCAATCCCATCGGAGGACAGAACTCCGTTGTGAAGTGGCGCTGGGGTTTGCTGCCCGAAGAACTTCTTATGGCTGGTGCCCCGCCGGGCGTGAAATTCGCGTTAGGGGAGAACGTGAAGCGCAGCAATTTCAATCTGCCCGCGGGCACACCGACGCGATATCCTGCAACAAGAATGGGTGTGGAGCAGATCATCCGCGATCGATTCAAAGCTGCGCAGGATTACGAGAAGGGCTGGAAGGAGTGGGAACGGGACAAGTCGAGAATTCCGCCGCGCCGAGATCTCGAACTTGACGCAATTGTCGAGATGCTCAATGGGAGACGTCTCATTCATTCCCACAGCTACCGCCAGGATGAGATACTGATGCTAATCAGGGTTGCTGAGGAATTCGGGATTAAGATTGCGACCTTTCAGCATGTATTGGAGGGTTACAAGGTTGCCGACGCCATTGCGAAGCATGGCGCGGGCGCATCCACATTCAGCGACTGGTGGGCCTATAAGATTGAAGCGTGGGATGCAATTCCCGGCAACGGCCCCCTGATGCACAAACAGGGTGTAGTGGTCTCGTACAATTCCGATAACAGCCAGTTAGCAACCCGTCTCAATTGGGAGGCGGCAAAGGCGCTTGAGTACGGGATCTCAGAGGAGGAGGCCCTGAACTTTGTTACATTGAATCCTGCCAAACAGCTTAAGATCGATAGCAAAGTCGGCTCGCTTGAGGCCGGTAAAGATGCGGACTTTGCCATATGGAGCGGTAATCCGCTTTCGACATTTACGAAATGCGAGCAGACGTGGGTTGACGGGAAGAAATACTTTGATGTTCTGGAAGACCAGGGGATGAGGAAAAAGGTCGAACAGGAACGAGCCACACTAGTACAGAAGATACTGAAGAGCAAGAAAGAGCCCTCAGTTGCGGCCGGAGGTGGGCCGCGTGCCCCGCGTCGTTCCAACGAGGTTGAAATTCGATCTTGCATCGAGGAGCTGACCCATGAAAACTAATACTCAGGTATTGATGGCCAGACCGAGAAAGCAACGGACAATGAATCTTTACCTATTCCCTCTGCGCATGCTCTTGCTCATTGCGGTGTGCGCAGTTGTGAGCGGTCAGGATCTCCTGGCATCCGACCCCGTTCCGGCGGCAAAACAGAAGAAACCGATCGCTCTCGTTGGTGGAACAATTCATACGGTGAGCGGAGATATTCTCGAAAAAGGTACGGTGGTGTTCGACAAGGGAAAAATCACGGCTGTTGGGACAAACGTCGCCATCCCGGACGGCGCTGAGCGCATTGATATCAGCGGAAAGCACGTCTATCCGGGCCTCATTGACGCGAACACGATCATGGGATTGACGGAGATCGGCTCGGTTAGGGGAACTCTGGACTATGCGGAAACAGCCAGCAGCCTCAATCCAAGCGTGCGTGCGGAAGTGGCGGTCAATCCTGAGAGCGAACTGATTCCGGTGGCGCGCTCGGGAGGGATAGCCATTACCGCAACGGTCCCGGGAAGCGGTCTGATTTCGGGGCTGTCGGCGGCGCTCATGATGGATGGATGGACCTGGGAGGATATGACGCTGAAATCAAGAATTGGCCTGGTGGTCAACTGGCCTGTGATGACGTATGTGCAAAACAGGTTCACGCGGTCAACAAAGGAGGAATGGCAAAAAAGCAGGGATGAACAGCTCAAGCGGCTGCGCGAAGCCTTCGCGAACGCCCGCGCTTATATGAAAGCAAAGAAAGCCGAGCAACAAAAAGGAATGCCCTATCACGATACAGACCTGCGTTGGGAAGCAATGATTCCGGTGCTGGAAAAAGGCATTCCGGTTTGGGTCAACGCGCATGAAGCGAGCCAGATTCAAGCCGCAGTTACCTGGGCGGAGGAGGAAGGCGTCAGGCTCGTGATCGTCGGGGGACGCGAGGCATGGCGCGTGAGCGATCAGCTCAAGGCGAAGAACGTTCCCGTCATTCTTACCGAGATTCTGGCTTCGCCGGGCAGGCGATGGGAAGACTATGACCTTGTCTATTCCCTTCCGCGAAGGCTCAAGGAGGCGGGAGTCCGGTTTTGCATAGCTGGAGACGGGGATCCCTCCAACTCACGCAACCTCAATCATCATGCCGCGGCAGCTTCGGCTTTCGGCCTTCCAAAGGCAGATGCGCTCAGATCCATTACTCTTGATGCAGCATCGATTCTTGGAATCGACTCAATGGTCGGATCCGTTGATGTAGGTAAAGATGCCACATTAATTGTTACTGACGCAGATGTTCTGGAACTCTCATCGAAGGTCGAACGTCTTTTCATACAGGGGAAGACCATTGATCTTCGAGATAAGCACAAACAACTTTACGGGAAGTATGAAGAAAAGTATCGCCAACAACATTAGTCATTACCTGCCTTCAACTTCCATGAAACAAGGGCTGTTGTTTGTTGTGGTTCTGATGAACCTTTGCCCGATTGTTTCCGAAAATACACTGTTCGGACAAACTCGAGAGGGGCAACAACTTGTCGTTGCGGAGCTCCTCTCCGATGCAGTGAACACCGAAAAACCATTCACAGTTGGGATCCGGTTTGTCATCCAGCCCGACTGGTATCTTTATTGGAGGAATCCGGGCGATGCCGGCTTGCCGATTGAGGTGAAGTGGGAGCTTCCCGCCGGCTGGAAAGCCGAGGAGCTGCGTCTTCCAATCCCCTCGAAATTTGTTCATGATGACATTACTGCGTTCGGTTATAAGAATGATGTAGTTCTGCTGGCGACAATTACACCAGGTTCTTCGAAGGGCCCCGTCAAAGCCAACGTGGACTGGCTGGTGTGCCGAGAAAGCTGCTTGCGAGGCGAAACATCAGTTTCACTGGATGTATCAAATCAGCCGTCCGACCATCGCTCCAACGCCGCCGCAGTATTGGCTCGTTTTCGTTCACGGCTTCCAGGAACGCAGAAGGAGAGTGGTGTGTTGTTTCAAGAAACGCGCCTTTCTAACAACGACAGACAATGGACGATCAATGTGCAGTTCAATGGAGCAAAAGCCGGAGAGGTGAGGGATTTCTATCCGGACATTATCGAAGGAATCTTCCCGGATTTCAAAAGCATCGTGGTCGACCAGGGCAGGCTCGCAATGACGTTTACCCTGCAGGATGAAGGGCTTCGCGCTCTTTCACTCCGGGGTCTCCTTGTTACCACGAATTCAGCATATGAAATTGAAATCCCAATTCAACTATCATCCAAGTAACAAACAGAGGTACATCATGAAAAACGGACTTGCTGTAACGATGGTCGGAATGTTGTTCATATTCTTTCTTGCCGCCTTTGCCATCCCTTCGGAGGTTGAGGTAGGGAAACCGGTTCCGGATTTCAGCCTGAAGGGGATCGACGGCAAGTCATATCAGCTGTCGCAATTCAAGGGAAAGGTAGTCGTCCTTGAGTGGACAAATCCGAATTGTCCCTTCGTACAGCGAGTGTACAAGGAGATCATGCCGGGTGTTCAGAAGAAATACGCCGACAAGGTGGTTTGGCTTACCGTTAATTCAACAAACCCGGAACACCAGGATTTTGAATCTGCTGAAGACCTGAAAAAGAAGTATGGAGAATGGCATGCCACATTTGCCTCCATGCTTCTCGACCCCGACGGGAAGGTTGGAAAAATGTTCGACGCCAAGACGACACCCCACATGTTCATTATCGACAAAGAGGGGAAGCTTGTCTATGCCGGCGGAATCGATGATGATCCCCGCGGAAGCAAACAGGACAGGATCAACTATGTTGATGCTGCCCTGGCGAATCTTCTTGCCGGAAAGGAAATAGACGTGAAAACTTCTCGCTCCTACGGCTGCTCGGTCAAATACTGACGCAACAGGAAGGACCTGCAAGCCCGGATATCTGCGGATATTCGGGCTTTCTTTTTTTGTCGGTACCACGTGAACTTGCCCCTTCCACAATCGAACCCGCTTATTTCGATTATTGTTAACGAGATCTGATTTTCCTATACTCCAGTGGATTCTCATCCTTTGTAGATCGAAGAAGGAAGCGCCATGCCGGAATTCATACCACTTCCATATACCGTATTCTCTGAACCGGAACAAAAACAGCGCGCAAGAACCTTCTTTGAGCAATGTCAAAGACGAAGAACCGTCAGAGATTTTTCTTCACGACAGGTCTCGAGGGAGCTTCTTGAGACCCTCATGATGACGGCCGGAACAGCCCCCTCAGGTGCAAACCGGCAACCGTGGCGCTTCATCGTTGTGACGGACCCGCTCCTCAAGAAAAGGATTCGGGAGGCTGCCGAGAAGGAAGAAAAAGAAAGCTATGAGGAGCGGATGAGCGACCAGTGGCTCGAGGATCTCAAAGTGCTGGGGACTGATTGGCACAAAGAATTCCTGGAGATAGCCCCCGCCCTCATCGTGGTTTTTGCCTCAAACTATGAATTTGAAGCCGGGGCAATTCATAAGAACTACTATGTCAAGGAATCGGTAGGAATTGCCGTCGGATTTCTTCTTGCAGCCATTCACAACGCCGGCCTGGTAGCGTTGACACACACGCCAAGTCCTATGAACTTCCTCCAGGAAATACTCGAGCGACCTGAAAACGAGAAACCGTTCCTTCTCATTCCGATTGGTTATCCCAAAGACGGAGCTCTTGTTCCGAATATTCACCGAAAGAAGCTTGATGAGATTGTCTTGTGGCGTTGATGCATAGACAGCGAGAAATCCAAACCTCATAGGTTCCCATGCGGCTTGCCATTCTGTCAGACATTCATTCCAATCTCGAAGCGTTGAACAAGGCCTTGTCGGTTGTCGACTCACGGGGTGCAGATGAGATCCTCTGTCTTGGCGACGTTGTCGGATACGGAGGGAATCCGAATGAATGTGTTGAGATCGTCAGGAAGCGGTGCAGTACGGTTCTCCTCGGCAATCACGATGTGGCTGCCCTCGATCTTTCCGCGGCGCAGACATTTACCACCCTTGCGCGAATTTCGGCCGAGTGGACCTTCGAGCAACTTTCCACGGAAAACAAGGCTTTCCTTCGCTCATTGCCCCTGACCGCCTCGAAAGAAGGAATATTGCTGGTACATTCTTCTCCATTTGAGCCGTCGGAGTGGAACTATATTTTTTCCGCCCCCGACGCGCACCTGGGGTTCGAACATTTTTCGGAAGAGATCTGCTTTGTCGGGCATTCGCACGTGCCGGGTGTGTTCGGAGAAAAATCTGCGAAGAAACAGGTGAAGCGGGGAGAACGGTTCATTGTGAATGTAGGCAGCGTGGGTCAGCCACGGGACGGAAATGTGAACCTGAGCTTTGGCATCTTTGACACCGACAAATGGGAATACGAGAATGTGAGGGCGAGTTACGACGTAAAGGGTGCGGCGGAAGCGATCATCAAGGCGGGGTTGCCGCGTCCCCTTGCTGATCGGCTGGGTGCCGGAGCGTAGGAACTATTGGGGGGAAAGGAAAGCCAAGAGGCGATCTTTTTTCATCGTCGAGACTGCAGCGCATAAGGTCTCGTTGACTGTCCACAAAACGACATTGCATTCTTCATGTTGCGGATCGGTGTACCAACCGGTGCGGGCAAGAGATTCCCTTGCGGCGGCAGGCAGTGAGAGCACCGAACCCTCCAACGCGTCAGTCTTCTTCACTTCAAACACATACAGAAGTTCATCCCCGGGTTTGTACACAATATGGGCGACGTTCACTCCGTCGTACGTATTTGCCACGGCGCCGTACCAGTCACAGCTGTCATCCGAAACAACGCTCACCGCAAACTCGACGTTTTGTTTCTGGAAATACCCCACGATGACGTCGGAATAACAGGCAATCATCGACGGTTTCAACTGACCGCTCTGCACAAGAGCGAAGTTATGGAGGGATTGGTTGATGATGTCGTTTTCAGCGGTATGCAGGTAAGCTTTGTTGGAGGAATCGTTTGGAGTGACCAGGATGACCGTGAGAGCAATGAGCAGGATGCCGAGGCCGAGTGCGGGGGCAAGGAATCGCCAGGAGAAAAGGCGACTAAACCAGGAGAAACGTGGAGCCTCTCCTTCATTTCTTACCAGGCGTAAGATTGCCTGAGAGACCGCCTGGGGAGTCGGAAGATGTTTGAGAGTCCTCCCCACCACGTTCTTCGCCAACAGCTCAATCTCGTATTCGTTTCTGCACGGAGGGCAGACTTTGATATGAGCCAGGAAGTCAAACTTCCGGTCGCCCGAGAGGTTTCGGTCGAGAGCATCACCCGTCAATTCCTGTATTTCGCGGCAATTCATCATGCCGGATCCTCGTCAGTCATGCGGGACAATCCCCTGTTTTCGTGCATAGTCAAAAAGTTTTGCCTGCAAAAGCTTGCGGCCGCGATGTAGTCGTGAGCGAACAGTCCCGATCGGCCGCTCGATAAACTCTGAAATTTCTTCGTACGTCATCCCCTCGATATCGCAAAGAATTACCACTGTGCGAAAATCCTCCGGAATCTCTTCAAGGGCTTTGGCGACTTCGTCGCCCAGCAGATTTCCAAAGAGTTTTTCCTGAAGGTCATTCGTGTCGGCGTAGTTCGCCCGGATGGAGTTGTAAAAGTTCTCGATGTCACCGTAGTCAACCTTGTCCGGTTCCTTTGTCTCCTTCCGGTACCGATTGATATAGGAATTCTTCATGATCCGGAAGAGCCATGCCCGGATATTTGTTCCCTTTTCGTACTTGTCCCAAAAACGATAGGCCTTCAGGAAGGTTTCCTGAAGAAGGTCACGGGCATCGTCTTCATTCCCAGTGGTGCGCAGCGCGTAATTGTAAAGGACGTCCATATGAGGAAGGGCCTCCCTCTCGAAGTCCGAGTGCTTCTTGCGCGTTGCTCGGGAAAGGATTGCTGCAACTACTGGAATCATGGGCCGTCTTGTTCCGTTCTTGCTCCGCCGGGCAGCGTCCTCTGGACATCATCCTGCCGCCACATGAAGGGCGGAAAGACGACCTGCACTTTGAACAGGAGTTTAAAGCAACTAGTTCCGCTTCCCCGGTGGGTTCAAATCGCAGGCTGATCCGGCGCGGGATCGTGATGGTCTGGAAGAAGAAAAATACGAAAAACGGGGCTCTGGCGCAACGATGGATCAGGATTCAGGAACTAAAGGATTGAAAGGATGAAAGATGAAAGAGAGGATCAGGACTGAAGGATGGGAAGGATTATGAGGATTGAAAGAATTACCTCCTTGTCAGAGCCGCGAGGAATTCTTCCCGACGCAAGGTCTTCTCCATATCGATGACGGTGGAATCGACGAGAAGATCACCGCAATCGTATTCTTCAAACGCTCCGAACGTGCTCAGATCTCCCATGTCTTCAACCTTTCCCATAAGGACAATCTGACCCGTTATTGAGTCGGCCTGCTCCGTGAGATTCACACCGACATCAACGCGCACCGGTGCGACATCGGCGGAAGGCTGAAACCGAACATTGCGGAAAATCATATCATACAAGTTCTTTCCGTTGAGCGGAAGCAGCTCGTAGGAATTAAGATCGGCTTTCTCATATTCTCCGCCCGCTATGGAATGCAGAGAAGTGAGGATGCCCACGAAGTTCAGCTTGCGAAGGAACATTTTTTCGCGGTCTCCCATCCAGCCGCCGGATTCGATCAGCACAGTGCTGGTTCCCCACTTCTGGATATTGTCTCCAAACGCACGGGGCTCAAAGGTATCATCATATCGAGCCAAATGACCCGGAACAAACCGGTTCATCGTTTCAACAAGCCCTGCCGCAACGAACTTTCCGCGCCGGCGAATGTGATTGTCGAACCGTGATTCATCGAAGGAGGGGGCGAGCAAAGCCAGGGCTGTGACCTTTTTTGTTTGACCGACCGTGTATCTCGGATCCTGATCGTGGAGGTTAAAGCCAAAATCCGGCTGGTGTTGCTCCCGGACCGATTTGAGAATCTGTGCTTCCACAGTCTCGAACCTCAGTGCGTCACGATTGAGATCGATCTGCTGGGCGGTGCGGCGCTGAAAACGCTGGGCACCGTCGGGATTCAGCATTGGGACCATCAGGAGCGTCAAGTCCTGCCTAATTTCTTCTGCGACGGGATGGGTGGGATGGAGTACGAGAAAATTGATGATATCCAACAGGGCCATGGTGGCTGTTGGTTCATCACCGTGCATCTGGCTCCAGAGAAGAACCCTGGTGGGTCCGCTCCCGAACGTGATCAGGGAAATTGTTCTTCCCTCCGCAGATTTCCCCGCCGGCGAAGAGACACATCGACCGCGGTTCAACAGGGGTTGAAGCCACTCCAGCATCTGAGCCTGGTTGAACCTTCGTGAGGTTACCGAGGCCAGCTTGTATGATTCATAATGATCGAAGAGTTCCTGAGCCGTGTTCATCTGAGCGTCAAGTGGTGTGACCGAGACGTGAAACAGGAGAAGGAGCGGGAAGTATTTCATATCGTAACCTGTTCATAAGGAGGGCGCGTGAGATAAACGGAAGAAATCTGATGAAAATCAACTTTGCCAATAATGAGAATTCAATGCTGAATCGGCGATCTTGTTGACATTCAAAACGTCATTCTTTATATTGGCGGCAATGTGATTCGCATTGCACAGAGCTCTGACCACTTTTTCACTCAAGGAGAATCTCAATGTCAGACATATCGCTGGACGCGTTGGGGATGGTTGAAACCAAAGGACTTGTCGGCTCTATTGAAGCCGCCGATGCCATGGTGAAAGCAGCCCGCGTCACGCTTATTGGAAAAGAACAAATCGGCGGAGGATATGTCACCGTCATGGTGCGGGGCGATGTCGGTGCCGTGAAGGCGGCCACCGATGCAGGCGCTGCCGCCGCCCAACGGGTTGGCGAGCTGGTCTCGGTTCACGTCATTCCAAGACCGCATGCAGACGTTGAAATGATTCTCCCAAAACGCCCCGCTCAGAAATAAGCCCTCTTGGATTCCCGGGCGTCGTCGCCCGGGAATCCTCACATCACAATGAATTACGCACTTGGACTCGTTGAAACCAGAGGTCTCGTCGGTGCCATTGAGGCAGCCGACGCCATGGTGAAAACGGCCAACGTCACGTTGCTCGGCAAAGAACGAACAGATCCAGCTCTCATTACCATCAAGATTGTCGGCGAGACCGCTGCTGTACGCGCCGCGGTCGACGCAGGCGCCGCCGCAGCCCAAAAAGTGGGACAGCTGGTTTCGAAACACGTTATTCCCCGTCCGGCAGAGGGTATGGAGATGCTCATTTTTGCGAAAACGGTAAGGTCAGAAGAGGATATTGAGAATATTCTTGCGGAGCAGGAGCCTGCAGAGGAGCCGGAGCACGAGGAGGCGCCCGAAGAGCCGTTTGTTATGCCCGAGAACCTGACTCCGGAGCAGCAAAAATACTACGAGAAGCTCAATGCAATGACCGTGCATGAACTGCGTTCACTGGCCCGCACAATCGAAGGGTTGCATATCTACGGCCGTGAGATTTCGAGGGCCAACAAGGGTCAACTGATGGAAGAACTGCTCAAGGCAAAACGGCAGTAACGGAAAGTACACTGGGGAAAAAAAAGGGCGACCCGAGAGTCGCCCTTTTTTCGTTTGCAGGTGAATGATCAAAATGGCCGTTCGAATCTGAAGAAGAGCCTCCCGGGAGACTTCACGTCGGTTCTCCAGACAAACCCGATCCGGAATGAGCCGCTGCGGTTTGAAAGCCCCACGCCGAGGTCGTGCTTGAACTCCGAGAAACGAATATCCTCGAAGCCTTTCATCCATCCCTCTTCCGAAGGGACATTCCTCATAAGACCGGCATCGCTGAGTACAATGAAATTGAAATGACGCAGCAATTCGCTCGGCCAGAAATCGAGATCATGGAGGAAATCACCATTCACAATGTATTCTGCATTGACGAGAATCATTCTGTTTCCGGCTTCGGATTTGTACGGGCGCGCATGAAGACTGCTCAACCCTCCCAGTTCGAATGTCTTTTGGGCAGGGACCTTTCCGCCGCTTGTTCCAACGCGGAGCCGAATATTGAAATTGTCGTACCAACTGAGAGGCTGATATCTTCGAATGTCTGCAATTGCCTGGCTGAAATTGAAGTCTCCCCCGTAACGCTCATCGGCAAACTCAGCCGTTCCGTAGATGGTCCATCCCTCTTGACCGCGTGAGGTTCTCGTTTCTGTACTGAATCCCGGCGTGACGACTATGCTCCGCATTCTCCCGTCATCAATCACAGGGTTCGGCCGAAAGACTTTTCGCCCTCCAAAGATGGACCATTCAGTTCGTTTCTCAAGAGATGCGTACTTGTCGAGTACGTATGCAACGCTGAGCTGTGCGGTGACAAAGTCCTGCCGTGTGTAGTACCCTGTGTGAACAGAAAACCCCTCGCGCCCGTAATAGTCGCGGTAGTCCTCATGAAGGAGAAGAGAGGCAGCGGTGTTCTCGTTTGTGCCGATGATCCACTGATCCCTTGAGTCTGTGAGGCTGTGACCTTCGCCGCCGATCTCAATCAATTCGCCGCCGTCGGACGAACTATTGAGCAGAAACTGACGACCAAGGCCGAGATTGTATCTCCAGCGATGCGACTTGGCACCCCATCCCACGGACCCATAGGCAGAGAAATTCCGGCGCCCGTCCCAGTAGTACTTCTTCTCCGACCCAAGGCCGATAAAGTGCCCTTCGACTCTGTTGAAGCGATAAATGAAATTGTCGAAATTCGTCGTCTCATCAATCCAGGGCACGTTGAGCAGATAGTCGGACCTGTTGAATCTTCCCCGGTCGAAACGATATCCCGCCGTTGAAGCGCGTGTTTTATCCATATAGCCTTCAACGATTCCACCCTCATCCTTGACGATGTTCCCGTTGATCACGCGTGCATTACCATTCACCCTTCCCCCGTCCTTCAGATAGAGTGTTCCTCCAACGACAAGAACGTCTCCATCGACAGTACCGTAAACGATAAGATCGCCAGCCTTGACTACCACGTTGGCGCGAATAGTCTCATCCTCTTCGATGACCTTGTTTCCGTCGAACGTGATGCTTGCCCGAGTAGTCTTCGATTGAATGTCCGGAATCGTGTCGACCGAAATGATATTCTCATCCGGATAAAACTCTCTGGTGACTTTGTCAACAAAATCTTCAATCATGATTCCGAGGCGATCGGTGAGATTCTTCTCGGTCTCCTGGGTGCGTTGGTCGGCCCGTTTTGTTTGGCTTGAGACAAAGGTCGCGAGCAACGCAAGACAGATCAGTGTCATTATCGTTTGTTTCATACGAACCTCGCATCCAAGTACTTGATTCCTCTCACGTTACGGGGGAAAAACGCCAAAGTTGCGGAGTGTCACAGGCATCTAATGTACTGACGAACCATAGGGCTCAGTTCAGGTGTTTTTCGTATATTTCAACCCGACCATGCGGCTGGCAATAAATATTGACCACGTAGCGACGATCAGAAATGCCCGGGGCGGACGTGAACCCGATCCCGTATCAGCGGCAAATCTCTGTGAATTGGCCGGGGCGGCCGGAATTGTCTGTCATCTTCGCGAAGACCGGCGCCACATCAAGGATCGTGATCTCCACCTCCTGCGCGAGACGATCAAGACGAAGCTCGATCTGGAAATGGGCGCGTCTGAGGAGATTATCAAGATCGCTCTTGAAACAAAACCGGACCTCGTAACCCTTGTTCCCGAGCGGCGGCAGGAACTGACGACCGAAGGAGGGCTCGACATCATCGGTCAGAAGGAGAGGCTGAGGGACGTTATTGCCGCATTTCATGCCGGCAAGATTCCCGTGAGTCTTTTCCTGGACCCCAAGCCCAAAAATATCGAAGCCGCGAGGGAAATAAAATCGGATGTCGTTGAGATTCACACTGGTGAGTATGCAAACGCACGCTCCGAAAATGAGATTCACGAACGCCTCATCGAAATCAGGCAAGCGGCCCTGCTTGCGAAATCCCTTGGCCTCGGTGTGAACGCAGGTCATGGATTGGATTACATCAACACAGCAGCCGTTGCCGCGATCGAAGCGATTGACGAGGTAAGCATTGGTCATTCGGTCATCACGCGAGCGTTGTTTGTGGGGATCGACCATGCGGTGAAACAGATGCTTGCCGCAATAAATCGGGGACTTCAACCTCAGCTTTAATACCCCCTTGTTCCTTCCGGGATTACCGGATTCCTTTTTTTCTTTGCCAACAAAATCGTATTTTGTACCAGTTATGCACATTCGCGAACTCCCGACACCGGCTCTGCTTCTTGACCGCAAGGTACTTCAGAGAAACCTTGCTTTCATGCAAAGCAAGGCAAAATCCCTTGGTGTGAAGCTGCGTCCTCACATTAAAACTCACAAGTGTCTTGAGATCGGAAGGAAGCAGAGGGAACTCGGCGCCGAGGGAATTACGGTATCGACGTTTTATGAAGCCGAATGTTTTGCGAAAGACGGCTTCAACGACATAACGTGGGCATTCCCCATTCCCCCCGTCTACGCAACAAGAGTGCTTGAAGTTCCCGATTCCGTCACTCTGCGCGTCGTCATCGACAGCATGGAAGCAAAAGGTCACTTGGACAAAGTGTGCAGAGCGAAAGGGAAGAAACTCCACGTGTTGCTTAAAGTGGATTGCGGTTATCACAGGGCGGGAGTCGATCCAACCTCAGCGTATGCCGAGGTGCTTGCACGATCGCTTGCGGAGTCAAAGGTTCTCATTTTTGACGGCATTTTATCGCATTCGGGGCATTCCTACGGAGCTCACCGCCGGGAGGAAATCATCCCGGTGGCGAACCAGGAACGCGATGTCATGCACTCATTTGCCGAACAAATGCGATCAAAGGGGATACCGGTACTGGCAATCAGTATTGGTTCAACCCCCGCATTGTCTGTTGTGGAGAATCTTGACGGAATAACGGAGGTTCGGCCCGGCAACTATGTGTTCTATGATTATACACAGGCAATGATTGGAAGCTGTTCGGTTGGAGATTGTGCGCTGACGGTGCTGGCTTCTGTTATCTCGCATCAGCCCGGCGCATTGCATTTTCTCACCGACGCAGGGGCACTCGCTCTCTCCAAAGATGCAGGGCCGACCCATGTGAAAAACGAAATGGGGCTGGGCATTCTCTTCGATGACTATGAACGCAAGCGGCTTGAAGCGCATTTGCAGCTTACAGCCCTCTCCCAGGAACATGGCAAGGTCGTTGCGGAACACCAAAGGTTCATCGAGGGAAGATTTCAGATAGGGGAGAAAGTCCGTATTCTTGAACACCATTCCTGTCTCACCGCGGCAAACTTTGATCGCTATTATGTTGTTGAAGACGACGAGGTGGTTGATGAATGGAAGATTCTGCGCGGGCGTGCATAGCGGCATGTTTTGACTTTCCATCGATCACTTCGTATGTTGAACACTCTTCGCCGAATTCTTCCCCCATATTTATGACAATGACTGCTCCCCATAAATCTCTTTCGGCGTCCAGGCGTACAGAGGCGGACGGGACGGCTCTTCGAGCCCTGTATGAGGCGATCCTCCTGCCTCGGTTGATCGAAGAAAAAATGCTTCTCCTTATCCGACAGGGGAAGCTCAGTAAGTGGTTTTCCGGAATTGGCCAGGAGGCAATTGCCGTAGGGGTTACGCAGGCGGTGCGGGAAACCGACTACATTCTCCCGCTTCATCGGAATCTCGGAGTCTTCACGTCCAGGTCCATTCCTCTTCAAAGACTTTTTTGCCAATGGCAGGGGAAGCAATCCGGCTTCACAAAGGGGAGGGATCGATCGTTTCATTTTGGGGCTCCCGAATACCGCATTATCGGGATGATCTCTCACCTTGGGGCAATGCTCGGGGTGGCCGACGGGATTGCCCTTGCCAGCAATCTTGACGGGAAGGATGACATTGCCGTGGTATTCTCGGGGGACGGAGGTACGAGCGAGGGGGACTTCCACGAGGCCCTCAATATCGCGGCAGTATGGGAACTTCCGGTCATTTTTGTCATTGAGAACAACGGATACGGCCTTTCGACCCCCTCCAGCGAACAGTTTCGATGCAAGCAATTTGTCGACAAGGCTCTCGGATACGGAGTTGAGGGTGTGAAAATCGACGGGAATAACATCCTTGAAGTGTTTCACACGACTCGGCAGATTGCAGAACAGGTGCGGAGAAAACGAAAGCCCGTGTTGCTCGAAGCAATAACGTTTCGGATGCGGGGTCACGAAGAGGCATCGGGAGTGAAGTATGTCCCCGGATATGTACTTGAGGATTGGAAGAAGAGGGATCCCGTTGACACCTTTGAACAAAAGCTCCTGAAAACCGGAGTTCTGACAGAAGAGACCGCCGAGCGGACACGCCGGTTGCTCAAAGAACAGATTGATACTGCCTGGGATGCCGCTCTTGCCGAGCCGGATGTAAGTTCCTCCGAATCCGTTGAACTAGGTGATGTTTACGACCGCGCTGCGTATAATCACGTTGGAGCAAACCACGCAAAGACCACAACGAAACGATTTGTGAACGCGATTTCAGACGGGCTTCGTCAGGCGATGGAACGAGATCCGAAGCTCGTGCTCATGGGCCAGGATATTGCTGAGTATGGCGGCGTGTTCAAAGTGACGGAAGGATTCGTTGACCAATTTGGCAAAGAAAGAATAAGAAACACCCCCTTGTGCGAATCGGGAATCGTGGGTGCAGCTCTCGGACTCTCCATTTGCGGAAGAGCCGCCATGGTGGAAATGCAGTTTGCGGATTTTGTCTCTTGCGGATTCAATCAGATCGTCAATAACCTTGCGAAAACTCATTACCGGTGGGGACACGGGGTTAATGTAACGGTTCGAATGCCCACAGGTGCGGGGGTGGGAGCGGGGCCGTTTCATTCTCAAAGCGTCGAGGCATGGTTCACACACGTTCCCGGCCTCCGGGTTGTTTATCCCTCATCACCATTTGATGCAAAAGGGTTGCTGACGACATCGCTCATTGAGCCCAACCCGGTTCTCTTCTTTGAGCACAAGTTCCTCTACCGCAGTATCGAGGGGCCCGTACCCGAAGACTACTACACTATTCCCTTCGGGGAAGCTGCGGTTGTCCAGAAAGGAAATGACGCAACCGTCGTTACGTACGGAATGGGCGTCCACTGGGCGAAAGAGGTGGCAGCCTCGATCTCCGGGGTTTCCATCGAAATCATTGACCTTCGAACTCTTCTTCCGTGGGACAAAGAAACTGTCGCCCGGTCGGTGGAAAAGACCGGAAAGTGTCTTGTGCTCCACGAGGCAACTCTTGTCGGCGGATTTGGTGGAGAAATAGCGGCGACGGTTCAGGAACAATGCTTCCGTTTTCTCGATGCTCCCGTGATGAGGGTCGGTTCGCTTGAAACGCCTGTGCCGTTCAATCATGAGCTTGAACAGCAATTTCTTGCACGGCACGGGCTCCACGAAAAACTCAAACAACTTCTCGACTACTAAATTATGGAACTGAAAAACACACGCGTTCTTGTTACCGGTGCCAGCAGCGGAATCGGCCATTCATGTGCTGCGAAGTTTGCCGAAGCCGGCGCAAAGCTCCTCATTGTTGCCCGCCGCAGAGACCGGATTGCAGAATTTGCCAATGAGTTGAAAAAGAAGTTTCGTACTGATTGCATGTCTGTGGGACTAGATGTGCGTGACAGGGCAGCTGTTGAGAGATTCTTTGCCGCACTTCCGAAGGAATGGCAGGAGATCGATGTCCTGGTGAACAATGCCGGCCTAAGCCGCGGATTGGACAAGCTGCACGAGGGAAAGATCGAAGATTGGGAGGAAATGATCGACACAAACATCAAGGGCCTCCTTTATGTAAGTCGTGCCGTCATTCCCGGCATGGTGGCGAGAGGGAACGGGACCGTCATCAACATCGGTTCCATTGCAGGCCACGAGGTGTATCCCGGCGGGAATGTCTATGCGGCAACGAAACACGCGGTCGACGCACTGACAAAAGGGATGCGTCTGGATCTCGTCGATACTCCGGTGAGAGTCTGTACGGTCGATCCCGGGCTCGTTGAAACAGAATTCAGTATGGTGCGCTTTCGCGGCAACAACGAAAAAGCAAAAGCAGTCTACAAGAACCTTCAACCGTTGTCGCCGGACGATGTCGCCGATGCGGTGGTTTTCTGTGCCACGCGTCCTGCTCATGTACAGATTGCAGAAATGATCGTGCTCCCAACGGCGCAGGCATCAACGACGCTTGTTCACAGAAAGAACTGACAGAAACATGGCACGGCTCTTTTTTCTTGTGGCGGCGGCATTGGGATTCCTTGGAGTCGCAGGAGGCGCATTTGGTGCACATGCCCTAAAGGGAAAGCTCGATGCCGAGCTCCTTGGAACGTTTGAAGTCGGCATACGTTATCAGATGTATCATGCATTTGCCCTTGCACTTGCGGGGTGGGCCATGCAGAAGTATCCGATTGCGGATTTCAAGCGGGCCGGGTTGTCGTTTATGGTTGGGGTTGCACTATTTTCGGGAAGCCTGTACATTATGACACTAACCGGATTGAGATGGTTGGGGGCAATAACGCCCGTGGGCGGCCTGGCATTCCTCGTTGGGTGGCTCTTCCTTTTCGTCGGATTCTGGAAACAAAGATGACATTTGCCGCTAATAAACAGCAGACGCTCGAAGCATATTTTGAGCAGTTTCGCAAGCACATCGTTGGCATTCAGCAACGGTATCAGACTCCCTATGGGGATTACCGAATACTCTATGCCGATTGGACAGCAAGCGGCCGGCTCTATGATACCATAGAACATAAGATCCTGGAATCCTTCGGGCCTTTTGTCGGAAACACCCACACCGAATCAAATGTAACAGGAACTTCGATGACGCAGGCGTACCACCTTGCGCAGAAGATCATCAAGGATCACGTTCATGCCGGCGCGGAGGACGTTCTTCTCAACGTGGGCTACGGAATGACAGCGGCGATCAACAAGCTTCAACGCATCCTTGGGCTCAAGATACCGGAGCGGTACCGAAAATCGATGTCCATCCCCAAAGACCGCCGACCGATAGTTTTTGTGACTCATATGGAGCATCATTCAAATCAAACAACATGGTTGGAAACAATGGCCGATGTCGTTGTCATCAAACAGACCGGCGAAGGCCTCGTTGATCTCAATGACTTGAAAGATCTGCTTCAGAAGTATCGGCACCGAAAAATGAAGATAGGGTCGTTTACGGCGTGTTCCAATGTTACGGGAGTCCAACCGCCCTATCGTGCAATGGCCGGACTCATGCATGAACACGGGGGGTTATGTTTTGTCGATTTTGCGGCCTCTGCTCCCTACGTCCCCATTGATATGCATCCCGCCGATCCCCTCGAGAAACTTGATGCCATCATCTTTTCACCCCACAAATTCCTTGGCGGGCCCGGGGCTTCGGGGATATTGATTTTCGATTCCCATCTTTATCAGCTCAAATCGCCCGATCAGCCGGGCGGTGGGACGGTTCTCTGGACAAACCCCTGGGGGAGACACAAATTCAAGACGGACATTCAGGAGAGAGAAGACGGCGGCACGCCGGGATTTCTCCAGGCCATTCGTTCTTCATTGGCTGTAGCGTTGAAAGAAGAAATGGGGACCGAACAGATGGCAAGGAGAGAAGGGGAGTTAGTGCGAAAGATGTTTGACGGGCTGCAACGAATTCCCGGCCTGCATATTCTGGCCGACAATGTCCGAGAAAGGTTTGGGATCATTTCATTCTATTTCGATGCGGTGCACTATAACCTCGTTGTGCGGCTTCTCAATGACCGGTTCGGAATCCAAATGCGCGGGGGATGTTCCTGTGCGGGGACGTACGGTCACTATCTGCTCCACGTGGACAAATACACGTCCAAGCGTATCACCGACAAGATTGACCACGGAGATCTTTCGATAAAGCCGGGGTGGGTGAGGATGTCGATCCATCCGACGACAACAGATGCAGAGGTGGAAGAGATTGTCTCCGCATTGACTCAGATTGGAGCTCAGTGGTCAATCTGGGCCGAGGACTACAAGTACGATTCGCAGTCAAACGAATTCTTCCACAAGAACGACGGGAACCGACTTCAGCACATCGTGGAACAGTGGTTCCGCTTCAGCTGATCACACCTCTTTTCCTGCAATAGATTCCTCTTCGTTTGCCTGATAGATTGGACTACTGCCTCTGGGGGAAATCAGGGAATGGTGACCGTCACGGTGGTCGATTTACCGTATTCGCTGGCTATTCGGAAGGTTCCGCCATTGAGTTCAACAAGCCTCCGTGCGACCGTCAGCCCCAACCCCTGACCCTGCTGCTCGTAGTATTTCCGTTCGAATTGGACGAACGCTCCGATCTGTGATATCTGCTCGGGTGTCATGCCGCGGCCGGAGTCGGTGACGGTGAGAGCAAACTGGTTGTTCTCGTTCGACGTGGAGACCTTGACGTGCCCCCCGGCTTTTGAGAACTTGAACGCATTGTCGACAAGCTCTTCAATGATTTTGGCGAAGTATTTTGGGTAAATGGAAACCCGCCCCGGATTGAGAGAGAGCTCCAGATCGGCCGAACGACCGAAATCGTGAGCTTTTTCGGAGGCAATCCGCTCAACCGTCTTGTCGGCGTGGAGGATTTCAGCATCAAGCAGACCGGGTTTCTTGTGAAGGTCGGTCTGTTGATACTCTGTCTGGGCATAGAGGAGATAGTTTTCCACCAGTCGCTCCAGCCTCTTGGCATTCTTGTAAATCCGTTCCGCCATTCTTCCCACCTCCAGCGGCTCCAGATCATCAAACTGCTTTCTCATGAGATCTGAATATCCCAGGATACCGTTGAGCGGTGTTCTCATCTCGTGAGGGACCGTCAAAGACATAGAAGCCCGCAAATCCTCGAGTTGCCTGGATGCCTGTTTGACCACTTTTTGATGTTTGGCGAGCCTTACTTTTACCGCATTGATGAGGGCATCTTGTGAGAAAGGCTTGGGCAGGAAATCGTCGGCGCCAAGCTCCATGGAGTGCCGCATGACATCGAGGTCGGCCATGCCGGTGATGAAGATGAGAGGAATGGTGGCAGTCGCCTGATCATTACGGACCGCGGTCAACATACTGTATCCGTCTCCCATCTCCATATGGATATCACTCAGAATAAGGTCCGGGAGGAGGGTGCGGGCAAGCTCTATCCCCTCAGCGCCGCTTTCCGCCCCCACAGTCTCAAATCCCTCGGCTTTCAGAGCTGTCATCACCATCAGACGCTGTACTTTTTCATCTTCGACAACGAGAATCTTGGGCATAATACGCAAGTCCGACCAGAAGTCAATACCTATGTACGAAAGAATTGCGTGAAATGGAAACGGCTCTGTGTTTCGATTGGAAAGAGGGGTTTCCTCATGCCGAATGGGATAAACGCAGCGGGCTATGAAGGGGACGCGGCATTTTTCATCGTTCGTCGTTTGTCGATCCAATACCCCCACGGGACAAAGAGCCACGCCGCGAGGCCGCCGTATGCCAATGCGGTTTCGTTCGGAGGCGGCGGACTAAGCAGGGATGTGAAATAAATGACCACGACGAAAATGGTCCAGCTCCATAACGAGATTTTTCCGCCCTTCGATAGAGCTTCAGTTGCGCGCACGTAGAAGTACCAAGCAGTGACAAAAAGCGCAAGTTCCAGGATAACGGTCGCAGTGAACGAATCCCAGAGTCCAAGTCCCAACTTGGCTGACCCCCAGGGAGCCAGCGGAAGGTCGGGCCGATGGGTCAGAAAATCCAATATCCAATGACTCAACACGGCCAGGCCCACAACCACTGATGATCGTAAGTCCTTTTTCCATGCAAAGAAAAGAAGTCCGGTCAGAAGCGACCATCCCAGAGAGGTAACAAGACTGTGCGTTATCGGAAAATCGTAGAAGTCAAGCGGCGTTACGACGGTGATCCCCGGCGAAATCTTTACATGCTCCAGGCCCAAGAGGAGGAGTATCGGCCACAAGAGGTCAACGAGTGAGACCGAAAAGAAAAGAGTTCCAAGGGAGACCCTGGGAGCGGCCTTCTTTGAGGCTAAAGCGACTGCAAAATGTCCAAGAAACATATCTCCATTTTCCTTAAAATTAGACCCATCCCTGTTTTCGGTACAGCCTTAGTCCATGGCGAAGCGAAGAACGAATCTGGCCGAGTAACACAGAATTCAATTCCGTAATATGAAAACACGATTTGCCTTTCAACGTCGCCAGCAATTCTTTCTTGAAAACCCTCCTGAGGTCTTTCTTCGCATAGATCGGCATGTAATAGAAGCCGACATAGGAACGTTGGATAATCAGAGAGGCGAAAAACATCCCCTTCCGCTTGCGGCCTGCAACCATAGCCTCCTTCGTGGACCACAGTTCATAGCGGGATTCGCCGTTGGCCTTTGCGACAAAAGGCGGTTCGTATTTGCGTAAGAGGGATTTCAGCTTTCTGAAAATTGAAGTACGTTGGCTTTTCGGCATGCCCATGTCAATCCTTCTCTTTGTCGAACAAAGATATGTTGAAAATGTGGAAGAAATCAAGATGAAGTAGTGTATCAGTTTCCCCTTTTAAGACTACAACGCAGAGTCGCAAAGGACGCAGACCTGCCTGCCGAAGTGATTCATTCACCATTTCAATACAGCGGAATGGTCGGCACGCAGGCAGGGGTTCGCAGAGAACAACAAAACCCGGAAATCCTCTGCGTTTCTCTGCGACCTCTGCGCCTTTGCGTTGAAACTCTCAATCAAACTGATGCATTACTCAAGATGAGGCCGGGTTGACAATCTTGAAAGTTTTGACCACCGTCATTCATCAACAAAATGCGGATCGAATCCAATGAGCAAACACACGCTGGCAACGCGGGCAATTCATGGGAACAAGCTCTACGCATACAAGGGGCCCGTTTCACTCCCAATCTATCAGACTACAAACTATCGATTTGAGACGTCGGAAGACGCTATTCGCTATGCCCGGGGCGACACTTCGGTGTACGTTTATTCTCGCTATCACAATCCCACGGTTCAGGACGTCGAGGAAAAACTCGCTCTCATGGAGGGCTCCGAAGGGGCAGTGCTCTTTGCCAGCGGCATGGCGGCCATCTCCACCGCCATTCTTGCCGTTACAAGATCAGGCGAAGAAATCATCAGCACGCCGTCACTGTATGGCGGGACATATCGGTTCTTTCGCGATGAATTGCCAAAAGGGGGGATACAGGTGAACTACGTAAAGCCCTCAGAACTGCAAAAACTTGAGGAGATGATTTCTCCGGAGACGCGAATTGTCTATTTGGAGACCCCGACCAATCCAACCCTTGATATTGTCGACGTTCGGAAGGCGGTTGATTCTACGCGCAGAGCGGTAATAAAGGCCGGTCATGAGGTTTACGTCATGATCGACAATACATTTGCCTCAATTCTGAACCAGGATCCATTTCACCTTGGCGTTGATATTATCGTGGAAAGTGCCACCAAATACCTGGGGGGACACAGTGACGTGATGGGAGGTGTCGTGCTTGGGAGCAAGGAATACCTCTCGAAAGTAAGGACGGCGGCGAAATACTACGGGGGGTGTGCAGACCCGTTTGCAGCTTACCTCCTTTTCAGAAGCCTTAAGACATTTGAGTTGAGAGTGAATCGGCAAAATGAGAATGCTTTTGCCCTCGCACAGGCACTTCAGCGAAACCCTAAAGTCCGGCGGGTGCTTTATCCCGGACTGGATTCACATCCAGGTCACGAAGTCGCAAAGGGGCAAATGAAGGGATTTGGAGGGATGGTTACGATCGAGGTGAACCAGGGAAAATTCCCATCACCCGCCGAAGCAGCCGCTGCCGTCTGCGATCACCTTAAAATAGCGGTGAATGCTATGTCACTCGGCAGTGTCGAAACGCTGGTAAGCATTCCCGTATACTCTTCACATATCAACATGACAGACGATGAACTGCAGCGTCATGGCGTTTCGCCGGGGATGATCCGCATTTCGGTTGGCGTTGAAGGAATAGAGGATCTGGTTTCGGATTTTGAACAGGCGCTCGGTCACATCTAGCCAGCGAACCGGAGAAATGAAAGCAACTCCCGGCCAGATACGGAACTTTTTGAATTCTCATACCCGCATCGAGAATAGCGACAATTCTCTGATACGGGCCGGAGTTCTCCTCCTGCTGTACCCCAGTTCAGACGGGCTTCATGTTCTGTTGACGAAACGCACAAGCGATGTTGAGCACCACAAGAGCCAGATTTCATTTCCCGGAGGCTCAGTGGACAAGACGGACGCCGATATCGTCCAGACAGCCCTTCGGGAAACGCAGGAGGAAATCGGCATTCCACCGGCACAGATCGAGGTGCTCGGACTTTTCAACGACGTTTGGACACCATCCGGTTTTCGGATTACCCCGGTGATCGGGTTTCTCCCCGCACTCCCCTCTCTCACGGTTAACCGCGAAGAGGTTGAGGAGATTCTCGAAGTTCCGGTTGCTTTCTTTCTGGATCAAAAGAATGTCCGGACAAAGATGTTGACCAGAAATAACGTGACCGTGGAGGTCTATTTCTACCATTACGGTGCGAATGAGATCTGGGGGGCGACAGCAGGAATGCTCCGGTCATTCCTCATGGCCCTGCGGGACTATTCGACTGCAACACGGCAGAAAGAGCGAGGCGAAAAATGATTGAATATCTCGCAATTCTTCGCGATATTATTTGACAAACATTTCAGAAGCCCACGCAGGAGAGAGGAATGCCACAGCATAAATCAGCTGAGAAAAGAGTCAGACAAGGTGCCCGACGTCATGTGCGCAACAAGGCAAGCCTGTCGAGAATGAAGACGCTAGTGAAAAAGGTCCGATCTGCAACGGAGAAAGAAAAGGCAGCTGCCGCATTGAAGCAGGCCGTGAAGTATCTTGACCAGCTTGCGGCGAAGGGCGTTATTCATCGAAACAAAGCTGCGAATCAAAAATCGAAATTGACCCGAATAGTCAACTCGATCAAGTAACTAAGAAATCCCCCAAAATGCGAAAACCCCGTCTCGTTGACGGGGTTTCTTGTTTCAGAACCTTCCCCCCTGTCATCCCGGCTCCTGCTGTTTCTTCAATTCCTCAAGCTCCTGAATTCGTTTTTCAAACTTCTCCCTTTCCGCCGGCTTGCTCACCGCAAGTGTCTTGTATGCCTTGATGGCGTCATCATACCACCCTTGTTTTGCATAGATCTCAGCAAGCGTAGGTGTAACAAAGCCGGTACTTGACGGTGTTTCCGATTCGCTTGGCGGAACCGCAGCACGCTCGGAGAGATCAATAATGGGCGTAATCCTCGCTGCATTCTTGAGCTTGTCTGCCAGCGCCTCGATCTGGTCCTTTTCCCCCTCGGATACTCCCGGCGCCGCAGGCGCTTTCTGGACTGGTTGCTGGGCAAACGGATCTTCCGTCGCGAAAGGTGCTTCCTCGACAGGTTGCCGGGTAAACACATCTTCAGCAGCGACAGGTGCCGCCGGAGTCTCTTCGGTTATTTGTGACAGCTGGGCAAACGGATCTTCGGTTATCGCTTCAGAAGTGCTCTCCGCAGATGGTGCGGGGGCCTCTTCGGTCAATTGCTGGAGTTGAGCAAACGGATCCTCGGTTGACGGCTCGGAAACCTGTGGAGGTTCAGCTTCGACCGCCGGTTCCTCGAACTGCTTCGTCAAAGCCGCAAACGGATCTTCTGCGGGAAGTTCAGCCGCAGGAGCCTCGACTGCCGGCGCTTCAGCCTCTTGCGGGGGGGCTTCGAAGGCGGACGGTTGACCGGTTCCAAGGTACTCGTCAAGCGAAAGAGAATTTTCGAGGCCGTAAAGCTCCCCTCTTTTTCTCTCGACAAAATCACTGAACGGTTCTCCGGTCTCGGTCGGTGCTTCGAGGGTTGTCGGGGGTTCCCCCGGAGCTTCAACTGTCGGTGCCGCTATGCCGAATGCCTCTTCAGATTGGGCTGTTACTTCTGCCGGAGATTCAACAGGTGTCTCGGCAGTGAATGAGAATGTCTCCGCGGGTTCCGGAGCGGGGGCTATTGCCTCTTGGGGCTGAACTTCGGCAGCCGGCGCTGTGGCGGCCTCCTCCGTGAATTGTGATAGTAGTTGCTCGGCATTTGCCTCTGCCGTAGCCGGTTTGGGAGGCGCTGGTTTCGCGGCAGGTGCTCGTTTGA
>Ga0209002_10000318_pt1 | contig 37310 bp, 33 predicted proteins | sample Rifsed16ft2_FD_184010 | JGI IMG/M metagenome (GOLD analysis project Ga0209002, IMG submission 184010) | Soil microbial communities from Rifle, Colorado, USA - sediment 16ft 2 (version 2) | ecosystem: Environmental > Terrestrial > Deep subsurface > Rock core/Sediment | place: Rifle, Colorado...
CGGAACAGGGGGGCGAGGGAGACGGCCTGCCGCAGTCGCCGAACGGTAACGCGCCGGACCTCCTCGTCGCGCGCCCCCGGAGAGATGTCGTTGAAGGGGGCGTGAAACGTGGTGGTGGCGATGCCCGCCGACCGTAGCGACTCGGCCACCGCTCCTGCGGCTTCCGGCGTGAGCCGGTCGAGGGTGCTTCCGGAAAAGTAGATCTCCGGCCCGACCCCGAACCGGGAAAGTTGGTGGACCGTTTCCCTGTGCTCCAGCATGGGGAACGGGACCGTGGAGTGAATCGTCCAGCCCATCGGTTTCGCGACCTCGGCGCATGACGTAAGGGACCGGGAGAAGATACCGTACCTCAGGGACCCCCCGCAACCGGAATGGTCCCGTTCGGCGAGTTCCATGGAAATCCCCATGGAAATCCCCCCCATGGAAATCCCTTGACATCTTGACGTATACTGCATACATTATCGGTCAATTGCCAGAGGGTGACCCTCATGCAGAAGCTCAAGATCCAGATCGACAACCACCTGACTCTCCGTGAAAAAATCGTCGAGACGATCCGTAACGCGATTGTAAACGGACATTTAGCTGCTGGCACCCGGGTGGCCGAGCCGGACCTCGCAGGCAAGTTCGGCATAAGCCGGACACCGATCCGGGAGGCGTTCCGACAGCTGGAGTCGGAAGGGTTCATCACCGTCGTACCCCGGAAAGGGGCGATCGTAGCGTCCCTTTCGCCCAAGGATGTCGCCGACTTTTACGATCTGAAGGCCATCCTCGAAGGGTACGCGGCACGCATGGCGGCGAAGAAGCTCACCGGGAAGGAAATCGCGAAGATGGAATCGGCGAACCGCCAGATGGAAGCAGCCGCCGCCAAAAAGGAAGTTCGGAAAGTCCTCGCGCTCCACAACGAATTCCACGACATCTTCCTGAAATCCTGCGGGAACGAGAAGCTCCATTCCATCGTCCAGAACCTGGTGATGCAGTTCCAGAGGTTCCGGCTGATTCTGGCGATGCCGGGCCGGATCGAGGGTATCATCCGGCAGCATGGGGAGATCATCGAGGCGTTCCGGAAGCAGGACAGCGCCCTGGCGGAGTCCCTCGTCCAGAAGAATGCCCTCTACGGAAAGAAAATTCTCCTCCGGGAACTCGCCAAAGGGTAATCCCGCGGCATGCCCGCACCCGACAGATTTCGCCAGATTCCCTCCGTCACCTCCCTCCTGGCACGCGATGATATCCGCTCCCTTCTTGCGCACCATCCTCGTGCCGTGGTTCTGGGGGCCATCCGGAGGCTTCTCGACGGGTACCGGGGCGAGGCGTCGGGGGAGGAGGGGAGCGGGCGCACGCGCGAGGAATGGACCTCCCGCCTGATCGCCGCCCTTCCTGCCGAGGTGTCCGCCGGCGAGGAGATCTCCCTGCGGCGGGTGATCAACGCGACGGGGATCGTGGTGCACACCAACCTCGGCAGAGCCCCGCTTCCGGAGGAGGCGATCCAGGCCATCTCGGAGACGGCCTCGGGGTACTCCAACCTGGAGTTCGATCTGGCCGGGGGAACCCGCTCGCGGCGGCTGGTTCACGTCGAGCAGATGCTCCTGGCCCTCACGGGGGCGGAGTCCGTGCACGTCGTGAACAACAACGCGGCGGCGGTGTTCCTGTGTCTCACGGGCCTGGCGCGGGGGAGGGAAGTGATCGTGAGCCGGGGGGAACTCGTCGAGATCGGGGGCTCCTTCCGCATCCCGGAGATCATGGCGGCCAGCGGCGCTACCCTCGTCGAGGTGGGGACCACGAACCGGACCCGCGTCGCCGATTACGAGAGGGCGATCGGCCCCGCGACTGCGCTGCTCCTGAAGGTCCACCCGTCCAACTTCCGCATCACGGGGTTCACGGAGGAGGCAACGATCTCCGACCTTGTCGCACTCGGGGGGAGGCTCGGAGTCCCCGTGATGGAAGACCTCGGGTCCGGGGCCGTTTTCGATTTCGGGCAGGCCGGCATCCCCGGGACGCCGACCATCAAACAGGTATTGGCCCAGGGGCCGGGAATCGTTACCGTCAGCGGCGACAAGCTCCTCGGCGGGCCGCAGGCCGGGATCATCGCGGGACGGAAAAACCTCCTGGAGCCGCTGAAAAAACACCCGCTTTCGAGGGCGCTCCGGATCGACAAGCTGTGTCTCGCCGCACTCGCGGCGACGCTCCGGCTGTACGCGGACGAAAGGCGGGCGGCCGCACGGGTACCGGTACTGGCCATGATGGTCGAGGGGGAGGGAGTTGTCCGTGCGAGGGCGAGGGGGCTGATCGCGAGGGTGAGACGCAAGCAGGCTCTCGCCGCACGCCGGGACACCGCATCCCCGGAGGCACCGAACCACGTTCCGGGAGACGTTCTGGCGGGGGCCGAAGGCCTGACGATGCACGTGGAGCGCTCCTTCTCCTCCCCCGGGGGGGGGTCGATGCCGGAGGTCGAGATCCCCAGCGCGTGCGTTGCCGTTTCCCACACCCGGGTTCGCGCGGAGGAGCTGGATGCGAGGCTCAGGAAGGGGAATCCCCCGGTCGTGGGCAGGGTCGCGAAAGGCCGGATTCTCCTCGACATGCGAACCGTCCGGAACAAGGAACTGGGCGAGCTTGCCGGCGCCCTTTTGGCCGCGTCGCGCGAGCTTTGCCACTCCGGAAATGATTGACCCGGGGCGAAGGGGTGGATAAAGTGATTCAGGAAAACGCATGCCGGGGGACAGATGCTTAACTCTGGGGTGCTCGTTCTCAACCGGGCCTTCTTCCCCGTTCACATCACCAGCGTCCGACGCGCGTTCTGCCTGCTCTACGCAGGCCTCGCAAGGGCGATCAATTCCCGGTACGAGATGTTCGATTTCCAGTCGTGGAGCGAACTCTCCATCCACACCAGCGAGGAGGCCATCGGCCTCGTGGGCAGGATGATCCGGGTGCCCCGGGTGGTGGTCCTCACCGCCTACGACCGGGTTCCCCGGAGAAACGTGCGGTTTTGCCGCCGCAATATTTTCGGGCGGGACAGGAATACGTGCCAGTATTGCGGGAAGGCGTTCCCGACGAACGAGTTGAACCTCGACCACGTGATTCCCCGGTCCCGCGGTGGAAAGACAACGTGGGAGAACATCGTCTGCAGCTGCATCGCATGCAACAAGCGGAAGGGGGGGGAGCTCCCGGAACAGAAGGGGATGCGCCTGATCCGGCGCCCCGCGCGGCCCCAGTGGGCCCCCCAGTTCGCATTCTCTCCCCGCACGTCCATCCGCCAGGAATGGCTTCCCTTCCTGTCCCTCGTCGACTTCACCTACTGGAACCTCGAACTCGAACATTGAGGGGATCTTCCGGGGAAAAAGGCCGACGGGTCACGGAATCGCTGATCTTCCTCGTCGGCCATCCCCTCTCCCATTCGTTGAGCCCCTCGATGCACAACGGCGTGATCGCGCGGCGCAAGCTTCCCTTGCGCTACGTGGCATTCGACCTCTCCCCGGGGGCATTGCCCGATTTCTTTCGCGTCGTCCGGGCCGGGAACTTTCTCGGAGGGAACGTCACGATTCCCTACAAGGAAGAGGCCGCCGCCCTTGCGGACGGAGTGTCGAAGGCGGTCCGGGTATGCGGGGCGGCCAATGTGCTTCGGGTCAAGGCGGGGCGTCTCCACGCGGACAACACGGACGGGCGTGGTCTCCTTGCCGCGCTTGCGGGGGCGGGGTGGGGGAGGCGATTCCCCCGGGTCGTCCTGCTGGGCGCGGGTGGGTCGGCTCGCGGGATCGGCTATGAACTGGCGGGAGCGGGAACGCGCGAACTGGTGATCCTGAACCGGACAGCGACGCGCGCGCACGCCGTCGCGGAACTTCTCTCCCGAAGGTTCCCCCGGGTACGCATATCCGCCGGGGAACTGGAGCCACGACGAATGGCTCGGGAATTCTCCGGAACCGACCTGATCGTACAATGCACCTCCCTCGGCCTGACGGCGGATTGGACATCGTTTCCCCGGGAGGCGTTAAAGAAAGGGACCCGTTTGTTCGATATAGTGTATCGGAAGGGGGGGACTCCCCTCGTGAGAGACCTTCGCAGGATCGGAGTCCCCGCCATGGATGGCCTGCCGATGCTTGCCCACCAGGCGGCATTGAGCTTCGCCGCCTGGACGGGGATGGAGGTTCCAGCGGAGGAGTTCCTGTTTTACGCACGGCGGGCGTTGGCCAAGAGAGGAACCGAGAGGGGGATTCCTGCTTGACAGGGGCTGATAATTTTTATAAATTTTGCATAAATTAGATATAATTAGGTGAATTTGAATTGTCCTTAATGGCAACCAAAATCGGGGAAATGCTCCTGAAAGGCAACCTCATCACCCAGGAGCAGCTCCGGACCGCCCTCGAGACCCAGAAAAAGACGAGGGAGCGGATCGGCTCGATTCTCGTGAAGGCGGGGTTCATCAAGGAGCCCGAACTGCTGTCCTTCCTCGGACGGCAGTTCAACATCCCGGTGGTCGAACTGTCCAAGTACGAGATCAACCCGGAAGTGGTCCGCCTCCTGCCCGAGGACATGGTCCAGAAGAACCTGGCGTTCCCGATCAACCGGGTGGGGGCGAAGCTGATCGTCGCGGTGGCGGACCCCTCCAATATGGCGATCCTGGACGCCATCGGGTTCAAGACCGGGTACGCCGTGGAACTCGTGCTTGCCTCCGAGAAGGAAATCACCGCAGCCATCAACAAGTTCTTCGACCAATCTCTCGAGTTCAAGGACATCATCTCGGAGTTGGACGACGAGCTGGAAGTCGTCCGGGAGGAGGAAGTCGACGTCTCCGAGCTCGAGCGCGGGGTGGACGATGCCCCCGTGGTCAAGCTCGTCAACTTCATCCTGACGGACGCCATCAAGCGGAGGTCTTCGGATATTCACATCGAGCCGTACGAGAAGGAGTTTCGCGTACGGTACCGCGTCGACGGCGTGCTCTACGAGGTGATGCGTCCCCCGCTGAAGATGCGCAACGCCATCTGCTCGCGGATCAAGATCCTTGCCTCTCTCGATATTGCGGAGCGTCGGCTGCCGCAAGACGGCAGGATCAAGCTGAAGATCGGGAAGGGGAGGGAGATGGATTTCCGCGTCTCCGTCCTGCCCACGATCTACGGGGAAAAGACCGTCCTGCGCCTCCTGGACAAGTCCACCCTGCAGCTCGACATGAGCAAGCTGGGGTTCGAGCAGGACCAGCTGAAGGATTTCACGGAGGCGATCCACCGGCCCCACGGGATGGTCCTGGTCACGGGGCCCACCGGGTCGGGAAAGACGACGACCCTGTACTCCGCCCTGTCGGACCTGAACAAGACGAGCGACAACATCTCCACGTGCGAGGACCCGGTGGAGTTCAACTTCGCCGGGATCAACCAGGTGCAGATCAAGGAGGAGATCGGGCTCACCTTTGCGGCCTCGCTTCGCTCCTTCCTCCGGCAGGACCCGGACATCATCATGGTGGGCGAGATCCGCGACTACGAGACGGCCGAGATCGGCGTGAAGGCGGCCCTCACCGGCCACCTCGTCCTGTCCACCCTCCACACGAACGACGCCCCCAGCACGGTCACCCGGCTGCTCAACATGGGGATCGAGCCGTTCCTCGTCTCCACGTCGCTCCATCTGGTCCTGGCCCAGCGGCTGGCCAGGCGGGTGTGCGCCCACTGCAGCGAGGAAATAAAGGTCCCCCCCAAGGCCCTGTCCGACGCCGGGATGAAACCCGACCGGTTGAAGCACACCCGGCTTCTCCGGGGAAAGGGGTGTGACGAGTGCAACGAGACAGGGTTCCGGGGGCGCGTGGCCCTCTATGAAGTGATGCCGGTCCGGGAGGAGATCAAGGATCTCGTCCTGCGCGGCGGGTCGGCCCTCGACATCAAGCGCGAGGCCATCCGGTTGGGCATGAAGACGCTCCGGCAGACGGGCCTGACGAAGGTGGAGGAAGGGGTGACGACGCTCGAAGAGATTCTGCGGGTGACGGCTCCGGATTAAATCTTTAGGGAGGGAGTACGGATTCGATGATTTCCATTCACGATCTTCTCAGCATGATGTACGAAAAGGGAGCATCGGACCTGCACATTACGACCGGGGTCCCCCCCACGATCCGCGTCGACGGCAGGCTTCTCCCGATGCCCGCCGAACCCTTGATGCCGCAGGATACGAAGCGGCTGTGCTACAGCATCCTGACGGAGGCGCAAAAGCAGCGGTTCGAGGAGGATTGGGAGCTCGACCTTTCCTTCGGCGTGAAGGGCTTAAGCCGGTTCCGGGCGAACATCTACATGCAGCGGGGGGCCGTAGCCGGGGCGTTCAGGACGATCCCGTTCAAGATACGGGATTTCGATGATCTGGGGCTGCCCCTGGTGGTCCGGGACCTGTGCAAGAAGCCGAGGGGGCTCGTCCTCGTGACAGGGCCGACCGGTTCGGGGAAGTCGACCACGCTCGCCGCGATGATCGACAAGGTCAATACGGAGCGCCAGGAGCACATCGTCACGATCGAGGATCCGATCGAGTACCTGCACCCCCACAAGAAGTGCCTCGTCAACCAGCGGGAGGTGAACGCGGACACCCAAAGCTTTAAAAAGGCCCTGAAGTACATCCTGCGACAGGACCCGGACGTCGTCCTCATCGGAGAAATGCGGGATCTCGAGACCATCGAGGCCGCCCTGACCGTTGCGGAGACGGGGCACCTCGTGTTCGCGACCCTGCACACGAACTCGGCCGTCCAGACGATCAACCGCATCCTGGATGTTTTCCCCCCCTACCAGCAGCCCCAGGTCCGCGCCCAGCTGTCGTTCGTCCTCGAGGGAGTGATTTCGCAGATCCTCATTCCCAAGGCGTCCGGCGGCGGGCGGGTCCTGGCGTTGGAGGTCATGATCCCGAACTCCGCCATCCGGAACCTGATCCGGGAGGAGAAGATCCACCAGATCTATTCCCAGATGCAGGTGGGGCAGGCCAAGTTCGGGATGCAGACGATGAACCAGTCCTTGATTGCCGCCTATCTCAGGCGGAACATCACGCTGGACGACGCGGTCGGGAGAAGCCCCGACCCCGAGGAATTCCGGAATCTGCTGTCGACGTCTCCCGCAGCCGCGGCCCCGCAAGGCCAAGGCAGGAGGGCGTAGGGGCACAGCGCGGAGGAAACGATGCCGAAATTCATGTGGGAAGGCAGGACGAGGGTAGGCGGAACGATGACGGGGGAGGTCGAGGCCCCGAACGAGGCTTTCGTCATCGCGCAACTGCGCCGTCAACAGATCGTTCCCGTCACGGTGAAGCCCAAGCCGAGGGACCTGCGCATGCAGCTCCCCGGGAGGAGGGGGAAGGTTTCCAAGAAGGAGCTGGCGGTATTCACGCGGCAATTCGCCACGATGATCGACGCAGGGCTCCCGCTGGTCCAATGCCTGGACATCCTCGGGATGCAGCAGGAGAACGAGGGATTCAAGAAGGTGATCCTCAGGGTGAAAGAGGACGTGGAGAGCGGATCGACCTTCGCGGACGCGCTGAGCAAGCACCCGAGGGTGTTCGACGAGCTCTTCGTCAACCTGGTTTCCGCCGGGGAGGTGGGCGGTATCCTCGATACGATCCTTGCGCGTCTTGCCGCCTACATCGAGAAGGCCATGAAGCTCGGGAAGCAGATCAAGAGCGCGATGGTGTACCCCGCGACGATCCTCGCGGTCGCTCTCATCGTGACCGTCGTCCTTCTCCTGTATGTGATCCCCATATTCGGGGACATGTTCAAGGACTTCGGCCAGGACCTGCCTGTTCCGACCCAGATCGTCCTTGCCCTGAGCGGGTACACACGGAAATATTTCATGGTCGCCGTCGCCCTGGTCGTCCTGATGGTCTTCGCCATTCGCTGGTACTACAGGCAGGATGCCGGGCGCCGCAAGATCGACCGCCTCCTCCTCCGTCTGCCGATCCTCGGCGACCTGATCCGGAAGATCGCGGTGGCCCGGTTTGCCCGAACGCTGGGGACGATGGTCTCCAGCGGCGTCCCGATCCTGGAGGCGATGGACATCGTGGCGAAGTCCGCGGGGAACAGGATCATCGAAGAGGCCGTCATCAAGGCCCGGGGGAGCATCAGCGAGGGGAAGACGATCTCGGAGCCGCTCGCGGACAGCAAGGTGTTTCCCGTCATGGTGACCCAGATGGTCAGCGTGGGGGAGGCGACGGGCGCCCTCGATGCGATGCTCAACAAGATCGCGGATTTCTACGACGATGAAGTCGATTCGGCGGTGGGGGCGTTGACCTCCCTGCTGGAGCCGATGCTCATGATTTTCCTCGGTGTGGTCATCGGAGGGCTCGTCATCGCGATGTATCTCCCCATCTTCAAGTTGGCCGGCGTCGTGGGGGGGTAGGTTTGTCCTCGGTCCCCGGCCGGGGCCGGAAAGAAGAGGTGACCAAAGGCAGGAATCTCCTCCTGCTGCGCTCGGGAATCACCTTCGCCCTCCTGATATCGGCGATCTCCGTCCAGGTCCGGGAGCCCGAATTCATCCTGCCCGGGAAGTTCCAGTACCTGTACATCGCCATCGTACTGTCGTACGGGTGGCTGCTTGCCCGGTATGCTTTCTGGGCGGGCGGCGCGGTCCCTCTGCCGTTTCTCATCCTCCAGGCGTTCGTGGACGTGGCGTTCGTCTCCATCATCGTCTTTGCTACCGGGCTCTACGACAGCGTCTTCGTGTTCATGTACATCATCGTCATCCTGTTCGGGAGTCTGGAGCTGTACATGAAGGGGGCGATGGTCTGGGCGGTCCTCTCCGCGGCCACGTACGTCACGCTGCTCTACCTGCAGATGAAGGGGATTCTGCACCCTCCCGGCGTCGAGTCATTGTCCTTCGGGTGGTCCCAGTTCATCCCTTCAAGCTGTATCAACTCCCTCGGCTTCATCATGACCGGGGTCCTGTCCGGCGTCCTCGGGGAGGACATCCGGGCGGCGCGCGAAGGGATGCAGGACCGGGAGAGCATCTTGCAAAAACTGGAGACGTTCCACAAGCACGTCGTGGAGAACATCCCCTCCGGGATCGTGACCGTGGACACGCAAGGGCGGGTGAGCCTGATCAACGACACCGCGTGCTCTATTCTCGGCGTCGGCAAGGGGGAGGTCACCGGGATGCCGGTGGGGGAGATCCTTTCGGGATTGGACCTGGCTTCGAGCCGCTCCGACTCGCCGGTTCCGCGTCCGGAAATCGTCTTCCGTCGTTCCGACGGGGCGGAAATCTTCCTCGGGTTCTCCTCCTCCCCCATGAAGGACGCGGACGGTACCGTGATCGGAAGAGTCGTGATCTTCCAGGACCTCACCCCGGTCAAGCAGATGGAGGAGCGGATCCGGATTGCCGACCGGCTGGCGGGGGTCGGGGAGCTTGCCGCGGGTCTCGCCCATGAGATTCGAAATCCCCTGGCTTCCATCACGGGGTCCTCCCAGATGCTTCGCGAGACGCCCGAGCTGCCGGAGATGTCCCGGACCCTTCTCGACATCATCGAGAGGGAGAGCACCCGCCTGAACGGTCTCATCTCGGATTTTCTTGCATACGCGGGGCCGAAGATGAAGAACGTGGGGCCCGTGAACATGACCGGGATGGCATCGGAGATCGTCGCGGCGGTCCGCGCGGGAGAAGCCCGGGATAAAGGCGTGATCGTGGAGATCCTGGCGACGAGGGATCTCCGAGTCGAAGGAGATGCGGAGCAATTGAGGCAGGTTCTGTGGAATCTTGTCCGCAATGCCGTTCAGGCGACGCCGCGCGGCGGCACCGTCACGCTTGACCTCTTCTCCCAGACCCGTCACCGCCAGCGGTACGTGGTCATCACGGTGAGCGACACGGGAAAGGGAATGGAACCCGGCATCATCGGAAAGATTTTCAACCCTTTTTTCACCTCCAAGGCGGAAGGAACAGGCCTGGGCCTGGCCATTTCCCAGCGGATCGTCCACTACCACCGCGGGTTCATCGAAGTCCGCTCCGCTCCGGAAACCGGAAGCGTCTTCTCGGTCTTTCTCCCCGAGCGCAGGGAGCCATCCGGTGGCGACGCCCCTCCCCCCCAAGGCTGAAATCCCGGGAGCGCGGGTCACGATCGTCGGAGCGGGGCTTGCCGGTTCGGAGGCGGCGCTCGTCCTGTCCGCCTCGGGGACGGCGGTGGACCTGTTCGAGATGCGCCCCGGCGTCTCCTCCCCCGCCCATCAGACCGGATGGTTCGCCGAGCTGGTCTGCAGCAACTCTCTGGGCGCGGACCGGGCGGATTCCGGGAAGGGACTCCTCAAGGCGGAGCTTAGGGCCCTCGGGTCCAATCTTCTCCGGGTAGCCGACCAGGTCCGGGTTCCCGCGGGAAAGGCGCTCGCGGTGGACAGGGAGGCATTCGGACGGTTGGTGACAGGGGCAGTTCGGTCCCGACCGAACATCCGGGTTGTGGAGGAGGAGGCAAGGACGATCCCGGACGATCCCGTCGTCATCCTCGCCTGCGGGCCGATCCCGTCCGCGGCGATCTCCGAGAGCATCCGGGCCCTTGCCGGCGGGAGCGGCCTCTCCTTCTACGACGCCATCTCCCCGATCGTGGACGCATCGTCCCTGGACACGAACCGTGGATTCTTCGCCGACCGGTACGGGTCCGGGTCGGGGGATTACCTGAATTTCCCGATGACGCAGGTCCAGTACGAGGCGTTCCTCTCCGCCCTGATGTCGGCGCGCGTCGTTCCGGCGCGCGAATTCGAGGAGGAGCGTCACTTCGAATCGTGCATGCCCGTCGAGGATCTCGCCCGCCGGGGCCCGGAGACTCTTCTCTTCGGGCCCATGCGGCCTGTCGGGCTCCGGGACCCCCGGACGGGAAAGATCCCGTACGCCGTCGTCCAGCTTCGCAAGGAAAACGAGGCGGGGACGATGTACAACCTCGTCGGGTTCCAGACGAAGCTCGCCTACCCGGAGCAGGAGCGGGTCTTTTCCCTGATTCCGGGGCTTGGCGGCGCAAGGTTCCTCCGGTACGGGTCGGTTCACCGGAACACCTTCCTCGACGCCCCCCGGAACCTCCATGCCAGCATGGAGTGCCGGAATCGGCGCGGCCTCTTCTTCGCGGGTCAGATCACGGGGGTGGAAGGATACTCGGAGTCGATCGCCTCCGGATTCGTCGCGGCGGTCTCCGCCGCCGCACGGGTTGCAGGAAAAGAGCCCCCCGAATTTCCGGAAGAGTCGATGATCGGGGCGCTGATGAGGCATATCACCACCCCCCGCCGGGGAGCCTTCCAGCCGATGAACGCCAACTTCGGCCTTCTCCCTCTTCCCGCCGGTGTCAGAAAACGGGAGCGGAAGACGCTGCAGGCGGACCGGGCCCTCTCCTCGATCGGGGAATTTCGCAGAAGATTCTTTGATTTTGACCCCTCGTGTGTTACATAAATCTTTTCCCTGGAGGGGGAGGAAGGGACGGGCAGGGAGTTGGACTCCGCCATCGAACAATTCTCCCGGTACCTCCTGTCCGCGAGGAATGCGTCGCGCGAGACGGTCCGGGCCTACCGTCGCGAGGTTTCCGATCTCCGCGATTTTCTTTCGGAAACGGGGAGGACCATGTTCGCCCCCGGCGGTGCAGGGTGGTGGAAGTCGGTGTCGGTTGCGGATTTGCGGAGGTATCTCGCAGCCCGGTTCCCCGGAAGGAAGGGATCGACCATGGCCAGGAAGATCGCGGCGCTGCGGTCCTTCTTCTCCTTCCTGGTGACGCGGGGGGAGATACCGGGGAATCCCGCCATCGGAGTCACAGCCCCCCGGCGGTCGATGCGACTGCCGGAATTTCTTCCGGTGGACGAGATGATGGACCTCTTGCGCTCGCTTTCCCCCGAGGGGGAAGCAGGAAGGCGTGACGCCGCGATCCTCGAGCTTCTCTATTCTTCGGGGCTGCGCGTCGGCGAACTCGTCTCGCTTCGGAGAAAAGACGTTTTGCTGGAGGAGGGGACCGTCCGGGTTTTGGGAAAGGGGCGCAAGGAGCGGATCGTCCCCGTGGGGGAGAAGGCGCTGCAGGCCCTGTCGAAGTACCTGGCCGAGGGGGCACGTGCCGGAACACGTGACGGGGAAGAGGAGTGGGAGGGGGTGCTCTTCCGGAACTTGCGGGGGGGGGCGCTCTCGGCGCGAAGCGTGGCGCGCATTCTCGAAAAGGCGCTGGAACGGGCCGGGATCGGGAGGCATCTTTCCCCCCACGGGATCCGCCACTCCTTCGCCACGCACCTTCTGGAGTCGGGCGCCGATCTTCGCGCCATCCAGGAGATGCTGGGGCATGCCTCGCTCTCCACGACACAGCGCTACGCGAGGGTGAACGTGAGCCACCTGGTGCGCGTCTACGAGGAGTCACACCCGAGGGCGGCAAAGCCGGCCTCCTCCCGGAAAGCGGCGCATCCCGGGAGACGGAGGGACCGGTCATGAACGAGGCACGGGGAACGACGATTATCGCGGTCTCCCGCGGAGGGCGGGTGGCCATGGCGGGGGACGGACAGGTGACGGTGGGGAACACCGTGCTGAAACACACGGCGCGCAAGATCCGTCGCCTCCACCACGACCGCATCGTGGCGGGGTTTGCAGGCGCCACGGCGGACGCATTCACGCTGTTTGAGAAGTTCGAGGGGAAGCTGGTGGAGTTCCGGGGAAATCTCCGGCGTGCCGCGGTGGAGCTTGCGAAGGACTGGAGGACGGACAGGGTGCTTCGTCGGCTGGATGCCCTGATGCTCGTAACCGACGGGAGTGACCTCATGCTTCTTTCCGGCAGCGGCGACGTTGTCGAGCCGGACGACGGCGTGATCGGGGTAGGGTCCGGCGGCCCGTACGCCATGGCGGCGGCCCGTGCCATGCTGGTTCACACCGACAAGCCCGCGATCGACATCGCCCGCGAGGCGCTCCGCATCGCCTCGGAGATATGCATCTATACGAACGCGAACGTCCTGGCCGAGGAGGTGGCCGCACCTTGACCGCACGGGAGCCGGAGTTGCCGGGCGGCCGCCCGATGATCCCCCGCGAGATCGTGGCGGAACTGGACCGTTTCATCGTGGGGCAGCAGAAGGCGAAGCGCGCCGTCGGGATCGCTCTCCGGAACCGGTGGAGACGCATGCAGGTCCCGGAGGAGCTCCGGGAGGAGATCGCCCCGAAGAACATCATCATGGTGGGGCCGACCGGCGTGGGGAAAACCGAGATCGCGCGCCGCCTCGCGCGCCTGGCCCAGGCCCCGTTCATCAAGGTGGAAGCCTCCAAGTTCACCGAGGTAGGGTACGTCGGGCGGGACGTGGAGTCGATCATCCGCGACCTTGTCGAGATCGGCGTCCACATGGTGCGCGCGGAGGAGATGGAAAAGGTGGCGTCCCGGGCGCGGACGAGCGCCGAGGAACGCCTGCTCGACATCCTCCTCCCCCCCCGGCCGCATCGCCCGGGGGAACCGCCGGCCGACCCGGCGGATGGGGGGAGGGAGTCGAGGGAGAGAATGCGGGGCATGCTTGCGCAAGGGAAGCTCGCGGACCGGATGGTGGAGATCGAGGTCCGCGAGAGCGCCGTGCCGGCGATCGACTTCATCGGGGTGACGGGCGGAGGGGGGGAGGGACTCGAGGGGAACCTCCAGGAGATGCTGGGGAACCTGTTCCCCAAGAAGGTCCGCCGGAAACGGATGCGGGTTCCGGAGGCCCTCGCCTTTCTCGAAAAGGAGGAGGCCTCGCGGATGATCGATATGGACCAGGTAAAGGCGTTGGCCGTTCACCGCACCGAACAGAGCGGGATCGTCTTCCTGGACGAGATCGACAAGATCGCGGGACGGGAATCCGCGATCGGCCCGGACGTATCGCGGCAAGGAGTCCAGCGGGACCTGCTGCCCATCGTGGAAGGGTCGAACGTCAACACGAAATACGGGATGGTCCGGACGGACCACATCCTGTTCATCGCCGCCGGAGCATTCCACATGTCGAAGCCGTCCGATCTGATTCCGGAGCTGCAGGGCAGGTTCCCCATCCGGGTCGAACTCGACCCCCTCACCCGGGAGGACTTCGTGCGGATCCTGACCGAGCCGCACGGATCCCTCACCCGGCAATACACGGAGCTGCTTGCCACGGAGGGAGTTTCGCTGACCATCACCCCGGAGGCGGTGGACCGGATCGCCGGAATGGCCTGCGAGGTGAACGACCGGACGGAGAACATCGGGGCCCGCCGTCTTTACACGATCATGGAGAGGCTGCTGGAGGACCTTCTATTCACCGCGCCGGAGATCCGCGGGCAGGAGATCACCATCCCGGCGGAGTATGTGGAAGAGAAACTCGCCGGCATCGTCCGCGACGTGGACGTCAGCCGCTATATCCTCTGAGGGGCGGGAAGATGACGGAGATGCAGGGATACCTCCAGAAGGCCCGGACGCTTGTCGAAGCGCTTCCCTACATCCGGGAGTTCAGCGGGAAGACCATCGTCATCAAGTACGGCGGGGCGGCGATGGCGGGCGAGGAGAGGATGTCCTCGTTCGCGGAGGACATCGTTCTCCTGCAGTACGTCGGGATCCACCCGGTGATCGTCCACGGAGGCGGCCCGCAAATCGACCGAATGCTGGAGAGGCTTTCGATTCCCTTCGAGCGGAAGGAGGGGCTCCGGGTGACTTCCCCCGCCGCGATGGAGGTGGTGGAGATGGTGCTCGGGGGGACGGTGAACAAGCAGATCGTCGCCCTGATCAATCTGTTCGGCGGGAAGGCGGTCGGGCTGACGGGGAAGGACGGGGAGTTGATCCGCGCGCGCAAGTATCTCGCTTCCCCCCCCGCGGGGGGGCCTTCCGCTCCCCTGGACCTGGGGCTCGTGGGAGATGTCGTCGAGATCCGCCCGGGCGTGCTTCGCGCGCTGGAAGAGAACGGGTTCGTGCCCGTCATCGCGCCGATCGGGGTGGGAGCGGGAGGGGAGGCGTACAACATCAACGGCGATACCGTCGCCGCGGAAGTGGCCGGTGCTCTCTCGGCGGAGAAACTCATCCTCCTGACCGATGTCCCGGGGGTGATGGACGCCCGGGGCCAACTCGTCTCCACCATGACCGCCGACGAGACGATCGCCGCCATCGGGGACGGGACGATCACCGGCGGCATGATCCCCAAGGTGGAATGCGTCCTGAGGGCGCTGGACAAGGGGGTGAGGAAGGTGCACATTCTCGACGGGCGCGTCCCCCACAGCGTCCTTCTCGAGATCTTCACCGATGCGGGGATCGGGACGGAAATCACACCCCCCGGAGGCGGAAGGGTGGCGTAATGACGTCCGCCGACATCATCGCCATGACGCAGCAATACCAGATGGGGAACTATACCCGCCATCCCGTCGCGTTTGTCCGGGGAGAGGGGGCGCGGCTGTATGACGCCGACGGGAGGGAGTATCTCGATTTCCTGGGGGGAATAGCGGTCGTCCTCCTGGGGCACGCCCACCCCGGTGTCTCGCAGGCGGTCTCCCGGCAGGTGAAGAGCCTGGTGCACGTTTCCAACCTCTTCCACGTACCCGTGCAGGCGGAGCTGGGGAGAGTGGTGTCCGGGGCCACCACCGGCGGAAAGGTCTTCTTCTGCAACAGCGGGACCGAGGCGAACGAGGCGGCGATCAAGCTGGCCCGGAAATGGTCCGCCGACCGGGGGAGGGAGGGAGCGCATGAGATCGTCGCGGCGGAAGGTTCGTTCCACGGCCGCACCTACGGGGGAATGTCCGCCACGGCCCAGCCGAAGTTCCACAAGGGGTTCGAGCCGTTGCTTCCCGGGTTCCGGACGGTGCCGTTCGGGGACACGAAGGCGCTCGAGGAGGCCCTGACGGACAGGACGTGCGCGTTCCTGATCGAACCGATCCAGGGGGAGAGCGGCATCCGGATGCCCCCGCCCGGGTACCTGCCGGAGGCAGCGCGGCTCTGCAGGGACCGGGGGATCCTGATGGTGGCCGACGAGATCCAGACCGGCCTGGGGCGCACCGGTTCGATTCTCGCGTGCGAGCGGTACGGGGTCACCCCGGATGTCGTCACGCTGGCGAAAGGCCTGGCCAACGGTCTTCCGCTGGGCGCGATGGTGGCGGCCGAGGAGGTGGCCTCGTCCTTCGGCCCAGGCACCCACGGGAGCACCTTCGGCGGGAATCCGGTATGTTGCGCCGCGTCCCTGGTCGTGTTCGAGACGCTTCTTTCCCCGGGGTTCCTGGACGAGGTCCGGCGCAAGGGGGACCTGTTCGCCGAGGGGCTCCGGAGGGTGGCCAGCCGCCGCAAGGACATCAGGGAGGTCCGGGGGCGGGGACTCATGCTGGCGATCGAGATGGAGGGGGAGACCAAGGAGATCGCGAACCGTTGCCTCGCGAGCGGGCTCGTAGTCAACAGCACGGCGGGAAACGTCCTCCGGTTTCTCCCGCCGTTGACCGTCACCGACGGGGAGATCCGCCAGGGGCTCTCGATTCTCGAGGAATCCCTGCCGCGGGAGGGCGGTGCGTGAAAAAGGATCTCCTGCGGGTTCTCGATCTTACCGGGCGCGAGGTCCTGGCCCTCGTCTCGTCCGGTCGGGCATGGAAGCGGAGATGGGGGCGACGCGTCACACCGCGCCCGCTTGCGGGCAAGTCGCTGGCGATGGTGTTCCAGAAGGCGTCCACGAGGACCCGGGTGTCGTTCGAGGTCGGAATGACCCGGCTGGGAGGCCACGCCCTTTTCCTTGCGCCGGCGGACACTCAGATCGGACGGGGGGAACCCATCCGGGACACCGCGCGGGTTCTGTCCCGGTACGCCGACGGGATCATCATCCGGACGTTCTCCCACGCCGTTGCCGAGGAGATGGCCGCCGCGTCATCCGTTCCCGTGATCAACGGGCTGACGGACGACCACCACCCTTGCCAGGTGCTCGCCGACCTGATGACCGCACAGGAGAGCGGCCTCGACCTCCGCCGGATGACGGTCGCCTTCGTGGGGGACGGGAACAACGTGGCGAACTCCTGGGTGGAATCTGCCCATCTCCTCGGGTTCACGCTCCGCCTCGCCTGCCCGGAGGGGTATGAGCCATCCGCGAGGATCCGCCGGGAGGCGGAGGCGGTCGGACGGGGTGACGTGCGGGTGTTGCGGGACCCGGTCGAGGCGGCGAGGGGGGCGGACATCCTTTACACCGACGTGTGGACGAGCATGGGGCAGGAAAAGGAGCGGCGGAAACGCCTCGCCGCGTTCCGCGGGTACCGGATCGACGCGAACCTGCTCCGGATCGCCGGGAAGAATGCGATCGTGATGCACTGCCTTCCCGCCCACCGGGGGGAGGAGATCACCGACGAGGTCATCGAGGGCCCCCGGTCCGCCGTATTTGACGAGGCCGAGAACCGGCTGCACGTGCAGATGGCAATCCTCGAGAAATTCATCCCCCATTGACCGGGGGAGGAGGAAGACGTGGAAAAGGTGAAGAAGGTCGTTCTCGCATATTCGGGGGGGCTCGACACCTCGGTCATCCTGCAGTGGCTGATCGAGACGTACGGCGCCGAAGTGATCGCCTTCGTGGCGGACCTCGGTCAAGGAGAGGAGCTCAAGCCCGTGCGCGCCAAGGCGAAGAAGACGGGGGCCTCGAAGGTATACGTGGAAAACGTCCAGAACGAGTTCGTCCGGGATTTCATCTTCCCCGCCCTCATGGCGAACGCGGTGTACGAGGGGTCGTATCTCCTCGGTACCTCCCTCGCGCGGCCCCTCATCGCGAAAAAGCAGATCGAGGTGGCGCGCAAGGAGAAGGCGGACGCCGTGTCGCACGGTTCGACGGGGAAGGGGAACGACCAGGTGCGGTTCGAGCTCACCTACTACTCGCTGATGCCCGGCATCCGTGTCATCACCCCGTGGCGGGAGTGGGAATTCCGGTCGCGGACCGACCTGGTGCATTACGCGAAGAAGCACGGCATCCCGACCCCGGTGACGGCGCGGAAGCCGTACTCGAGCGACCGGAATCTGATGCACATCAGCTTCGAGGGGGGGATCCTCGAGGACCCGTCGGCGGAGCCGCCCGAGGACATGTTCGTCCTGACCCGTTCCCCGGAGAAGGCACCGGACAAGCCGGTGTACGTGGAGGTCGATTTCGTCCGGGGGGTTCCCGTGGCGGTAAACGGAAAAAAGATGGGACCGGCGAAGCTCCTGGCGCATCTCAACCGGCTGGGGGGAATTCACGGGATCGGCCGCGTGGACCTTGTGGAGAACCGGTACGTGGGGATCAAGTCCCGCGGGGTGTACGAGACCCCCGGAGCGACCATCCTCCACGTCGCGCACCGGGCCGTCGAGTCGATCACGCTCGACCGGGAAGTGATGCATTTCCGGGATTCGCTGATCCCCAAGTACGCCGAGCTCATCTACTACGGGTATTGGTACTCGCCGGAAATGGAGCTGCTCAGGGGGATGGTGGAGAAGACCCAGGAGAACGTGACCGGAACGGCACGCCTCAAGCTGTACAAGGGGAACTGCATCGTCGCGGGACGGGTAAGCCCCGTGTCCCTCTACCGGGCCGATTTCGCCACCTTCGAGAAGGAGACGGTGTTCAACCAGCGCGACGCGGAAGGGTTCGTGAAGATCAACGCGCTCCGGCTCAAGATCCGGGCGATGCTGAAGGACAGGAAGCGCTGACATGGCGAAGAAGAAAAAGGCGTGGAGCGGCAGGTTCGACGGGCAGATCGATGCGTTCGTCGAGGAGTTCACGGCTTCGATCCCCTACGACGTCCTCCTGTACCGGCACGACATCGAGGGGAGCATCGCGCACGCGCGGATGCTCGGGAAGCAGAAGATCATCCCGCAGGGGGAGGCCAACAGGATCGCAGCCGCCCTGGCGGCCATCCGGGAGGATATCGAGGCGGGGAAAATCTCGTTCGACCTCTCCCAGGAGGACGTCCACATGGCGGTGGAGCAGTTCCTGACCCGGCGGCTGGGGAAGATCGGGGGGAAGCTGCACACCGGGAGAAGCAGAAACGACCAGGTGGCGCTGGACCTCCGCCTGTACCTGCGCGATTCGATCGACGATATCGTTCTGCTGATCGCCAAGGTCAAGGAGGCGATCCTCGCGCGCGCGGAGGAGGTCTTCGGGGTCGTGATGCCCGGGTACACGCACATGCAGAGGGCCCAGCCGGTCCTTTTTTCCCATCACCTGCTCGCGTACCACGAGATGTTTTCCCGGGACCAGGACCGGTTCCGGGACGCCCGCAGGAGGGCGAACGTCTCTCCCCTCGGCGCGGGCGCGCTTGCGGGGACCACCTTCCCGGTCGACCGGGAGTTCGTGGCCCGGGAGCTCGGGATGGAGGGGGTGTGCGAGAACAGCATCGACGCCGTGTCCGACCGCGATTTTGCGGCGGACTTTCTCTACGCCTCCGCGGTGACGATGATGCACCTCTCGCGCCTCTCCGAGGAGATGGTCTACTGGTCCTCCGCCGAGTTCGGGTTCCTCTCCCTGCCCGACGCGCTGTGCACCGGAAGCAGCATCATGCCGCAGAAGAAGAACCCCGATGTTCCCGAGCTCATCCGCGGGAAGACGGGGCGGACGTACGGGAATCTCGTGAATCTGCTCACGGTGATGAAGGGGCTGCCCCTTGCCTACAACCGCGACATGCAGGAGGACAAGGAAGCGGTGTTCGACTCGGCGCGGACGGTCAAGGAGTCCCTGATCGGCGCGGCGTTGCTCCTCCGGGGGATGACGGTCAACGAGGAGCGGATGCGGGCGGCCTGCGACGACGGGTTCCTCACCGCCACCGACCTTTCCGACTATCTCGCCCGGAAGGGGATCCCCTTCCGGAGGGCCCACGAGATTGCCGGAAAGATCGTCCGCTACTGCGAGAAAAGCGGGAAGCGGCTCAAGGACCTGAGCCTCCGGGAGTTCCGCTCCTTCTCCCGCAAGATCGGGGAGGACGTGCGCGACTTCGTGTCTCTCACGAACTCCGTACGCATGCGAAACGTCCGCGGCGGGACCGGACCGAGGAGAGTGAAGAGCCGCCTGGAGGCGCTGAAAAAACCATGAACGGTCGGATCGGGGGCGTGCGGGCGTGCATCGCCCTCGCCCTGCTTCTCCTCGCCGTAAGCCTTCTGCCCGCGTGCGGGCGCAAGGCGAAGCCTCAGCCCCTGTGGGGGAAGGCGGCCTCTTCGCAAGCCCGATTCGAGATGAGGTGAGCCGATGCACCATTTCGCAATGAAACGAGGGGAGATGGTTTGCGAGGGGGTGCCCCTCGGGCGAATCGCGGATGCCGTGGGAACGCCCGTCTACGTATACAGCCACGCGACCCTCTCCCATCACTACGGCGTGTTCGACCGGGTGTTCTCCGGGACCCCGCACCTCATCTGCTATTCCATGAAGGCGAACCCGAACGGCTCCATCATCCGGACGTTCACGAACCTCGGAAGCGGGGTGGACATCGTCTCCGGGGGTGAGCTCTCCCGCGCCCTCGCGGCGGGAACGCCCCCCTCGAAGATCGTTTACTCCGGCGTCGGGAAGATGGAGTGGGAGATCGAGGAGGCCCTCCGCCGGGGGATCCTGATGTTCAACGTCGAGTCCCGGCAGGAACTGGAGACGATCGACGCCATCGCGCGAAAGATGCGGAGGAGGGCGCCCATCGCTCTCCGCGTGAACCCGGACGTCGACCCGAAGACCCACCCCTACATCTCCACGGGTCTGAAGAAGAACAAGTTCGGCATCCACATCGACCAGGCGATACGGGATTACGAGTGGGCGGCGAGGCGCCGGCACATCGAGGTCGTCGGCGTGGACTGCCACATCGGCTCCCAGCTCACGGAGATATCCCCCTTCGTGGATGCCGCCGGCAGGGTCCGGGCGCTGGTCGACCGCCTGATACGAAAGGGGCTTGACATCCGCTTCGTCGATATCGGGGGAGGGTTGGGGATCACCTACGAGGACGAGATACCGCCGGACCCGCGGCAGTACGCGGACGCCATCGCAGGAGCCTTCCGGGGACTGCCCGTCACGATCATCCTCGAGCCGGGGCGGGTGCTCGTGGGGAACGCAGGAGTTCTGCTTACCCGAATGCTCTACACCAAGCCGTCCCAGGAGGGGGCGGGGAAGGGGAAGAAACAGTTCTTCATCGTCGATGCCGCGATGAACGACCTTGCGCGCCCTTCGCTCTACGGCTCCTACCACGCCATCGTCCCCGTCACGAAACGGACGAGGAGGAAGGTGGTGGCGGACGTGGTAGGGCCCATCTGCGAATCGGGAGATTTCCTCGCGAGGGACCGGGAACTCCCCGCCTTCGCGGCGGGAGACCTCGTCGCGGTGATGAGCGCCGGTGCCTACGGATTCTCGATGTCCTCGACATACAACTCGCGCCCGCGTGCCGCGGAAGTGATGGTGTCCGGGTCCCGGTTCGAGGTGGTGAGGGAGCGGGAGCCGCTACGGGACCTGACCCGGGGGGAGCGGACCGCGTCGTTTCTCTCCCGGCGGGGGAGAACAACGTAGACCCGGGAAGGCGGGAGCGGGGGATCACCGGGGTTGTTGGAATGGGAGGGGGCAATCTGCTACCATAACGGAACATTTCTCGAGGCGGAACCGACGTGAAAAAGGGAATTCCCTTTTCCAAACTGAACGGCAGCGGAAACGACTTCCTCCTGGTCGACAACCGGAACGGCGTGATGAAGGGGCACGACCTTTCGCAGTTTGCCGCAAGGGTGTGCGACAGGACCCGGTCGATCGGGGCAGACGGGATGATCTTCCTTGCGCACTCCCGCAGCGCCGATTTCCGGTGGAACTTCTTCAACGCGGACGGGTCCGTGGCGGAGATGTGCGGGAACGGGGGCCGTTGCGCAGCGCGGTACGCGTCCGAGCACGGATTTGCGGACAAGTCGATGTCGTTCGAAACGCTGGCGGGGCTCATCCACGCCGAGGTATCGGGACGCCGCGTCAAGCTCCAGATGACCGCGCCCTGCGGGCTTGCGGTAGACAGGACGCTTATGCTGCGCGGGAAGAAGATCCGGTACTCCTTTCTCAACACGGGAGTGCCGCACGTCGTCCTGTTCGTTCCCGCGATCGAGAAGATCGACCTCGTCGGGGTGGGCCGGGGAATCCGGACGCACCGCGCGTTCGCGCCGCGGGGGACCAACGTCAATTTCGCGCAGGTGCGCGACGGCGAGGTCCGGGTCCGCACCTACGAGCGGGGGGTGGAAGGGGAAACGCTCGCCTGCGGGACGGGTGCGGTGGCCTCCGGCATCCTCTCCGCCGTTCATGGCTTCGTCCGTCCCCCGGTGACCGTCCGCACCCGGGGGGGAGAGACTCTTGTCATCCATTTCGACCCGGACGAAAAGGGGTTCGGCGAGGTGTTCCTGGAGGGTGACACCTCATGGTCCTGCGACGGGGTGATCACCGAGGAAGCGTACCGTTACTGAAGGGGGGAGAAGACGATGTTTCACGGGGCCATTGTCGCGACGGTAACGCCGTTCCGAAACGGGAAACTGGACAAGAGCGCGCTGAGGAAGCTCGTGACATTCCAGATCGACAACGGCACGGACGGGATCGTCCCGTGCGGGACGACCGGGGAATCGGCGACACTTTCCTTCGACGAGCACGAACGCGTCATCGACACCGTTCTCGAAGCGGCGGACGGCCGCGTCCCGGTGATCGCAGGGACCGGCTCCAACAACACGAAGGAGGCGATCGTTCTCACCCGGTACGCGAAACGGGCGGGGGCAAGCGCGGCACTCGTCATCACGCCGTACTACAACAAGCCGACGCAGGAGGGTCTCGTCCGGCACTTCAGCGCTGTCGCCGAGTCGACCGACATCCCGATCATCCTCTACAACGTGCCGGGGAGGACCGGGGTGAACATGGCGGCGTCCACCGTGGCCCGCCTGGCCGAGGTCCCGACCATCGTGGGGGTGAAGGAGGCTTCCGGCAACCTGACCCAGGTGTGCGACATCATCCGGATGACGTCGAAGAAGTTCTGCGTCCTCTCCGGCGACGATGCCCTGTTCTTTCCCATGATGGCGCTTGGCGCGAAGGGGGTGATCTCCGTGACGTCGAACGTTGCCCCCCGGCTGATGGCGGATCTGTACGACACCTATGTCATCGGCGAGATCTCCCGCGCGAGGGACATCCATTACCAGCTGTGGCCGCTGTTCAACGCGCTGTTCATCGAGACCAACCCCATCCCCGCAAAGACGGCCCTGGCCATGATGAGGAGGATCCACGAGGAGTTCCGGCTTCCCCTTACCCCGATGGCGGAGGCGAACCGGAAGGCTCTCGCCAAGGTTCTTTCCGACATGAAACTCGCCTGAAGGCGAAAGGGGGAGGAAGAACAACATGGCGAGGGTGGTCGTGTGCGGGGCGATGGGAAGGATGGGCCGGGCGATCCTGGGGATTCTCAAGGACCGACCGAACGGACTGGTCCTCTCCGGTGCGCTGGAAACGCCGGGCCACCCGCTGCTGGGACAGGACGCCTTCGAGGCCGCCGGAGCGGGAAAGGCGGATGTTGCCGTCACGAGCGATTTCCCCTCGTCGATTGCCCGGGCGGACGTGGCGATCGACTTCACCCACGCGGTTTCATCCGTCGCGCACGCGAAAGAGGCCGCCGCCGCCGGTAAGCCGATCGTGATCGGGAGCACCGGCTTGACGAAGGAACAGACCGGGGAGATCCGGGCCGCGGCGGAAACGATCGCATGCGTTCTTTCCCCCAACATGAGCGTGGGGGTGAACCTGATGTTCCGGGTGGCGGCCGACGTCGCCCGCGTGCTCGGGGACGACTACGACGTGGAGATCGTCGAGACCCACCACCGGTTCAAGAAGGACTCTCCCTCGGGCACGGCGGTGAAGCTGGCCGACGCGGTCGCCGGCGCGCTGGGTCGGGACATGAAGGAGGCGGGCGTGTACGGCCGGCGCGGAATGGTCGGGGAGCGCACCCGGAAGGAAATCGGGGTATTCGCGGTCCGGGCGGGCGACGTCGTGGGCGAGCACACCCTCGTGTTCGGCGGGATCGGGGAAAGGTTCGAGATCACCCACCGGGCCCACAGTCGGGACACGTTCGCGCGGGGCGCCGTGAGGGCCGCCTCGTGGGTCATCGGGAAACCCGCAGGTCTCTATGACATGCGTGCGGTACTCGGGGTGTGATCCTTGAAGATCGCGCGGTTTGAATTTCGTGGACACGTTGCATACGGCATCGTCGATCCCGGGAAGGGAGAGATCCAGGAACTTGACGGGCCTCCGTTCGAGGGGATCCGGCCGACCGGCGCCCCGAGGCCCCTGGCCGATGTCCGACTTCTCGCGCCCGTGGTTCCCTCCAAGATCGTCTCCATAGGGCTGATCTACAAGGACCACGCGCGGGAGATGGGGAAGGCGATCCCCGAAGAACCGCTCATCTTCCTCAAAGCCCCGTCCGCGCTCAACCACCCCGGCGGCGATGTGGTGTACCCGCGTGCCTCCCGGCGGGTCGATCACGAGGCGGAACTGGCCGTCGTCATCGGGAGGAAGGCGAAGGATGTTTCGGAGCGGGAGGCGCGGTCGGTGATCCTGGGGTACACATGCTTCAACGACGTGACCGCCCGGGATCTCCAGGCGAAGGACGTGCAGTACGCGCGGGCGAAGGGGTTCGACACCTTCGGGCCGGTCGGCCCCTGGGTCGAGACGGACCTCGACCCGTCCGCCCTGTCGATCCGCTGTCTCGTGAACGGTCAGGCGAGGCAGGACAGCAACACGCGGGAGATGGGCAAATCGGTGTTCGCGCTGGTGGAGCACATATCCCACGTCATGACCCTGTACCCCGGCGACATCATCGCGACCGGCACCCCTCCGGGGGTCGGCCCCGTGAAGGTAGGAGACGTGATGACCGTCGAGATCGAGGGAATCGGGTCCCTGACCAACCGGGTCGTAGCGCCGTAGCCCACCAACCCTTCAGGAGATTTTGACAAGATGAGACGTTTTCCGCTATCCACCCGGATCGAGGCTCTTCCCCCGTACCTGTTCGCCGAACTCGACCGGAAAAAGCAGGAGGTCCGGGCCCGCGGCGTGGACATCATCGACCTGGGGGTCGGGGACCCGGATCGCCCGACGCCGAAATTCATCGTGAACCGGCTGAAGCGGGAGGCGGAGATTCCTTCCAATCATCAGTACCCTTCCTATGAAGGGCTTCCGCAGTTCCGGGAAGCCGCGGCGACATGGTACCGGCGGCGATTCGGCGTGTCGCTGGATCCTTCCTCCGAGGTGGTCGCACTCATCGGGTCGAAGGAGGGGATCGCCCACTTCCCGCTGGCGTTCGTGAACCCCGGCGATACGGTCCTGGTGCCGGATCCCGGTTATCCCGTCTACCACATCGCCACGATGTTCGCCGGCGGGAGATCGCATTTCCTGCCGCTTCGGCGGGAGAACGGTTTTTTGCCCGACCTCGATGCAATCCCGCGCTCCGTCCTCGCGAAGGCGAAGATCCTTTTCCTCAACTATCCGAACAACCCGACGTCCGCGGTGGCCGACCGGAAGTTCTACCGGAGGGTTCTCGGGTTCGCCGAGGAGCACGACCTGATCGTGGCGCACGATGTGGCGTATACGGAGATCTATTTCGACGGGAAGAAGCCGATGAGCATCCTCGAGCTCCCCGGGGCGAAGAAGAGATGTATCGAGTTTCACTCCCTGTCCAAGACCTACAACATGACGGGTTGGCGGATCGGGTTCGCCGTGGGAAACGCCGAACTCGTGGCAGGCACCGGGAAGGTCAAGACCAACGTGGACAGCGGAGTGTTCCAGGCGGTTCAGGGTGCGGGGATCGCCGCGCTCACAAGCAGCGACGAGGTCACCGACGCCATCCGTCGCACCTACCAGGACCGTCGTGACATCCTCGTACCGGGACTTCGGGCGCTCGGCCTTGACCCTGTCGAACCCGGGGGCACGTTCTACGTGTGGATTCCCGTTCCGAAGGGGTACACATCGGCATCCTTCTGCGCGCATCTGCTGGAGAGGGCCGGCATCGTCACCACCCCCGGGAGCGGATTCGGGAAAAGTGGAGAAGGGTACATCCGGATCGCCCTGACGAAGGAGAAGGTGCGGCTTCGGGAGGCCCTTACCCGGATGAGGAAGGTGGGTTTCTAAGACTGCCGTGGACAAGACAGGAAGGGCGGAGTGCCGGAAGAGGTGATCCTGCTTCTCGGGAGCAATGTGGGCCGCCGGGTCCGGCGGCTTCGGGACGGAGTTGCAGCGATCGCCAGGGGGGTAACGATCGGGAGGATGTCCCGGATGTACGCGGGGGAGCCGAGCGGGAGGGCGAACCAGCCGTGGTATCTAAACATCGCAGTCCGGGGGGAGACCGACTTCGCCCCGGATGCCCTTCTTCAATTCGTCAAGAGAATCGAAGCGGAGGCGGGTCGAAAGACGGGGGCGCGCTGGGGGCCCCGGGAGCTCGACATCGATATCATCCTGATGGGGAACCGAGTTGTTCGCGAGCCGCACCTTGCGATTCCCCACCCGCAGATGTCCGTTCGACGGTTCTGCCTTGTGCCCGTGGCCGAAATCGCGCCGGAAGTCCCCGTGCCCCCCGGCGGGGAGACGGTGAGGGATCTTCTGGAAGCGTGTCGGGATCCGCTGGAGGTGAGTCCGTTATGAAGTCGCGCTGGATGAGGAAGGTGGTGGTCACGGGGACATTGCTGCTGTCCCTGCTGGCGGCAGGTGGCTGCCGCAAGCAGGAACCCCCCCGCGGGACGGGCGGCGAAGCGATCAACCTGAACGCCCTGAATGAGATCCAGAACTACAAGGAGATTCTCCGGAAGGATCCGAACAATCTCCAGGCCCTCATCAACATCGGGAATCTCTATTACGACACCGGGCAGGATCTTCTCGCCATCGAACATTACCAGCGGGCGCTTTCCCTCGATCCGCGCAACGTGAACGTCAGGACCGACATGGCCGTCTGCTACCGGCGGAAAGGGAACCCCGACAAGGCGATCGAGGAGCTCAAGGAGGCGATCTCGATCGACCCCAGACACGCGCAGTCCCGGTACAACCTGGGTGTCATCCTGATCCACGACAAAAACGACATCGAGGGGGGCATCGCGGCGTGGGAAGCGCTTCTGGAGAATGTCCCCGGCTACCCCTATCGCGATTCCCTGAAAGCGGAGATCACGAAGATGCGCGCCACGGTCGAGGCGATGAAGCCCAAAATGAAGTGAATCGAATTTTATTTAGGCCTAACATTCCGGAGAAACAGGGAAAATCATAATCCGTTCCTAGACATCCCCTGATCCTCCGTTCCTCTCCCCCCCCATGGAAATAGAAAAAAGTTATATTTTTGTGTGTCAAAGTTATATTTTGTGTTGACAGTACCGGGGGCAAGGAATATATGTAACAGTGTTTTGTTATCCTGGTTTTGAATCAGCACATGGGAGGGCCCATGGTACGGCGCGACAAGTCGAATTACATCATCCAGTCTGTCTCCCACGCCCTCGACGTGCTGGAGGAGTTTCACGGGGATGTGGACGAACTGGGGGTCACCGAACTGAGCAAGAAGTTAAAACTTCACAAAAACAACGTATTTCGAATCCTCGCGACGCTGCAGTCCCGGAACTATATCGAACAGAACAAGGCGAACGAAAACTATCGTTTGGGGATACGGTGTCTCGAACTGGGGCAGACCTTCATCCATCAAAGGGGAATGTTGAAGCAGGCCAATCCGGTCCTCCAGGAACTTGCCGAGAAGACCGGGGAGACGAGCTACGTGTCCATCATGCGCGGAAACGAGGTCGTATACCTCGACTCGGTCGAGCCGGAGACCACGGTCCGCGTGGTTTCCCGCCTCGGGCTCCACATGCCGACGCATGCCACCGCCGCCGGGAAAGTGCTCGTGGCCTTCGAATCCGAGGAGGACCTTCGCAAGCGGTTCAGCGGGGAACTCAAGAGCTACACCAAGAACACCTTCCGGACCGTCGAGGAACTCTTCCGGGACCTCGAAGCCGTGCGGGAGAAGGGGTATGCCACCGATCTCGAGGAGTTCGAGGAAGGGTTACGGTGCGTCGCCTCCCCGATACGCGATTACACCCGGAAGGTGATCGGCGCCTTGAGCGTCTCCGGCCCGGCGCATCGCCTCGCGGACGAGAAAATCCAGACGATATTCGGCGCCGAAGTGGTCCGGTTGGGCAAGGAACTTTCGATCCGCCTCGGTTTCCGGGAGTAACGGGTCGCACACTCCCCCCGTGTTCGGGACCGGGGTATGCCCGGAACCTCTTGACACACCCCCCCGCCCGATGGTACTTGTCTAAATGAATGATGATTCATTCAAGGGGAGGCGCGATGGCAAGGCGGGGGCCCCGGGGGGGAGGGCCGGCGAAGCGGGACCGTATCCTTCGGGCGGCTATTAAGATCTTCTCCCAGAAGGGTTTTTTCAACTCCAAGGTGTCCGACATCGCCCAGGCGGCGGGCGTGGCCGACGGGACGATCTACCTGTATTTCAAGAACAAGGACGATCTTCTCATATCGCTGTTCGAGGAGAAGATGGCCGAGGTTGTCGCCGACGTCCGGGAGCGCGTTGCCGCAGGAGACGGGGCGCTCTCCCGCCTGAAGATCTTCATCGAGAACCACATGGGTCTCCTTCTCCGGGAAGCGGGCCTGATCGAAGTCCTCCAGGTGGAACTGCGCCAGAGCAACAAGTTCATGAAGGATTACGTTCCCGTGAAATTCCTCGAGTATCTCGACGTGATCAGCGAGATTCTCGAATTGGGGAAGCGGGAGGGAACGTTTCGGCAGGACCTGAACGTGACGGTGGCACGCCGGGCGGTGTTCGGCGCCCTCGATGAGATGGCGCTCGCCTACGTGCTGTCCCGGAAACGGAAATACGATCCTGCCGATGCCGCGTCCGAAATCTACCGCCTCTTCGCGGAGGGGTTGTGCACGACAGCCCAGAACAGGGAGGGCAGGACATGATCGGCTTCGATTTGACCCAGGAGCAGATTGCGCTTCAAGACATGGCGAGAAAATTCGCCGCCAACGAGATACGCCCCAAGGCGGTCGAGTACGATCACACGGGGACGTTCCCCGAGGAGATCTTCAAGAAGGCGTTCGGGCTCGGACTGATGAGCGGGTACATCCCGGAAGAATACGGCGGACTGGGGCTCAAAGCCCTGGACAGCTGCATCATCGATGAGGAATTGGCCTGGGGATGTTCCGGGATCGCCACCTCCATGACCTCCAACGGGCTGGCGCTGACCCCGATCCTCGTGGCGGGGACGGACGACCAGAAGAAGAGGTTCGTCGCCCCCTTCGCGGAGAAGCTCCGGTACGCCTCCTTCTGTCTGACGGAGCCCGGGGCGGGATCCGACGCGGGGGGGATCGCGACGACCGCCAAGAAGGAGGGAGACGGCTACGTCATCAACGGGCGGAAGTGCTTCATCACGAACGGGAGCTACGCCTCGCAATACACGGTGTTCGCCTCCACGGACCGCTCCAAGGGGCACAAGGGGTTGTCCGCCTTCGTCGTGCCGAGATCGCTCCCCGGTGTCTCCGTCGGCAAGAAGGAGGACAAGATGGGGCAGCGGGCCTCCGACACGGCGGACGTGCTCTTCGAGGACGTGAAGGTGCCGGCCGAGAACCTCCTCGGGAAGGAGGGCGAAGGGTTCAAGATCGCGATGATCACGCTCGACTACACCCGCCCCTCGATCGCGGCCTTCGCAGTCGGGGTTGCCCGCGCGGCGTTCGAACTGGCGATGCAATATTCGAAGGAGCGCGTGCAGTTCGGCGTCCCCATCGCCATGAACCAGGCAATCCACTTCCTGCTGGCCGACATGGCGATGGAAATCGAGGCGGCCCGGCTTCTCACCTACAAGGGGGCCTGGGTTCTCGACCAGGGGAAACGGAACACGAAGGAGTCCTCCTTCGCCAAGGCGTACGCCGCCGACCTCGCGATGCGGGTCACCACCGACGCGGTGCAGATTTACGGCGGATACGGGTACATGAGGGACTACCCCGTGGAGAAGCTGATGCGCGACGCGAAGCTCCTCCAGATCTACGAGGGGACGAGCCAGATCCAGCGCATGGTGATCGCCAAAGAGATCATGATGCGGTAGAGGGGAACCTTCCCTGTCCTCAGGAGTCGCGGCGGGCGAGCCCGAGGATCTTGTCCGCCGCGGCGGTAAGCTCCTCCTTCCACGGCAGCCCCCTAAGGAACTGCTCCGGAATTCCCGCGGCCCCGACGTAACCGCCCGCGAGGCTGCCCGCCATGGCGCCGTTCGCTTCCGCCTCGTTTCCGAGGTTCACCGCGGCGAGGACCGCGGAGGCGTACTCCTCGGGGTAGCGAAGGAAACAGGCCCACGCGAAGGGGACCCCCTCCGAAACGGAAACGCCGTTCCCGAGAGCTTCCTGGACCTCCTCCGTCTCCGCGCGGCGGAGGAGAAGGGCGGTGAGCTCGGTCCCGAGCTTCCTCCAGAGCGTGGGGCCCGGCCGGCCGCCCCTGCCCCGCGACGCCCGGTCGGGTTCGATGCCGGATACGACGTGGGATAATCCGCGGGCAAACCCCAGCACGTCGAGGGTGCCGGCGGGAGTGTGGAGGAGCCTTGCGATGGCGGAAGCCTGCGCGATGGCCCCCGCGATCGCCGCCGCGTGCGGGTTCGTGATGGCCGCTTCGATCCCCGCCTCCAGCTTCAGTCGCCGGAAGTCGCCCGCGCGCAGGAGAGCGAGGGGCGCAATGCGCGCCGCGGGAGCGGTCTCCGGGAAGCTCGCGCCCGCCTCGAACCAGGGGAACCCCCGGTCGACCAGATTGCGGACGAACTCCCCGTGGTGCCCCGTCCCGGGCAGCCGGCGGGATTTCGCGTAGGCAGCGGCGATCCCCTCGGGGTCGAGTTTCTGGGCCGCAAGGACCGCTTGCGACAGGAGCAGGCATGCGGGCGGGGGGTAGTCCTGCCATGACCCCCTCCCGGAAGATTGCGCCGGTTCCCGTTCGATCCCCCCGAACAGTTCCCGGACGTCCCGCGGGGAAAGCCCCTGGGAGGCCCTGCCCAGGATCTCCCCGATCGCCGCTCCGAGCAGGGCGCCGCGGAAGCGGTCCCGGTAGTCGATCCCCCCGACGAATCCGAGCGACAACGTTTCCCCTTTCGACATGTACGAGGAGACCTTCCCTTTCCGGATGAGGAACTGGTAGATCGCCTCCGGCTCCTTTTCGAACAGGAGCGGCTGGTCCGCCTCCCTTCTCGCGATGCGCGATACCTTCCGCTCGGCCTGCAGGGCGATTGCCCGCGCCATCTCCCAGAAATCCTCGTTCCCCTTGAAGGGGATCTTCGAAAGGGATTGCTGCAAACTCGAGGCGATCTCCTCCGGGGAATCCGGCAACAGGTCGGTTTGCGCCCTGGTCGGGTCGGCCGTGGGCGTCCCGCTGCCGCTTTGCGGGGCTGCCTGCCGCTCCGTGTGCATGAGCAGATCCTGCTCCCCCGCATCGGGGGGGGTGGGCGCATTCCCGGTGGCATCGGTCCCGCCCCCCGGGTATCCCTCGAAATGGACGTCCATCAGCTTGTGGATCTGCAAGGGGGAGAACCGCATTGCCTGGAGAATGGAGAGAAGGGTTTCCGCCCGGGGGACCCGGCCGCCGTAGACAACCTGGCGGAGCAATTCGTAGCTGTACCGGAAATCTTTCCTGTCCTCCGCGAACTTCTTGAGGGAGGCATACCCGAGGGTTTCCACCCGTTTCCGCAATATTTTCGAGAGGAGATTCGGGGCGGGTTCATCCATGAGATAGGGTCCTCCGGGAATGGGTTCCTGAAGGGATCACCGTTTTACAAAATATATTGTAACAAGACAAAATATAATTTTTACAATAAAAGAATAATTGTAATATAGCAACTATTATTGTATGTCTGGCCAAGCCGGAGACAGGGACTCGGCGATGATTTCCGCGATGTCTCTCGCCTGGACCGAGTCTTCGAGATTGTGGAACTTGACGGCGTCGTCGAACATGGTGAGGCAATAGGGGCAGGCCGACCCCGTCGCATTGGCTCCGGTGCGCATCAGTTGGTCAAACCGGATGTGGTTGATCCTTTTCCCCGGAATCTCGAGCCACATCCCCCCGCCTCCCGCTCCGCAGCAGAACCCTTCCTCCCTGCTCTTCCGGGGTTCGTTCACGGTGATCCCCGGTACCGCCTGCAGCGCCTCCCGCGGTGCGTCATAGATGTCATTGTGCCTGCCGAGGTAACAGGAGTCGTGGAATGCCACCAGCCGGTTGATGGGCCGGGACGGCACGATCTTCCCCTGGGCGATCAGGTCCCTGAGAAGAACCGAGTGGTGGATCACCTCGACGTTCACTCCGAACTGCGGGTATTCGTTCCGGAAGGTATTGAAGCAGTGCGGGCACTGGGTGATGACCTTGCGTACGTTGTAGGTGGCGAACACCTCCTTGACCGTCTCCACCATCCCCAGCTGGAAGAGCCCCTCCTCGCCGAGTCTGCGTGCGGACTCCCCGCAGCACATCTCCTCGAGACCCAGGGTGGCGTAGTTCACGCCGGCCCGGTTCAACAGCGAGATGATCGTGCGCGTCACCTTCTGGTTCCGGGGATCGTACGCCCCGGCGCATCCCACCCAGTACAGGTACTCGAACTCCTTCCTGTCCGCAGCGAAGGGGACGGCAAGCCCGTCCGCCCACCGGGTCCTGTCTCCCTGGGGCAGCCCCCAGGGGTTGCCGGTGTCCCCCATTTTCCGAAGGGCGATGCGGGCGGTGTCGGGGATCTTTCCCCCCGCGACGTAGCCTCGTCGGACGTCGACGATCATGTCGATGTGCTCGATCAGGACGGGGCATGCCTGCATGCACGCCCGGCACGTCGTGCACGCCCAGATCTCGTCCGGGAAGAGCACGTCGTAGTTGAAGGCCGGGACAACGGGCTTTCCCGTCTTCTTGTCGATGGTGGCCGCGGAGGGCACGAGGCGAACGGAGAGGTCCCGGCTCATCTGCTCCCTCGTTTTCAGGACCACGTCCCGGGGAGACAGCGGCATTTCGGCGGCGAACGCGGGGCACTCGTCCTGGCACCGGCCGCACTTGGTGCAGGCGTCCGAGGAGAGGAGCTGTTTCCACGAAAAGTCCTCCACGTCCACGACCCCGGGCGTTTCCTCCTCCCCGATGTTCGGAACCGGCTGGAGCGCCCCCTTGGGACGGGACGTTCGCAGAAAGATGTTCGCGACCCCCGCGCCCAGGTGAAACATCTTGGAGAAGGGGATCGTCGCGAGGAACCCGAAGGCGAGGAGGAGGTGCGTCCACCACAGTTCCTGGTGGAGCGACAGCAAATCCGGAACCGGCGCACTTTTGAAGAGGGGGGCAACCGCATTGCTTACGTACGAGACGGGGGCCGCCGCGGGCCGTGTCGCCGCGATCCGAACCGCCTCGATCAGAAACCCCGTCACCCCGATCGCACCGATCAGCAGAAGCTGCAGGAGGTCGTCACCGTCCGCGGTAAGCCCCTTCGGCCGGAAGAGAACCCTGCGCAGGAGGGCAATGAAGATCCCCGCGAGGAGAAGCAGCCCGAACGTGTTGGCGAAGAGCTTGAAGACGATGTAGAAATTACCGTCCAGGATCTGGATGCCGAAGTCGTATTCTACCGCGACCAGACAGGTGGCGATGAACAGGACGATGAACGCGGAGAAGATGGCGAGATGCATCAGTCCGCCGATCTTCCTCTCGAGCACCTTCTGTTGGCCCAGGCCGATCTTCAGAGCGTCCCACGTGCGGTCCCACAGGTTGTCCAGCCGGTCCTCCCGTTCCGTCCTTCCCCTGCGGTACGCGCCGATCCGCTCGTACAGCCCCCATGCGAAGATGATGATCACCACGACGAACAGGGAATACATGATGACCGCCGCCATCTGGGGCAGATTCCACATGATTTCCCGGCCGATGGTTTTCATGAGGAGGCTCCTTGTCAAGGGCTCGGCGGATAGTAGTACCAGACCGGCGCGTGCGCCGTAAAGACAATTCTTCCTCCTCCGCGGGAGCCGTTTTTCGCTATACTGAAGGGCATTCCTCGCCGGGAGAAGGAAGCGCGCGACTCGTCATCCCCGGCCTCCCGGTGCGGGCGGAGTCGGGGGAAGCCGATGAAGAAGGGAAAAAGAGGAGGGTTCGGGCGTGACGGGGAAGTGGACGGAGGATCTGTCGGTGGGGGTGGAGGAAATCGACGCCCAGCACAAGGAGGTGTTCGCAACGGCCGACGCCCTCCTTGCGGCCGTCGAGAAGGGGGGGGGCCACGGAGAGGTCACGAAGGTGATCGCCTTTCTCGAGAGGTACGTCGAGAACCACTTCCAGATGGAAGAGACGTACATGAAGAGGTTCCACTACCCCGAATACCCCCGGCACAAGATCGAGCACACGACCTTCATCAGCGATTTCTATGACCTGCGCCAGGAACTCGACAACGACGGCGTGACCCCCGAACTCACGGTCCGGCTCGCGAACCGGATCGGCGACTGGCTCGTCGACCACATCGGCCAAATGGACAAGGCTCTGGGCGCATTCCTGAGAAAGCGCCTATAGGGGCCCGGTCGGGGGGGGAGAACCCGACCGGTGTGATACACTGATTTGATGGACGGACAGCCACTCTCCGCCCTCCGGGACCTTTTCGGGGAGCGACTCTTTACCTCCCGGGAACAGCGCATCTGCTACTCGTACGACGCTACGGGAACGATGTCCTTGCCGGATGCGGTTGCGTTTCCGGTGAGCGCCGAGGAGGTGCGGCGGACCGTTCTCCTGGCGAACGAACACCGGTTCCCGGTGATTCCCCGGGGCGCCGGATCCGGTTTTTCCGGCGGGTCGGTGCCCGTGCAAGGGGGACTGGTCCTTTCGCTGGAGCGGATGGACCGCATCCTTTCGATCGACACGGAGAACCTCGTCGCGGTCGTCGAGCCGGGCGTCGTAACGGAGACGCTGAAAGAGGAGGTGAGAAAACGGGGGCTTTTCTACCCTCCCGATCCCGCGTCCCTCAAGTTCTGCACGATCGGGGGAAACATCGCCGAGTGCTCGGGGGGGATGTGCGCGGTCAAGTACGGGGTCACGAGGGATTACGTGATGGGTCTCGAGGCGGTTCTCGGCACGGGGGAACTCATCCGGACGGGGGTTACCACCGTGAAGGGGGTCGTCGGGTACGACCTCACGAGGCTGCTCGTCGGCTCCGAGGGAACGCTGGGAATCGTCACGAAAGCGATCCTGAAGCTCATCCCCTTCCCGGAAACGGCCGCGACGATTCTCGCGTTCTTCCGCAGCAACCACGACGGGTCGAGCGCGGTGGCGGGGATCATCCGGGAGCGCATCACCCCCTGCGCCATGGAACTGATGGACCGGACGGCGATCGACTGCGTCCGCGAGGAGGCGGACCTGCCCGTGCCGGACGATGCCGGATGCGCACTCCTGATCGAGGTGGACGGGCCCCGGGAATCGGTGTCCACGGAGGCGGACCGGGTGGAGCAGGCCTGCCGGCAGTATGGTGCGATCGAGGTCGGCCGGGCGGGGGACGCCAAGGGGAGGGAACGGCTGTGGACTCTCCGCCGGTCGATCTCCCCCGCGCTCCGGAAGGTAAACCCGGTGAAGATCAACGAGGACATCGTCGTCCCCCGCAGCCGACTCCCCGAGATGATGGCGTTCCTCGCGGACGTGGCCTCCCGCAGGAACTTAAAGATCGTCAACTTCGGCCATGCGGGCGACGGGAACGTACACGTGAACGTGATGATCTCCGGTACGGACGAGGAGGAGAGGCGGCGGGCGGACGAGGCGGTCTCCGAGATATTCGGCAAGACCGTGGCGCTCGGCGGGACGATCTCGGGGGAGCACGGCATCGGGATTTCCAAGGCCCCCTTCCTCGAAATGGAGGTCGGCCCCCTGGGTGTCTCCGTGATGAAGAGACTGAAAGGGTGCTTCGACCCGAACGGGATCCTGAACCCCGGGAAGATCTTCATGGAAGAGCAGATGGCGCAACGGTGAGCCGCGAGGAACTTGCCCCGCTGACCTTGGCCTGCGCAAAGTGCGGGACCTGCCGGACGGTGTGCACCCTCTACCCGGAACGGAAGGCGGAGATATCAGTGGCCCGGGGGAAAGTCGCCCTGGTGGACGCCGCCATCTCCGGTCTCGACGGGAACGCGGAAGCGCTGCAGGAGGCCCTCTCCGACTGCCTGCTCTGCGGAAGGTGCGAGCGGGCGTGCCCCAACCAGGTGCGGGTGGAGGAGATCATCATGAAGGGGCGGGCCGACCTCGCGGAGGAGATGGGCATCCCGGCGTGGAAGCAGGTGGTCTTCGGCAGGGTGATGCCGTCCGCCGCGGCGAAGAACGCGGCTCGCACGGCGGCGGCGTCCGCCCAGAAGCTCTTTTTGCGCAAGGTGCCCACGGGAAGCGGGCTCCATTACCGGTTTCCGGAGAAATTCGGCTGGGAAGGGCGCACGGTCCCGGCGCTGCCGGGAACGAGTTTCCTCGGTTCCCTCGCCCATGGAGAGGCGGTCCGCGGCGAGGTGATCCTTTTTGTCGGATGCGTATTCGACCACGTCTTCCCCCAGGTGGGGCGGGCCGCCTACGAGACGCTCCGCCGGTCGGGGAAAAAGATCTCCGTGTTCCGCGACGCGGCGTGCTGCGGGCTTCCCGCCCTGGTGTCGGGAGACAAGGCGTCGGCGCTGCGGTGTGTCGAGGAGAACATCGGGAGGCTCTCCGCGGCTTCGCCCGAACGGATCGTGTTCCCGTGCGGCTCCTGCCTCCTCATGTTCCGGCGGAACGTGCTTTCCTTCCTGCCGAAGGGCCATCCCCTCTACGGGCAGGCCGTCCGCGTGGCGGACCTGTGCGAGGACTACGCGAGCTTCCTCCTCGAAACCGGGGTCGTCTCCCGTCTTCCCGACCCCCCGAAAGGAGAGAAGGCGGGGCGGATCGGGTACCACGACCCGTGCCATCTCTCCGGCACCCTCGGCAAGGGCGGGGAGGGGCGGGAGGTTCTCCGCAGGGCCGTGGGCGACTCCTTCGCCGAGATGAAGGGGGCGGATCTTTGCTGCGGGTACGGGGGGACGTTCAACATCCGCGATTACCCGACTTCCGCCCGGATCGGGCAAAACAAGGTTTCCGTCGCGGCGGAAGGGGGGACCGCCGTGATCGCCACCGCCTGCTCCGGCTGCATCCTCCAGATGCGCGACATGGCGGCGCGGACCGATCCGTCCCTGCGGGTGGTCCATCTCGCGGAGCTGGTTTTCCAAGCGATTTCCCATCGTTGACATATCTCGCGGCGGGATGGTATGAAACTCCATTACCGCTTCGCACCTTGCCTTGGGAGGGGAAAGGCATGTCTCTTCAGGAGATGTTCGACGAACTGCGCAAAAAGAATGCCCTGGCGCTCGAGGGGGGCGGGAAGAAACGGATCGAGACGCAGCACGCGCAGGGGAAACTCACGGCCCGGGAGCGGATCCAGCTTCTCCTCGACCCGAATTCGTTCGTGGAGCTCGACCGGTTCGTCCAGCACCGGTG
>Ga0209002_10000319_pt1 | contig 37172 bp, 49 predicted proteins | sample Rifsed16ft2_FD_184010 | JGI IMG/M metagenome (GOLD analysis project Ga0209002, IMG submission 184010) | Soil microbial communities from Rifle, Colorado, USA - sediment 16ft 2 (version 2) | ecosystem: Environmental > Terrestrial > Deep subsurface > Rock core/Sediment | place: Rifle, Colorado...
AGGAATACACCCAAACACAAAGCGAAGCCAACCAGTGAGCCACATGCATGCCTTCTTGTTGAGGATCGCTTCAGAAGCCCGTGCCGCCTAACCACTCGCTGGAGCGGACCCGGCCACGGCGGCGCGATAATGGCAGCATGACTTGGCCGGGCCGCTCAGCTCGCAGCCGTTAGGCCGCCCGCCGTGGACGAGTCGCCTTCTCCGGCATGGAAGTGATCGATGGCCCTAGCTCCCCACCGCCGGTCAGCGACCTCAGATTGGATTTCCGCCTTTCGACCACTCTCTTCTCAGTCAGTATCACCTCTTCCGTTACAATAGTCCCACCTACCGCCATCCCCCAACCCGTCGCCAAGGAGGTAATGACATGTACGCGAGAACAGGTGTTTCCCGAATGAAGCCCGGCAAAATGGATGAGGCAATCGCGATCTACCGCGATTCGGTGGTGCCGCTCCTCACGCAGCAGAGAGGCTTCAAGGGTCTTTACTGGCTGGCAGACCGCAAGACCGACAAGTACACTGTCATCACTCTCTGGGAAAGCGAAGCCGACATGACCGCCACAGAGACCAGCGGCCTGCTCCAGGAAGTGATCTCCAAGTTCGCGCCCTTTGTGGCGGAACAAACTGCGATCGACCGCTACGAGGTGGCCTTGCAGGCCTAGCGCCTCATACCCCGCACGACCAAGGCTCATCTTACGGTCGGGGCCCTCCGATATCCTCGGGCGGCCTAACCACTCGCTGGAGCGGACCCGGCCACGGCGGCGCGATCAACTGAACGGGTCTTGGCCGGGCCGCTCAGCTCGAGGCCGCTAGGCTTCGCCCGGCGAGCGAATTGACGCTTGACGTTATTACCGCGTGGCGTTATTATAACCTAGGATGATCCGGAGCTTCGGCGATAGGGAAACCGAGCGGGTGTTTGCCCGCGACCGCTCCCCTCGGTTCTCGCCTGATTTGCAGCGGGCGGCGTGGAAGAAACTTGCCACACTCCACGCCGCGGGGTCGCTGCGCGACCTACGGGTGCCACCAGGGAATCGGCTCGAGAAGCTGGCAGGAAAGCGCCAAGGACAACACAGCATTCGAATCAATGACGAGTGGCGGATCTGCTTTGTATGGAAAGACGGCGATGCCTATGATGTTGAGATCGCCGACTATCATTGAGAGGAGGTAGCTATGTCCGCGAAGAAGCTTGCGCCGGTGCATCCCGGGGAGATCCTGATGGAGGAGTTCCTGGAGCCGATGGGGATCAGCCAGTATAGACTTGCAAAGGACATCAACGTCCCGCCGCGCAGGATTAACGAGATCGTGCATGGTAAGAGGGCCATTAGCGCCGACACTGCTCTTCGGCTCGCGAAGTACTTCGGCATGTCGGAGACGTTTTGGTCAAACCTACAGGGACATTACGACTTGGAGGTAGAGAAAGATCGATTGGGGGACAGCCTCGAGAGGGAAGTCGCTGTCTACGCCGGGGCCAGATAGCGGCAAGGCCTAACCACTCGCTGGAGCCCCACTCACTCCGTTCGTGGGACAGGCGGACCCGGCCAGCTCGGCGCGATACTCGGAACGGCTCTTGGCCGGGCCGCCTGTCCTTGGGATCTTACAAAGGCTCCCTGTACAGAACCCGGGATCTGCGACAGCTCGAAACCGTTAGGCGCCCGGATTCCGTGCGCAGGAGGTAGACCCCCAGCTGGATGGTAGTACAATGTAATTACTGATCAGTGGAGGTCAAGGCTCATGGAGAACTCGGTTCGCGCCCGCATTGTCCGCATAGGCAACTCGCGAGGCATACGCATCCCGAAGGTCTGGCTCGAACAGCTTAACCTCGGCGACGAGGTGGAGTTGGCTATCCAAGAGGACTCCCTCGTCGTCAGGCCAGCCCACTCCGCCAGAGAAGGCTGGTCCTCCGCTTTCCAAGCAATGGCGCTCCACCACGATGACGGCTTGATCGACCAGCCTCAATCGACCGAATGGGATCGTGAAGAATGGCAGTGGTAGTCCGCCGTTTCGATGTCTTCTTGGTTTCCCTGGATCCCACCATCGGCCACGAGATCAAGAAGACACGGCCGGCTTTGGTCATCTCCCCAGACGAGATGAACGAACACCTCTCCACCTTCATCATCGCCCCCATGACCTCGAAGGGCCGCCCCTACCCCACTCGAGTCCCCTGCCGCTTCCAACGCAAGCAGGGGCAAGTAGTGCTTGACCAGATCAGAACGGTCGACAGAGCCCGCCTCGTAAGGCGGCTTGGCCGCATCAGTTCCTCTACCCGGCATGAGGTACTCGCCGCACTCCAGGAGATGTTCGCAGAATGAGGGCGCCTAGCCACTCGCTGGAGCCCCCTCCGCGTCGCTTCGGGGGTGCTTCGCGACCCTGGAAGTACACCAGGATCCCGGTAAGAGCGTCCGGGACGAGCGGTGCTGCGCGACGGACCCGGCCAGCTTGGCGCGATGATGTGAAGGTGTCTTGGCCGGGCCGCCTGTCCTTGGGATCTTACAAGGGCTCTCCGTACAGGTCACGGGGGAGGCAGCTCGAAACCGTAAGCTGCCCGTCTGATGAGGAGGGTCCCGCGCCGCAGTCGTTCTCCCGGATCCCGATTTCCCCGAGCTAATGACCCACTTCGCGGCAAGGATTGCAGTCGATCCCACAGACATGGAGTCTAGGGTGCGGGAGACTGCAAGGGAGGTCCAGGAATGTTTCGCCTCCGAACATGGCGGCAAGGCCGAGCTCGCCATCTGGTACGCACCTATCGCCCCCGTCTTCAGCTGCTGCAAGTTCGACAAGACCGGCGTGTTCACTCTCTACAAGCACTCCATCCAGAAGGTCGAAGTCCCCACTTTCGCAGTGCGCAAGGGTGGCACTCTGTATGAGTTCCTTTCAAATGATTTCAAGTCCCTTGTCGAAGGCCCCACGCCCCTTGCACGGCGGGTCTTCTCAAACGCGGCCCAGATGGGCGCCTGACACCGACACGGCTGGCGTGAGGCTTCCAATCTTGGCTTGGCCGGGCCGCACACGGTGCTGTGCGCGGTGCCATCCGAGACGCCTTCTTTGCCGTGCTCGACGCCAAGAGCGAAGAGGAGATCGTGACCATCCTCGACGGTCTCAACACGAGCGCCGCCCTGATGGTGGCTGAGTCGCAGTAGGCTCAATTGCACTCAGCATAAAGACGAACTTCCCACCGGGATTGCACCCGGTGGGAAGTCTTTCTTTCCAGCACGGAAGCGACGTGCGTGAAGGGAAATGAGGCCTGGGAGACCACACCCCTCACTGCATCGTTAGTGGGAATGAAACCTGGGGGCCGAGTGCCTTGGACTTCAATGGGAGGAGCAATCGCAGAAGAGTAGAATTGCCCGACGGCAAGCATGAACCACCCTACCCTGCACCCCCTAGTCCTGGTCCTGGCGACACTGGCTGCATGCATCACGCCGACACCTCCCCCGACCAACGGGCCGCCCACGGCCACAGCGCCTTCAAGCCGGTCGCCGACGTCGCAAGCGACCCCACGCCCCCGACCGACGGCAACTCTCAGTGACGTAGATACCTTCCTATACAAGGCTCCGAACAATATCCGAGTGATGACGTACAACGTCAATTGGGACTCGATCTTCCCCGAAGACGACCCCATGAATCACGAACTGCGCGCCTTCAACCGGGTTGAGTCCTTCGGCCGGATCATGCGCGCCCTCCGGCCAGATGTGCTGTGCCTGCAGGAAATCAACGATCGTCGAAGCCCTCAGGCGCTGGCGGATTTCCTAACACAGGTGATGGGCTCAGGCCAGGATCAACGCTGGCAGGTGGCCAGTGTCCGCGATGACGTGATCGCCACCCGGTTCGAATTGATCGAGGAAGGCTTCGGGCTGGTCACCAGAAGCGTCCTCCCGACGCTCAGTCAGGCTGCGGCTCTGGTGGACCTGCCGAACGCGGCCTTCGGACCGAATGATCTCTATGTGGTCTGCGCGCACTTCAAGTCCGGCGGTGGGCTCGGCGACATCCTACTTAGAGGACGTCAGGCGGATGTCATCATGGCTCATGTGCGCGACTTCGAAACCCCCGGAGGCTCTCTCGATCTGCTTGCGGGGACGCCGTTCATCATCATGGGGGACTTCAACGCGTACGATACCGATCCGGCCCTTCACCTACGCACGCTTGCGCAGGGAGACATCTACAACGAGAACAGCTACGGGGAGGACGTGTATCCCGACTGGGACGGCACAGCCCTGACGGATGTGATGCCGAGACACAATGGCCGGGGGACGGACAATTACACCTGGAGAAACGATGCGGAGCCTTTCAACCCGCGCGCCCTGGATCGGGTCATCTACAGCGACAGCGCCTTGCAGCTGGAAAACGCGTTCGTTCTAAACACCACCTTGCTCGCCGACGAGGTCCTGGCCGCGCACGACCTCGAGCGAGACGACGTCGTGCTCGATAGGAAATCAGGCAACTTCGATCATCTTCCCGTCGTTGTCGACTTCCGCGTCATCGAGAGTCCTTGACCCAACTCTGTGGAAGTTGGTTCCCAGGGCTCTCGCCCGCCCCTGCGGTCGGATATGCCGGCACTCCAAAGAAAAAGCGGGAGTGGCCGTGGGTTCCATTCGCCTCGGGGCCACCTTTGAGGCCTGCTTGGGGCCACGGAGCCCCCAGCGGATCTGAGACCGCTAGGCTGAGCGTGCCCAAATAGCAGCCGCCATAGGATCGGTTCGGTAGAAACCGACGGCCCAAGTGGGGTCTCGCGCGGTAAACTTCCCCCGATGCTCGCCGAAGCGGGGGCCGGGCTCGCCCCTGTGTCGCTCGGCGCCGGGCAGACGGTCTGGGAGCCCCCCGGCCGACAATGGGCAGTCCAAGGTTCTCTTGACCTGGGTCAATGCGGACGGTGGAAAACGAGCCAAGATGTGACTGATCCGGTTGTGGAATCCCATCGGGAGTTCGCCAAGCAGGCCAACGGGCGGGTGTGGCAACTGCTGGGCATGGCCGACCGCGCTCTGTCCGACGACGACGAGATGGTTGAAGCGGCCTATGCATCGTTGTATCACTGGGGCAAGGTGGGCAAAGAAGTCAATCGGCAGAGAGGAGAGTGGTTGATCGCTCATGTGCACACGATCCTCGGAGAACCCGGGCCAGCCCTGAGGCATGCGGACGCCTGTCTCACCCTGACCCATGATTTCAGGGACAGGATGGCCGATTTCGACCTGGCCTACGCCTTTGAGGGCATGGCCCGGGCCCTTGCGCTGAATGGGCAGATCGAGCAAGCAGAGAAATATCTGGCTTTGGCTGAGGATACGGCGGGTAGGATCTCCGACCGTGAAGATAAGCAAATCCTCGTTGGGGATCTCGAAAGCGGGGAATGGTACGGGCTCAGGGAACCCGGGAGGCGGTTCGGTGTTTCTCGACGGGGGTCTCGCGCCGAAGGCCGGGAGACGAGGGAGCCGACGGGGCTGTCTCATACTCCGACCGATTATCGGAGCGTATCCGGCAAGGATTGCTTTCCCGGGGCCATAGGCACTGAAGTGGCGACAGGCGAGGCCTTTTTTGGGGTTGAAGTTGCAGCCTGACGGCGCATTCACGACGGGACCGAATAAGACACAGTTGGGAGGTGGGAGATGAAGATCGCGGTCATCGGATCGGGCAAGCTCGGGGGGACCCTTGGGGGGAAGTGGGCTGAAGCGGGCCATGACGTCGTCTTCGGCGTCCGTGAACCCGAGCGGAAGAGGGCCGAGCGTTCGGCTGAGAACCCAGACATCCCTTTCGAGTCGCCCCATGAGGCGATCGTAGGCTCGCAAGTTGTCGTGTTCGCGGTTCCGGCTTCGGCGATGGCCGGGATTGTCGAGACACACGCCGATGACCTCAAGGGGAAGATCCTGGTTGACGGCACGAACGATTTCGGATCGGCCGGGATGAGCCATGTCGACAAGCTGCTGACGAGCGCCCCAGGAGCAAAGGTCTTCCGGGCCTTTAACTCGTTAGGGTGGGAGAACTTCGCCGATCCCACATTCGGCGGAGAGCGCGCCGATCTCTTCTACTGTGGGTCCGAAGATACTCAAGCGTCGAAGGTCGTTGAGGGTCTGATCCAGGATGTCGGCTTGCGCCCGATCCGAGTCGGGGACCTGGAGCAGGTTTCGATCGTTGATTCCGTCCTCACACTCTGGTTCACCCTGGCGGTAGGCAGAGGGTTGGGCCGGCACATGGCCTTCAAGGTTATCCGCGACTAGCCTTGCCCGCGGCTGCTGCGCGGCACCTCCGCACTGAATCGCCCGCGCGGCTGAGTCTGCCCCAGGAGCATCAGCGAACGATGGATCCACAACCTGCATTCCACTTGTGGCGGCCTCATCCCTGGCACGGTCTGCGGGTCGGGCCGGCCCCGCCCAAGATCGTTCATGCATATATCGAGATCTGTCCCTTCGACCTGGTGAAGTACGAGGTGGACAAGGACACCGGCTATCTTCGGGTCGATCGGCCTCAGCGGACCTCTTCTCAGCCCCCGACGCTATACGGCTTCATCCCGCGCACGCTGTGTGCGGAGGCAGTCGGAAGTCTCATGCCAGGATCGCTGAGAGGGGATGGAGATCCATTGGATGTCTGTGTCGTGAGCGAGAGACCGATCACCCGGGCCGAGGTGCTGCTCAATGCCCAGGTCGTCGGAGGGCTGCCCATGCTCGATGGCGGAGAGGCCGACGACAAGATTATCGCCGTACTCGAGAACGATCCGATCTGGTCGAACGCGGCGGATGTGTCCGAGTTGCCTGAGGCGCTCATCGATCGGCTGCGTCACTACTTCCTGACCTACAAGCTTGCGCCTGAAGAGGCGACGGAGATCTCAATCGGTCCCGCCTACGGCGCCGGTCATGCCCATGCTGTAGTCGAGGCCGCGATGGCTGACTATAACTCTCGTTTCGGGAAGGCAGAGTGAGGTTGGGGCAATTACTCCCGCTGTGAAGCGGGTCGTGGTACCTGGCCTCGGGTCTGGTTGTCCTGCTCGGGGGGTAACATGAGTCTGCGGATTCCAATGCACGATCAATAGGTTGAAGCTACAGATTGGTCATTCGATTCGGCTCTGACGGGACGACCTCGATTCCCCCTCCGATCTTCCACATCCCAGTAGTCTCCGGCCCTCCTTCTGCTTGGTGAGAATCGTCTTTCGCCGCCTTTCACCGATCAGTGCACGAGACCCATGTATACTTGCGTGCGATGCCCGGTTGAAAGGGGATCGCGTCCCCTTGGGTGCGCAGACAAAGCGGAGCATGAAACGTAGAAGGATACCCGTCCACCTGGCGGGCGAAGGCGCCAGCACGCCCGCTGCGCGTCCGGACCCAGCCCTAGGATTGCTCTCAAGATGACAGAAGGACTGCGGCCCGCCGAGATTTCACCGCCAGAGTCAGGTCCCAGATCGGCCTTAGGCAGCCACTGGCCGATTGTTGCTTTGCTCGCCCTCGGGATCATCGTGGGCCTGCTTTATGTCCGGGACTATGGCATGTCTACGGACGAGTACGGCAACGCCAGGGTCGGTGAGGCCGCCTTGAGGGCGTACGCGGGATCACCGGATTACTTCAGGCTCGGGTCACTGGTGGACCACGGACCTGTGTATTTCATGATCTTCTCGGCTTCTTCCAAAGCGCTGGTCCGCGTCTTCCCCCATTGGCTGTTGGCGGACGGCCGCCATTTCACCAACTACCTAACTTTCCTTGCCGGGGTGGTGTTCTTCTACCTGATTTGCCTCCAGGTCATCCGCCGAACCGAGGCGCTTGTGGCGACGGTTCTCTTTGCCACCCAGCCAATCCTGTTCGGCTCGGCGTTCATCAACCAGAAAGACATCCCGTTCATGTCTTTCTTTCTCGGCGTCATTGCGCTCGGGCTGCTTGCCGGTGAAGGACGACGGCTGCGGGAAGGCGTGGGACCGGCGCAGCCATCAGGCGGTTTCGCGGCCGTCACCCGGGAATTCGTCAGCCGATTGAGGAGCGAGTGGCACAGCCTGGAAAGCCGTAGGCGGAAAGCGCTCATTGTGGCGTCTCTGGTCGGTCTGCTCCTCCTCGTCGACCTGTTCATCGCCGGTAGCTTGCATCGCCTCGGAGAATCAATAGTGGTTGCAGCCTTCAATGGCCGGGCTCCTTGGCCGATTCAATCGCTCTATGCCCAAGTTGCGACGGATGCATACAAGACATCCCTCGAACTCTACCTGGCGAGATACGAGAGCCTTTTCGCAACCGCCCGGGTGGGCGTGACCGGCGTCTTCGTCGCTGCAGGATTGGTCTCTTTCGGGTTGGCCTTACCTTCATTAGGCCACATCTTGAGAGGTGAGTGGTCCAAGGAGCGCTACCCCGCCCTGATCGCCGGAGGCATTCTCCTCGGAGGCACGATCAGCGTCCGTCAAATCGGCGCTCTTGCCGGCGGTCTGGCCAGCTTATACCTGCTCTCCCGGGGCCGAGCGAGAGCGATTGTTCCGCTTTGCCTGTACTGGGTGCTTGCCGGACTCGTGACCTATGCAACCTGGCCCTATCTGTGGCCTGATCCGATCCAGAACGTGATCAACAGCTTCCTTGTCGTTCCAGGCTTCGGTGCTCACGATGTGCTCTTTCGGGGTGTGCTTTACCCCTCAAGCAATCTCCCCTGGACCTACTTCCCAACGCTGGCGATCCTGACCCTCACTGAGCCAGCTCTCATTCTGCTCTGCCTGGGGGTGGTCCTGCTCCTTTGGCGGTGCCTGCGCGGAAACACCAACCGCCTCGCCGCCGGTGTCCTTGCATTGTGGTTTGGTGTGCCAGTCTACTGGCTGATCGCCCACCAGGTACCCATCTACAACAACATCCGGCATTTCCTCTTCGTGCTGCCCCCGCTATTGGTTTTCGCCGGAGTCGGGTTTGAGGCGCTATTTCAGCGAGCACGGGGCCTGCGGCTGCGCGTCCTGCTCTCCGTCCTGGTAATAGCCCCGGGAGTCTGGGGAATCATTTGGCTCCACCCTTATGAGTACAGCTATTTCAACAGTCTTGCAGGTGGGGTGAGCGGGGCCTACGGGGAGTACGACCTGGATTATTGGTGCACATCCCTCAAAGAGGCCACGGAGCTCGTTGACCAAGTCGCCGGGCCAGGCGATTCCTTCCAGGTCATGGGACCGCTGGTGATCGCGGCTCCTTATGCGAGAGCGGACCTGACCTTGTTGGACCGGCGCGCGCAGATCGTGGACGCCGACATCGTCGCTGTCTGCACCAACAGGTTCGGCAGGAGATGGGACTCCTCCGGCTACCGGCTTGTCGAACAAGTCCGCAGAGGAGCAGCCGTGTTCGCCGAGGTATGGGAGCGGCAAGGAGAGCTCGAGTAGATCCCGCCCGAGGCGCGATAGATCAACCGCTCCACCGGACGCAACACGGGATCGAGGAACGTGCACTCGCCCTGGTAGACCCGGGCCATGAAACTCCCCAGCGGCCTGGCAAGTGCGAGCAAGACCACAAGGTAGAGGATGAGCTGGAGCCAACTGAAAGCGTTCATCCGGACCACTCCGGTTTGAGGAGGGCGACCATGAGGTAGACCAGCAGCCCCAAGGCGATGACCCTGCCCGCGACATAGAGTGGATTCATGGCTTGTCTTCCAGCAGCCGACCGCAGACCTCGAACTGGCCCAAAGGCAGCGCGAAAAAAACAACGGTCAACCCGATATCGACGGCATCCATTGGACTCCCTCGTATGAGTCAGACCGAATGGGATTTAACGACGAAACGCGTCAAATGGGGGGCAAGAACGACACACAAGAGGTCAATAAAGCATCAAGAACGGGAAGACGGAGGACGGAAGACCGGGGAGAAGGTCGACAGCGGACGACAGGCCGCAGACGACCGGAGACAATGGAGGGAGAGTGAACCTTGGCGCGCCAACCCCGCAATGGCCTTCATGTCGCCGCAGGCGGTCAGGATGAGAAGGGCATCCGCAGGATTGCTCAGGTAGCGGAGGAGCGGCCCTCGATCCGGTCCGTTGCCCTGCAGAACGCAGGCAGCACGACCCCCCGGGCGCGGCCCCCCAAAATGACGCCCTTACGACCGTTTTTTTGCGCTATGACCCGATCGAGGGCCGGGCCCTACGCCTCATCCCCGTCCAACACGTAGGGGACATCCGTGATCACGATCCCGGTCTCGAAGGGCAGAGAGAGGCGAAGCAGTACGGCCATCTGGGTGCGCATCAAGTTTGACCACCAGCGCGGCCGGATGGACTGTGGCACGACGATGGTGATGATCTCATTGGGCCGGTGCAGCTCCATCATCCGCTGAATGTACTCCAGCAGGGGTTCGAGCACCATGTTGTGAGGGGAGTCCAGGATGACCAGTCGGACACCGTCCCCCCAGGTCGGCCATCGGCGCTGCAAAGTTCCGGTCTCAGCCGAATCCATGGAGACGTGCACGGCGGTAACATCCTGCGACAGCGACTGGGCGTAACGCAGGGCGGTGAGCGTCCCTTGATGCAGGTCATCGATCGGTACGATGATGCGGTGCCGGACGATGTGCGGCGGGAGGTGGATATGTGCAAGCGAGGTGTCATCCGCCGCCTCCACGGCCTTCGCTTCAGGCTTGTCATCGGTTGAAGTCGAGGCCCGTCTCGTCCCGCCAGCGGCCATCATGTGCGCCAACTGCCTCATCGGGACGACACCCCCTTGCCCGCCGGCTAGTGCCAGCGACCTTTGCTGCTGGCCGATCCCGAAGAGCTCGAGAAAACTCGCGATCCCGATCATCAGGCGATAACGGTATTCCTGCATCCTGAAGGCTTGCCATTTGACAATGGAGGCCATCGCCCCTTCCACCCGGGCCTTCTCATGGACAATGCGATCGATCTGCCTCGGTTCTCGGTGGCCGTAGGGAGAAAGTAGGACCACATGGGCGAGGAGAGTCAGAATGCTGAAGCCCAGGAGGGCGATCCAACCGCCCTCGTGCCACTTGCCGATGAGCTGGCCCAGAAACACCATGCCCGCCAGGATGGTTACAAAGGTGGCGGCCGTTGCTCCCCAACGGCGAGCGCGACCGTTGAAGTGGATCAGGACGTGCCGGCGGACCGCCAGTCCCATAGCCGTAATGGGCATGAACACGCCGACACCGTAGAAGGGCACGGCCACCGTCGTCTGACCGCGCACCAGGAGCATGATCAGGACCGCTACTCCGAATGTGATCGTGACCGAGCGCGTGAACGTGCCGCGCGGATCGCGGTACACGATCGCCTCAGGGATTTCGCCGATGGCCACGTCGCGCCACTCGGTGGCCTGAGCGTCCTGGAGGGCCGTCATCGAGGCCGCGGCCAGCATCAGGACAGCCACGATCTGGTAAGCCCAGAAGAGCATGATGCCCCCGGGTATCTCGTTGAACCCGATGAACGCCAGGTTTCCGACCAAGGTCCGGCCGAGGGTGCCGTCAAATACGTCGAACCGGACCGCGAACGTCGTGACGAACAGGGTTGTCAGCCCGCCGTAGAACAGGAAGGAAGTCTGCACGAACCGCCCGATGCCTGACTTGCCGCCGTAGAATCTCCAGAGCCAGTCCAGCCTTGCCAGGTGCTTCTTGCCCCATTTGACGATCCCGGCATCTTCATCATGCATAAACTGGATGCCATTCGAGACAGCCTCAAGCCCGGTCAGGGCCACCATGCCCTTCATCGCCGCCGTCAACATGTGCAGCATGGCCTGTCCAAGTGAGACCGCTTTTGGCGCCTCCTGGAGCGGAACCGGTGGCACGCCTTTGAGGTGCGCCGCCACCAGTCCGACGGCCATGGTGAGGGTCAACAGCCCGAATACGGCAATCAGGGAGAACACGACTCGCGCCGACTCACCCCGCCCCCGGATGGTGAGATACCAGGTGACGGCAGCCAGGAGCGCCCCGATCCCAAAGTGGTAGCGCCAATCACGTCCGTAGAGGCCGAGGATCGACAGCAGTTGATCGCCACCCGAGAGCGCTGAGACCACGATCGTGAGCACATAGTCCTGAATGAGCGCCACCGCCACGATCAAGCTCAGCGTCGGCCACAGGTAGCGCATCGACGCCGTGTAGGATCCGCCGCCTTCATTGAACGGTCCGAGCGAGAACATGTACAGCAAGCCGAAGGCGAAGTTGGCAAAGGCGATGACGGCGACGGCGATGAAGGCTTTGTCCTGTAAACCATAGGGATGCAGGGCGCTCATCATCTCGCCGGTGGCGTAGTAGTACGACGTGAAATAGTCCACGCCGAACAAAGCAACCGCTGCCAGCAGTCCGATCTGGCCTGCTCCGTGGATGTGCGCGTGCTCCGCCTTCTCCCGCGGAGCGAGTTTGTGGGCAAAGAGGATGAAAAGAACCAGAAGAATCACGGACAGCATCGTTAGACTCCACAGTTCAGATGACAGGTGGGCGGGTCATCCGACCGAGAGAGAATTCCAGACCAAGATCAGCCCGATCTCGACCAGCACGGAGAAGGAGAGCAGGACGGCGCGCGTCGGCTCTCCCGTTAGCTGGCTGATCACCACCTGCAGCCAGAAGAGCCCGGCGATGATACCGAGTGGGCCCGCCCATGAGACCGCTTGACGAAGCAGGCCGGGCCGTGCACGGGACTCTGGGTTCATGCGGGAGAAAACGTGAACGGGCACCCGCAGGTCCGAGGTCAAGAGTTGGCTCGAGGGCGCCGGCCTGGATCCGGCCCGCCGGTCGTCGCTGCACACAACCAGATCGCCGGGCTGCCATATCCCCCGCACCCGCGCGACCCAGTCTCTACCCGACTCGATCAGGACACGCGTCGAGACATGATCATCCTGGATGGCGGCCGCCATGGTGATGAGATGCCGCCGCAGAAGCGCCTCTCCGGCGACATGATCGAACAAACCCAACAACAGGACGGCCGAACCGTGCACCGCAGCCAATTCCCATACACGGCGCGGGAGATCGGCGTCATCCCAGTCGGGCTCGGAGACCAGTACGACCAACCTCTGGATTTGCCCAGGCGCCGACTGCGGTGTGGAATCGGATGTCAGATGGGGTGGTGCAGGTAGTGGTGAGCTGGTCGCAACCATTTCGCCCGTCTCCTCCACTCCAGACTACCCGAGGGGGATAAGACGGCGACAAAGATGCAGACCAATCCCATAAAGCACAAATAAAACAGCCCGACCTCAAGCTGCGATCGGCCTGGTAGGAGCTTCCTACTCGTCTGCCAGGAACCGGTACCCGACGCCCGGCTCGGTGAGGATATACTCCGGCCGTTCTGGGTCAGCTTCGAGCTTCTTACGCAGCTGCCGCACGTAGACCCTCAGATACTCGGTGTGATCGGCGTCCTCCGGCCCCCACACCTGGGTGAGGATGCTCCGATGCGTAAGTACTCGGCCCCGGTTGGCCGCCAGGTAAGCCAGCAGCTTGAACTCGGTGGCGGTGAGCTTGACGTCTTCACCGTCCCGGGTGACCGTGTGCCAGGCCAGGTCGATCGTGATTGGCCCCGCCTTCACTGGCGTTTCCGGTGCTGTCTGCGTGCGACTGGCATGGCGCAGAGCCACCCGAACGCGGGCCAGGAGTTCTTCGATCCCAAACGGCTTGGTGAGGTAGTCGTCGGCGCCCTTGTCCAGAGCCGCTACTTTGTCCCGCTCGCCTTCGCGCACGGAGAGCACGATGATCGGGCACTGTGTCCATTCGCGCAGGCGGGCACACACCTCGATGCCATCCATGTCCGGCAAGCCCAGGTCAAGGATGACAATATCCGGCAGATTGGCGGCGGCCAGGGCTAGCCCCTCCTCCGCGCGCGCGGCCGTCGTCACCTTGAACTTCTTCTCGGTCAAGATGGTGCGCAGGGCCCGCAGAATCTGGGGCTCGTCATCGATGACCAGAATGTGAGGAGGACTGCTCATGACTCGGTCTCGACCTGTGGCCGAGGCGGCTGGGCACCGTCCCAGGCCAGGGGTAGCGTTAGATTAAAGGCAAATCCGGCCGGGAGGTTTTCGGCCCAGATTCGCCCGCCGTGAGCTTCGATGATCCCCTTGCAAATGGAGAGCCCCAAGCCGATCCCCGACACTCGCTCGGCGGCGGTGATTCGATAGAACTTGTCGAATATACGGTCCAGATGCTCCTCGGGCACCGCCGGCCCCTCATTGCTGATCTGTACGTACAAGGACGAATCATCGATCGGGCGGGCATGAATTCGGATGAGCGATCCGGCCGGCGCGTACTTCAGGCTGTTACTCAACAGGTTGGTGAAGACCTGCTCCATTTGGATGTAATCCACCGGGACGAGCGGCAGCTCCTCCACCAGGTCCACTTCAACCCGATGGGATTCCGCCAGCCGGTGCATACGCTGGAGCACGCTGCCGATGATCTCGGAAAGGACGTTCCACTGGCGTTGGGGTTTAAGCGCTCCCGATTCCAGGCGCGACATGTCCAGAAGGTTCCCCACAAGCAAGTTCAAGTGGTCTGACTCTTCATCGATCGCGGCGAGCAGATCGAGGCGAGCGGTCGAATCCCATCCGACTTCCCCGCTGCGCAAACTGGTGGCGGCGGCCTTGATGGTCGACAGCGGCGTTCGTAGCTCATGGGAGACCGAAGAGAGGATGGCGGACTTCAACCGGTCGCTCTCCTCTAGAATCCGGGCGCGCGATTCGGCCTGACCTAGCCAGGCCCTCTCCAACGCCAAGGCGCCCTGGGTAGCGAAGGTCTGGAGCAGACGTCGCTCCCCGGCAGAGGGAAGAGCCGCAGGTCTCCACATGCGGATCTCGCCCAGCACCCCACGGGCGGCCTGGATCGCGACGGCAAGCTCAGGCGGTCGCTGGGGGGATCGAATGCCGGCAGGGAGCTGGAATCTGAAGGGATCGCTCCCAGAGATCAGAAGCTCGACTTGCTCAGCCCGGAACATCACATGGAGATGCTCGGCCAGGACGCGAGCTATCGCCTGGTCGTCATGCAGACCGGACAGCACCGTACTCAGCTCGTAGAGTTGAGTCGCCTCACGCTCGCGCTCCCTGGCCGCGGTCAACCCCATCTGGGCCCGTCCGACTAACTGACTGATCACAACTGCCACAATCAGGAAGACCACAAGCATGACCAGATCGCTCGGACGATGGACAGTCATCGTGAAGTAGGGCTGGAGGAAGAGGTAATTGAAGGTCAGGAATGCGAAGAAGGAAGCTGTTACGCCCGGCCCGAGCCCCCATAAGGCTGTGCTCAGCACGATCGGCAACAAATAGAGGAGCGCAATCGGGGCCCGATCGAGAGTCCCGCGCAACGCGAAGAACACCGCCGTCGTCGCGGCGATGAAGGCGATGGCAAACAGATATCGCAAGAAGTAGGAGAGCGGAGGCAATTGCATGCCGACCCCATTATACTGGCGCGGGATCGGCCTCCCCAGATTCTCTGGCTTGCCGGTCACAACCTCAATATCGGGCCCGACTCACCACACTCCCCCTCGGGAGGCGCAAACCCGCACACGGCCCCGCCGCCGGCCTCGATCACATCAGAGCCTGATCCGTCTATAATTGCTGGCGGCGACTAGGGGCTGTGATCCCAAGATGACCGAGGAATCTCATCTCGCTCAACGCCACCAGAGCCGCTTGCCCAGAGTCAAGACGAGCAGATCGCGAGTGACTTTGTCGCGATTCATGGACGGGCGCTTCGCAATCGCGTTCATCTTGGCGCTCGGCCTTGTCCTCGGGCTGGTCCTGGTCAAGGACTATGGCGTGTCCTGGGACGAGACGTTTGAGGCCGAGATGGGCTCGGCCGCGCTCAAGGTATACACAGGTTCTCAGGAGTATTTCGCGCTCGAGGCGCTTCCCGAGCACGGGCCCTCGTACTACATGCTCTTCTCTGCAACATCGGCGGCGATACACCGTTACCTCCCGGGTTGGTCGATTCCAGATGGGCGGCATCTGACCAACTACCTGACCTTCCTCTTTGGGACATTCTGGTTCTACGTCCTTTGCCTGCGACTTGTCCGGCGAAACACTGCGGTGATGGCAACCCTCCTGTTCGCCACCCAACCGCTCTTCTTCGGTTCCAGCTTCATCAATCAAAAAGACATGCCACTGATGTCCATCTTCCTGGCCGTGGTCGTACTGGGATTGGTGGCTACCGAAGGCTGGTGGGGAGGGGGCGACCAGAGGCTCGAGCAGACCCCCGCCGCGGCTAGCCCTGGCTCTCCCGCGATCTGGAGGCACCTCGGAACCGAGTGGGAGGCCATGGGCGTCCGCCGGCAGAGAAGAATCGGATTGTGGTCTGCCTTGGTCCTGCTCTTTTTGGCAGACCTGTTCTTCGTGGGGGCTCTACACCGGCTGGGCCAATCAGCGGTTGTGGCCGCAGCCCAGAACCGCGCATTCTGGCCACTCCAGCCTCTCTTCGATCTCGTGGCCAGTGACGCCATCAAGACCCCCCTCCCACTCTATCTAGAGAAGTACCAGGCGCTCTTCAAGGTCCTCCGTCTGGCCGCGATCATCCTGGCAGGAGCAGCCGTGATCATTCCTCTTAGCCTCAACCTGCCTTCCATTGGTCGTGTATGGCACGGTTCGTGGTTTGCGCCTCGGTACACTGTTTTGCTTATCTCTGCCGTACTCCTCGGTTTTGCGATTTCGATCCGCCAGGTTGGTGTTTTCTCAGGGGGGCTTGTCAGCCTGTATCTGCTCTATCGGGGGCGGGCCAGGGCCGTCCTTCCCCTTGCCATCTACTGGCTCGTCGCCATCGCGGCCGCCTATGCTACCTGGCCATACTTGTGGCCCGATCCGTTCCACCGGATCGTCGACAGTTTCCAGGTGATCAAGGAATTCGGCCTGCATTACGTGATATTCCAAGGTCGAATCGTGTCTTCCTCTGATCTCCCCTGGAGCTACTTCCCCACCCTTGTCATGCTCAATCTCACAGAGCCCGCTCTCATCTTGACCCTGTTGGGCCTCAGCGTTAGCGCGTGGAGATCGCTTCGTGGGAAGGATGCCGCCGTCATGACGGGTCTCCTTGGCCTGTGGGTCGGCATTCCGGTCTACTTGTTGGTCACTCGTCACGTGCCGATCTACAACAACCTCCGCCACTTCTTCTTTGTCCTACCTCCCTTGCTGGGATTTGCGGCTGTCGGGCTTGACGGCCTTCTTGTTAGACTGCGCGCCATGCCCCTGCGCGCGGCAATCTCTGGTGTGAGCCTGCTACCGGGAATCTGGGCTATCTTCACCTTGCACCCTTACGAATACGCGTACTTCAACACTCTCGCTGGTGGAGTGAAAGGAGCTACCGGCGAGTACAACGTGGAGTATTGGTGCACATCGCTTAAGGAGGCAACCGACTTTGTCAACAAGACCGCGGCTCCCGGTGAGACACTGATGGTGTTCGGCCAGATCCAGAACGCCATTCCGTATGCCAGACAGGACTTGATTCTGGAGAGCATGTACTCCCCGCTCCCGAAGGCGGATATCGTCGCAATCTGCACCGATCTCGTCAGCGGCAGGTGGGATCCTTCCGACTTCCAACTCGTCCACGAGGTACAGAGGCGCGGGGCTGTTTTCGCGCAGATTTGGCGGAGGAACCAAGCCCCTGAATAGTGCGAGAAGCGGGATCCCTTGGGCCAGGAGCGGCCTACCTGAAGCGGCCCTTCTCAGGGCTATCATTGCGAGGAATGTGCGCACCGGACGAAGTCCTCTCTGGGCCGGGCGGCACCGTTCGACCATCGGTCCGCGGGAAACTGCCGTGGCGCGCCGGGTCTGAAAAAACGGGATGAGCGCGCCCCGACTCAGGATGTGAGACAATCGGATGATGGGACCGGCGCCCCGATTTGATGCGCCCCGACCCTTGGCCCGGAGGGATTGGACGCTCGGTCGGCGTGCGGGCAAGTCAGGTCGTGCGGGAGCAAGCCGGAACGACGCCCAGAACGAGGGGCCGGGGTACTGGAAGACGCATCTCTCTGAGGGTGAACCTCGTCATCGAATGACTGATTCTGATCATGGAGCTTTTCCCAAAGTCGGCGTCGCGCCCATCGAAAGAAAGGAGTGAGTTCAATGTCCGCTAGTTCGACCTCTCCTCAACCGGATTGGCGCACCCGGCGGCTTCATTTGGCAGTTCTCGGATGCCTGCTCATCGCCACCACATTCATCATGGGCTGTTCCCTCAGTCTCGACATCCGGACCGATGAGGGCCGCCGAAGCATTCCGATTCATGCCGACCGCGGCTGGCAAGACACGGGGGTGGTCCTCCGCGAAGGGGAGGAGGTCATCGTACAGGCGATCTCTGGCCGGTGGTTCGAGGATCCTGAGGGAGTCTGGCATGACGCCTCCGGCGGCCCGGACCCGTGGATCTGTGGAACTCCCGATTGTCATGAACCGCTCCCGCAACAACCAAAGTACGCGCTCATCGCGCGCGTCGGCGAGGAAGGCGATCCTCTTCTGGTGGGGGAGTTCTTGAGGTTCTTCCCGAGAGAAACTGGAAGGCTCTACCTGCGGGCTAACTACGGCGACATCGACATCCCGATCCACAATCCCGAGGGCCAATTGACGGTCCGGATCAGCTTCGAATGAAACCGGGATCTGATGGCAATGCAGGACGATGGGATCCCTGGATGCTCGCCCAGTGCGATCTTGCCCAGGGAATACGAACATGCCAGGCGTCGGACCGACAATGCCCCCGACCCCGGACAGACTGCACTCGAGACTCGCAATGACTGATCGGACCGAAGGAATCCTGGCCGTCATGGCGGCGCTGCTCGTTCTCTTCTCCGCCATGTTGAACCCTCGAGTCTCCGCCGGACTTGCCGTGCTCGTTCTGATCGGCTATGCGGCATACAAGTTCATCTCCAACAGGCCGGTTTAGCTGGAGGGCCAGCCAGGGACACGAAGGCCATCCAATTTGGCTCAAGAATATCCTCCGCCAGGATTCAGCTGCTGACAGCTTGATGCTTATTGCTTATGGCTTGTTTCTTCTTGCCTACTGCTGACTGCTAATTGCTATTCGCTGAGTTCATAGCCCATGCCGGGAACAACCCAAGGTCGGGTGACCGACAGAGAGTGCACCGGATCCAGCCGGCATGCCATCCCTTTCACGATTGCCCGAGGTATCCTAGATGACTCTCTTCTACGCCTCCATCTCGCTCGCCGTCCTCTCCAGTGTCCTTTATCACGTGTTCCAGAAAGCGACCTCGTCGGCGGTGAATCCGGCGATAGGGTTGATGGTCACGTATGGCGTGGCCTTCGGACTTTCGGCGCTCTTGTTGTTGATCTACCCATTGAAATCAACCGTTGTTGCCGCACTGCGCCAGGTGAACTGGGCAAGTGTGGCTTTGGCCTTCTCCATCCTCGGGCTCGAGCTTGGTTTTCTCCTGGCCTACAGGGCGGGATGGGATATTAGTGTGGCGGCAATCGCTGCAAACGCCGCCGCCGGCCTGGCGCTTCTGCCAACCGGGGCGCTGCTCTTCCGAGAGAGGCCATCGATCGTTAACCTGGTCGGCGTCTTCGTTTGCATTGTGGGTCTGATCATGGTCAGTGTCCGGCGGTAGTGGCCCGACATCGCCCGAATTCAGCCCTGCGGCTTCGGGGGGGCTCTCGACAGCGGGGTTCCAGCCCGGCCCATGTAGCTCTCGGTCCCTGGTCCTCGCCTAGGTTACCCAAGGACTCGATTCGGATGCAGGGGGAACCGGACCGGTGTAACCCGGATGCAAACGGAGGACGCTTCGATATGTCATCCGGCGAAGTATGACCCCGCATGGCTTCGCCCGGATCACACATGCTCCGCCAGACCAGGGATGGCTCAATCGAAAGGTGGCCGCGTGGCCGAACAGGCTTCACTCCAGACCCGAGGCCTCACTCTGAGGCCGTTCAGGCCTTCAGACGCCCCTTACGTCCAGAAGCTCGCCGGAGAGAGGGAGATCGCCGACACGACGGCCAATATCCCGCACCCCTATTGGGACGGTCTGGCCGAGGAGTGGATCGCTTCACACGACAAACGACTTCGGGCCGGGGAGTCGGTAGTTTTCGCCGTTACCAGCTCTGCGGACGGCGAGTTGCAGGGGGCTATCGGTCTGGAGATCGCCGCTCAAGAAATATCGGCCGAGATGGGATACTGGATCGGCCGGCCGTTCTGGAACCGAGGCGTGTGCACCCAGGCTGCGAGGGCAGTCTTGCGATACGGGTTCGAGGAGCTTGGTCTGGTGAGGATTCAGGCCCGGCACTTCCTCCGGAATCCCGCTTCGTGCCGGGTGATGAACAAGATAGGCATGGCCGTCGAGGGACGACTCCCCGAACCGTTCTTGAAGTGGGGCAAGCCGGAGACAATCGAGATGCATGCAATCCTGAAGGAGGAATTCGTCCCCTGATGTCCAAGGATGCCCTTCAGGCAGTGCCGGGCCGACAGTCGGGCGAGGGCGGACCACAGGACATCGGCCGCGACCAGCTTCTCGAGAGCCAGGACCCCTATCGCGCCTTCGCCAGATGGTACGACAGGATCTTCGGCCCCATGAACCACGGGCTACGTCTACTCGGCCTGAGGCTGTTCACACCGAAACCGGGGATGACGGTTCTGGACGTCGGGTGCGGCACCGGCGCTCAGCTCGAGCTGTACCGGCGATTCGACTGCAAGCTGTTTGGGATAGACTCATCCCAGTCGATGCTGGCGGTCGCAAAGAGCAGACTTGCGGATGCAGCCGATCTCCAATTGGGGAACGCCGTCGGGCTTCCCTACTCGACCGGTAAGTTCGACCTGGTGATTTCGATGCTCTCCCTGCACGAGATGAAACCACAGGTACGGATCGGCGCGGTCGAAGAGATGAAGCGTGTCCTCAAGGACACCGGCCGCATCCTGCTGATCGATCATCACCCCGGTCCGATTCAGCCAGTTGGGGGATGGATAACCAAAGCCATCGTGCTTATCGCCGAAGCGGCAGCCGGCCGGGAGCATTTCAGAAACTACCGCCAGTTCATGTCGATCAAGGGGCTTCCGGCGTTAGCCGAGATGTGTAGTTTGAGTATCATCAAGAGTAAGGTTGTTGGCGGCGGTGCGCTTGGACTTCTACTGCTTGAGAAACATTCATGATCGCCGGGCGCCCGCCGAGGAATCCCGTGATCTCACCCTCACCGGTGACATCACCGTGGGCGCGGACGAGGGACTATGCCACTCCTGCAATGCCAGTGCCCTGGAGGGGTCTCCCTGGGGCGTGAGGAGGTCACTCAGATGGCCGGCCTGACTGCCCGAATGGCAACTTCACTCGTTTAGGGTTCGGACAGATCTCTGCACCAACACAATGGAGGTGGTCTTGTGACGCCAAAAGATGTGCAACGACTCTTCGCCTACAACGCCTGGGCGTTCGATCGAGTTTGGGGCTGCGTCGAACGATTATCTGACGAGCAGTTTGTCAGAGAGGTCGACTACTCGAGGGGTTCGGTCCGAAACCAGATGTTGCATATCGCCACCGCTATCGAGCGTTGGATGCAGCGCCTGAAAGGTGACTCACCTACCCCTGGCCGTGCCGCGGAAAGCTACCCCACGCGAGGCTCGGTTCGGACCCAATGGGAGCAAACCAAGGCCGAGCTCGATGCCTATCTGGCGACCCTTGACCAGGCCAAGTTAGATGAGATTGTCGTAGGTCGGATCGCCGGCCGCGGAGCGGATTACGCCAGCCGGCGATCCGACCTGCTGCTGCACCTGGCGAACCACGGTACCGATCACCGAGCCCAGGTGCTCGCGATCCTCCACAGTGAATTCCAGGTCCCGACAGTCGAACAGGACATGGTGCTCTACCTGATCGAGGCCGACGGATCGGCGGAGTAGTCAGGGCTTCGTGAGCCGGTGCATCGGACTCCTGTTTATCTCATCTGGAGCGGCCGCGTTCTGGTCTCTGCAGGCCTCAACGACCGAAGGGACTCTCTGCCCTCTCCCGGCGCTAGCCCTGCTGGACTGGGGAATCCCGGGGTTAGCCGGGTTCCTATTAGCCCGGCTTGGAGACGCCGCTCCGGGCTAGCCTGGCCCCTTTGCCATGCTTGGCGGCGCTGGCCTTCATCATCGGCGTCGCCTGCAACACCGCAGCGCTTGCTTCCACCCCCACCATGGCTGCTCCGAGGTCGAGCACGCCGGCCCAGATCCCGACCACGGCCGCATCGACGGCAACCAGCGAATGGGCCACCCCCGTCTCGCAAGAGCCGGCGGCCGGGATCTGCGGCAGCGTCGATGGACCGGTAGTCGAATTCCGGATCGAACCCGGAATTCCTGACCCGCGTTGTGCGCGGGTAGAACCAGATCAGCACCTCAAGGTCGTGAATAAGTCCGACGGTCCTCTGGACCTCACGATCGGGACATACAGCTCTCACCTGGAGCCCGGAGGTGAGACCGTGATCGATGCTCTATTCGGCGATTACCTTGCTCCCGGAGTCCACCTGCTGCACGTCCCTCCATGCTGCGGCCCGGAGTTGTGGCTTGAGGGGGGATCCAACTAGCAGCCCATAAACCCACGCATCGATGGGGTTGGGTCCTTCTTTCCTCACCGAATCCTCATTTTTCTTACACACTTGGCCGGAATCCTGACCTTATAATGATCGCCGCTTTGGCTGCCGGCTTCGCCCATCGGGCTTGCCGTCCGTCGCAGGGCCGCTTTGTACGGCCGGCCCAAACTCACTTAGAAGGGAATACCCATGTCGGTTGCGATTCTCAGATCTCGGCTCTCTCAGATTCTGGCAGTCTTGGGCGTGGCGGGCGTGGGCCTGACGGCTTGTGGCGGGGCCGCTCCTGCCTCCACGGCGTTTCTTCCAACCCGGGCCGAGACGGCGCCATCTCCAACTCCCGTGAGGGTCGACCAGCCAACCCAGGCCTCTGAAACACCAGCGGCCTCCGTCGCCTCGCCGGCGGTCACAGGTGACAGCCTCCGTCTCGTCCCAGCCGAAAGCGGCAACGAAGCCCGCTATCGGGTGACCGAGCAACTCGCTGACCTGTCCTTCCCCTCCGACGCGATTGGGGTGACCAGCGATATCACCGGCATGCTTGTCGTCAGTCCGGAGGGGAGCATCGTCCCCGAGGAGTCGAAGTTCGTCGTCGACCTGACGTCACTCACCTCAGATCAGAGCCGACGCGACAACTTCATCAAGCAGCGGACTCTAGAAACCGACCGGTTTCCGACCGCGGAGTTTGTCCCTGTCGAAGCACTTGGCCTCGATGTCGCCGCGCTGCGGGCCGGCGAGACGGCGTTCGAACTGGTGGGGGATCTGACGGCCCATGGTGTTACCAAGCGCGTGACCTGGCAGGTGACGGCAAGTCTGAACGGGGTTGCTCTGACCGGGATGGCCGGGACCGAGTTCAAGTTCGCCGATTTCGGGATGACCGTTCCAAGTGTGATAGTCGTGTTGAGCGTCGAAGACAGGATCCGACTGGAGTACGACTTCAACTTTGTGATCGAGACTCCAGGCGGTTCGTGAACCGGGGGCGACCCAAGATCGGCAGACCGGCAACACGGCAATTCGCAGCCTGATGTCATTTCCTCCGGCCCGGACCAATCCGGGCCGGCGCCTTACCCCCCGGGCGTGTTGCCGGCCGTCTCGATTGCGCGAGAATGGCGGGTCGACAAGGACCCTGCCCACCGAGTAGGGCGGCCTTTCAGGGTCCCGATCTGTTCGACTGCGCCGTCCGTATGGAATGAGGATGTTTTCCCCGGAACAAGACGCGACTCCCACCCGGTCTCATCTGGGCAATGCCCTATCCGCCGTAGTCGGCCTCTTCCTGGTCGGCCTGATCGCGATTGGGCTGTATTTCCGCTTCGTTTCGACGAATTGGTCGCAAGGCACAAACCTCCACCCGGATGAGTACGGGCTGACAAACACCCTAACCCAGCTCGAGCTCCCCGCTTCCCTGGCCGAGTACTTCAATACGCGCGTTTCTCCGATCAGTCCTTATCAGAAGTACGACATCGATGGACAGCCGGCGCAGAACGGCCCTGACAATCGCATGCGCTGGGGTCAATGGCCGATCACACTCATCCGGGCCACCGGGGAGTTGACCGGGATCACTGACTACGATGAGCTCCGGCTTATGGGTCGTCGCATGTCGGCGCTGGCCGATTCGATCGCGCTCCTGTTCATCTTCCTCATCGGCCGGAGGCTCTACGGCACCAAAGTCGGTCTGTTGGCGGCGGCCCTGAGCTCGCTGGCTGTAATGCAAATCCAGCAATCGCATTTCATGACAGTCGACAACTTCGGAGTGATGTTCACGAGCATCAGTATGTACGCCGCGGTCGGGATCGCTCAGGCCCAGACGATCTACCGCCCCCCAGGCGCCGGCCCCGAGGCGGTCCCGTCTGACACCGGATACCAGATCCATCGGCGGGCCTGGAGATGGCACGCCCTGTTCGGGGTCGCCTTCGGGATGGCTCTGGCCTCACGCGTGAATCTGCTTCCTCTCGGAGGGATGCTCCTGATTGCCTCATTCCTGGCGATCGCGGACCTCCGATTGCGCTCTCAAGAAGATCTCCTTCGGATCGCATGGTCGGTGGCGGCGCTGATGGCCTTCTCGCTGATCGCCGCCGGTCTGACCTTCCGCGCCGTCCAACCAATGAGTTTCCGGGCCGAGACCGGTGACACTACCATTCTGACTATCACTCCCAACTCGGATTGGGTGGAGAGTATGATCGTCGCCCGCAACGAGTCGAATGGCAACGGAGGCGGCCCTCCCTCCGAGCAGTGGGCGAACCGTCCGGCGATCATCTTCCCATTGGTCAACATGGTTTTCTGGGGCATGGGCTTGCCTTTGGGCATCGCCGCCTGGTCCGGGTTCGCATGGGCGGTATGGAGAGTCTTCCGGCCTGGTCATGGGTGGCGAGCGCACGCCCTGCCCTTGATCTGGGTGGGCGGCTACTTTCTCTACATGGGTACGCGCTGGGTCAAGTCGATCCGGTATTTCCTGCCCATCTACCCCTTCCTGTGCCTGTTGGCGGCGTGGGCCCTTGCCGAGCTTTGGTGGCAAGCGAGGCACTCACGCCAGGCAGGGACCTGGGTTGATGTTGCACGCCCGCGGCGGCTGCTCTTTCCCGGTTTGACCCTGCTGGCATGGGCGGTCGTCACCCTGGGCACGCTCACGTGGGCCAACGCATTCGTCAAGGCTGTGTATCTCGACGGTCACACTCGAATCCGGGCCTCACACTGGATTTATGAGAACGTGCCGAAGGGTTCGGTGATCTCGAATGAGAACTGGGATGAGAGCGTTCCGCTCCCCATGGATGGTTACAACCCGTTTGGGGACCTATATCAGGGAATGACCATGGAGGTCCGGTGGTTCGATGACGAGCATAAGAAGGAGATGTTCCTGGAGAATCTGCCTCTAGTAGACTATATCTTCGTGCCCAGCCAGAGAGGGATTTGGAGCATCTCCCGCATACCGCGAACCTATCCCATGACGATGGAGTACTACCGGGCCTTGTTCGACGGTCGATTGGGGTTCGACCAGGTGGCCATGTTCACCGCGCCAATCCAGATCGGCCCATTGGAAATCTCCGACGTCGGAGGCACAATCGCCTGGGGCCGTCCCCCGGCCCTGCCTCTATTCGATGGAAGCATCTTTGGGGCGGAAGAGGCATTTAGTATCTATGACCATCCTCCCGTTTGGATCTTCAAGAAGCGGGCTGATTTCGATATCGACTCAGCCAGGGCCATCCTCGATTCAGTTGATCTCAGCCAGGTCGTTATCCAAACTGCCCGAGAAGCCAGTCGTTAGTCTGCGTTATGCCTCTCGCAGGAGCCAGTATCGGAGAGGTCCCAGAACGACCAGCGCCCGGAACAGCTGAATCGAAAAGCGCCCGCATTCTAAGAAGGGATTGATCAAACGATGCCGATCCTTGAGGTGGACTTCATCTGCCTGGACGAAAGGAGTACTTCGAGCGACCTGGCCCGACGGATTGTAGACGGAGCGGCCGAGGTCTTTGGATCCTCCCCGGGCGAGACGTGGGTCAGGCTGAACCTTGTGGATCGCTCGCGCTATGCCGAAAATGGAGGCGGGCCGCCGGAGGGAGTGCTCCCGGTCATTGTCCGGGTCCTGAAGCGCCGAAGCCCCCGCGGTGCCTCCCTGGCATCGGAGGTCGAGGCCCTGACGCAGGCGATCGCCAAGGCTTGCGAACGTCCTCCCGAGAATGTACATCTCATCTACGCTCCCGACGCGGAAGGACGGGTCGCCTTCGGCGGTCATATCGTCGGGCTCTGATATCAGGAGCGCGCAGCTACCACTTCGGCGGAGGTCTGAAGGCCCGCCTCCTGGCCGGCATACCTTCCGGCACCCGACCCCCCCTCATATTGTTTGCATTGGACCCCGTGGGAAGATCCGCATGCCTCGCGATACAATCCCGGAGCCGCAAAGATCTATTCCAGGGTGAAATCCCGAGACATGCTCGATCGAATCAGACGGACGCCGCTTCCTCTCGTCGCCGTGGCCATCGTCGCTATGGTCATGGCTATCGCCCTGACCTCGCTCAACGGCCCGGGGTTGTCGACGGACGCGGTGAACTACTTGTCGACCGCGGACAACGTGGCTCGAGGGATCGGTTTCAGGAACTTCGAAGGTGATCTCTACGTCTTGTGGCCGCCCCTTTACCCAGCCATCCTCGCCGGGATTGAGCTCTTATTCGGCGTCGGCCCCCAGGTTTCAGCCTCCCTACTGAATGCGCTTGCATTCGGTGGGATCGTCCTTCTGATGGGCATTCTCGCTCGACGGATCCTCGAGCGGGACTTCATCCTATGCTCCTGGGCGGTCGGCGGAGTACTCCTCTCCACATCGACATTCGCCATCTCCGTCAATGTGGCCTCCGATCCGATCTTTATCGTCCTTGCGTTGTCCTTTCTGATCCTATTTGATAGGTACGCCCGGGACGGCGACCGGGCGTCGTATGTCGGCCTGATCGCGGTATGCGGTCTGGCCTGCCTTCAGCGCTACATCGGCGCAACGCTCATTCTTGTGGGTTCGGTTGGGATCGTGTATGCCCGCTGGTCAAGACCTAGACAGGGAATGGGCGAGGCGGCCGTTTTCGCCGGGCTGAGCGTGGCCCCCCTGGGGGCGTGGATCGTACGGAATTATCTGGTGAGTGGAACGTTCCTCGGGGTGCGGGATCCTGAGACGTGGAAGCCGATGGAGAATCTGCTCGATATCGGCTTCAAGGCCGCCCGCTGGTTCGTTCCTTATCAGCTGTCTTCTCATCCAGCATTCTGGGTCGTGTTGGTCGTCGGTCTGGCAGTCGTCGTTTTAGTCCGCCGGAAGAGGCTCGTTCGACCATTGGCCGGGGTGGAACCTGAGCCGATCACGTTTGCGTTGATCCTCTTCCCGATCATCTATCTTGCCGCCATGGTTGTCCTCACCAAGTCAATTGATCACAAGAACATCCTGTACGATGACAGGCTCTACCTCCCGGCATATTTCCCCTTACTCGTTCTGTTCTTGCTGGTTATTAGACTGATGCTGAGGCTGGTCCTGCCCGAGGCGGCATCTCGGATGCGCCGATATGCACTCCTTGGAGCGGCGGCCGTCTGGCTCCTCTTTCCGGCGTACGGGATGTACAAGTTCTGGGTGAGATCGATAAACGACAAAGGGATCGCCTATTACAACATCTACAACACCCCCACCTATCAGGACTCGGCTGTAACCTCGAATCTGAAGACCTGGGTTTCCGATTCGGATTTGGCGGTCTACAGCAACTATCCAGCCGCGGTCTATCTCGAAACCAGGCGGATTGTAGGCAGCCTCCCGGGCAGGGCCGACTTCTATGGCGTCCCACAGCCTCTGGAGGGCTATGCCGGGCGGTGGCCCGGTCGGTTGCCAGCCGTGTTGGTGTGGTACGAACCGAATACGAAGCGGAACCTGTACAGCCTCTCAGAGCTGGCTACGTTGGCCGAGCTCCGGCCCTTGTTCACTTCGGGCGACGGTGCGATCTACGCCCTCACACCTCGATGAGCGGCCTCAAGAGGATGGTTGGGAGGCCTCGTGCATACGGCAGGAGCAAAGCTGATGAGACTGTGGCAGATGGAATGTGTATAGTCTGACGCAAGGGATTTGTGGGAGAATCAATCGCTTGTTTGGCTAGGAGCAGAGAATGCCGGGGTGGGCCAGGTGAGGTCAGATGCGCCTCCTCGGGCTGCACACGCCGCAAGTGCTCGAGGCGGAGATGGCTCAGCAACCGCGCACGCTCCGCAATGACGCTGTCCAATCCCGTATGGAAGCCCGCCGTGGGTCTCTCGATCGGTGTTGGCCGACGGACCAGCATGAGCAGATCCAACTCATTCCCCATTACGAATGCGCGGTCAAGTCATTTGGCGTCGCCGGCTGGAGGGGCCGTATCGCTAGCCGACGGAATATTCCGTCGGATTTGCGCCCGGGAAGCTCCGAACACGCCGAACATCCGACAGATCCGCAAAGGGTATACCGAGGCCCTACGCCAGGCTGACGCTGAACTCGTGCTGAATGTGGCGAGGGCCCTCCTCACCCGGGGGGAGCACCGCTGGGTGGCCTACGAGCTTGTCCATCATCACCGTGCTGCGATGCACAGGATCGGTGAACCTGAATTGGAGGAGTTTGGCCGGGGGATCGACAGCTGGTGGACGGTGGACGCCTTCTCGCTCGAACTGTCTGGACCGGCATGGCGAGAGCGCCAGGTGGAGGACGGCTTGATAGAATGGTGGGCCAGGTCGCCTGATCGGTGGTGGAGGCGGGTTGCCCTCGTAAGCACCGTTGCGCTCAATGCCAGGGCTCGCGGCGGCCGAGGCGATGTCCCGCGTACGCTGTTCGTGTGTCGGATCCTGGTCAAAGACGCAGACAACATGGTGGCCAAGGCGCTATCCTGGGCTCTGCGTGAGCTCATACCCTATGAACGACAGGCCGTCCAATCGTTCCTCGACTCCAACCGCGAGGCGATCCCTCGGCGAGTGCTGCGCGAGGTCATGAACAAGCTTTCCCTCGGTCTCAAGAACCCTCGTCGTACGACGCCCAAGGTTGTTCGGCCGAGAGGCTGATTGGGGATCTGGATTCGGGACTCAGGTTGTGGACCGGAAGTGAAGCGACCAAATGTGGATTGGAAGCGACGAAACGGATTGGGGCGCAGCGCTGTTGCGGGGCCAGCCCCCGGCCCTTTATTACCGGCCGGGGTCGATCCCAGACCCAGACTCTGGGCACGCGGGCTGGAAGCGACACTCCGTATGGTCAGTAGTCGCCAAAGGTAAGTAGCTTCTCCGGTAAGTCATACTCAGGTGAGGAGGATGTGAGACATGGTTTCCTTTGCAGGTATCAACTGGCTCGCGGTGATTGTCGGTGTCGTCGTCAGCAATGCACTCGGTTTCCTCTGGTATGGTCCCTTGTTCGGAAATGCCTGGATGCGCATGATCGGGAAGCGCCGGGAGGAGATCCAGTCCGAGCCCAGCATGTACATCATCACGATGGTCGCCTCGGCGATCACGATGGTCGTGCTGGCGGTGATCGTTCGGGCCATAGGCTCGGCGAACCTGCTGGAAGGCGCCCTGGCGGGTGCGGTTACGTGGCTGGGCATTGGGGCGACGGCGACCTTCGTCTACACCACTTTCGAAGGCCCACCAACTAATGTGTGGGCCTTGAATGGGGCCTATCAGCTTGTGGTGTACGTGGTCATGGGAGCACTCTTCGCGATCTGGTAATGGCCGGTTGCTCTTCGGTCGCCGCCTGGCGCGCCCGATCAATCGATCCCCGGCGTGGACTCGAGGCTAACCCCTCGCCGGCCGTCGTCCGTTCCTCGATTTGAGCGCTCTTCGAGCCGCCTCGATGAAGGCGGCTGAGGCCACGGCGTTGGGGAAGCGCGTCTCGGAACTGATCCAGACCGGCGATTCAGGGTCGGCACGCACCTTGCTCTTGCCGGTCCTGACCCGGCGCATCCCATTCCGAGCGCTCGATCGAATCGGTGAGGAGATCGGGGCCGGTTCGCTTCCCTCGGTGATCACCTTTCTGGGATCCATTGCCGCGGAGGGAACCCTTGGGGGCTGGCCGGTCATTGGCTGTGCCCTGGCGCGACAGTCGGATCGGGATCAATCCGGTGCCTTCGAGCGTTGCCAGTCGTTCATCGTCGCCGCCGACACCTGGTATGCCACAGACATCCTGGGCGAGCGTGTTCCCGGCCGGTCCCTGGCCCTGGACTTTGACGGCGCCTTGGCCCTGCTCGAGCCATGGCGCGGGAATCCCAACCGTTGGATTCGTCGCGCGGTTGGCGTCGGTGTGCATGTTTGGGCCAAGCGATCGCGCGGAACTCCTGCACTTGCGCCACGCGCCCTTACTCTCTTGACGTTCTTGGAGCCGATGTTCGAAGAGGACGTGTTGGACGCCGTCAAAGGTATCGGGTGGGGGTTGAAAACCATCGGACGCTTCTACCCTCGAGAGCTGGCAGGTTGGTTGCATCGACAAGTCGTGGTCGCCGGCCGGCGACACCGAAAGTTGATGCTTCGCAAGGCGCTCACCTATCTACCACCGGACCAACGCTCCCTGGCGCTCGGGACGGCCGGCTTGTCATGATCGAGTTCCAGGAGTTCAGCGCCCGCAAGATCGTCAACGTCCACCGCCACGTCGACGGTCCCTGGTTCTGGGACAAATACAGCGCGCATCCGTATGTAGGCTGTCGGAGCGGATGCGAGTTCTGCTTCCTGCGCGGCGGACGGTACCTGGGCCGTCGGGATCCGGCGACCTTCGACACCTTGATCCAGGTCAAGGTCAACGCGCCGGCGTTGCTGAAGAAGGAGCTTGCCCGTCTCGAGAAGGACGTCATCGTCTGCGGAGATTGGCAGCAGCCCGCCGAAGATCGGTACCGGCTCTCGCGTGAGATGCTCGAGGTGGTGTACGACTTCGGATTCCCGCTATTCGTAGTCGAACGTTCACCCCTGATCGCCCGCGACCTTGACTTGCTCGAGTCGATCAATGCACGCGCCTGGACGGGGGTGGTGATGAGCATCAGCAGCATGGACGATGGGGTGAAGAGAGCCTTCGAGCCAAGAAGTCCGGGAGTGAAGAGGCGGCTTCAGGCGATGAAGTCTCTGGCAGAAGCCGGGATACTGACCGGCGCGGCCCTGATGCCTTTGATACCCAAGGTCGGTGATGATCCGGCCCAGATCGAGGAGATCATCCGAGCCGTACGAGACCATGGGGGGGCATTCGTCCTCGGCGGAAGTCTGACGATGGAAGGCACGCAGGCCGAGCGAACGCTGGTCGCCGCCCGCAAACGCGATCCGGGCCTCGAAGCCGAATGGCGTGAGCTGTATGGCTGGAACGACACCGGCAAGCCCAACTACTCACCTCCGGCGCCCTACTCGGCCAGGCTCCTGATGACAATCCGTGAGCTGTGCATTCGCTTCGGAATGAAGGATCGTATGCCGCGCTACATCTTTCCCGGTCCATTGGCAAGCAACAAGGTGATTGCCGAGAGGCTATTCCTGAGAACGTACGACCTCGAGCTCGAGCAAGCGCAATCGAGCCGGATTTGGGCATACCGACGAGCAGCCTGGACGGTCGACGAGTACGCCGAGAGCATTGACATCCTATATCGTCAAGGCGGTGAGGCGGCCTTGCGAGAGCTTCCGGGGATCGGCCCGCGGATTGCAGCCCAAATTGCGCGCTGGCTGCGAGAAGATGGGGAAACCCGGAGGCAGGGAAAGACCGTTCCGGCTTGAGCCCAGGCATTCTTCGTCGAATGTTGTCAGGCCTAGGTCGAGTTGAGATTGACCCAGACAAACGAGAGAAAGGCACGCACCCAGGCGACAGTCGACCGGAGGGCCTGAGGAGAACCCTTCAGACCCCGGTGAAGGAGAGAAGCCCACGGCTGCACTATGAACCTTGTCGCGCTCACCGACATCCATGACGATATCGCCGGAATACCGAATATGGCCGCCGATCTGGAGGCGGCCGACGTGGTCCTCCTCGCCGGAGACTTGACCAACTTCGGCCACAAACCGGGAGCCGAGCGTGTCATCCAGGCCGTCACGCGTTTCGCGCGACGCGTGCTCGCCGTGCCCGGCAACTGCGATTATCCTGACATCGCCTCATACCTGGACGATCTCCATGTGAGTCTGCACGGTCATTGTGAGATTATCGACGGCGTGGCCCTTGTCGGTGTCGGGGGATCGCTTCCCGCCCCGGGTACGACACCCCTTGAGTTCAGCGAGGCTGAGCTGGCGCGCATCCTGGCCGAGGCCACGCCAGGTCCTGGGTCGCAACTCCCGTTGGTCCTCGTGGCGCATCAACCTCCTTTCAGAACCCTGAGCGATCAGATACACACCGGCGAGCACGTCGGGAGCACGGCCATTCGCTCGTTCATCGAGGAACGTCGACCGCTGATTTGCTTCACCGGCCACATCCACGAGGCAGCCGGGATCGACATGCTGGACCAGACTCGGCTCGTCAATCCCGGGCCGTTCGGCAAAGGTGGGTACGCGTACGCCGAACTGGACAACGAGGTCAACCGGCTCGAGATCCGGCGTTGGCGCGGCTAACCGTGCTGAGGGAGTAGAGCGCAACAGGAGAAGCAGGATAAGGAGGACACATCCTGATGAAGATCTACCGGAAGGAGCTTTGGTTTAACGTGCCCGGCCGGCGCGGGTTCATCAACATCACTCCCCAGGTCGAGCAAGCTGTGGTGGACAGCGGTATTCGGGAGGGGATCGCCCTGGTCAATGCCATGCACATCACAGCCTCCGTTTTCATCAACGATGACGAGCCAGGTTTGCATCAGGATTACGACGGTTGGCTTGAAGAGCTGGCTCCCCACGAACCGGTCAGCCAATACCGCCACAATCGCACCGGAGAAGACAACGCCGATGCCCACCTCAAGAGACAAGTCATGGGCCGGGAGGTTGTGGTCGGCATCACTGAAGGCAGCCTTGATTTCGGGCCGTGGGAGCAGGTATTCTATGGGGAGTTCGATGGCGGGCGGAGAAAGCGCGTGTTGATCAAGATGATCGGGGAATGACTCCGTCAAGCAGCCCGGGTGCCTCCACGAGCTCTTCAACCGCTCCTCGGATGATGGCGGTGAATGGATGGACTTGCCAAAGGATGAGGAAGGATGAAACCCAAGACGGTTGATGAGTACGTCAAGAGCCTTGAAGGGTGGCAGCAAGAAATCGTTACGGCATTGCGCGAGCTTGTCCTCAAGACGGTCCCCGAGGCCAAAGAGGCGTACAAGTGGTCCCAGCCGGTCTACGAGCTCAACGGACCGTTCTGCCACATCAAAGCCTTCGGCAAGTACGTCAATCTCGGTTTCTGGCGAGGTGCAGAGTTCGAAGATCCACTGCGCCTCCTGAAAGGCAGCGGTGACAGGATGCGCCACGTCAGCCTCACTGACGTGAAAGAAATCCGCCAGAAGGCTCTGCAGGATCTGCTTCGGGCCGCCGCCGACCTGAACCGTGTAACGGGTGATCCAACGAAGTCGGCCAGGCGCTGACGCAGGGTAGCAGCTTGGACGACACCGTTGGTTGTGCGGACAACCGTCTCAGGGGCTGATCGCTTGTTTTTGCATGGGACTGCGGCGAGCTCCTCTGGGTGGCCCTGCCCTGCCGTCTCTCTATTCAATCCGAGAAGGGAACATGTTGCAGGTGACACGGCTTGACAGCCGGACATTCGAGGTCAGGGTCGACGGGCCACCGCCGACGACCCACACGGTGCATCTCGCGCCCGAGTACCACCGCAAACTGACCGGCGGACGAGCTAGCGAGGAGACTCTCATTACCCGCTCCTTCGAGTTCCTACTCGTACGAGAGAGCAACACGAGTATTCTCCGAGACTTCGACCTTCAAGTCATCGGGCAATACTTTCCCGAATACGAGAATGAGATCCTCGAGAGGCTTGGCTAAACAGGCGCCTCCCGACCTATTGGATTTGGCAGACAGGGTGTACGGTTCGGTAGCATCTCGACTTGCGGAGAAGTATCTTCTCGCCGACCCCCGGACCGAAGGGCTGGCCAACGAACCTGACCCGAGGAAAGGAGCGCCCGTGTCTGAAGCCAGGATGGCCTTGACTGTCCTCCCGGAGGCGATGGCGATCTGCCGCCTAGGGCCGGATGAACCCGGCCCGGGTTGGCTGTCAAACGGCGGCTTCTATTGCCTGACTCACACCGGCGAATCTCTCACCGTCGTCACTCAGGAGGACGGAGTCCCTGAGCAGGTGGAGTGCGATCGCGGCTGGCGCTGCCTCGAGGTTCGGGGCCCCCTCGCCCTGAATCTGACGGGAGTACTCGCCTCCTTGACCGCTCCGCTGGCGCGGGCCGGTGTGCCTGTGTTTGTGATCTCGAGCTATGAGACGGACTTCTTGTTGGTCAAGGAGTCAATGCTGACGCAAGCCAAGCGTGCCCTTGAGCAGGCCGGCTATGTCATCTTTGGCTGAAAATGCCGGGTCGTAGGCGGAATGGCAGGAAGCTTCGCCCAGGCCAGCGAATCAGCCGCGCGAGATGGCCTGGATCTCCTCCCAGGGGAGAACCCTGAGCCTTCGCCACAAGCACTCATCGCGAACTCGGCTCGCGAAATCGAGCCAGCCCCGCTCGAGATGGGACCAGGCCCCCGAGGGCGTGACCAACCACAAGTGCAGGGTGAGTCCGAGTCGCTGGGCCAGGGACAACCCGACCAGCAGCGTTCGGCCCAGTTGGTAGTGCCTGTCACAGGGGGGCGATTCATTGCCGGGAACAGGTCGCTGGCCGAAATCCAGGGCGGTCTCGAAACGCGCTCCATCTTGCTCCCAATAGCGACACGGATCTCGAAGTACGGATTCTTCGATATGGATCTCCGGACAGCGGCCGGCGGCGTACCTCGAGCAACGGCCGGGGGTGGCCAGATTCTTCACCTCAGCCACAACAAGGTGGTTCGCCCCGCGCAGGTATAGGTCGATCTCCGTGCGTGGACCCTGCCCGTCGACTCGAGCGAGAACCGCGTCGAGGCCCTCAAGCCGCTCGCCCTCAACGCTGTAACCCCAGAAGTAGGGTTTGAGCTCATCGACGAATTCGTCGCCTGAGAGGGGGGTTCCCCAGAGCGGCCTCGCCCCGAGAAGATCGACAAGCCGCACGGTCGGCTGGGCCAGCGGGTATACGAGATTCCAGAGGAGCGCGTTTTCCGACCCGGGGATGACCATGTTGGCGAGAACCCCGGCAGGCAAGACGCGAAAGATCGGCTCACCCGCGCCAGACAGGATCTGCTTCGGCGATGGAGTGACCCGATCGTCGCTCATGGCCAAGTGTCAGCCCCGCCGCGAATTCTAGTAGCACGCCGCGGCCCCCGCGACCGTTTCGGGGCCACTCGCTGGAAACCGCTGATTGCCGGCACTTCGCAGACATGCACCACTTCTGAGAGGTTCGGGCGTGAGAATACCGATTCTTGCCTCGGGGATTCGTGCGGGCCGGTGTTGAGCATTGGGTCAAGCGCACGCGAGGACTTTCGCGGAGATGGAGCGCCCTCCGGCATCACTCGGCGGGGAGGGAAGCCTCGCCTTCTTCGAGGGCTTTAAGCTTGGCCAGCCTCCGCACATGCCGCGGCTCACCGTTAAACCTGGCGTTGAGAAACGCCTTCACCAGATCCTCGGCGAGTTCGCCCCCGATCACACGCGCACCGAGGGAGAGGACATTGGCATTGTCGTGCTCGACGGATTGGCGGGCCGAATAGGTGTCGTGACACATACCGGCCCGGATTCCGTGAAGCTTATTGGCGGCGATCGCCGCGCCCACGCCCGATCCGCAGATCACAATCCCGCGCTCAGCCTCACCCCTCTGGATTGCCCGGCCGGCCGACTCGGCGACGTCCGGCCAATCCGCCGGCGGGTGGTCCGCGAAGACCCCCAGATCGATCGGCTCGTCGCCCACCGCCCGGACGGCGGCAAGCACGGCCTCCTTGAGGGGAAACCCGGCATGGTCGCAGGACACGGCCACCTTCATTGTGTGCCGGCTTTCTCTGCAGCCTTCTCGAGCAGGCGGCGGCCAGCCTCGACGATCTTGTCGGGAGTCAGACCCAGCTCACGATAGATCACCTGGTACGGAGCGGAGGCGCCGAATCTTTCCAAACCCATTGCCACGCCTTTCTCGCCTAACCAGCGCGACCAGCCCTGCTGGACTCCGGCCTCGACGGACAGGCGCGCCTTCACTTCCGGCGGGAGGATCATGTCCTGATATCCCGGGGATTGCGATTCGAAGGCCTCCCAGCATGGGAACGACACGAGACGAACCGCAAGACCTGCCTCGGCCAGGGTACGGCCGGCTTCAACAATCAGCCCAACTTCGGAGCCGGAAGCCATCAGGATCAGTTCTGGTTCGCCGCTTCCCAGGTCGGCCAGGACATAGGCCCCTTTCCTCAACCCTGACGCCGGAGCGAACTCGGTCCGGTCGAGAGTCGGCACCGACTGTCGAGTGAGGATCAGCGCCGTCGGACCCTTGGTCCTTTCAAGCGCGTAGGCCCATGCGACCGCCGTCTCATTGGCGTCAGCCGGCCGAACGACGTGAAGGTTCGGGATAGCCCTCAACGCAGCCAGATGCTCGATGGGCTGGTGGGTTGGGCCGTCTTCCCCAAGGCCGATCGAGTCGTGACTGAAGACATAGATCACGCGCAAGCCCATCATCGCTGCCAAGCGGATCGTCGGCCGCATATAGTCGGAGAAGACCAGAAAAGTGCCGCCATAGGGGATCAATCCTCCGTGCAGCGCCAGCCCGCTAAGAACTGACCCCATTCCATGTTCGCGCACTCCGAAATGGATATAGCGCGCTTCTCGATTGTCTGCCGCGAAGGCGCCTTCCCCGGAGATCTTGGTCTGGTTCGATCCGGTCAGATCGGCTGATCCGCCAATGAGTTCCGGAAGCAATGGCGCAAGGGCGTTGATGACCTTGCCTGAGCTAGCGCGTGTGGCCATGCCCTTCTGATCGGCTGGGAAGACAGGCAGGCTATTCACATATCTGGAAGGCAGGGCACCATCCTGGATTCGTTCGAACTCGGCGGCAAGCTGAGGATATGCCCGGCGGTATGCGGAGAAAACATCCTGCCACTTCTTGACAGCCTGGCGTCCTCGCTCACCGATTTCGTGGAAGTGACGGGCCACGTCATCCGGGATAAAGAACTTGGGCTCGAGAGGCCATCCCAGCTTCTCCTTGGCTGCCTGTGCTTCTGTTTCACCCGGCGGCTCGCCATGGGCGGCTGCGGTGTCCTGCTTGGTGGGCAGACCGAAGCCGATGTGGGTCCGGGCGACGATGAGTGTCGGCCGCGGGTCGGAGCGGGCCTGTGTCAGCGCAGCATCGACGGCGGCAACATCATTGCCGTCATCCAGGCGTATCACCT
>Ga0209002_10000320_pt1 | contig 37148 bp, 40 predicted proteins | sample Rifsed16ft2_FD_184010 | JGI IMG/M metagenome (GOLD analysis project Ga0209002, IMG submission 184010) | Soil microbial communities from Rifle, Colorado, USA - sediment 16ft 2 (version 2) | ecosystem: Environmental > Terrestrial > Deep subsurface > Rock core/Sediment | place: Rifle, Colorado...
TTCTCCACGCGGATCAGAGCTGGTCTTTCTGTCTGTTCCAAACAGTGATGAGGTGATCGAGATATGTTCATTTCCTCCGGGCGGAAAAGTCGAGGTGCCGGAGGACCTTGTTCATCTGGCCTTCGAAGTGGACGACCTTGATCAGATGATCATGCGCTTTAAGGAGAAGGGAGTCCTGATTACAGATGGCCCGACAGTGACCTCGTCAGGCAGCCGGCTCTGTTTTATCGAGGCCCCGGATAAGTACGAGGTCGAATTGATCGAGCGGCCCGGGAGGTAGAACTTATTTATGGCAAAGACCATATCATAATGATTAACATGAATTCATCTGCACATCGAATAAAATATCTTTTTTATTTTCTAACCGGCAATTATATCCTCTCCCTTCTTATTGCCCACGAATATTTATCTTTTGCTCCAACATGGGATGACCCACTTGGATGGTTCTACACACGCATCGCATATCTGTCTCATTTTGCAATACTGGTATTCATCCCCGGCATAATCCTCTTACCGTTTACATTGTTTATCCGCAGCAGGATACAGATGCGGATACTTCCACCGCTCATAATGTACCTTTATCAGATTATACTTTTGGTTGATGTCAAGATATATTCACTATTCCGTTTTCATTTTAATGGATTAGTCTTAAATACCCTGACGACAGAAGGTTCATGGGACTCAGTAAAGCTTGGGAGTAAAACTATTGTAACTATAGCCGTAGTCTTTCTCTTTCTGGCGCTATTAGAGTGGGGAGGAATGTGGGGTTTATTACGTTTCAATTCCCGTAAATATGTCATTATCCGTCAGGCCCATTTGAGTTGGAGGATGGGGCTGATAGTATTGATAGTCCCCCTCCTGATAGTTATCGCCACAGACAAACTATTATTTGCCTATGCCAATTTCTATGAAATGACCCGCATTACGCGTTATCAAAAGTTATTCCCGCTCTACCAGCCACTTTTTATGGATAAGACATTTGAAAAATATATGGGATGGAAGAAAGATCATTCTCCTGTAATTACCTATCATAAAGGGAGCAGTCTGCTTAATTATCCGCTCAAGGAACCTGAAATTGGCGCCAATCTCAAGCAATGGAACTTTGTCTGGATCATTATTGAATCATGGCGGTTTGATATGATTAATGAGGAGATAACGCCAAATATTGCTGATTTCAGCCGTCGTGCCATACTCTTTGACAGGCACTTCAGCGGAGGCAATGCCAGCCGTTTTGGTATATTTTCGCTGTTCTACGGTATCTACGGGACTTACTGGCACCAGTTCCTTGCAGAACGCCGTTCTCCTGTCTTTATGGACACCCTCATGAAATTGAATTACGAATTCAAGATCATGTCAAGCACAAAGCTGACTTATCCTGAGATGCGTAGTACGGCATTTGTAAATATGCCGGAAGGGGCGATTGAAGATCAACTACCGGGCAAGGCTGGAGATGAGAGAGACATCCACATGGCAGAACGTTTCAGGGAATTCCTGAATAACAGAAATAAGGGCCGGCCATTCTTCTCCTTCATGTTTCTTGATGCCCCTCACGCCCCGTATCGTTATCCCGGTGCTTTTGAGAAGTATACGCCTGTAGTGGATGAGGTCAATTATTTTCAGGTAAAGAAAAACGGTGCAGAAGTGAACAGAAATTATCCACTCTTCAACCGTTACAGAAACGCTATCCACTTTGACGACTCTGTCGTTGGCAGGATAATAAAGGATGTTGAGGACGCTCATTTATTGAATAATACTATTATTGTGATTACCGGCGATCATGGAGAGGAGTTTTTTGAAACAGGATATTATGGACATAACACTACATTTTCCCCTTATCAGGCTCAGGTTCCTTTTATATTGTATGTACCGGACATGAAGCCGCGGAAGATCGTCCGTTTGACGAGTCATCTTGATTTAGTGCCTACTATGTTCTCTTTGATGGGGGTGAGGACTGATCCGGCTCTTTATTCACAGGGAAGATCACTCCTCGATGACACTAAACGCCCATACATCGTTTCCAGCGGATGGGACACATTTGCCATGATAGATGATGATGTTACAATCGTCCTGTCTACAGAATCATATAATGCCGGAATGGCAGAGGTACATGCAGGCAATTATGAAATTGCAGAAAATTCAAAAATTGTTCTTAAGCAAAAAATGGGGCAATTGATGGAAGTTACGAGGAACCTTGGATATTTTTTGAGGTGAAACGCTGCGGCATTGCTATACTCCTGATCTTCTCACTTTTCTTAAACCTCCCATATATACACCTCAGGGAATTTCAGGGTGAAGAGGGAAGGAGGGTCATTGTTGCAGAGAATATGCTGAAAAGCGGAGATTGGATCGTTCCGCATGTAGAGGGGGCAGTTTATTTAAAAAAACCACCTTTCTATAACTGGCTGCTTGCCGGAATATTCTACATTACCGGTATCATATCAGAAACAACTGCAAGGTTATCATCTGTCATTACAGCAACAACCTGTGCCATTGTCATCAGTCTGTTCTGGCGTAAAATAGCCGGTATCAGAGATTTATGGTATGTACTGCCGGGGCTGGTGTTTCTTACCTTTCCTGATGTAATGGGCAAGGCTATTAAGGCTGAGATTGATATAACCTTCACCCTTTTCGTTACACTTTCTATAATCTCCTTTTTCTACTTCTATGAGTTCAGGAAAAAAGAACTTGCTGCATGGACCATTTCTCTCTTTTTAGTCGGTATAGGTATATTGACCAAGGGTGCTCAGGCGCCTGCCTTTTTCTATGCAGGTGTAATTCCCTATATGATCTACAAAAGAGAAGGGAAGAAGATCATTTCTATCAATCATCTTGCAGGAATATGCGTCTTATTAATCGTTATCCTGATGTGGCTTATACCGCTGCTGAATATTACAGGTTATGACAAGTTGATACATACATCGTTGAATGAAATTACCGCCCGCCGGGAACCTATGAAAGAAGGCAGTTTTTTCAAACATCTGATTGCATTCCCATTGCAATATTTCATTTCATACTCACCGTGGATACTTTTTCTCGTGTTATGGCTGTATAAACCATTAGAAAAACTACCTCCGCTTATGAAGAGTTTAGCGGTATATTGTTTGTTTTTCCTGATCTTCTCTATCCCGTTTTATTGGATAATGCCGGGGGCATGGCTGCGGTACGTCCTTCCTCTTGCCGGGCCTTTGGCGATATTGATAACATTGCCGCTTTATTCTTTGATCACAACTGAAAATACCCATCGGGAAGTGTCTCTGAACATCTTCCATAGATATCTGCAATTACTCGCTCTACTCATCATCCTGCTGACACTCTCCTCCCCTTTCTGGGGTAAACGGCTTAATCTGGGAGGAAACCTGTTTCCCATTATCCTGCTCTGTATTACCTTCATCACATCCCTTATACTGATGCTCTTGAAAAGTAATGTCAGGACAAGGTTGTCCATTTTACTTGTCATGGTTCTTTTTGCAAAACTATCGTGGGCATCCCTGTATTTCCCTTATCATAGTGATCATCTCAGTCATTACAGAAATGCTGCAAATCGTATAAATGAGGCTGCGACATTGGATGTCATGCTGTACGACTATGGTGTTGATAATCCCCATTTGGCGTATTATCTTAACAGACCATTAAAGCTGATAACCTCTGTAGATGAAGCTATGAATGAAAAAGGGGCGGTCATTTTTATGAAAAAAAAGACCGCTGAAGGATTACAGACAAACAACCTCTCCTATATGGGAGAGGTTAAAGCACGAATAGAAACATTAGTCCTATATAGGGTGAAATAAAGCGGACGACTTCATAAAAACTCATCACACCTAAAAGCTTACATTAGCCCTTGCACTATACATATTAACATCAGAGATATCTGCCTGAAGGACAATGCTCACTAAGAGTATCTTCAGCTTTGCTCCGAGGAATAGCTTTGTTGCACTCGTGCTGACATCATCGAGATTTATAAGGGAGTCATTAACGTTCTCTGATGCGCTAATCCAGACCTGACCTAACCCCGCATATGGCGTAATAGGACCAAACCCCTTGCTTACTGAGGCATCAAGGCTATAGGTAGAAGCATCTATATCATCAACACCTGACAGAGTGGTATAAGTCCCGCGGACTGCGACAGCAGGTGATACAATGCTTCCCTTTAAAACAGCATATTTAACTTCTCCTCCAAATAGTGTTATATTTGAGCCTGGTACCGTAGAAAATACCGCCCCTACATCAATGCCGAACGGAAGCCCTTTCTGAACATGAATCTTGGGTAGTATCAGGTAGTCAGGCGGCTTTGCATCTGAGAGCGCCTTTTCCCATGGTCCGGAGCTGATCTTGGCGCCAGTCACCTCAAGACCTATGTCAAATCCCAAAATACCAAGGGGCTCGGCAGGTGAAAGTGGAACATAGCTTATAAGAAGGCCAACCTCCTTACTGAGGTCTTCAAAGTCCCCCTGACTTATTGGGGAGATTGTATTGAGTACTATATCATTGCCGCCGGCAAATGATTCTGATCCCGAAGAAACAAGGAGAAATAAACTCAAAAGTGACGATACTGTCAATATAACTATTTTTTTCATCAGTTCCTCCATAAATTATCAAACACTATATCTATTTCAGATGACCTAAACTACCCTATATCTTTATTCTCTGTCAAGGAGATTTTAATGCTTATTTTTTACTATCATATCTTCAATATATTTAGCTGTCTTTTTTGCAACTTCCGCTGAATCAATCATCAGCGAAAGCTCTTTATTATACTGCAGCGCACTTGCGGTGAGATTGTGGCTGCCGATGAAAGTGTACCTGTCATCAATAACAACCGCCTTGACGTGTGTCCGCCTGCGCGGTGAATCAAAATAGACATTGACGCCGCCTTGTACAAGAGTGTCCGCTGTAGATCTGTTTTCCTCATTCAGTGAAGACGATCTCTCATCTTCAATCTCAAGTAACACCTTGACATTAACCCCCCTTTTGGCGGCTGCTGTGAGTGCATCTCTTACCTTGTTGGCGGCATTTGACTTGCTTCCGGTTGTTTTGAATATGTACATACTTACGAGGATATGAGATTGCGATTCATTGAGCTTTTGAATGAGCATATTAAAATATTCTGCGTCTTCAAGTAAAGTACTGTCAGGGACACTTCCCTCAGGAAAGTGTCCCTTTGGCCTTTGTCCCTTTAACTGCTGTTCACTCAGGACATAGGCTGGGAGGAGAAGAGATAAAATAAGCAGAATTGCAAATACCCTTTTCAGCATGCAAGTAAGTTTATCATATTTACATCTAAGGAAAAAGAAATCATAATTGACTTGATGTGATTTGAGCGGGTTGATACTATAAAGTAGTTAAACTCAGAGGATTTTCGGATGAACAAGGTAGTGCTTATAACAGGCGCATCAGGGGGACTCGGGCGTGTGCTTTCATTGAGATTCGCTGAAAAAGGATTTAGTGTCGCTGTAAATTATTATCAAAATAAAGAGGCAGCGAATCAAGTCGTCAGTGAAATAATAAACAATGGCGGCAAGGCAGAGACATTCTATTGTGATGTAAGATCTTCGAGTGATGTAAACAACATGACCGATTTAATTTACAGGAAATTCATCTCAATAGATGTATTAATTAATAACGCCGCAGTAAATGTTGACAGCCTCCTTATTAAAACAAATAACGAAGACTGGGGAAATATCATAGCCACCAATCTTACAGGACCATTTAATACAATCAGGGCTGTCTCGAAATACATGATTAAGAGAAAGATGGGGCACATTATCAATGTCTCTTCGCATGTCGGACTAAAAGGGCACGAGGGACAGAGCGCATACACGGCATCTAAAGCCGGACTGATAGGATTAACGAAATCAGCGGCCCTCGAATTGGGGAAATTCAACATACAGGTTAATGCAATCCTGCCGGGTTTTATGAAAACAGAGATGACAGAATCCCTCTCTGAATCTGAAACGGAGAAGATAATCAATGCTAACTCACTAAAAAGAGCGCAGGACATGAGCGAGGTGGCTGAGTTCGTATACAACCTCTCGCAGATGACGCAGGTATCAGGACAGGTCTTTAATTTAGACAGCAGAATATTGTAGGGATTTCCAGATGAATAAAAAGAAGACTAAAGGCATCTTCATTACCGGTACAGACACCGGTGTCGGCAAGACCATTGTGGCGGCAGGTATTGCTGCGGCCATGAAGAAACGCGGCATCAATGTCGGCGTCATGAAGCCTGTTCATACCGGCTGTAAAATCAGGAAAGGCAAGCTGATACCCGAAGACTCACTTCTCCTTGCCAGTGCCGCATTGTCAGACGACCCTATAGAAATTATAACGCCATACATGTTCAGGGAGCCTGTGGCGCCTTATGTAGCAGCCATAGAAAATAAGGTCGCGATTGATATTGATACCATTATAGACAGCTTCAATGAACTATGTAAGAGACATGATTTTGTAATCGTTGAGGGAATTGGCGGCGTACTCGTACCGGTTGCAAGAGATTTCTATATAGCAGACCTTATTAAAATACTGAGAATACCGGTAATTATAGTAACCAGACCGGATCTCGGAACAATTAATCACACCTTGCTGACAATCAACCTGCTGAAAAATAAACTGATACCCATTAACGGAATTGTTATCTGCAATGGTAAAAAGGGCAATAGCAATCCGGCTGTAAAAACATGTCAGAAAACTATAGAATCTCTAACTGACATCCGTGTGATAGCAACTATTCCCTTTACACATAACTTAAAGGAGAGACTATTGCCTGGCAATCTGAACCTCCCTCATCCTTTCCTTAAACTTGCAGATACTCTTTTTGATATCAGTAGCTGAAAGGATGGCCGATATTACTGCAACGCCGGCTGCACCCCCTTTTATCACATCAGCAACATTTTCATCACTAATACCGCCGATAGCAATTATAGGGACTGTAATAGAATCCCTGATCATTCTTATTGCATCAATACCAAGTGGTGAAGTCACCATCTTAGTCCGTGACTGGAAAATGGGGCCAAAGCCTATGTAATTAATTTCAAGGGAGTTTGCTTCTATAGCCTCTTGATAGCTGTGCGTTGAGAGACCAATGATCTTATCTTTTCCAAGTATCCTTCTTGCTATATGAACAGGTATGTCCTCCTGTCCAAGGTGGACGCCGTCGGCATCAACTGCTAAGGCAAGGACTGGGTCATCATTTATGATGAATGTCACAGCAGCTTTGGCTGTTAGCGTGCGGAGTTTTTCGGCTATCTTTATGGCATCTTTTTTGGAGAGGCCCTTTTCTCTGTATTGTATGACATCAACGCCTGCATCTAAAGCTTCTTCAGCGATAGAGACAATGTCCTTCTTTGTATACTGCTGATCGAGTATAAGGTATAGGCCACTTATGTGGGAATAATTGTTGGGGCTCATGCCTGCTTCAGCGGACTGACGTTATAAACTGTTCTACGAAATTAGTGGAGTATTTGCCTGATCTGAACTCAGGACTTCTCATGACCTTCTTGTGGAATGGAATCGTAGTCTTTATACCTTCTATCACATACTCATCAAGCGCCATGCACATCTTGGCAATCGCCTCATCCCTGTCATTTCCATGAACTATAAGTTTTGCGATCACTGAATCATAGTATGGCGGCACCGTATAACCGGCATATGCTGAAGAGTCCACTCTGACTCCGGGACCTCCCGGAGCACAATAAGCTGTAATCTGTCCCGGCGACGGTGTGAATTTCTCAGAGTCCTCTGCATTTATCCTGCACTCTATACTGTGCCCTTTAATGCGTATCTCTTTTTGTGAATATCTCAAAGACTCGCCTGCGGCTATCCTTATCTGTTCCTTAACCAGATCCACTCCTGTCACCATCTCTGTTATGGGGTGCTCCACCTGTATACGGGTATTCATTTCCATGAAATAAAAATTATATTGATCATCAAGGAGGAATTCTATCGTACCGGCACTTATGTAGCTTACAAATTTCGCAGCCTTAATTGCCACCTCTCCCATCTTCTTTCTCATCTTCTCATCAACAACAGGTGACGGCGCTTCTTCAATAAGCTTCTGGTGTCTTCGCTGTACTGAGCAGTCCCTCTCTCCGAGATATATGATATGGCCGGCCCTGTCTCCAAGCACCTGCACCTCTATATGTTTAGGATTATGGAAAAATTTTTCAATGTATACCTCGTCGCTCCCAAATGATGCCTTTGCCTCAGCCTGTGCCATAAGAAAGGTGTTCACCAATTCCTGTTCCTTGTGAACAACCCGCATGCCCCTGCCGCCGCCGCCTGCGACTGCTTTAATTATCACAGGAAACCCGACCTCTTTGACAACATCAAGGGCAGCTTTCTCTGAAGACACGACACCACTACTTCCTGGCATAATAGGAACACCGCATTTGGTCATCGTCTCTTTAGCCTTTGCCTTATCACCCATTAGCGCTATATTATCAGGGGTTGGACCTATGAAAACAAACCCGGCAGCTTCACATGCCTCGGCAAAGTGGGCATTCTCTGCAAGAAAACCATAACCCGGGTGAATGGCCTCTGCATCAGTTATCTCTGCAGCACTTAGAATGTTTGGTATATTCCTGTAACTCTGCAAACTATCGGCAGGACCTACACAGACCCTCTCATCCGCAAATCTTGCATGGAGCGAAGATTCGTCAGCCTTAGAGTAGATAGCAACAGTCTTGATGCCAAGCTCTCTGCATGCCCGTATTATTCGCAGGGCAATCTCCCCGCGGTTTGCTATAAGAATTTTATGAAACATAATAAGTTATGCCGGATCTATCTTAAAAAGCGCCTCGCCATATTCAACCGGATGAGAATCTTCAACCAACGCTTCCACAACCTTTCCATCAATCTCTGACTCTATCTCATTCATCAGTTTCATTGCTTCAACAATACACAATATCTGACCTTTCCTGACAACATCGCCTATATTTACATATGCCTCTCCGTCGGGTGTTGGTGACCTGAAGAATGTACCGACAATCGGTGAACGGACTGTAAAATATTTATCTTCTATTACTTCAGCAGTAATTGCGGGAGCACTCCTATTCACAGACATAGAAGGGAGGGCAGCGGCTACTGTCTCATGTATTCTTCTGAGTCCATATGAAGTCTGGGCGGATGATTTCTTTATCTTGACGCGAATTCCATCCTTTTCAATCTCGAGTTCAGAAATATCCGAATCCTTCAGAAATGCAGAAAGATCTTTAAGATAGTCAAGGTCTATCCACGACTTTTTGGTTTTCATTTTACCCTTTCAATAAAAGTCCCTGTTCGGGTATCTACCTTAATAATATCCCCCTCGTTCAGATATAACGGGACTTTGACTACTGCCCCTGTTACAAGGTAAGCAGGTTTTGTCCCCCCTGTTGCAGTATCACCTCTTATACCCGGGTCTGTTTTAACAATAGCTAACTCTACTGATAAAGGAAGATCAATCCCTATGGGACTTTCATTAAAATACATTATGTGAAGTGTCATATTCTCTTTTAGATAGTTCTTGCTGTCACCAAGCTGATCTTCACGAACAAATAATTGTTCGAATGAATTTAAATCCATAAACCAGTACTGACCATCTGTGCAATATAGGTATTGCATCTCCTTTTCCTCTAAATTTGGTTCCGCAAGTTTCTCATTAACCCTGTACGTCCTCTCTATAACATTGCCGCTTTTGAGGCTCTTTAATTTAGTCCTGCAAAATGCCCCGCCTTTTCCCGGCTTTACATGCTGGGCCTCTACGACTATATACGGCTCCCCGTCCAGTTCCACTTTATTCCCGCCCCGCAGATCACCAACACTAATCACAGCATCTACCTCCTCATTTATTAATTAATCCCTTTCCTGACCATCTCTACCGCTGCCCTTAAAGCCAGCAAATAACTGTTTACACCAAACCCTGAAATCTGCCCTGCAGCCACTGGAGTAATGTATGAGTGATGACGAAATTCCTCCCTGCTGTATATGTTCGACATATGAACTTCAATCGTCGGAAGGGCAACGGCAGCTATTGCATCACGCAGGGAGACACTGGTATGCGTATATCCTCCCGGATTGATTATAATAGCATCATACCTGCCGGATGCCTCATGTATTTTGTCTATAAGCATCCCTTCAGAGTTTGACTGGAAAAACGTAACATCAGCGCCAAGCTCCTTAGCAGCCGTTCTGACAGCATCATTTATTTCATCAAGAGTTGCAGTTCCATATACGCCCGTCTCTCTCTTACCGAGCATATTAAGATTGGGACCATGTATAACCAGTACCTTTGCCATACGACTGCTCAGCTCCTGTTTATTCGCACCCTGCCAAGAAAATCCCCGAGTTGTTTTATCTGCCTTTGACTTCTCTCAGGCCTGTCCTGAGCGGAGTCGAAGGGACCAGCCTGCCCCTTTAAATTTATCAGTTTACCTCTTACTGATTCATTATCAGGTTCTTTTTGAAAAATCCTCTGATAGATATCAATGCCTTTTTCTATTTCCCCCTGTGCAACGTAGAGGTCTCCCATGCTCTCTGTCAGAAATACCCCGGAAACTTCTCCGGATTTAGATTCTTCTGCCGCGACCTCCCACCCTGAAGTAAAGTCTATCGTGGAAACCTCATCACTCATCTCTCCTGAGAGTTTCTGCTCGTCAGGTTTTACATACTGATGACTCTTTTCAATCCTTTCCTTCTTAAGGGTTCTTAATAAATCTGCAATCTCTTTGTCTTTGGGACTGAAAACAAGCACTGCATCACATGCCTTAATTGCAGCATCAGTCCTACCGGCATCCTGATAAATCAATGCCAGCTTCCTGTGGGCTAAAAGGTTATCAGGACTTACCCGCACGACTGTCTCAAACTCCTGCATTGCTTCATTAATTAATCCCTTTTCAAGATATGCCTTCCCAAGTGACACCCTTGCACTGAGATAACCCGGGTATCTTTCGACCCCTTCTTTGAGTAAATCAATTGCCTCGTCCAATAGCCCTTTTCTTATATAATCTTCAGCTATAGGAATAAAATTCCTGCCGTTCTTGTCTTTAATCATAATAATTTTGACCAATAAAAGGCCGGCACTGCATGTTAACTGCTGCTTAGCCTATGTACAACGTGATCCAGGATTTTATCAGCAACAACCGCCTTAGTCATCACTGGATACTCAACTGTCTCTCCCCACCGGTCAATTACAGTAACAATGTTGGTATCAACCTCAAAACCGGCCCCTTCCCTGCACACATCATTAGCAACGATCATATCCAGTTGTTTGGAATCAAGTTTCTTCTTTGCATTGGCAACCATGTCTTCAGTCTCTGCAGCAAAACCTACAATAAACTGTTTGCCCTTCTTCTCCAGAATCTCACTGAGTATATCCTGTGTTTTTACAAGGTTAAGTGTCATCCCCCCTGCATTTTCTTTTTTTATCTTTGAATTTACAACCACAGCAGGTTTAAAATCAGAGACCGCTGCTGCCATTACCACAACATCAACCTCCGGCAATCTGTTTATTACAGCGTTGAACATTTCCTCCGCTGTCATTACCCTTACTAACTCAACTCCGGCAGGAGGCGTTAAAGAGACCGGACCACTGATTAGAATGACCTTAGCGCCGCGTCTCTTTGCAGCTTCTGCAATTGAGTATCCCATCTTTCCGGATGAGAGGCTGCTTATGTAGCGTACAGGGTCTATCGCCTCCCTTGTAGGTCCGGCCGTCACTAATATTGTGTGTCCTTCAATGTCCCTGCAGGTACGTTCTGCAAGCCTCTCCTCAACAAATGCCAATATAACATCCGGCTCTGACATTCGGCCCGGCCCTTCAATGCCTGACGCCAGAGGACCGGTCACAGGTCCTATAAAATCAACATTCAACTTTTGCAGGTATGAGATGTTTTTTTGAACTACTCTATTTTCATACATCTCTGAGTCCATGGCAGGAGCTACCAATACAGGGCATTTACATGCAAGAAGGATCGTACTCAGAAGGTCATCTGCAATACCGTTGGCCATCTTACCAATAATATTTGCAGTCGCAGGGGCTATTAAAACCATATCAGCCCCCCTCCCAAGGTATAGATGAGATATCTCTCCACCCTGACCACTCTCAAACATATCAGTATAAACGGTATTTTTTGATAACACCTGAAAAGTTAAAGGAGTCACAAACTTAGCAGCCTCAGGCGTCATAACCACCGATACATCTGCACCATGCTCAACAAGTCTTCTCAGGAGATAAACAGATTTATATGCAGCTATACTTCCTGTCACACCGAGTATTATCTTCTTCCCTGCAAGTCCCATCTGAGTGCCTCTTGTTTACCTCTTTTTATTGCACACTACTCCTCAGTCCTTTCCAGCCCCTGTACCACCCGCTGAATCATCAATATAAACACTTAAATCCTCTTCTATCTCCTTCTTTGTCGCATCCTCTACAACCGCTTCCACCTTGACATCGCCAGGCCTTGATCCCTTTCCTTCGATTGCTTCGCGAACAGCGTTTCGTGCATCTTTACCGGTGACTACTTCAATATTACATGACACTATCTCTTCAAGCGCCACAGTAGACTCCTTCAGATATCTCAATGGGACACATGGTTTTGCCCCGCTGATAAGCTTTCTGGCCCGCTCAGTAGCAATGATAACCAATCTGAACCTGCTATCCAGTCTCTCTTTGTCAAAAACTATAGGTAGTGATACTATTTCCAAGTTACTTCCCCTCCCCTCTTTTCAATAAAATTATTCTCAACCCATGCACTGTTTATCCTCTCCATCCTTATTCTTGCACTCACAATAATGGACTTGAGCTCTGCAAGGGCCCTGTCAAAATCCTCATTTATAATCAAATACTCATATATCCTGTAATCTTTAACCTCTTCTCCGGCCATTTTCAATCTCTTGTTAATTTCATCAGGAGAATCACCCTTTCTTACCATTAGCCTGTTTCTGAGGTCTGCAAAGGACGGAGGTAATATATAGCAAAACACTCCATTCTTAAAAGTCTTCTTTATCTGTTTAGCCCCCTGCGAATCAATATCCAGTATTAAATCTATGCCGTTATTTAATAATTCAGTCAGATCCTTTTTGGAAGTCCCATAATAATTACCATGAACTATCGCCCATTCAATGAACGTCTCATCAGCGATCATCTTTTTGAATGTATCCACTGAAACAAAGTGATAATCACGTCCGTCTACTTCAGATGGACGGGAAGACCTGGTCGTATAAGATATCGAGTGCTGTATATCCGGTATATAGTTAACAATCTCTTTGCATAGGGTAGTCTTACCAGCACCGGAAGGAGCTGATACAACGAAAAGGAGTCCATCTTTTATCCACGGACTTATCTCCCCACCCTCCTTATCTCTTTGAATCTCCATCCGGCATAGTATACATATTCAGACAGAAAATCTCAACCATCTACTCTATGTTCTGGATTTGCTCTCTTACCCTCTCAATCTCCGTCTTCATATCAACCACAATTTGAGCAATCTTAACATCCGATGCCTTTGATGCTATAGTGTTCACTTCCCGGTTAACCTCCTGCAGGAGGAAGTCTATGCCCCGCCCGACAACAGCCCCATTATCCAGTTTTTCCCTGAGCTGGGTTATATGGCTGCCAACCCTTACAATCTCTTCAGTAATATCCATACGTTCAACCATTACTGCAATCTCCAGGGCTAACCTGTTCATATCCAACTGCTGAGCGCCTGATATCTCCTTCACCCTCTCACTATAACGTATTTTCATGTCACGGATTACAACCGGCACACGTTTCTCTATGCGCCTTATCAGCGTATTCAACCGGATAATCCGCTTAATCAGATCTTTATAAATTAAATCTCCCTCTTTTAATCTCATCTCCATTAGATTATCGATAGATTTATAAACCATTTTTAAAATGGCCGTGTCAATCTCAGGTTTACCGGCTTCTTCCACACGGAATACAAGCATCTCTTTCAACGCCAGCATATCAGATATGCCTATCTCCTCCCTTATATTAAAGTTGACATTGAAATGCTCTGACAGGTCCTTTAACATCGTCCGGTAACGGGTTATAGCCTCTACGTTTAAGACCTGACCGCCATTTTTAAAGGACATACCCATCTGAGTCAGATACACATCAAATTTCCCCCTGGAAAATTTCTTTGATATATGACTTCGTATCTTTTGTTCCAGCCGCGTGAGTGATTCAGGCAGCCGTACATTAATATCACAATATCTGTGATTTACCGATCTCACTTCTGCCCTGTAAGCAACATCGGCGCAAACCTCTTCACTGCAACCATATCCTGTCATACTCTGAATCATGGGGTAGTAATCCCATATTTCTTAATCTTGTATCCAATTTGCCTTGACGTTATTCCAAGCTGTCTCGCAGCCCTCGCCTGCACGTAACCAGCCCGCTTCAGTGCCTCTATGATTTTTTCTTTTTCCATAAATTCAATAGTATTATCAAGTGTCCTTGCCTGACCATACACACTGCTCATATCTGATTGACGATTCAGGAGTTTAGTGTCTATGGTAATCGGAACATCCTCTGTCATTATCAGGTCATTCTTTGCCATTACTATCATTCGCTCGATGCAATTCTCAAGTTCCCTGACATTACCAGGCCAGTCATATATAAGCAATGTGTCAAGGGCCTCATTGGATATCTTGACATCCCTGCCATTCTCCTCATTATAGAGTTGAAGGAAATGACCGACAAGCGGCGGGATATCTTCTTTTCTCTCTCTCAAAGATGGTATCCTGATAGGAACAACATTCAGCCTGTAATACAGGTCTTCACGAAATTTACCCTCTTTTACAGCATCTTCCAGATTCCGGTTAGTTGCGGCAATGATTCGCACATCAACTGTTATACCCTTTGAACCGCCTACCCGTTCAAACCTTCTCTCCTGAAGCACCCTTAGCAGCTTAACCTGGGTTGACGGCGGTATATCACCTATCTCGTCAAGGAACAGTGTCCCTTCATCAGCCAGCTCAAACCTGCCCTTTTTATCATTCACAGCCCCTGTGAATGACCCCTTTACATGACCGAACAGGTCACTTTCTATGAGAGTGTCAGGTATAGCTGCACAATTAACACTGATGAAGGATTTATCACATCGCTTGCTGTGGTAGTGGATCGTTCTCGCTATTAATTCCTTGCCTGTCCCGCTTTCCCCCCTTAACAGAACAGTAGCTTTACTCTGGCTGACGCGCCAGGCTGAATCGAGAATCTCCCGCATTTTATCGCTCACAAAAACAATGTTTGCAAAACGGTATGGAGACTTTAATTCACGCTGCAGGCTTAATTTCTCTTTGATAAGGTTCTTCTTCTCAAGTTCCACCATCTTTGCCGTTGTAAATGCCTGTCCTATAAGTGAGGTAACAACTGTAAGTATTCTCACATCCTCATCGAGAGAGACGGACTTATCAATGAAAAGCCTGTCAACACTCAGCACACCTATGGTATCTCCCTTAACTTTTACGGGTACGCATATGAAAGAAATGTTTTCCCTTCTTATATCACCTCTCGACCTTGTCCTGTTAAGGAAAAGAGGTTCTTTACCTATATCAGGCACTATAATAGGCTCTCCTGTCTCCACCACCTTACCTGTAATCCCTTCCCCAATCCTGTAAACGCCGCGGCTTTTTTCTTCAGGAGTCAGTCCATGGGCGAGCTCTATGTATAACTGCTTTGTTTCAGGATCAAGGAGAGTCAGTGTGCCACGACTCATCCCCATGCTTTCGGCAAGGATTTCCAGTATGGATGTCAGTGTTACCCTGGGATCTACAGATGACCCCAATCTCTTGGCTATCTCATAAAGGGTGGAAAGTTCTACTATCTTATAGTTAAGTTTAGTTATGGCATCCTGACAGTCTTTTTCCATGTTTCATCATTATTTATCAGATTTGTCAGAAGCATAACATAATTGTATGGCCTCCTGCAATACGTTATTGTCTATATCCTCAACTACCTTTACCTCTCCCAGCCTGACCGGCAACACGAATCTCACCTTCTCATTAATAACCTTTTTGTCCCTCTGGAGAATGTCCCGGAGTACCGGAAAATTCACATCAGGCAATGAAGTCTTCAGACCTATCAACCTGCAGAGCCTCTCTATCCTTACGGATACATCTTCACTGCATAAGTGAATGATTGAGGCGAGCCTTGCAGCACAGACCATTCCCATAGCCACTGCTTCTCCATGCCTGTACTTCTTATAACAAGTGATAGTCTCTATTGCATGCCCTATAGTATGACCGAAATTGAGTATTGCCCTCAGCCCTTTTTCCCTTTCATCAGAGCTAACCACCATTGCCTTTATTTCACAGGATCTTGCAATGGTGTGAATCAGTGCTTCTCTCTCAAGCGACAGGATATTTTCATAATGTTCTTCTATAAATTTAAAGAATTGCTCATCTGCAATTACTCCATATTTTACGACCTCTCCCATCCCTGCAATAAGTTCACGAGGGGGCAAAGTTTTTAATACATCCAAATCTATCCATACCAGCACAGGCTGATAGAATGCCCCAATCAGGTTTTTACCGAGCGCGTGATCAACCCCTGTCTTGCCTCCCACACTGCTGTCTACCTGGGCTAATAAGGATGTAGGTATCTGTATATATGGAACACCGCGCAGGTAAGTAGCTGCTGCAAATCCGGCAATATCCCCGATTACACCGCCACCAAGCGCAATTATGAAAGAGTTTCGTTCAAACTTCTTTTCAATAAGCACATCATATATCTTACTGACAGATTTAAGCGTCTTATATCTTTCCCCTGCAGGAAGTTCAATAGTTGTTATAACATAACCTTCGTCAGATAAATGCCTGCTGAGGGAATCCCCGTAGAGTTTATTCAATAGAGGATTAGTGACTATTGCCCCCTTCTTCCCAATGGAGAGGCTATTAATATGCTTTGCCAATCCTGCAAGAATATTATGACCTATACAGATGTCATAACTACGCTGGCCTAAGTCCACCCTGACTTTTCTCATAGAGTCTCCAAAGATAAAATAGACTTAACTACCTCATCAACTTCAAGCCCGTCTGTATCTATTGACACATCGGCCCTTGAGTAAAATTGTTCACGTATGGACAAAAGTTTTTTTATCTGCTCAAGCGGGTTATCAACGTTTAACAGAGGCCTGTGTGATGCAGAACTGATTCTATTAATAATAGTCTCAGGTGATGCCTTAAGCCAGATGACTAATCCTATATTCTTTAAACTCAGGATATTCTCTTCCCTGATAACTATTCCTCCGCCTGTAGATATTATATATCCTGTTATACCTGACAAATTCTTTATTACTTCAGTCTCAAGCTCTCTAAAAGATGACTCTCCCTCTTCTCTGAATATTTCCGATATACTTTTCCCTGTTTTTTCCTCAATCAATTTATCTGTGTCTAAAAAGGCATAACCGAGCCTTTGGGCAAGCCTCTTTCCAACCTCTGTTTTACCGCTCCCCATGAAGCCGGTCAAAATAATATTTTTCATTTCAGAATGATGGATTTTCAGATTTTGTGGATATAATCGAGGTAACCTTTATAATTCCTTTTGATCTCGCCCATAGAATCACCGCCAAACTTACCGAGGAATGCATTCGCAATTTCTATAGCCACCATAGCCTCGCCAACTACACTGGCTGCAGGAACCGCACAATAATCCGATCGTTCAACAGTCGCCTTAAACTGCTTCTTTGTCTTTACATCAACGGAATCCATAGGTGAATATAATGTGGCTATAGGTTTCATAACTGCACGCACTATAATGTTCTCCCCATTTGTTATACCGCCCTCTATACCCCCTGCCCTGTTTGTCTTCCTGTAAAATTTATGCAAACTACTGTCATAATAGATGGCATCATGAACCTCTGAACCGAAACGTGCTGCTGCCTCAAATCCAATACCTATCTCTACACCCTTTATAGCCTGTATGCTCATTACTGCATATGCAAGCCTTGCGTTCATCCTGCTGTCCCACTGGGAATAACTCCCCAATCCGGCAGGAACATTGGTGGTGATTATTTCGAATATGCCTCCTACTGTATCACCTTTCTTCTTTGCCTCATCTATCTTTTTTTTCATCCCTGCCTCTGCCTTTTTGTCAGCACAACGCAATTCAGATTTTTCAGCCCTGACTGATAAGACTGAAAGTGAATCAAGTGATAAATTGCGAAGCTTTGCCCTTATACCGCCTATTTCTATTACATGACTAATGATACTGACATCAAATGCCCGGAGAAAAACCTTTGCTACTGCACCCAAAGCGACCCTTGTCGCAGTCTCTCTTGCACTCGCCCTCTCGAGGACATTTCTTACATCATTGTGAGCATATTTGATTATCCCGCAAAGGTCGGCATGCCCTGGTCTGGGCCTTGTCTCAGGAGGCACACAACCTGACATGGAAGGATCTGACGACATCTTGTCTGTCCAGTTTACCCAGTCCCGGTTTTTTATCAGTAGCCCTATAGGACTACCCAGGGTCTTACCCCACCTGACACCGCAAGTGATCTCTGCAGTATCTTTTTCAATCCGCATTCTGCCGCCACGGCCATAACCTATCTGCCGCCTGGCAAGATCGGAGTTGATGTCACTTACAGAAATTTCTAATCCGGCAGGCATACCTTCAATGACTCCTATGAGGAGCTGTCCATGGGACTCACCCGCTGTCAGGAAGCGAAGCATATTATCCTCATGAAGTTACAGGTATGATTTTGGGAGTGATAAATATAAGCAGTTCACTCTTTATATTTGATTTTGATGTGTTCTTAAATAACCAACCCAGAAGAGGAACCTGGTGCAGCCATGGAACCATACTCATGTTGTCTGTATCCGACAACTCATATATACCACCAATTACGGTGGTCTCGCCATCTTTTACAAGTACCTCTGTAGTCGCCTCTTTTTTATTTATACTGGGCGTCCCTTCTACAACAATAGAACCCTGTCGATTCTTGGTTATCTTTATATTCATTAAAATATGTCCATCAGGAGTTACCTTTGGAGTAACTTTAAGTGTCAGTGCTGCATCAATAAACTCTGTCTTTGTTCCTTCCTGAGAATAAGTCTTGTACGGGATTGATTCTCCCTGCTGTATTATAGCTTCTTTGTTGTCCAGGGTAGCAATCTTGGGCGCCGATAATATCTTGGTCAGTCCTTTTGTTTCCCCTGCAGATAACCTGAGATCAAGGTTGAATGCATCGCCTACTGTCTTCCCGATCGTAAACCCCATACTACCTTTTGTCCCGGCAACACCACTTGCCGGAAGATTGACGGCAAAGTTTGTAGACGGAGTCGTAGCAGTCCCCTCTGGTCCGGTAATAAGTTTAATATTATAATCACCCGGAGTTGAAGTATAATCCCCCCCCCACTGTACACCGAGGTCCCTGGCAAAATTTGTATCTGCCTGAACAATCCTTGCCTCAATCAATACCTGCGGCGTCGGCTTGTCAAGTGTTTTAAGAAGATTCTGAATCTCCATATGTTTATCAGGAATGTCTTTAATAATTAACGTATTGGTACGCTCATCTATGGTAATGTCCCCTCTTGTACTGAGGCTCTTTTTTATGGAGTCAGCAATTTCTTTAGCCCTGGCATAATTAACAGGAATTATTTTGGTAGACAAATCCTCTGCTTTTATCATGGCCTCCTTCGCCCTTGCCTCCTCTTCCTGTTGTTGTGCTATATTGGCCAGTGTGTCTATCCTGACAACATTGTTTTCATATATCTTACCAAGCCCTTTCATCTTGAGAATAATATTTAGTGCCTGATCCCATGGAACTTCCAGCATCTTAATAGTTATTTTCCCCTTAACATTGTCTCCTATAATCATATTCAGCTTGCTCACCTCTGCAAGAAGCCTGAGGACATTAACAACATCCGCATCCTGAAAATCAAGTGATACTTTTTTACCATTATAATTACCGTTCTTTTTCTCTATAACAGTATTTGTTGACTGAGGACTATCCGGAGACTTTTCTTCCTTTTCTACTTTCGTTGCAGCCTGTGATGTTCCTGCTGCAGGAGGATTGTTAACTTTAAGGTTAGTGTTCGTACCAGGAGTTATAACTGGAGTCGGAGTCGGAGCAAGGGATGGAGATAAAGCCGGACTGCCTTCATTTGTGTTATTTGAATTGGTTTCACTAACCGGCACCGGGGCAAGAGAAGCTAACTGAACCGCCGGCTGCATCTTCTCCTTCTTTGAAAATACATTTATAGTAAGTTCCTTACCCTGTTTATTTACATCAAATTTGATCGCTTTTTTCAGGTCAGCTACAAATCTTACCTTATTTACCGGCGCAGGATGCAGGCCAATCCTGATCTTTGAAATGAGGTCGCTATCCACGGCCTTTTCATAAGGTGTGATTGAATTCCCGGCATCCTTCACATCAACAACCAGTTTATTACCCTCAACTATAAATGTCTCTGCAGTAATTTCATTATCTGCAGTAATTATAATGCTGTCTTTGTCATCAGATTTCTGAAAGCTCAGATTTCTTACCATGTTAAGGGTGGGGTCAGCAGGAGCTATCTTTGGGATATCTATAATCAGTACATTTGCTTTACTGTAAATCTGTGGTTCTGCCGCTTCACTCACAAGTCTGATATTTAATCTTGCAATCCTTACCGGAGTATCCGCCTCTACAGGGTCTATCTGAATAATGGACCCTTTACCCACTATTATAGGTTTATTGAACTCACCAAGAGAAATTCCAGACAGGTCTATTACTAATCTGGGCGGATCAATAAGTCTAAAGGAAGTATATTTCAATGAATTTCCTGCATCAAGCAGGATCTGTGTACTTGCCGGCAAATCAACAATATCAATATTTTTCAGTACCGGCATACCTGGCGTTTGTACAGGCACGGTTAATTCTGCTGCATTAACCTTTTTAACCTCCGTCGAAAACAAAATAAGAAATAAGGCTATGAACACTGCACGAACCGCCCCTTTGAAAGTAATTATCTTCATCCACCGCCCTCCTCTTTGGGACGGAGTCCCAAAACAGTCTTTTTAGATTTCTTTCTTCCATAGAAATCTGTAAAAATCTCCTCTATAATTACAGAGTCCTCTGATATCTTTTTAACAACCCCGCCCTCCGGACCAACCAGCACACCTTCCCGTATCAAATATCCCTTTGCATCAGGAGTCTCAATCATGGCAACATAAGACTTCCCCTCCCACATTATCCCGATAACTTTCAATTCCCCTAAACTTCGCTGCTGAAGAGGAGTAAGTCCCACCATTTTTTTCTCTTTTAAGCCAAGTATGAGAGATCTGAATGGGTCTCTCCTTCCGGAAGGTCTGTAATTATATCCTGAAGGTGCCTCTTCTGTCACGCTCGTTGCCTGAATTGAGGCAGGCTCAGACGAAGGTTGTTTTGCCTCTTTAACCGTCCCGGATACAGGCTTCGGGATCACAGGAGTCACCGGCTTCTCTGAACAGCCGGCAAACAAAATTAATATGGCAAACAAAATTAGTACATTCACGTTTATATTATTGCTCCTCTGCTGCAAACGTTGTCGCAACAAATTTATCCTGGATGAAGACAGTTTCTCCAACCGCTTTGCTTCCATCCATACTCAAACCTGTAACATTAACTATTCTTGATAACTTGCTGACCTTATCAAAGAAGGTTGCAAGGGCATGATAACCGCCGGACACTTCTACGTCCACAGGAATTTCCGTGTAAATGCCGGAAGGGTCTTTTTTCCTCGCACCAGGTTTCCATAATTTAACCTCTAAACCCGATTCTATGCTTAAATCAGATATCTGTTTAAGGAGTCCTGACACCTCTTCCTCCGCAGGAAGCTGGGCCCGGAGTTCCGCAAGCTGTGCCTGGAGTTGAGCGTTTTCTATCTTAAGCTGATCAAGCCTCCTTAATTTGACCTCGTTTGTCATAATTTCACGATTAAGATCAGTAACGCTTTTTTCAAGGACATCAATCTGAGTCTTTGCCGGCAAGAATATGAAATAAATAAAACCGCCAATAATTATTGTAAACACCAGCGCTATCAATATAATTTTCTGTGAGCGCGGTATATTTTCAATAGATTCAAGGTTCATATATTTTACACGGAATCAAGGTTAACAATAAATGTCAGATTAAAATTATACACAGGGATCCCGGATTCTGTTACTTGCCGTGATTCTGTCAATTGAACATTTCGGAATAGTTTGGATGACTTGAGGTTGTTTACATACTTTACTATATCATCATTTGTCATCCCTGCTCCTGTAATATTTATATTACCTTCTTTTTCTTTCAGAGATGTCAGCCATACCCTGTCAGTCAGCATCCGGCTGAGTTCGTCTAACACAAGAACAGGCCCTCTCTGACTCTTTTTCAAATTCTGTATTATAGCAATCTTCTTCTCAAATATCTTCTTATCGTTCTCATAATTCTCTACCTCTTTAACCTTTTCCCTTAGTCCTGTCAGTCTTGTCTGAAGTGTCACTTGTTCCTTTGCAAGATATGATTTCGTGCTGGTCAGCCAGTACCATGTATATCCTTCAATCAATATTACAACCACGATAGCAATAATTATAAAAAAAATATACGATGGCAGACCTAATCTTAGGCTTACAGCAGTTCTCTTCGCCTTCTTTGTAAGTAAAAGGTTTATCCTTATCATCTGTCGTCCAGCCTTCGCACCCCCAGGCCAACCGCCACCGGAGCAATAGCTGTAATACTCTTAATATACCCGGCATCAAATGACGGAGGGATATCAATCTTTCTGAATGGGTTAATAAACTCAACAGGCAGTTCCAGCCTCTCCTGCAGGAATGCTTCCATATTCTTTATCTGAGATGAACCACCGCTTAACATAACCTTATCAATGTTCTCACTTCCCATAGTAGCCTTGAAGTAACCAAATGACCTTGTTATCTCGCTGGTAATCTCTGCGGAGACATTTTCTATTATTGTCTCAGTCTCGGGAGAGTCAACACCTTCAACATCTTCCCCTTTTTTTACTCTTTCTGCATCCTCATAGGAGAGACCTAAATCTTTCTGTAAGGATTCTGTATATCTGTTTCCACCTATGGAAATATCCCTTGTAAAGGCAAACATACCTCCCTGAAGGATGTTAATATTCGTTATGCCGGCACCAATATTTATCAATGCTACTGTCTCTTTCTCATTTATTTCATAGTTGACATTGTACATATTCTCTATAGCAAAAGAATCAATATCAACTATTACAGGCGTAAGACCTGCCTCAATAATGAGTGAGGTGTAGTCTGTAAGCTTGTCTTTTTTTACTGCTGCCAGAAGGACATTCATCTGTTGTTTTCCATCAGGACCAACGAATGTGCTAAGGATCTGAAAATCCATATTCACTTCATTGATATCAAAAGGAATATACTGTTCTGCCTCCCATTTAATAGATTCAGAAAGCTCCTCCTCAGACATCTGTGGAAGCGTAACCCTCTTGACTATTACTGAATGTCCGGAGACTGATATCACAGCATCTTTTGTTACAATGGCTTGTTCTTTAACGACATTCTGTAATGCCTCAACACACCTTACAGAATCCATTATAGTCCCATCCACGATTATCTCAGGGGCTAAAGCCGCAATCCCAAACTTCTCAAGTGTATAACGCCCCTCTGTCTCAGACAATTGAATAAGCTTAATCGAACTTGAACCTATATCAATACCAATGGTTTCTTTTTTTCTCCGAAAAAACATTACATCATCTCTTTTCTTTAGACTTTATTATGTACTTAATTTCTTCAATATTCTCCTGGCTGTAGATTCGCCAGTTTCGCCAGTCTCGGCTGATATTAGATATTAACCCCACACTCTCCCATCTGAAGAGTGTGGCTTTTGAAATATCAAAAAGATTGCATATGTCTTTTGCGTAATACTTCTTATCCTTGCTCATGCTATGGATTGGAATGTCTCCATAAATATATATTAAGGGTGCAAGTCAAAAACTATAGTAACTATACTTAATATAATTAAGAGAGTCAAGTTTATTTACCGGCTCCCCATCTTGCATAAAGGTTGTTATCAATACATAGTGCATCAAGGATTCGTCCGACAATAAATTCTACCATATCATCTATTGTTGCAGGTTTGTTATAAAAGGCCGGCATGGCAGGGATAATATGAATTCCCATTTCAGAAAGGGTAAGGAGGTTTCTCAGGTGTACAGTATTCAATGGAGTTTCCCTTGGTACAATAATCAGCTTTCTCTTCTCCTTTAAAATAACATCGGCTGAACGGCCCACGAGATTAGATGATACACCTGATGCAATGGAAGCAACTGTTTTCATTGAACATGGAACGATAACCATTCCGTCAGTACGGAAAGAACCACTGGCAACAGGGGCCTTCATGTTGTTTTCATCATAATAATGGAGAATCTCTTTTGAGACCCCATAATATTCACATAAGGATGAGTTAATCTCATCTTCCTCATCTTCTGTGCCATCCCGGAATAACCCTGTCTCATCCTTCAATATCCACCATGCCTCTTTAGTAACAGTCAGATATACAGTAAGTCCGTTTTTGACCAGATACTCAAGCAAGCGCATCCCATATATTGCACCACTGGCACCGGTAATAGCAATAATATAAGAAGACATCAGTTACACCTTTACCCTTTCAATATCCCTGTGCCTTAACGCAGTATCGTAGCCCATCTTCTTTATGTGTCTTTCGAGTGCCTCAGCAATAAAAACCGATCTGTGTCTTCCGCCTGTACAGCCTATACCTATACTAAGATAATATCTACCCTCATTCTCATATTGAGACATCAGAAAATCAATAAACTGCGTGAACTTTTCAAGGAAGAGTTTAGTCTGCGTAGTTGATAACAGATATTCTGCAACCTCATTATCCATTCCGGAAAGCGGTTTAAGATGAGATACAAAGTTCGGATTAGGCAAAAATCGTATATCAAATAAAAGGTCTATGTCATACGGTACTCCATATTTAAACCCGAAAGAAATAATGTTAACTATTATTTTCTTATCTTTCTCAGTCTCAACAAAATGCCTGAAGACCTCGTTCTTCAGTTGATGAACATTAAAATCTGAAGTATCTATGATCAGCGTTGCCTTATCATGCAACCACTTAAGCATTTCACTTTCAAGCCTGATCCCATCTATGACCGGTTTATCCATAGCAAGCGGGTGCGGTCTCCTCGTCTCACTGAAACGCCTGACAAGTATCTCATCCCGTGCTTCAAGGTAAACTATTTCTATAGGGCAATCATTAATCAAAAGATCGTTCAGGACATTCTCAAAGTCGGAAAAAAATTCCCGTTCCCGTATATCAATACCCAGTGCTATCTTACTTATATCACTGCGGCTTTGAGTGCATAATTCGACAAGTTTCGGAAGTAGTTGGGGAGGAAGATTATCGATGCAGAAGAAGCCCAGGTCTTCAAAGCACTTCAGCGCGCTACTCCTGCCGGCCCCTGACAAACCGCTTATAACAACTACGCGGAGATTTTTAAATCTCATATTAATAATTTTCTACGCCTGCTCGCGGAAGGGACCTTTAACTCTTTCCTGTATTTGGCAACAGTCCTTCTCGCAATCTCTATCTGCTGACCCTTCAAATATTCCATGATCTGTTGATCACTGAAAGGTTTCCGGTGATTTTCATCTGTAATCAGCCTATGAATCATATCTCTGACACTCTTGGACGAACAACTGTTTCCGTCACTTGTACTGAGTCCACTGCTAAAAAAGAATTTTAACTCAAATATACCCTGCGGTGTACATACATATTTGTTATGGGTAACACGGCTTACGGTAGATTCATGCATGTTTATATCCTCTGCTATCTCTCTCAGCGTAAGCGGTTTCAGGTTAGCAATCCCCTTTTCCAGAAATTCCTCCTGATACTTGACTATACTCTGTGCCACTTTATATATTGTCCTGTTTCGTTGCTCAATACTTCGTATCATCCATACAGCAGAGCGGAATTTTTCTTCAAGATACCCCTTCGTTTCTTCCGCAATTTCGCCGCCGCCCCTGAGCATACGCTTGTAAGTGGGATTCAGTTTAAGCCTCGGGATACCATCATCATTCAATAAAACAACATATTCACCCTCATGCTTCACCACAAAGACATCAGGGATTATAGCAACATTGTCAGGCGAATAGAATAACCTCCCGGGCTTTGGTTCAAGTCTCTCGATAACCTTTATGGCATGCGCCAGATCTTCAAGGGAAATACCCAGTTTACGGGCAATAACAGGAAACCGCCTTTTCTCGAAATCAGCAAGATGTTCAGAAATAATTATCTCAACAATGGTACCCCTGAACCCAAGCTGAGATAATTGGATAAGGAGGCACTCTCTCAGATCTCTTGCGGCAATACCCGTAGGATCAAACTGCTGAATTAAGGTTAACGCTTCAAGTACCTTATCTTCGGATATTCCGCAAGAAGCTGCAATCTCTTCAATAGTAGTTTGAAGATATCCATTTTCATCCAGGTTCCCTATAATGTCTTCCCCGGCTTTCTTCAATTCCGGATCTGATGTTGAGAGGTTAAGCTGCCATGACAGATGTTCAGAAAGGGAGGATGGCTTAGTCAACATCTGATCAAATGTCATCCCATCTTCTTCATTATTATCCTTATAATATCCTAATTCTTTATTATCAAAACCATCATCAGAAGAAAGATAGTCTCCCCACTTCAGGGTTTCTCCGTCTAAGGGTTTAATCGCACCACCTTCATCTTCTCTCGATGTTTCACTCTCAGCAGTTGTAGAAGTCCTGTATGAATCATCCTCATCCGTTTCTGTTGTTTCTGCGGGTGTTTCATCAAGGCATGGGTTTTCAAGCAGGGCCTGATTTATCGTCTGTTCCAATTCAAGTTTTGAGAGTTGAAGTAGTTTTATGGCCTGTTGAAGCTGAGGGGTCATAATAAGTCTCTGGGTAAGTCTTAGATCTAATTTTGTTTCCATCTCATCCCCCCTTATGAAGTGCTTTGAATATTGAGCTTAAACCTTTCTCCTAAATACGTGGCCTTAACTTCCGCACTCGATGCAATATCATGCGGAGTACCGGATTTCAGAATTACACCTTCCTTTAAGATATAGACCCTGTCACATACTTCAAGTGTATTCTGAACATTGTGGTCTGTTATCAGGACACCGATATTTTTGGTTTTTAACTGAATTATTATCTGTTGCAGGTCAATAATAGAGATCGGATCTATACCGGCAAAGGGTTCGTCAAGAAAAATAAACGCCGGGTCAGAGGCAAGCGCCCGTGCAATTTCAACTCGTCTTCTCTCACCACCGGATAGTGTGTTTGCCAGTTGTCCGGCAAGATGAGTGATATTAAGCTCTCTGATGAGGCGTTTCAATGCATCATTACGCTCATATGATGTCATAGGCTGAAATTCAAGGATTGCCATAATATTCTCTTCAACTGTCAGTTTTCTGAATATTGACGGTTCCTGCGGGAGATAACACAACCCCAGCCTTGCACGCTTATATGTAGGAAGGTGGGTTATTTCCGTATCTCCAAGGAATACACGTCCTGCCGATGGTTTCAATATCCCTATAATGATAGAGAAGATCGTGGTCTTTCCGGCCCCGTTGGGACCAAGCACACCTACTACCTCTCCCTGATTTACAGTTATACTGACATTATCTACTGCTTTTCGGCTTCTATAGGATTTCTCTACATTCTCAACCTTGAGTCTCATCATGTATTTCACCTACTTTGGATGTATTATTGCCTCTCCTCCTTCAACAACAACCCTGTCTTCCTGAATAAATACAGTAATTTTCTCACCCTTCAACACATCATCTCCTTCCCTTATATTTGGTGAGCCGGTAAAAACCATTTTCTCATCCTTCTTAAAATAAACAACCCTGTTTGCGTAAACAGTCCTGACTCCCTGATTAAACTCAATATCACCTGTAGCAGTAATGGCGGAAAGTGACCTCTTCCGATCTGAATTTTCAATCATCCCATTTTCTCTTTCTGTTACAGGTTCAAATACAGCCTCCACGACATTAGCCTTCAGTGTCATGGTTTCCCGCTCAATAACAACATCACCTTCAAAGACAATAGTATTCTCCTGGTTATTAAGAGTCATCTTCCTGGAAGTTATAGAAAGCGCCCCGCCCTGATCCTGGCTGATAAATCTTGTGGTTGATAAATCTTCCCCTTTACACACTAAAGGCAAGGAAAGAAGAATGAAGAGGCACAAGGCTGCAATCAGTATATGACGATTACCACATGGTCGCCTGTATATTCTTTCTGATCTCATAAACTCCATTATCGAGGTTTGCCACAAGATCATCCCCTTCAAGGCTATAACCTGGCCCTTCAACCTCTACCTTCCCCGTACTTCGCAACTGCCTGTCCTCATCAAACCATCCAAGGTTTATTACATTTATCGTAATACCCTGGCCAATCTTAATGCTTACATCCCTGTCTACCTTTTCTATAAAAAAGGAATTGGATTCGATATTGTACCTTCCCTTATCTGCCGCCAGTGATATGAGTCCTCCGGATTGAGGCCTGTGGATAATGTTTATATCCTGCAGCATGGCATCATCCTCTCCACTTGCAATCGTCGCTCTTTTCGCTCCTATTTCCCACTCAATACTATCACCATTAATGCGCGTAAGCCGGAAATCATCTATCTGCTGAACCATATCACCAAGCGTTACCATCCCGCTCCGCCTGTGATTGGTATCGCTGTTACCTCCGAGAAATCCGCCCACAATAATAATAAATAAGAAGAGATATACTACGCCGATGTATGTCCACTTACTTGCAATATTCATTCATCAAGTGAATAGTTTGAAATGAACTATAGCATAGTCAAATAGTCAAGTAAAGGAAATTAAGCACGAATCTTGCATACCTAAAAAAGGGGAGATGTTAAAGGCTTGAATACATGGACACGCCTTCTTTATAAAGGTCTCCGCCATGAATATCATTAATTACTATTACAGGAAAGTCTTCCACCTCAAGTCTTCGGACAGCCTCAGTACCAAGGTCCTCAAAGGCAATAACCTCGGCCTTCTTTATCTTCTTTGACAGGAGTGCCGCTACACCACCGATGGCAGCAAAGTAAACACACCTGTGCTTCAGCATTGATTCTATAACTTCTTTACCTCTACCACCTTTACCAATCATTCCTTTGAGTCCATGTTCTATAAGAAATGGCGAATAGGGATCCATCCTTCCGCTCGTCGTAGGTCCGGCAGAACCTATGGGCATACCTGCCCTGGCAGGTGTAGGACCAACAAAATATATAACCTGTCCCTTGATATCAAATGGCAATTTATCCCCATCCTTGATCATCTGGACAAGTCTTTTATGCGCCGCGTCACGTGCAGTATATAGTACACCGCTTATTTCAATCCTGTCACCGGCTTTCAGATCAGTGATGACTTCCTCTGTCAGAGGTGTTGTCAATTTTCTTACTGTCATAGTTTGCTTTTCCGTTCCACTTGAATCCTCTAATCCTAAATCACTATACTCTTATGCCTGCTTGAATGACATCCTATATTTACTGCCACAGGCAAGCTTGCTATGTGACAGGGGTGCAGTTCAACATGTACGGCAAAGGCCGTAGTAGTACCACCAAGCCCAACCGGTCCTATACCAAGATGGTTTATCCTCTTAAGGAGGTCTTCTTCCAGGGCAGCTACATCCATTCTCGCATTCGGCTGGCCCACAGGTCTTAACAAAGCCTTTTTTGCAATAATTGCAGCCTTCTCAAAGTCTCCGCCTATACCCACCCCTACAACTACCGGCGGACAGGGATTTGCACCTGCATTCCTGACCGTATCAATGACAAACTGCTTTACACCCTCAATACCATCTGCAGGACGGAGCATCTTTAAAGATGCCATGTTTTCACATCCGCCGCCTGCAATATCCAGTTTAATCCTGATATTTTCTCCAGGCACTATTTCAGTATGTATAATGGCCGGGGTATTGTCAGATGTATTTCTCCTGTTGAATATCGGTTCTTCAACAACAGATTTCCTGAGATATCCCTTGCTGTATCCCTGTCTTACACCTTCATTAATGGCATCACTGAGGAGACCACCGGCAATGGAAACATCCTGACCAAGCTCAACAAAAAATACTGCAAGCCCCGTATCCTGGCAGAGCGGCATGGCCTCCTTGCTTGCAATCTCAGAGTTCTGCATAATCTGTCTCAGTACCTCCTGCCCCAGCGGAGATTTCTCTGTTTCAAGGGCCTTTTCATACGCTGCGATAACATCTGCGCTGAGATTGTAGTTTGCATCCATGCACATATCCCTTATATTATCTACTATGTCGTTAAAATGTATACGTCTCATTTGAGTATTTCTATTAACTCCTCTACCCCGCCCCTGATCCTGTCCGCAGACTTGAGAAAGGCTTCCTTCTCTTCATCCTCAAATTTTATTTCAATTATTTCCTCAATCCCTTTTCTTCCAAGCTTTACCGGCACCCCGACAAATATCCCTTTTGTGCCGTATTCTCCATCCAGATACGCAGCACATGGCATTATCTTTTTCCTGTCAAGGAGAATAGCCTCCACCATTTCCACAATAGATGCAGCAGGAGCAACATACGCGCTTCCTGTCTTGAGCAATTCAACGATTTCACCGCCTCCAAACTTCGTGCGCTCCACCATCTTATCAATCTGTGCCTTTGACAACATTTCAGTTATCGGAATCCCCGCAACAGTGGAATATCTTGCCAATGGAACCATGAGGTCTCCATGGCCGCCAAGAACAAATGCATGGATATTATCTACAGACACATTAAGTTCGGATGAGATGAAACACCTGAAACGTGCTGAGTCAAGCACACCACCCATTCCGATTACCCTGTGCTTTGGAAAACCTGCAAAATTGTACGCTACATATGTCATGAGGTCCATAGGATTAGTCACCACAATCAGTATTGCATCCGGAGACCGTTTCACTACCTCTGCTGTAACATCCTTTACTATCTTTGTATTTTTTTCCAGCAGGTCTCTGCGGCTCATGCCAGGCTTTCTTGCAAGACCTGCTGTAATAACTACTATGTCAGATGCAGATGTATCGTCATAATTATTTGTCCCCACAACATTCACATCAGAGCCGCTCAATGGCGCTGCCTCAAGGATATCAAGCGCCTTACCGTTAGGAATTCCTTCCATAATGTCAAGTAATACCACATCCCCAAGAGATTTCTCCATAATCCTCTGGGCTGTGGATGCCCCGACATTTCCAGAACCAATTACAGTTATTTTATTTCGTCCCGACAATTCTGCTCCTGAGCAATATTACCTGCTCACTGCTGCCTATATAATTTCTCCGGCAACTCCGCCCTTTTCCCCTGCCGATACTATACCGGCAGCCATCCTCCTGTCAATCTTTACAACGTCCTCAAATTTCAGATCAACACCGAATACACCCGTGAGCTCTCCAATATCATTCCTTACAGGAGTTGATATTGTCACACACAGGATATCTGTTACCAGGGATTTATAAAAATCAGTAACTAAGGTCTTACCGCTTTTTATTGGCTCAATAAACCATGGCCGGTTGGAAAAGTCCTGCCCCATATCAAACTTCTCATACTTCGCCCTGTCTATAACCTGCGAAATATTCCTCGTCAGCATCCTGCCTTGTAAGTTAACTACATAGGCAAACTGAACAAATGGATTGTCATCCACAAGTTTCTGAATCTTCGCCTCCATTTCTGCAATATTCAAAGACTTAAACGATTCTTCCTCTACGATCTCTTCCACAAGCGGTGCAACTATACTCTCCGCCCGCTTCTTCATGCGATCAAGATCAGAACCAAAGTATTCCGGCAAATACTTCTTTGCCTGGGCATACATCTCATCGGACGAGATCGCAGTCAGCCTTCCAACCTCATACTGTTCCATAACCCATTTAAATATTTTTGCAATTCCAGGATGCTTCTTGTCCACCTTCTGTTCAACATCTAATCCTAAATGTCCGTTTACCCAATAGGCAATACCTGCAATCCCTGACTTATCAGTAATTGTGATCCCCATCGGCCTTTTGAGCAGCTTTACGGTATCGAATATATTGTATATCTCCTCGTTCTTCAAAGCGCCATCAGCATGAATGCCGGCGCTCGTATTATTGAAATCAACACCTACGAACGGATAATTGGCAGGCACCTGAACCCCAAGCTCCTTCCTGAAATAATCAGCTAAATCAGTAATCACGGTTGTATCCACGCCATTGGTATCACCACGCAATGCGATGTACTCCATAATCAGGGCCTCAACAGGGGTATTCCCTGTCCTCTCACCGAATCCAAGCATAACACCGTTAGCTGAACAACATCCGTATAACCAGGCTGTCGTCGCATTAATAAGCGCCTTATGAAAATCATTGTGACCGTGCCACTCAAGCTGTTGTGAGGGGACACCTGCATAGTGGACAAGGCCGTATATCAGTTCGGGAATACCACGGGGAGTAGATGCCCCGATATAAGGGACACCGTAGCCCATAGTATCACATGCCCTTATCTTTACAGGAATACCACTCTGCTCAGACAACTCCATCAGCTTCTGCACAAACGGGATAACGAATCCATAGAAATCGGCACGCGTTATGTCTTCAAGATGACACCTCGGTATGATCCCTGATTCCAATGCTTTACTGACAATGTCAATATACTTATTCGCAGCTTCCCTTCTTGTCATACCAAGCTTCAGGAATATGTGATAATCAGAACAGGAGGTAAGGATACCGGTCTCTTTAAGACCCGCATCTTTAACTATTTGAAAATCCTCCTTAACCGCCCTTATCCATCCTGTTATCTCAGGATATTTGTAGCCTCTATCCTGACAATTCTCAACTGCCTCCCTGTCCTTTTTATTATATAGAAAGAACTCGCACTGCCTTATTATCCCGTTAGGCCCGCTAAGCCTGTGAAACATATCATATATATCTACTATTTGCCTGACGGTGTACGGTGGTCTTGACTGCTGTCCGTCCCTGAAAGTGGTATCGCTGATCCAGAACTCCTCCGGTGTATACATCGGGACCAAGCGGTGATTAAATGGTATCTTAGGGACTTCATTGTAAGGAAAGAACTCTCTGAACAGATTAGGCTCTTTAACATCAATAATCTCATAATGGTAGGCTGACCTTGCCAGGAGATTTTTTTCTTTAACCAGACCGGACATTATAGAAATATTAACATAGTAAAAGATTTTATTGCAAGGATTTTAAAATAATAGTTCCACTGTAACCACCCTGCCTCCCGTGAACCTGGCATCTACTTTATCCCCAATCTTTATCATATCAAAAGATATAAACTGTCCTTTCCCGAGCACAGGTATCCCCTTATAGATAATTAAAGATACACTGCCCATGTTTGTATCATCTATGGTCAACAATCCAAGAGCAGAGTTGAGTCCTGTTACCTTGCCACGTATATCTCCATGACCATTTTCATCACCATGATAAATCTTTGAAAGATCTATCTTCCGGACTGGATTGCCGTCATCAGGCGGACTACCGGCAGTAGTAAATATAACCTCCCCTCCTATCCGGGGACATGACCTGGCCTGACCATCTCTCAGAGTCATATACAGATATGTCCATACCCGGTATTGAGTACCAGTCTCCAAAGGAGCCTCCGGTGTAATTATCTCCTGACTGTCTTTCCATGATACGGTTCCACCAATCCCCCACTCCGTAGTAAGAAGAGTCCCCACACCATACCTTCCCCCTGAAATATTAACAGACTCCAGGGCCGGTTGCAGATCCCTGAGACCATCGGTAAGGGTCTTCAACGTTTTCTCATCCCAGGTTATTATAATTGAACTGTCTGCAGGAACACCTTTTAAATTATAGGATGGATTAGAGGAGACCATCTTAAGAGGTTTCGGACATCCCACACCCTACGGTCTGAATCCCAAGACCTCATTCTTCATGAAAATAAAATGTCCTTCTCCAGGCACGATCCGGAAATCTACTCCAACCAACTGGCCATTATAATACGCCATTGTCTCAAATCTGCCTGTTTCCCCGTTATAACCCGACATACTGTTTACCACCACTTCTCCGCCAATCCTATCAAGGAGATTTGATGCCGTAAGCCCGGTGACTGTATTGGGAATTCCCACGAGATTAATGCCTTGTTTCAGATTCCATGCCGGAGAGTAGACGGATGAAAAAACAACAACCGTGTCCTCTTTGGAATAGATAACAAGCCCTAAATTACCCTGCCCTGCTGTAAACGCATAATTCTCTCCATAGAACTCTCCTGCCTCGTTATACCCGGCCTCAATAAAGGACTGACTGCCGGGATCAAATATCAATACCCTCGGGATGACCTGACTCCCCCCAAGACTCTCCAAAAGAGTAACGGCATTTCTCATGGACAGGACATCTGCACGCAGGCTTATAAAGTTCACCCCCGTATACAGATTAAGCTGAGTAATTCCAGGAGTGGAATCCGGATCTGCCGGATTGCTCCCAGCGGCTATCTCCTCATCATTCGAGTATCCGTCATGATCAATATCATCAGGAACAACGGTTACTCTTACATATATATTACTCGCTGCACTAGCTATATTGCCGTCTCTGGTACACAGAAGAGCAAATAGCAGGATCAGGAAAACACCAGATAAAGTAAACAATCTCTTTACAACCATAATATGCTTCCATTGCAACCCTTAAGGGCTAAATCCAGCCAGTCCTTGCTTCATATAGATGAAATACCCTTCTCCTGCAACAATCGGGAAGTCAACCCCGATCAATTGACCATTATGATACGCCGCCGTATCAAACTCCCCGGTCCCCGGATTGTATCTCTGAAGAGAGCTTACGGACGTATCCCCGCCTGCAACTCTTATGTCTGCAAGCAGTGTATATGAGGTGTAGCCTGAAGGGACACAGGGGAAGGTTGTTACGTTTAAACCTGCAGCAAGGTCAACAGGTGCACATTCAATGTATGAGTTAAACGGCCTGATGACCGGGTTGAATGATATGGTCTTGTCAACCATTGAATAGACCATGATACCATCGCCAAACCCTATAGCAATGCTGTCACCGGCAGGACCTGTTCCATCATAGAATACCTCTTTATAGATATTGTTAATCTTATCGTATACCAGTATCTTCTCTATCTCTGTATTATCACCTGCCAGGGTCAGGAGCTCGAAGGATGTTAAACCGGTGGATTCAGTAACCGGATAACCAAAGATATTGAGCCCCTTGTGTAATGCGATATTTATATCAACAGGTCTGGAGTTTATATCATTTGAGCTGCTGCCTGCCAGGTGCTCATCAATGTTAGTGTGAGCATCACCATCCGGGTCTCCGTCAGGTCCATTGTTGGGATCTATACTGCCATCGTCTAAGGGATCAAGGCTATTTGCAACCTCATAACCATCCGGCATACCGTCACCATCACTGTCAGAATCCTTAGGGTCTGTGTTGTTACTGTATTCATCTATGTCCAACAGGCCATCACCATCAAAATCAGTGGTCAGACCGACTGTGGTAAGATCTCCGAAGTTGCTAATCTCCCATGGATCAGGGATGCCGTCGTTATCAGTATCAGGCTCTGTAAGAATCTCAATTACAGAGGATACAGAGAAGTTATTCGAGAAATCGAGACTTATAGTCTTATAGACTGTTGTACTTCCCCACCCTCTCCTGATCTCAAGGATAATCTCTCTTGTACCTGATAGTGTCCAATTAAGACCATCTGCTCCAAAGAGATTACTTAGATTAATATATGCCTGATTCACAGCAGCTCCATCACCGACATAGGAAGAGACCCCAAATAGGGCCTCGCCACCAACTGGCGGCACCTCAGCGCCACTAACGAGCCAGCCGGCAGGATTGATGGCGCCGCCCTGATCATCTACGGTAACCAGTAATTGCTTTGAGTCAGCGATAAAAGAATTTTCCTTCGTTGTTGTTACAGAAGTTAATGTACCTGCCGGCCATACGGCAACCTCACCACCTGCTCCTGCAGAAGATATTTTGTAATAATATGTTGTCTGCGGCAAACATCCTGCCACCCTTATTTTCATCAGCCCATTAGACTTAGCCATTAAACGAATATTTTCCAACTCTGCTTCCTGCTCATATTCTCCTGCTATCCCGGGATTCCCACTGTACAGGGGTAATGGGGTTATCTCAAGCTGGTTGGTTATTTCTGTTGTCCCATCGGGATCAGAGAAGATGGAAATACCAGGCACGGCATATTCTGAAGTCTGCCATATAACGGCAAAACCTGACGGCGTTACGTCGGATGGGGTCACATCCTGAATGATGATGGCAGACCAGGACACGGTTGCAGGGCAGAGAAGGGCAATCAGAATAATTATTGCATTAACAAAATAGCTGTATAATTGCTTCATCTGAGAATCCCCTCTCTGTCATCCCGAACATGTTTCGGGATCTCCTTCATGGACATCAAAGAAACGCCGCTCAATCCTGTCCTCCCGGCAAACCACCTTCTTATCCCCTCGTAGTGGCGTGCATAGGTCTCACTGCCTTTGTCAGGGCCGCCTGTCATAATGCTTGTGCGGTCTGTAACTCCGATGTCCGGGGCAATTGCCCCTCCCCTGTACTCATCAAAGACACCTATCATGTGGCCGAACTCATGTGCGGCAGCCTCCGGACTTATCATCAGGTTCCAGTTGAGTTCATCAGTTTTCCCACTGCTGCGGGAAATAATAACATCATGGTGGAACCTGCTCCCGCTGAAGGTAACATCAATAACAACCGGGTAGTGCTCCCCTGCCGGTGTCACGAGTGAGAATCTGTCATTCCATATCCGCTCAATCCCAGCCTCCCATTTATCCTTAACCCTGTCGAGTTCAGGCCGAGTAACACCTTCCGCCGGAATCAGGTTAATCGCAATATGAACGAGAACTCTGTCATCTTTTAGCTCTATGTCGTAACCATAGTTCCAGACAAAACCATTCAGTGCCGTTATACGTCCTGTAACTGTCTCAACAGGTATATAACCTTTCTCCGCTGGGAAACATACCTGTGCCCCACTCATAATCAGAAAGAAACTCAGTGAAAATAACCATGTGAGTCTATGCTTCACTCTAAAATCCTCGTTGTTTGTCATTCCCGCATGTCTTAAGCTGGAATCTGGTTTTAAACCATCAGTTTTATCATCATCTCTTTCTTGTCTTTATTGTCTCAAGACCCGGGCTTCCTCCCCTGCGTAATATCTGTTCACC
>Ga0209002_10000321_pt1 | contig 37059 bp, 35 predicted proteins | sample Rifsed16ft2_FD_184010 | JGI IMG/M metagenome (GOLD analysis project Ga0209002, IMG submission 184010) | Soil microbial communities from Rifle, Colorado, USA - sediment 16ft 2 (version 2) | ecosystem: Environmental > Terrestrial > Deep subsurface > Rock core/Sediment | place: Rifle, Colorado...
GTTCCAACTATTCACGGCTATCTCCTGAGAGTCGTATTCCAACAAGTTGGCACGGGATTAGCCCCAATGCATAGGCTCATTAAGTTGGAACGGCACTAGAAGGCCTCATCGTGGATGGTGGCAAAATCAACGATCTCGAACTCTTTTGGCCCTGCCGGCGTCTGAACGCTCACCGTGTCTCCCACCCGCTTGCCCATCAGACCGCGGCCGATCGGCGAAGTCGTTGAGATCAGCCCCCGGGCGACATCGGCCTCCTCACTGTGGACCAGCTTATACTTCACTTCCGCGTCGCGGGCAACGTCCACCAGAGTCACCTGCGAGCCAAAACCAACCCGGTCACGGGGGATGTTGTTGAGGTTCAGAAGAGAGAGCTCGGCCAGACGGTGCCTCAACTGGGCTAGGCGCGATTCGAGCAGGTGCTGGCGCTGCTTGGCGAATTTAAACTCTGCATTTTCAGATAGATCGCCATGGGCGCGGGCCGCCTTGAGTTCCCTGGGAAGCTCGGTCTTGAGCTCGCGGTCGATCTCGTCAATCGCCTCTTGAAGTTTATTGCGAATTTTGGCAGCGGCGTCGCTCACAGGAGCTTCACCCAGGCTCCGAGTCTCGTTAACAAGAATTATACGGGAGCGCGGCACGGCCTGCAATGCCGGTGATCCCTACCTGGTTGGCCCGGAGCTTGCGAATAAATGGCTCGTTCTCTTGCGATTTCGTGGCAAGGTCGCTTGACTCGCTGCCTGCCGGAAGGGTATATTGGTGCGTACCGCAACCCGCAGGCGAGCCCCTCATGTTCAAAGTCGGCGAGAAGGTTGTTTACCCGAATCACGGCGTTGGTCTGGTGGAACAGGTTTCGGTGGGCGCGATGAATGGCCGGACGGAAAACTGTTACCTTCTCCGGATTGCTTCGAGCGGCCTGAAGGTGATGGTCCCGGAGTCGAACATCAAATGCGTGGGCCTGCGGCGCACCGTCCGCTCCAGCGAAATTGTTGAGATCGTCGCCTACCTCGAGCGAGGCAAGTGCAGCAACCACCACGACTGGAAATTCCGCTTCAAACAAAATTCAGAAAAGATGCGGACCGGGTCGCTGCTGAGCGTGGCTGAGGTGCTCAAGTCGCTCGTCGTCCTGAGCAAAGGTAAACCGCTTTCCTTCCGCGAGAAGAAGATGCTGGACCGGGCCAAGTACCTGTTGGTCAGCGAGTTGGCCACCGTGCGCAACGTCACCGAGCAGACCGTCGAGGCCTCGCTCCATCAGGTCCTGGCAAAGTCTCACCTGCACCTGCCCTAACCCCCTTGCTTCATGGCCGGCCAGTCCAGTAATGACGGGCTCGTGGCAATCTCCCTCAGGATCGATCCATGGAGCGAGAAAATAGAAAGTAGAAATTAGAAAAGGCATCAGCCTTTGGCCCCACCTGCTTTCTGTCCCCTCCCGTTTCAGGCCGGATCCTTCGATTCCTTTACACTATCGAGCCCGCGTCTTGTAATTCACTCGAGGTTTTTGTCCACACGGCATACTTGAAACGGCCGGGCTGCATGCCCATGGCGCCGATCTCGCCCTTGCGGTTGATGGCGAAGACGTTGGCGTCCACCTTTTTGTAGTGCTCGGGATTCTTCTTGAGCATCCGTTCGAGCACGGCCTGGCAGGCCTTTTGCGGATGCATGCCGCCCCGCATCAGCTCCACCGCCAGGAACGTGACGCAAAACCGCATCATCTCATCACCGTCGCCGGTCGCGCCGGCGGCCCCGACTTGGTTGTCCACATAGAGCCCGGAGCCGGGGACGGGCGAGTCACCCACCCGGCCGGCGACCTTCCAGCGCAGGCCGGAAGTCGAATTTCCTCCGACAAAGTTCCCTCGGCCATCAAAGGCGACAAGCGAGATGGTGTCGTGCCCGGTCTCGCGCCAGTGCCTCGGGCGGTCTGGCTTTGCCTTCCACTCCAGGTAAGCCTTGATGCTCTTTTCCGTGTGCAGCTCCTCGATCGGGAAGCCCTCGCGGATGGCAAACTGGAGCGCGCCTTCGCCGGCCAGCAGCGTATGCTTGGTCTTCTCCATCACCCGCCGCGCCACCGAGATGGGCGTCTTGACCTGGTGCAGCGCCGCCACCGCTCCCATCCGGTGAGTCGGGCCGTCAATCATCAATGCGTCCAGTTCGATCTCGCCGTTCTCGTTGGGATAGGAGCCGTACCCGACCGTCATGACGTCCGGGTCAAGCTCCGCCGTGTTGATGCCTTTCTCCACCGCGTCCAGCATCGAGCCGCCCGCCAGCAGGATCTCTCCCGCTTTTTCATTGGCCGGCTTGCCCCATCGCCACGTGGAAACAATGATCGGGTCAAGGCCGGCGGCAGCTTTCTCCGCCTGCCCTGAACCATTCCGGTTCAGGGCCTGCCTCGTTCCGCCCTGGGCGGGATCGAGGCCGGCTGCGATCCAATCGGGACGAGCCAGCATTGCCGCCGTGCCCAGCGCCGTGGTTCGAAAGAAGTCTCGCCGCGTAAATTTCTCGCTCATGATGATTGCCTCGATTCAGGTTGGCGCCCCGACCGCTCGGGACGATGCCGCTTGGGGCAACGAGAAAATTCGTCCCCACTCGTCCGGACGCCGCCTCGGATTGGAAGTTGTCTCGAGCTCTCAATGCTTTGGTTTGCCCCAGCCACCGCCGCCCGGGGTCTCAATCCGAATGACTGCCCCGCGGGGAAGATGGGCAGTGCATTTTCCTGGAAGCTTAGTGACGCGGCGGCCGAATCTCCAGGAATTTCTTCCGCGCTTGCCGGGCGCGCCGCCGGCCAGGCCGTAGGGAGAAATTTTTCGCCGGTCGCAAAGGAGACCTAACTGCGCGTCGGCGAGCAACTCGATTTCCCTTACCACCCCGTCGCCGCCGCGAAATTTCCCCTCGCCTCCCGATCCGCGCCGCAGGCCGTAGCGGAGAACGCGCACCGGATAGAAGAATTCCAAAGCTTCCACCGGCGAATTGAGCGAATTCGTCATGTGGGTGTGAATCCCGCTGATTCCCGGCTTGCCCGGGCGCCCGCCCATCCCGCCCGCCACCGTCTCATAGTAAGCAAAGGGAGCTTTTCGCTGCCCGTCCCAGCCGCCCAGCGTCAGGTTGTTCATGGTGCCCTGGCTGGCCGCCGGGATGCGACGGGGGATGGCCCTGGCCAGCGCCCGGAAGAGTACGTCCACGGTGCGCTGCGAAGTTTCCACGTTGCCGCCCGCCACCGCCGCCGGCGGGCCAGCGTTCACCAGCGTGCCCGGCGGCGCGACCACCCGCATGGGTCGCATCAGGCCGGAAGTGGCCGGCACCTCTTCCGCGATCAGGCACCGAAAGACGTAAAACACCGCCGAGTAGGTAATGGCCAGCACCGCGTTCACCGCCCCGGCGCATTGGGGCGATGTCCCGGAAAAGTCCACTTCCGCTTGGTCCCCGCGAATGCGAACCGCGACCGCGATGCGCAGCGGCGAGTCGGAGATGCCGTCGTCGTCCAGGAAATCTTCGGCAAAGTAATTTCCGTCGGGGATTTGGCGCAGCACCGAGCGCATCATGCGCTCGGAATAGTCGAGCATATGATGGCAGTAGCGGGCGACCTCGTCCTGGCCGTAACGCCCGACCATCTCGCCCAGCCGCCGCTCGCCCACGCGGCAGGCAGCCACCTGGGCCGTCAAATCGCCCTCGCGCTCAGCGGGCGTGCGCACGTTCGCCAAAATCAATCGCAAGACGTCGGTTTGAAGCTGCCCGCGGCGGGCGATTTTGATCGGCGGAATGCGCACGCCCTCCTGAAAAATTTCCCGCGCCGGGCCCATCGAACCGGGTTGGGCGCCGCCCACGTCGGAATGGTGCGCCCGGTTCGCCACGTAGAACGCTGGCTTGGCCAAGTCCTCCTTGCCGCCTCGACCTCCTCTACTTCCTCTGCCTCCTTTGCCTCCTTTGCTTCCTGCTGCTAGAAACACCGGCATCACCAGCGTGATATCCGGCAGGTGCGTGCCTCCGGCAAAGGGATCGTTCACCATGGCGATGTCGCCAGGCTCGAGCGCGAGCCCCGATCCCATCGGGGCGAGCACCGCCAGAGCCGCTTGGACGGACATGGGCATGGAGCCGAGGTGCACCGGCATGTGATCGCCCATGGCCAGGGCCTCGCCGGCAGCGTTAAAGAGCGCGCAGGAATAATCCCGCCTCTCTTTGATGTTGGGTGAGAAGCCGGTGCGGCGCAGCGTGGCACCCATCTCTTCCGCAATCGAGTGGAAGAGATTCTTGTAGATTTCCAGGCGAACCGGATCGAAATTCACTGCTCACCTCGCTGCCGAAGCTTCGGGACCGCCCGGATTCCGGCCAGCCCCGCTTCAATCGGGGCCAGGCAGCGGCTCCAAAATCAAATTCTCATAGGCGTCAACTTGCAAGCGCCACCCCGGCGGCAGCACGGTGGTGGCACTGTATTCGACGATGATCGCCGGCCCGGAAAAGAAATTTCCCGGCCGCAGCCGCGCGCGATCGTAAAAGGGTGTGCGGGCTTCCCGGCCACCGGAGAAAATCGCCGTTCGCACGCCCACGATCGCCCGGTTCGCGGGCTTACCGGGACTACCCAGCCTGCCTTTTGGCAATTCCGGTTTTTCGGAAAATCCAATCGCCCGAAGACGCACGTTGACGATTTCCACCGGCCGCGCCGGGTCGGCGTAGCCATAGCGCTGTTCGTGCAAACGATGGAACGCGTCCACAAAATCATCCCGCCGGAACGGGACGGGAACCGTGAGTTCAAAGGCTTGCCCGACGTAACGCAAATCAAGCGCGCGCTCGAGCCGAATCCGGCTTCGCCGCGAAAAACCCTCCGCGCGCATCGCCCGCAAGGCTTCCGCTTCAAGCGAAGCAAAAGCAGCGGCGATTCGCTCTTGCACCGGATTCGGGTGCGCCCGATTCGGACGCCTCGCGGCGACCAGCGGTACGGGCCCCGATACCATCGGGGCGGCCAACATCACCGTGCGCGAGAAATCCTTGACGGGGTCGGCCCGGAGGATGCCCAGCGCGGAGAGCCCGCCGGGAAACTTGGGAATCAGGACGCGCGGGATGCGCAGGGCGCCCGCCAGCTCGCAGGCGTGGAGCCCGCCCGCGCCGCCAAACGCCACCAGCGTGAATCGGCGCGGGTCGTGGCCTCGCTCGACCGATATGATCCGTATGGCCTTCTCCATCGTGGCATTGGCGACAGCGATGATGCCCTGGGCAAATTGTTCCGACCGGCGGCGGCCGCGGCCCCGATGGGATCGGGGCTCTCGCCACCGCGCAAACACCCGACGGGTGCGGTCGAGATCCAGGCGAAATTCGCCGCCCAGAAAATGTTCCGGGTCGAGCCGGCCGAGCAAGAGATGGGCGTCGGTAACCGTGGGCTCATTCCCTCGGCCGTAGCAGATGGGCCCGGGGTCCGCTCCCGCGCTCTCCGGGCCTACTCGCAGGGCACCACCCGCGTCAAAACGCGCCAGCGAGCCCCCTCCGGCGCCCACGCTGTGCACGTCCACCATCGGCACCGCCACCGGCAGATCGCCGACCGAGCCTTCCTTAGTCGTCTGGATCGCACCATCTACCAGAGAAACGTCGGTGGAAGTACCACCCATATCAAAGGTGATGATGCGATCGAAACCAGCACAGCCGGCAACGTACTGCGCGCCGACGACCCCGCCCGCCGGCCCGGAAAGAATGGTTCGCACCGGCTCGCGGGCGGCAACTCGGGCGCTGATGATGCCGCCGCTCGATTGCATGACGCGCAGACGCGTGCGGCTGGCCGGGAAAGCTCGCCGTGAACGGCCCTGCCCGGCGGGGCGGCGCAGGCCCCGATAGCATCCGGGCAGGCCTTCCTCGAGCAGCGTCAGGTAGCGGCCCATGCGCGGCAGCAGGTAAGCATTGACGACCACCGTGGACGTCCGCTCGTACTCGCGGAATTCCGGAAGGATTTCGTGCGAGGCGCAAACCATCAGGCGGAGCTTGCTCGCCTTGTTAATGGCGAGCTTGCGCAGGCGCGCCGCCAGACGCCGTTCATGGGCGGGACGTAGAAACGAAAAGAGCAGGCAGACGGCCACCGCTTCGGCCCCGGACCGCGCCACCTTTTGCACCACACGGCGTAACTCCGCCGAAGAAAGCGCCACCAGCACCCGGCCATCTGCCGCCACGCGCTCCCGCACGCCAAACCGCAGCCGCGCCGGTACGAGGGTTGGAGGCCGCTCGACAAACAGATTGTAGAGTTGTGGGCGGGCTTGCCGGCCGATCTCGATGACATCTTCAAAGCCGGCGGTGGTGACGAGCGCGACCCGCCCGCCTCGCCGCGACGAGCCCCGATAGAATCGGGGCGAGCGCTCGAGCAGAGCATTCGTGCCGACCGTCGTGCCGTGATGCAGCTCCAGCGTGGCCGGTCGAGCCCCTCCCAGGATTTCTTCGACTCCGCGAAGAACCGCCTCGGCAGGATTGCGAGGAGTCGAAAAGACTTTTCGAATCTCAAGCCGGCCCTTCCGCACCCAGACGCAGTCGGTGAACGTTCCGCCGGTATCAACCGCAATCCGCATCGCGGGTCAGCAAAACAAAAATGAACTACAGACGACACAGAGCAACACAGAGAATAACACGCCGATTAGGGAGCTGGTTCTCAAGCAGGAGTTATACATTCTTCGGGGCGCCCTGCTTCCTTTACTTCCTTTACCTCCTTTACTTCCTTTGCTTCCTTGCTTCTCTGCCTCTCTGCTTCTAGCTCGCCGCAACTAGCCCAGCGGCAGGCTGGCGTCGGCGTTCAGTTCGAGGTCAGCGAAATTGCGGGACAAGAATTTTGGGTAGGCACCGGCGGCGATCATGGCGGCGTTGTCGGTGGAGAGATGCCGGCTGGGGAAGTGCACGCGAAGCCCGCGGATCCGGCACTCCTGCTCGAAAGTGGCTCGCAGCAACCGGTTGGCCGCCACGCCGCCGGAAACCAGCACGGTGCGCGTGTCATACTCCTCGGCAGCATCGAGCGTGCGCGTCACCAGGTCGTCCACGACGCTTTTCTGGAAACTGGCCACGAGGTCAAGCGTGGCCTGGCTCGAAAGCGCGCGCAACCTTTCGGCATCGGGCTTGCCAGCGCCCATCCGCCGACGCTCCTCGGCCTCCGCTTCCATCCCGTGAGTGCGAACGTAGCGCAGGACAGCGGTCTTGATCCCGCTGAAAGAGAAATCATACCGGCTGCGCCCGCCCCGATGAAATCGAGGCCCCGTGTCGTCGGCCGGGGGGCCGCGCTTGATCACCGCGCGAGTGAAGGCGACTTTGTTCGGGTCGCCGAATTCGGAAAGGCGATCGATGATGGGCCCGCCGGGATAGCCCAGGGCGAGGATTTTCGCCACCTTGTCGTAAGCTTCCCCGGCTGCGTCATCCTGCGTCTGGGCGATCTTTTGGTAGGAAAAACAGGCCGCGTCATCGTGACCGGCAAGGGGCTGGCTTTCAACAAAATAGAGGACCGTATGGCCGCCGGAAACGACCAGCGTCATGGCGGGAAACGGAATCATGGCGCCGGGGTGTTTCTGTTTTTCTTCCAAAACGACGGCATGGACATGCCCTTCCAGATGATGGACAGCGATGAGCGGCTTTGAAAGCGCCCACGCCAGCGACTTGCCATACGTCAGTCCCACCAGAAGCGAGCCAACGAGCCCGGGCCCTTGCGTCACGGCAATGGCGTCCACCTCCCGGTAGGCGAGATGGGCCTGTTCCAGGGCTTCCCGCACCACCGGAACAATCTGTCGCAGGTGTTCGCGCGAAGCCAGCTCCGGCACCACCCCGCCGTACTTGCGGTGAATGTCAAACTGCGAGGCAACTACACTCGAGAGAATGCGTTCGCCGCTCTCCACCACTGCGGCCGCGGTTTCGTCACACGACGATTCAATGCCCAGAATGCGCGTAGCTATCTGGCTCATGGCGCCACCGGCACTTCCCACTCCTTCCAGGGACAGAACTTCATCATAGCACGGGCCTCGTAATCCAACCTGCCGTTACCCGGCGGAAATCAGCCTGGCCGGGGGTGTACATTTTCTGAAGGAACGGGGTATGCTCAAGCGCTCTCGCCCGTATTCGGGCTCGCCCGCCAGGGCGGGGATGAACGCTATTCTTGAAGGCACGATGCCGACGCTCAAACCAGTGAAAAAGGCAGTCCTGCCGGCGGCCGGCCTGGGGACGCGATTCCTGCCCGCCACCAAAGCCATTCCCAAAGAGATGCTGCCGGTGGCGGATAAGCCGCTCATCCAATACGCTGCCGAAGAAGCGGTGGCATCGGGAATTGATACGCTGGTCATTGTAACGGGCCGCGGCAAAGCGGTGATTGAGGACCACTTTGATTTCAACCCGGAACTCGAAGGGGCGCTGGCCGGAAAAGGCAAGAAGGACCTTGAGAAGATGGTCCGCGAGATTGCCAACATGGTGCGCGTCTGCTACACGCGGCAGAAGCAGCCGCTCGGCCTCGGCCACGCCGTGCTCATGGCGCGCGAGATGATCGGCGAGGAGCCGTTCGCGGTCATGCTGCCGGATGATATGATTCGATCGGAGGTGCCTTGCCTCGAGCAGCTTCTTCGGGTCTATCGGGCGACGGGCGGGGCGGTGGTCGCCGCCAAGGAAGTTCCCCCCGCCATGGTTTCCGCTTACGGCATCTTCGCCGCCGAGCCGGTGAAGGATCGGCAGTGGAAGGGCCGGCTGTTCCGCGTGCGCGACGTGGTGGAAAAGCCGAAGCCGGCACAAGCGCCCTCGCGACTGGCTGTCATCGGCCGCTACGTCCTGCTTCCCGAAATTTTTGATTTTCTGGAGAAGACCCGTACCGGCGCGGCCGGTGAAATCCAGCTCACCGATGGCATGCGCGAGCTGGCCCATCGCCGGCCGATGTACGCCTATCTGTTCGAGGGGACTCGTTACGATGCTGGCGACAAGCTCGGTTTCCTTCAAGCAACGGTGGAAATGGCGCTCAAGAATCCGCAGCTTGGCCCCAGCTTCCGCGAATATCTCCGCGCCCTTCCCATCCGGCGAAAACGCTAATCTTTTTTCTTGCCCGGCTTGCCCGATTCGGGCTTGCTGGTTTTCGCAGGGTGAGCAGTTTCTTTTGAGGGTTTCTCCCCCGCTTCCGACTTGTCCGATTGGGAGCTGCCCGATTCGGACTTCTCCGCGTCGGCTGATTCCTTTTCAGCCGCATGCTGGCCGCCGCGGGCCCCGATTCTATCGGGGCGGGCGTAGTCGGTCACGTACCAGCCGGAGCCTTTGAACCGGATGGCCGACGAAGAAAGCAATCGGCTGACGTGGCCGCCGCACGCGGGACAGGTCTTGATCGGCGGGTCAGCAAATTTCTGCAAGCGTTCAAAGCGCTCGCCGCATGCGGCGCATTCGTATTCGTAGAGCGGCACGGTTCCTTCTTCTCGCCTTAAAACAAATCTCTATTCTAGGCAAAGGCGGCAAAAGCCGTCAAGGGCGCCCCGTTGCGTTATGCTACACTCGCTCGGGTCAGAAGCCGCCGTGGCTCAGCCTGAACGCTCGCCGTGAACGGCGGGGCGCAAGGCACCGCCTTCTCAAGATGGCCTCTCCCGCAAATGTCAAAACGGGCTGCCTCTACCTGGTAGCCACGCCCATCGGCAACCTCGAAGACATCACCCTGCGGGCGCTTCGCGTCCTCAAGGAAGTGGACCTCATCGCCTGCGAGGACACCCGTGAAACGCAAAAGCTATTGAACCATTTTCACATTCACACACCCACGACCAGTTACCGCGAGCACAACGAAGCTCGAAAGGCCCCCGAGATCGTATCCACTCTCAAGGGAGGAAAGAACGTCGCGCTCGTTTCTGATGCGGGCATGCCGCTCATTTCCGATCCGGGTTACCGGCTGGTTTCCCTCGCCCTGGCGCAAGGAATATCGGTGGTGCCGGTGCCCGGCGCATCGGCGCTCCTTGCCGCACTGGCGGCTTCCGGCTTGCCGACGGAAGCGTTCCGTTTTTGCGGCTATCTTCCTCCCAAAGGGGCAGCACGGCGCAAAACCCTTGCCGGGCTGGCCTTGGCAGGGTGCACCCTGGTCTTTTACGAAGCGCCCCACCGCCTGATGGAGATGCTGCGCGATGTGCAAGCGACGCTCGGAGATCGCCGCATCGTCCTGGCGAGAGAACTCACCAAGCTGCACGAAGAGTTCATCCGCGGCCGAACGAGTGAGGTCCTCGAGCAGCTTCGCGGCAAACCGGTGCGCGGAGAATTCACCCTGCTCGTTGCGCCCGGCCCGGCGCGGCGGGCGGCTGTGGCAGAGCCGGCCCGGGAAGTACCGCTTGGAGAGCGCGTCGCCGAGATCGCGCGGGAACAACGAGTAAGCGAAAAGCTTGCCTTGAAGCTCGCCGCTCGCGAACGAGGTATCCCGCGAAGGGAAGCTTATCGCCTGCTTCACCGGAAGGAAGAAAACTAAGGGAACTTACAATAGGCTCTCGTCAATAGCAGGGGCGGCGAAAGTGGCGGAAGAGATTTCGCGGCGGCGGGCTCGCCCCGATCCAATCGGGGCGGGCCGGCGGGATAGGCGGGGAGGCCGCGCCAGCGGCGGGGGAGCGGGCGCGAGGGCGCCGGCAGGAAGAGACAAAGCATCGGGATTTTCGAGGAAAGCAGTCAATTGGCTGGCGGAGCCGGCAAAAAAGTTATTCACCAACTTCGTCAGGGCAAAGTGGCGGACCTGCTCGACGGTAAAGTGCGGACGATAAAGAAAGGCCCGGCCGTTGCGCGCGCGTGTGACCACCCCTTTCCGCGCCAGCCGATCCAAAATCGTCTCAATTGTCGTATAAGCAAGGCTGCGGCGAGCGCTCAGTTCGGCCCAGACCTGGCGCACGGAAGCTTCGCCTCGCGCCCAGAGCACTTTCATGCAGTCGAGTTCGAGCTGCGGCAAATCGAGTACCGGCTTGGCTCGCCTGGGCTCGCCGTGGCGAGCCTCGGTCCCGAATTCTCGGGACGAACCGGATGCCTCTGCGGCCTTTCGAGAGTCCGCTGAAGGCGAGCGAGCAGGTTGGCTTGCGGCTTTCATCGTTTCTTCTCGTCCAGGAGCGACGGGGCCTGAGCTCCGGCGGCCGAGCCGAGCAATCGCTTCGCGTCGGTCAACTGCCGATCGAGCGCGCGGTTCCAGCTTGTCCAGCCTTCGCCCGGCGGCAGCTCTCCGAGGGCGGAACGCACCGCTTCAAGCTTGGAATCCAAATCGTCCAGGAAATGGAAGGCGATCGCTTCGGCGAATTTTGGCACCTCGGGCGAGCCGAACTCGCGCTGGCCGTGGTGGCTGACGATCAGGTGCTGCACCACGCGACGAAGCGCGGCGGGAAAACCCTCGATGGCATCTATCTTTCGATTGACGAGCTCCAGTTCAAGAACGATGTGGCCGAGCAGGCGGCCTTCGGTCGAGTACTCGATGGCCGGCTCGACCTTCAGTTCATCAATCTTGCCGAGGTCGTGGAGCAGCGAGGCGGTGAGCAACAAATCCAGGTCCAGCTCGGGGTAGTGTTCGGCCACGCGCTGGCTGAGCCGGCAGAGGCTGACGATGTGCTCGATAAGTCCGCCGACGTAGGCATGGTGCATCAGCTTGGCCGCCGGAGCGCGCTTCAACTTTTCCGCGATTTCCCTCTCCTCCAGGACCGATGCGAGCAGCCGCCGCAGGTGGGGATTGCGAACCTCGCTGAGGATCGCGACCAGTTCGGCGAACAGCGCCTCCGGATCCTTCTCGCTCTGGCGAACAAAATCGCCCGCTTCGACGTCGCTGCTCGCCACCCGCCGAAGATTCTGCACCTTCAGTTGCAGCCTGCCCTGGTAGCCTTCGGCCTGGCCGCTGACTTCGATAAAATCGCCTGCCTGGAACAGCGGGTCAAATTGATCGGCATTGTCCCAAACGCGGGCGTTAATCTTGCCGGTGCGATCGGCCAGGACCAGCGCCAGGTAGGGCGACTGTTTCTGCGTCAGCCGCCGATCCTTGGCGACAACCAGGAAGCAGGAGTTGGCCGGCTTGCCGGCCGCGAGATCGGTGACAAAAAGTCGCTTCATGGATGGGTGGTTCGCCTAAGGCGGACTTGTGTCCTTCCTCTTCTCGCTCTCTTTGCTGCCGGACTTTTTCTTTCCCTTGCCCGATTCCTTTTCGGAGGAGGCTTGCGGAATCGGCTTGCTGGCCGCCGACGATGTGGCCAGTTCGGTAGCCGTGGCGGCGCTATCCACAAAGCCCGGGCGAATTTCGATAAAGGCGTCGTCGCGCAAACTCGCCAAGTAGGCGCGTAAGGCCGGCTGAATGCGCCGCATGTAAATCGCTTCTGAAATTTCGCTTTCGATCTTTTCCAGCGCCGGGATGCCAGCGTCGAAGTGCTCTTCCAGTTTCAGGATGAGCACTCCCTGCTTGGTCCGGATCACCTCGCTGATCTGGTTCCGCTTCATCTTCCAGACGATATCTTCGAGTTCCTTGGCAAGCTGGCCGCGTTGGAAATAGCCGAGGCCGCCGCCGTTCGAGGCGGTCGCACCCTGGGAGAAGCGCCGGGCAAGCACGGCAAAATCCTCACCGCTCCGCAGCCGCTCGAGCAGTTCAGCGGCCTGTTTCTCGATGGCCTCTACCTCCTCCGGCTTCTTGTCTGCGGTGGTAAGAAAGATCTCGCTCAGGCGAACCTGTTCCGGGCGTTGCAGTCTTGACTTGTTTTCCTCGTAATAAGCCGCCATTTCCTCGCGGCTGACGGTGATCTTCGAACCCACCTCCCGGCTGATGACCTGCTGCGTCAAGATCTGAGACCGGATCCCCTGCTTGAAATCTTCAAAGGCAACGCCCTGGCTCGCAGCCGCCTTCTCCAGCTCTTCCAAAGAGTTGAGCTTCATCTCCTGGCGGATGCGGTCGAGCCGCCGGATGAGCTCGCTCTCGCCAGTGAAGTTCAGTTCCCTGGCTTTTTGCAGCAGCAATTGCTGGTCAATGAGGTCGCGGAGGATGTCCTTCTCGCGTTTGGCGTACTCGGTCTCCAGTTGAGCGCCGGCAAATTGCTGGGCCAGTTCCTGGCGGAGCTGCCGGCGGCTGCGTTCGATCTCACCCAGCGTGATGATGTCCTCGTTCACGCGGGCGGCGATTTGCTCGATCACCTTGCCGGCTCGCGCCGTGGCTCCACCCGACAAAAGTAGTAGAAGCGCGAGGAGTGCCGTTGTGGCTCGTTTCATATAAGGTGCCCGGGCAAGATTTTATTCCTGTGGCTGGAGTTGCCGCAACACGTTTTCGATGCCGGCCAGCGGCGCGCCAGCGCCGTGCGGCCATTCGAGCCGCAGCACCCCGCTCGGCTCGAGGCGAGCGCCTGTGATCTTCTTGACGACCTCGACCAGCCGATGGGGAGCGACGGGCGTCGAAGCGTGAAACTTGATGCTGAGGCGCTCGGCCTGCCGCTCCACCGACTCAATGCCCAGGCGTTCGCACCCGGCTCGGAGCACGGCGTAGTCCAGCAGGTTGCGCACCGAAGGCGGCAGCGCACCCAGGCTATCCACTAACTCTCGTTCCATGGCTGCCCGGTCGGCCTCGTCCCTTATGGCAGCAATTTTTTTGTAAAGGCGCAGCCGGTGGCTTTCCTCGGGGACGTATTCCGGCGGGATCCGGATGTCCAGGCCAAGCTGGAGGCTGGTGTGGAATGCGGGCGCCGCGGGCAGGCCTTTCAGTTCCTGCACGGTCTGCTCCAGCATCCGGCAATACATCTCAAACCCGAGCGCCTGAATGTGGCCGTGCTGTTCCCGGCCGAGGAGATTGCCTCCACCACGCAATTCCAAGTCGAGCGCCGCCAGGCGGAAGCCGGCTCCCAATTCGCTGAATTCTCGAAGGGCGGCCAGCCGCTTGCGAGCCAGCCCGCTGAGCGCGCTCTCCGGCGGCACCAGCAGGTAGGCGTAGGCGCGGCGATTCGAGCGCCCCACCCGGCCGCGCAACTGGTAGAGTTCGGCCAGCCCCAGCCGGTCGGCCCGATTGATCACAATCGTGTTCACCAGCGGGATGTCCAGACCATTCTCGATGATGGTCGTCGCCACCAGCACATCAAACTCATGCTCGATGAAACGCAGCATGGTCCGTTCGAGCTCCCGCTCGCTCATCTGGCCGTGGGCCACGCCGAGGCGCGCCTGCGGAACCAGTTTGCCGACCAGATTCGCCATCGCCTGGATCGATTGCACGCGGTTGTGGACGAAATAGACTTGGCCGCCGCGCTGGAGTTCCTGCTCGATGGCCGACTGGAGGAGCGACTCGCGAAAGGGAGCGACCACCGTCTGGATGGCCAGGCGATCTTTGGGTGGCGTCTCGATCACGGAAAGGTCGCGCAACCCGGCCAGCGACATGTGCAGCGTGCGCGGTATGGGCGTTGCCGAGAGCGTGAGCACGTCCACGTCTCGCTTGAGCTGTTTCAGCCGCTCCTTGGCGGCCACGCCAAAACGCTGCTCTTCATCCACGATGAGAAGGCCCAGGCTGGAGAAGCGCACATCGCGGGAGAGCAGCCGGTGCGTCCCGATGACAATGTCCACCTTGCCGGCTTCCAGCGCCTCCAGGACGCGCTTCTGCTCGGCCGGCTTGCGGAAGCGGCTCAACATTTCGATTTGCACGGGGAACGCCGCCAGGCGCTCGCGAAAGGTTTGATAATGCTGGAAGGCCAGGATGGTCGTGGGGGCGAGCAGAGCAACCTGGCGATTGTCCTGGAGCGCCTTGAAGGCCGCCCGCATCGCCACCTCGGTCTTGCCGTAGCCGACATCGCCCACCACCAGCCGATCCATCGGCTGGGGTCGCTCCATGTCTTGCTTCACGTCCAAAATGGCGGCCAGTTGGTCGGGAGTCTCTTCGAAGTCAAAGGCAGCTTCCAACTCGCGCTGCCAGGTGGTATCGGGGCTGAAGGCGTGCCCTTCAGCCACTTTTCGCTCGGCGTATAGCTTGAGCAAGGCTTCCGTCATCGCCAGCATCGAGCGGCGGATGCGCGCCTTGGTGCGTCCCCAGGTGACCCCGCCCAGGCGGTCGAGCGGCGGACGCGTCCCCTCGAGGTTGCTGTATTTCTGGATCAGGTCAAGCCGGGCCAGCGGAACATAGAGGCGGGCATCGTCCTGGTAAAGCAGCAGCATGAACTCTTCCACCCCGCGTTCGTGTTCAATCTGTCGCAGACCCTGGAATTGACCGATGCCATGGTCAGCGTGGACGACGTAGTCGCCTGTTTTCAGATCGCGGAAGTCGGAAAGAAATGCGGTCGTCTTGGACTTCGGCCGCACTGGCTTGCGGGCTGGCTCGATCACCTCGAACAGGTCCCGGCTGCCGTAGAACGTCATGCCACTGGCCGGAAACGCCACCCCCTCGCCGACCGGAGACGGGAAGAGAAGCGCGGCGGGCAAGCTCTCCACCGACTCCTCGGCCAGCCGCTCGCTGGTCGCATCCTCCCCGCGGCTCCCTATGCGGTAAGCAAGCTGGTACTCGCGCATCACGTCGGCCAGGCGTTCCATTTCCCCCAGGCTGCCAGCCGCCACCGCCACCCGCTCGCCTTTTTGCAGCCGGCCTCGGACTTCCTCGACAAACAACTTCACGGCGCCGCGGAATTTCGCCGTGGGTTGCGTCAGCCAGACAAGCGCTTTTCCCGGCTCGCCCCGATCGAATCGCGGCTCGCGTTCCAGCGGCAATTGCTCCAGCTCGAGCCGCGGGCAATGGGCCAGCTCTCCCTCCCACTCCTCCCGTGTGAGAAAAAGCTGCTCGGGGGCGGGGCCGTCGCCGCCCGCCCGGCAGTAATCCTCGGCCAGCCGGGCAAAGAATTTCTGCTGTACCTCATCGAGCGAGCCGGGTTCATCGAAGACCACCACTGGCCGTTTGGTCTGAGCAAAAAGCGTTGTCGGGCTGGGTTGAACGGCTGCCCGACGAAACTCCCATCCGGGATAAAGCGGCAAACCTTCGCCACCGCCGACTTCGCCGCCTGCCTCCCCCATTCCCTCCGGGCCGGCCGGATAGTCGGTCAGCGGCAGTACCGTCGCCCGCTCCATCGGTCCGACCGAACGTTGCGTGCCCGGGTCAAACTCCCGCAGCGATTCCACCGTATCGCCAAAAAGTTCCAGCCGTAGGGGCCGGCGCGATTCCGGCGAAAACACATCCACGATGCCGCCGCGCACGGAAAATTGACCGATCATCTCAACCGGCTCGTGGCGCTCATAGCCGACGCGGTTAAGATGCTTCACCAGGTTTTCGAGCGGCAGCTCCTGATCTTTTTCGATGGGAAGCGAAAGAGCGGAATAAAATTCCGGCTCGCGCAGGCGCAGGCGCGCCGCCACGACGGGCGTCACCACCAGAGCGAGCTGGCCGGCTGCCAGGCGAGCCAGCGCCACCGCCCGCGCTTCAGCGATTTCCGGGTGAGGCGAAAGCCCCTGGTAGGGCAAAACGTCGTGCGCCGGCAAATAGCCGACTCCGGTTTCGGCTTTGCCCGTCAGGACGGTGTAGAAGAATCGGAGGGCATCGAAATAGTTCTCCGCCGCCCGGTTGGACTCGACCAGGAAGAAGACCGGCCGGCCAAGCGAGCGAACCACCATCGCCACCGCCAGCGACTTGGCGGTCGGCGTCAAGCCGGCCAGCGGCACTGCCCTTGACCCCCATCGCAGCGAGCTCAGGGCGGCGTCGAGGGCAGGATCGGCCTCCAGCCTTGAAAAGAAATCTTTGACCAGCGGCAGGATCATGGCTGGCCCGGGAGGGACTGAATGCGGTGAATCAAGTCCGTCGTGGATGGGGAAGGTTCAAGCGGGTAGGAATAGACTTCTCCGCCCGATGCTTCGACTTCCTTCCGGCCCACAATCTGGTCGAGCGGCCAGCCGCCTTTTACAAGAACATCGGGCAGCAGAGCCTGGATGATCTCAACCGGCGTGTCTTCCTCAAACACCATCACAAAATCCACCGCCTCAAGCGCGCTCAGTATCTCCGCGCGCTCGTTCTCAGGGACGAGGTACCGGTCATGGCCTTTGATTCTTCGCGCGCTCGCATCACTGTTGATGGCGACGATCAGGAGGTCGCCATGCGCCTTCGCTTTCTCAAGCAAGCGCACATGGCCCGGGGTGAGCAGGTTGAAAACGCCGTTGGTAAAGACTACTCGTTTCCCCTTGCGTTTCCACTGCGCTCTCCGGATCAGCAGCGCGTCCCGGGCGATGACTTTTCCCAAGCGAGCCTCTCAAAGCGCGCCCTTTGCGCCTTGGCAAAACCCCATTCTAACATAGGCCCCTGTGTGCGCTTTGGTGCTATACTGACCGGCTGGTTTATCGCTCCTCTTCTTTTAAGGATGGTCGGGCTTTGAGCCTGACAGGCATATCGGGTTCACCCTGAACGGGTTCACCGTGAAGGGGATGAATCCTGATACTTCTTGCTTTGCGCCTCATGGAGCACATCGCCATCATTGGTGCGGGCCCGGCTGGCGCCTTCTGCGGCGAGCAGCTTGCCCGGGCGGGCGCGTGTGTCACCCTGTTTGACAAACGCGGCGCGTGGGAAAAACCGTGCGGTGGCGGGTTGACTCCCAAGGCGGTGGAAACCTATCCCTTCCTTCTGCAAGTGCCCCATCCCAAAAAAGAAGTCAGTGACGTCGAGTTGATCGCCGACGAGGGGCTGCGTGCCCGCCTCCATCTTGGCAAGCCGATTGTCATCTATGCGCGCGAGGTGCTGAACCGGATGCTGCTGGAGCGGGCGATGGCCGCCGGCTGCCGCATGGTTCAGGAGCATATCTCTCAACTCGATTTCAACGGTCGGGTGCGGCTGCTCGGGCCGGCGGTGGACGAGACAGCCGACTTCGCGGTCATTGCCGCCGGAGCGCGGAACCCGCTGGTGCCCGACGGCGAAAGACTTTCGCCGAACGACCTCGAACTGACCGTCGGCTACTTCCTGCCGCTCGAAGAAAGCTTGGTGCGCATCCAGTTTGTGCGCGATTTTGCCGGCTACCTCTGGTCGTTCCCGCGCGTGGACCATCTCTCCGTCGGCATCTGCGGCAAGATGCTAGCCAACACCGCCGCCAGCCTGCGCGCCAAGCTCGACCGGTTCTTGAAGCAGGAAGGGCTTGATTTCAGGCAGCGGAAACTCTACAGCCACGTCCTGCCTTCTCCCCAGGCCAGCACGCTGCGCCAGCGCCGCCTGGTGGGCTACCGGTGGGCGCTTATCGGCGACGCAGCCGGCTGGGTGGACCCGATTACGGGGGAAGGGCTGTACTATGCGCTGCGCAGCGCCGACCTTTTGGCTCAGTCGCTGATGGTCGGTGACGTAGAAGGTTATCCGCGGCGGCTGCTCGAAGATTTTGGCCGCGATTTGATCGCCGGCGCTGAGATTGCCCACCGCTTTTTCTTTGGCCGCTTCCTTGGCCGCTCGGTTACCACCCGCATGATTCAGTTCACCCGTCGCAGCGCGAGTTTCCGAAAACTGATGGAAGACCTGTTTAGCGGCACGCTGGGCTATCGCGCGCTGAAGCGCCGGCTGTGGTCGAGTCTGCTCCTGAACCTGGCTGAGATGACCGCCAGCTTCCTTGCTTCGGCTGCCCGTTTCGGAGTCCGATGAATCGCAAGCGCTCCCTTGCTTTGTTTCAAAAAGCTCTCGAGTTGCTCCCCGGGGGAGTCAATTCCCCCGTGCGTGCCTTTCGCGCCGTGGGGGGCGACCCGCTGTTTTTCGAACGCGGGGCCGGGGCTTATCTTTACGACGTGGATGGCAACGCCTTTCTCGACTACGTTGGCTCCTGGGGCCCGCTCATCCTGGGCCACGGCCATCCCGAGGTGGTGGCGGCGCTTCAAAAAGCGCTCCACGCCGGGACAAGCTTCGGAGCATGCACGCCGGCCGAGGTTGAGCTTGCCGAACGGATCCGGGAAGCCCTTCCGGGGATGGAAAGGGTGCGGTTGACCAATTCCGGCACGGAAGCAACGATGTCGGCCATCCGCGTGGCTCGCGCCTTTACCCGCCGCGACACCATTATCAAATTCGAAGGCTGCTACCACGGTCACGCCGACTATCTGCTGGTCAAGGCTGGCTCGGGCGTGGCCACGCTGGGCTTGCCGGATAGCCCGGGTGTGCCGGCGGAGTTCACCCGCTTTACGCTCGCTTTGCCCTTTAACGATCTGGCTGCCGTCGAGCGGGCGTTGGAGACGCGGAAAGGAGAGATCGCGGCCGTGATTGTCGAGCCGGTGGCGGGCAACATGGGCTGCGTGCCGCCCCGATCCGATCGAGGCGCGCCGGAAAAAGGTTTCCTCGAAGGCTTGCGCGAGCTGACGCGCAAACACGGCGCGCTGCTCATCATGGATGAGGTCATGACCGGCTTCCGCGTCGCTTATGGCGGGGCACAGGAGCGGTTCGGCGTGCAGGGTGACCTGACCACGCTCGGAAAAATCATTGGCGGTGGACTGCCGGTGGGTGCTTATGGCGGCCGCCAAGAAATCATGTCTCTGGTGGCGCCGGAGGGGCCGGTCTATCAGGCCGGAACCCTTTCGGGAAATCCGCTGACCGTCACGGCGGGCATCGCCACGTTGCGGTTGCTGAGGCAAGCGGGAATCTATCCGGAACTCGAAAGGCGAAGCACGAAGCTTGCCGAAGGGCTCCGCCAAGCAGCGCAAAAAGCGGGGGTGGCCGCCACAGTCAATCAAGTCGGCTCGATGTTCACGCTTTTCTTTACCCCTCAAACGGTAACCAACTGGGATACGGCCAAGACGGCGGACACCGCTCGTTTCGGCGGGTTCTTCCGGGCCATGCTCGAGCGCGGCGTCTATTTGCCCCCGTCCCAATTTGAGGCGGCGTTTGTCTCCCTGGCTCACACTGAGGAAGATATCGAGCGGACGATCGCCGCGGCCGAGGCGAGCCTCGGAAGCTTGGACGAAGAGAATAGAAAAGAGAAAAGAGAAAACAGAAACTAGGAAATGCGGAAGCTCGAAGCTGGAATCAAGCCTCCAGCCTCAAGCATCCTGCCGCGAGACCAGGGCTGACTCTTATTCAGTTTCTATTTTCTATTTTCTATTTTCTAGCCTTAGGGAGGTTGGCAGGGGCCCGTATGAGCGCCGAAGATTCCGCTACCCATCGCATCCCACTCGCCGTCGGCCTCGAAGCCAGTGTGACGGAGGAAGTCCGCTTTGAGCGAACGATTGCGAGTTACGACGGCAAGCTGCCGCCCGTCTGGGCCACGCCGGCGATGATTGGCCTGATGGAGGTGGCTGCCGCCCGGGCCGTCCAGCCGGCGCTCTCACCCGGCCAACTCACCGTGGGAACGGAAATCCACGTCCGGCATTTGAAAGCGGTCATGCTCGGCGCCCAGGTCACGGCGCACGCCAGGCTCACCGCCATCGGCGACCGTTTTCTAACCTTTGATGTCGAAGCGAAGAACGGCGAGGAAGTGGTGGGAAAGGGTCAGGTCATGCGCGCGATTGTGGACTTCAACCGCTTCGTCGCCCGCCTGGCATGAGTGGAAACGCTGCCCGTGGAGACAGCTTCCTCAGGCCGCTCCGGCGCCGCCAAGGCAGGCGAAGCGTTGCTATCGGCCAACCGCCGCGGCCATCTTCCGCACCATCGAAAGCACCAAGCGCTTGTCGCCGTCGCTCAGCCCGGTCGAGTACTTCTTGATTTGGGTCAAGAAGCGTAACTCGTTTTCGTTCAGCTCCGAGAGGGTGTGGCGCTCGGGCCGCTCGGGGCGCAACTCATCTCCGGGGAAGAAATCCGCCAGAGAAATTTCCATGGCCTCAGCGATCTTGGCCAGCGTTTCAAGCGAAGGCACGGTGTGGCTGTTTTCGACGCGCGACAGATAGCAGCGGAGAAGACCGGTCCGCTTTTCGATGTCACCCTGAGAAAGCCCCCGCTCGGCGCGGTAGCTTCGGATGATCTGGCCGATGTTGACTTTCGGTTTCTCTTTCGGCACCGCTGTCCAGGTTAACCAGGATTTGGCGAGAGACGCCAGCGGCATCCTAGCATACGGTAATTACCAGCGGCAATACGAAACAGCCGCCCAGGGCCCAACTCCCGGTGGACGGCCCCCAAGCGCTGCCGAGGGCGCTACCGCAAGTTGACCACCAGCGGGCGATTCAGATCAAAGCTGAGCCGCGTTTCGCTCGGCACACGCACCTGTTCGCCCTTGGTCAGCACCTGGATGGCGGTGCCGGCGCCCGCGCCGGTGGCAGCGCCGATAGCGGCGCCCTTCCCGCCACCCGCGATCGCCCCGATGACGGCGCCGATCGCCGCGCCGCCGCCGATGACTTGAGCGCTGCGCTTGCCTCGCCCCTCACCGGCCACTTCATAGTTGCCGGTGGAAATGGCATACCTCTGCCCGTTGATGGTGATGGCGGTCAGTTCAAGCAGCAACTCGGACTTGCCGGCAATGCGCCCGGCCTCTTTTACTTCGCTCAGACGCCCTTCGACGTCCGCACCCTTGCTTGCGACCACCTGGTCATCCACCACGATCGGCTCCTCAAGACTTGCCAGGAAAGCGTCACCGACCCGATTCCTTTCTGAGTCCACCGTGTCAATCATGCGCACCACGATGGGCGTCCCGGCCGGAACCGTGATCGTCCCCACGCTTCGGGACGCCGCCGCTCGCGTGGGCGATGTTGGCCCGCCCGGAGATGTTGGCGCGGCCGGTGCCGTCGGCGCTTCAAAGGGCTCCGCGGTTTCCGTTGAATCCAAAGTCAGCGCAAGAACCTGGCGCGTCTCAAAGACTTGAACTTCTCCGCCAATGCGGAAACGAATCGTGTTGGCCGTTCCGCCGGCGTACTTGCCGTGCCATACCCGGCCGTTGCGCAGCTCAAGCGTATCGGCCGCTGCCAACCCCGGCATGGCCGAAAGGCCGAGCAACAACATGGTGGCTAGAACCAGAACTTTCTTACCGAGTCCCCAATGCATAAAACCTCCCTGGCTAGGCTTTTCCCGTTTCGATTGTAATCCCTTAGATGGGCAGCAAGTGGCAAAAGTTGGCAGCCGTGACCTCTGGGAGTCAACTCCCGACCTGCCCGAATGCGGGCCTGCCTGGATCGGCCCCTGCGAAGCCTCGGAGCCAGCCGGCGGAGCAACCAGAAGGCGTAGGCTCCCGCCCTCAATCGTCTTCGTGATAATCTAGCGCCGGTGGCGCGGCGAGAAAAGAAAAACCGAGAACTGCTGATTGTCTTTGACCTGGACGGCGTGCTGGTGGACGTCCGTCGTTCTTACCGGCGAACCATTGCCGAGGTGACCCGCGCCTTTACCGGCGAGACCCCCTCGCAACGAGAAATCCAGGCCCTTAAGGACGAAGGCGGGTACAACGACGATTGGAAACTAACCCATACGCTGGTGCGCCGCCGGGGGCGAAACGTTACCCGCCGCAGCATCAAGCGGCTCTTCCAGCGCATCTACCTCGGGAAAAACTTCAGCGGGCGCATTGCTGATGAACGTTTGATGATCCGGCCCGGCCTCGTTCGCGCGCTCGCCGGGAAGGCACCGCTCGCCGTGTTCACCGGCCGGCAACGTCGCGAGGCCCGCCACACCCTCAAGAAGTTTGGCCTCTGGCCCTACGTTTCCCAGATGGTCTGCACCGGCGAATGCGTCCCCAAACCCCATCCTGACGGACTCCAAAAAATCATTCGCCGGTTTCCCACAAGGCGAGTGATCTACCTCGGGGACAACATTGACGACGCTATCTCGAGCCGCCGCGCTCGAGCCGAATTCTTTGCCGTCATCGCCTATGGCGGTTCGAAGCGCGCTCGCGCCAAAATGTTTCGCCGCGCCGGCGCTCGAGCTGTCCTCCGCTCCCCCAACGGAATCAGCCGCTATATATGAAGTCCGATTGGCAGACACCAGACAGGCGGTCTGGAACCTTTTTCATAACGTCCGGAGCGTTTTAGAGCTGTCATTCTGAGGTCGTCGCGGCGACCGAAGAATCCCATCGCAGAAATGCTTCACTACGTTCAGCATGGCATCACTGCGACAGGCCAGAACTAGCTTGTGAACTGGCTTCTACGAAAATAGCCTCACCGGGGCATCTTCAGACGATGGGCCGGCATGAGGCGAGTAGCGCGCGTTGCTCAGCCGGTGCAAAAGGAAAACCACCGGAAGCAAAATCAGCACCGCCAGAAGAAGCTGGCCGGGCGTTTTCAGGAAAAAGTGGGCCAGCCCGACGAACAAGCCGATGACCGGAAAGGCCACCAGCACGTAGCCCAGCCCGGCTGCCGATCGCCCGGAAGCCATCGGCCGGGTGAAGGGCACCCCGCGGAAGAAAAGCATGAATAGCATCTCGAGGAGCAAAAGGCCGCAGAGCAACGCGAAAAGCACGATCCCCGCCGCATTGGCCAGGCCCCAGAAAAAAGCAAAGAAGGCAACCATCGCGAGAGCGAGCGGCAGAAAGAAATAGAGCACCAGACATTTCTTGATGGCGGCCGCCACCCGAGACGGCTTTTCGAAGCCCGTCAGCTCAAAAATCCACTCGCCTTGCGACTCCCCGGAAAAAGGCAAATAGGCAAGCAGCACCGCCGGCAACATGCCCAGGGTAAAGAGCGGCAGAAAAACGGAAAAGGCGGAATCTCCGCCAAAGGGGCTGCCGGGGCTGCCCCCGTTGCGTTCGAGAAGAAGCGGCAGCGCCGGCAGAAGGACGAAGGTCAGTGTGGGATAAAGACGCAGCCGCACCTGGCGGTCGCGGGCCAAGAGTTTGCGCACAAAATCAAAAAGGGCACGCTCCTCGGGTGACCGGAAAAAACAGCGCAGCAGCGGTCCGAGCCATCGAGGCCGCGACCGCCGCTCGACCGGCTTGGCCGACGGTATGCCCGCCTCCCCGATGCGCTCGAGATACGAGAGAGAAAGGGTTCGCACCAGGGCAACGAAGAGCGCGACCGTCGAAAGAACAGCCGCGACCGAAAGGAGAAGCGTCCGGGCGCTCGGTCCATCGAGCAGCATTTCCACCGGCGCCGCAAACCATCGCGGCGGGACCGCATCCCACCACGACCAGGCAGTTCCACCCGCGGCTTCGCCCATCCGGCCGCGAAGTATGCTTCCCTCCAGCCGTGGGAACAATTGCGAAGCGACCACAAAAAGGATCATGAGCGCGATCTGAAAGTAGTTCACGACATCGCGGAAGCGTTCCTGGCGGAAAAGTTGCAGCAGCGCCGCGTAGCTCGCTGCCACCACCCCGGCCGTGAACAGGCTGCCCAGCAGCGCCGAGGGCAAAAAGACAATCGGGAAGGCGACTGAAGAACCCTTGCTGAACATGCCGAAGAGCGAAGGAATCAGATGCAGCGCCAGGCTGAAGATCACGATATAGAAAAGCGCATTGGTGAGGCGCGCGGCAAAATAGGTGCGCGAGCTGACCGGCCGCCAGCCGACGATTCCAATGTCGCCGGGTACCACCAGGGTTACGCCAAAATCAATCAGCATCACCATGCCGAGGATCGCCATGCCGAAAACCAGGATGATGCGAGCATAAAGTTCGGCGGGTAGGACGAAGGCAAGAAACGAAAGCATCAGGCTGTAGAGGGCATAGATCGCGAGCGCTGTGCCGAGCGGCGAAGTGCCCTGCTTCAGGCTCAGCACCTGCGCCGAACCGCGAAAGTCCACCCGGAGCGATGTCACGAGCAGGATGCGGTACTGACGATCGTCCACACCCAGGCGGGCCAGCCCCGATACAATCGGGCCGAGCATCTTGTTAATGATTTTGCCCACGAGTGCTTGGAAGGTTCTCACCGGCGCTACCTCATCAACGCCGTAAACTGTTCCACCCGCGACCCGCTATCCTCCTCGCTGGTCAGCCGCTTGAAAATCTCTTCGAGCGTCGTTGTCCCGCTCTGCGGGATCGAGCGACGCAACTCCTCCAGGTTGCCGTCGGCGACGATCCTGCCGTGGTCGAGGATGATCACGCGGTCGCAAAGCCGCTCGACCACATCGAGCACGTGCGAGCAGTAGAAAACCGTCTTCCCTTCGCGCGCCATCTGGCGGATCAGCTCCTTGAGCAGCAGGGCGGTATGGGCGTCGAGCCCGGTGAGCGGCTCATCCATGAAAATCAGGTCCGGATTGTGCAGCAGCGCCGCGCTGATCAACACCTTCTGCCGCATGCCTTTGGAATAGGTGGCCAATCGCTGGTGCATCGAACGTTCCAGCTCGAAGAGTTCCAGAAAGCCGCGCGCTTTTCGTTCCACCTCGTTTTCCTCCAGGTGATAGAGCCGGCCCACCATCTGCAGAAATTCGTAGCCGGAGAGACTTTCGTAGAAGCCACCCGTCTCCGGCACGTAGCCGATCCGGCGCCGCATGGCGAAGTCTTCCCGCTGGTACGTCCGGCCGTCGAATGAGACCGCGCCCGACGACCGCGCCAGCAGGCCCACCAGGATGTTGACCGTCGTGGATTTTCCCGCGCCATTCGGACCCAGATAGCCCAGGATTTGCCCGCGCGGCACGGTGAACGAAACTTGATCGAGCGCCAGGAAGTTGCCGTAAAACTTCTTGAGCCCAGAAACCTCAATCGCGGGTGCTTCCGCCATGGTCCACTCTCCTCGAAGGGTTTGCTCGAAATATAGCATAGCCCTTTAGCGAGGCCGCGTCAGTGCCGGGTGCCGAGTGTCGAGTGCCGGGTGCCGGGCGAAGACCAACTACTCATAGAAAGCAGAAATCCGAAAACGGGCAAGCTTCGTTTCGATTTTCGATGGCCCGATTGGCGTACGGGTTGGCAGACCTTTGTGGGTGTTGTTAGAATGGGTTGACTGCGCTGGAGTGGCGGAACTGGCAGACGCGCGAGACTCAAAATCTCGTGGCCTTCATTGGCCGTGAGGGTTCGACTCCCTCCTCCAGCACCAACTTCCTATTGCAAATGGATGCCTTCACACTGCCAAGCAGATAAGCTCGCCATCAGGCAGGTGGCAGTTGTGGTGGCATTTGGCTTCGCCCGCAGACCTTCCACCGCCTTCCGCTGAGAGCGCTAAGGAAACGGGGTCGAGGGAAGCGGCGGCGAGACAGTTGGAATGTATCTCGTCCGCCTCAGCGGGACAAACCGGGCAGGCACTCGATTTTTGGATTTCGTCTTTCGAGTTTCGCTTTTCGGTCGTTACAGTCGTGCCAGGCACGCCTTCTCGCAGGTGACCGGCGCCGTGCCGAAGAGCGAGCAGGCAGTGACGTCCGAGGCTTGCACGGAGCCGAATTCGCGCTCGCTGTAAAGCACCACCATTTTGGCGCGCGTACTCTTATCCGGGCAGCGCAGCGAACGCTTCAGACGCCCGGGCCCGTAGCTGCGGATGGCCATGGCCACGGTACCCCAAAACAAGATGTACCAGGCAACCACAAGCAGGTACACATGCTCGTTCACGGGACCCTCCTTTCGGGACCAACCCAGCTCCTTCGAGCCAGAATCGAATCCCGTCCCGAAGCATCGGGAGCGGCACCCTCTCCAAACACGATAGTCCCGCCGGCCAAGGAAGGCAAACCCTCACCAACGGCATCGACCACGGCGCTCTTCCTCTTCGCTGCGAGCAACCGGCGGTGCAAACCCTATTTTGCCGCGAACATGTAACGTGGGAAAATGCAGTCTCATGCGACTGGTTCCGCTCGAACTCGTCTGTCCGAAGTGCGGCTCGGCCGACATCACCTACTCCTGCGAGCCGAAGTGCTGCTTCAGCCACGTCTGCGGAAACTGCTACTTCCAGTTCTGGCCCGTCACCAGCTTTACGGGCGAGGAGATGGCGGGCGTGGAACCTCCACCGGGCGAAAAAGATTGCCTGCTGCCCACCACCGAGTGCGCCCGCTGCCACAGCCTGAATGTTTGCTCGCTCGCCCCGAAGGGATCGGGGCTCGAAGGCGACAGCGGCATGTTTGTCTGTGCCGATTGCCGGGCCGTTCTTTCCCTCAAATATTCGGAAGAAGCCCCTGACTGAATCTTTTCAGTATGGGAATGTTTCCAGCCTATGGATTCACGGCTACAGGCTGGTTGGGTGGCTTCTATCCAGAGGATCTAAAGCCACCCGACTACCTGAACTATTGCGCCCGGCACTTCGATGCTGTCGAGGCGGAGAGCACCTTTTACGGCATCTGCTACGGCACGACTTCGTATGGGCGCATCATGTCGTTGTCCTCGTGCTCCAGGATGTGGCAGTGCCAGACATACTTCCCAGCGATGTCGAAGAGCGCCTTGATCCGGGTGACCTCTGCCGGGTTCGCTCGGACGGTGTCCTTCCGCCCGCGCTCATTGGGGGCTGGCCGAACAGGAGGCCCGGTGAACTTAATCTGTTTTGTTAGGTTGAAGAAGTCCACGTCGAACGGCCGCCGGTCAAGGACCTGGAACTGGACCAGGTGTAGGTGAATGGGGTGCGTGTCCCCCGTGAGGTTGATCAGGCGCCAGATCTCAGTCGTGTTGAGCTTCGGCATCTGCGAGATGGGCTCATCAAAGTGCTTTCCATCGAGCATCAACATGATGGGGTTGTCGTTTGCGTCCAGAAGTTCTTCGAGGGTCAAATCCCTCACCGCCGACTGTCTAGGGAGGTCGGTGATGTCTGGCAGCTTCGACGGCAGAGAACTGGTGTCCATGCCCGAAAGCGGCAGGGTTACTCTGAACTGCATGATTTCAGGAAGAGGAGCTTCGTCAGCCGAGGGGTCAAATACCCCTCCAAATGGCGAGGGCGCGTTGTTTTGGAGGACAAAATATTTCCCCTCATGGCCCGAGAAGTCAATGATGACATCAGCGCGTTCTGCCGACCCGAGCAGGATTTCGTTGAGCGCCACCAGCTCGGGCAGGAACCCGCCCTCATTCCCGATCTGGTTGAACACTGGTCCAAAAGCCGCCGGGTCGAGGATAATGCCACCCGCCGTGCTCTCGAGGAGCTTCAGGTTAAGGAACCGGGCGTTACAGCCGTTCAAGAACCGGAAACGGTACTTCCTCGGCTCCACGTTCAAAAACGGCCAGACCTTACCGTTCACCAGGGAGGTATCCCCAAAGAACTCCGGCACCCAAATTGGAGGCACAGGAGGTGGGGCGCCTTGACCTGTATTCGGGTAAAACAGGGAGCCGTCATTGTTGAACGACCGATCCTGGATCACGAGCGGAATCTCGTAGGCTCCGCTGGGGAGGTTGAGGCTGTCCTCTTCGCCATCTCGGATCAGATAGAAGCCGGCAAGCCCCGCGTAAACGTTCAGGCGCGTGATGGCGAGCGCGTGATCGTGGAACCAGAGCGTGGTTGCCCGCTGGCTGTTAGGATAGTCGAAGATTTTGAAGTTGCCGGGTAGGAACCAGTCATTAGGACCACCATCGTTTTCTGGCCGTACGTGACCACCGTGCAGGTGTACAACAGCGCGGGAAGCGTTCGTTTCAGCACCAGCGAGGGTATTGTCCACCGGCAGGAAATGGGTTGCGGGAAGGCTGTTGATCCATTTGACCTGGACTGGCTCGCCGGTCCGTGCCTCGATGGTTGCGCTGGGGTAGCTGCCATTGTACCCCCACACCTTCGTAGGAGCGAGGTGGCGATGCAGCTTCTGCTTGAACTGCATCATTGCAACCTCGTAGTAGGCGGCTCCCCCAGCCACACCTGTGATGGGTTGCATCACGGGTGGCATGGGCAGCGGATCCACGAATCTCTGAAGGCTCCGGCCAAGAGTCTGCGCGAAGGCGGACGGGACGTTCCACTTCAAGGGCAAGAGAAGTCCCCCGCCAGCCAGCGCACCCATCTTTAGAAAATCTCGTCTGGTTGTCATTGCATGTCTCCTTCTGGTGTATCTTTCCAGTCATGACGGTCAACTGGCTTGGCCAGCTTTTCGATCATGTCGTGAACGGAGTCGGACTTAACTGTTTCCGAACGCCCGAACCTTGCCACACGCTCGACTCGAAATGGACAGGGGAAAACCGGTCGAAGGATTAGCGCAGCGCTTGGTGAGTTACCAGCGGCTGAGTCCTGCAGGAGGACATAGGGAGAGTAAGAACGCAGCGCGCTGGGTTCGCAGCGTTTCATTTTTTACTCTGATTCCAAGCTTTCCTGCCCCCGCCTTGGTTAAGGTGCGGGCGGAAGTCTTGGATTCGTTATCTGGCGAGCACGCGTCATGCCAAGCGATGTTGTTTACGTTTCGGCGGGCAATCCGCTGAAAAACGGCCACTAGGCAGATGCAGTAATCCCCGTTTCAGTACTTGCCAATGTGGAATTTCACACCAAGAGCATGCGCTGAAAGGCGCGGCGGCCGACGAACAGGGTGGGCCGTATCTAGAATTAGTTTAATTATTCAACAACGGAGAGGTGTCTGCTGTCAGCTACGCCCTAGTGCCCTGAGTCAGAAATTCGTCCAATAATTCTTCGAACGCGAATGCAAACCTTTGGGAGTGCGGGAGCTTGCTTGTCCTGAGCGAAGTCGAAGGGCTCCCGCCTTGCCCGTGGATGCTTGCCTCCGCGCCATCAGTGACTTAGAGCAGGAGCAAGCTCCTGCTGCGCTAAGGCGGCGGCAAGCCGCCGCACCCCAGAGGGCTCCGCTAATGCAACGAACTTCTGACTCAGGACACTAGAAGCCATCTCATAAATGCCTCAGGAGGATGACGAGGCAGCCGAGCTGGATCATGGCGAGGAAATTCTCTTCGTAGGATTCCCAGCGCACGACCAGCCGGCGGAAGTTGTACAGCCAAGCGAAAAGGCGCTCGATCTTCCACCGGCGGCAGTAGCGGCGCAGGGCGCGGCCGTCTTGGGTTTTGCGTCGCCGGTTAGGTCGGTGCGGCGCCACCAGTTCGATGCCGTGATCTCGACGCAGTTGCTGATCGAGCGGGTCGCTGTCGTAGGCCGCGTCGCCGATCATCTTTTCTGGCTTGGCGCGGACGAAACGCTGTGCGAGTGTGGCTTCGACGAGTTGCGTTTCATGCGGCGAAGCGCTGGCGAGGCTGCAGGCGACAGGAAGACCATGGCGGTCTGCGATCGCCATGATTTTGCTGCCTTTGCCGCGGCGAGTTGGGCCGACAGCAGCGCCCCTTTTTTGGCCGGGGTGAAGCTGGCGTCGATGAACGTCTCCGACAAATCCAGCTTGCCCCGGTCGCGTAAGTCTTCGGCCAGTCGGCGCAAGATGCCGGTCAGCGTGCCATCCCGCTGCCACTGCTGAAAGCGACGATGGCAGGTCTGGTAAGACGGATAACGTTCGGGCAGGTCGTGCCAGGGAGCCCCGGTGCGCAGCACCCAGAGGATCCCGTTCAGCACCGCCAGCGGCACCGAGGCCGCTGCGAGGGAAAGAACCGTTTGAGCTTGGCCCATTGGGCGTCGGTGAGGTCCATGGGCTGATTTCAGCCCAACAGCTACTATCTGCAACACCTATTTGGCCTTAATGTGATTTATGAGATAACTTCTAGTTCCCTTCCGTCTTTCCCCGTGCCATTCGTTGTCGAGCCGGGTGCCGGGCTCCGGAGGCCAAGTCATCGGCGGGAAGCACGGTGCTACTGCCCGCCTCAAGAGAAACCGTGCCCAACTCATCTCCAGCGTGCAGACATGGGGGTCTCCCGGCCACCAGCCGTACGCCGTTTAAAGCGTCTCCCTTCTGGCTCGTTTGCGGGCAATCCTCCCCCCTGAACGCTTTCCTGTGAAGGGTTCAGGATGAATCCCTCTGCCTCGCGGGAAAAGCGGTCACTTCATCTTTCCTCTGGTTCTTTCTGGCCCGTCAATGGGGGTGTTGCCCCCGGCAGCGGTTCGCTCCTCGGGCGGCTTCAAGCGACGGAAGGCGAGATAGAGCAGAATGTCGTAAGTGATCTTGATGCCGCCGCCCAGGAAGAGGGGAGCGGCCAGGGCAACGTGCTGCATGAAGTAGCCGGCGAACGACGGTGCGGCAGCCCAAGCGACGTTTCGAGTGAGGTTCGTGATGCCGCTCGAGAAGGTGCGTTCCTCCGGCTCGACCACCGCCATGACATAGGATTGCCGCGTGGGCACGTCCATCTCCACCAGGCACTCCCGGGCCAAAAATAACCCCACTGCCCACGTCAAAGAAGGCGCGAAGGGAACGGCGATCAGGAAGAGACTGGAGGGAATGTGGGTGAAGACCATCGTGTTCACGAGACCGATGCGGCGCGCCAGCCACGCGGCGGTGAGGTGCGAGCCGGCGTTCAGCAAGCGGACAACAAAGAAGAGCGGTCCAAGGCCTTCCTCGGAAACGCCGAAGCGGCGCAAAAACCAATACGCGATCAGAGCGCTGGTCAGGAAGCCACCGCCTAGGCTGTCGAGTCCAAAGAGTGCCGCCAGCTTGGCAACAATCTTCTTGGATTGAGGGGAAATTCCGGCAGAACTCCCAAGGGGTATCGCTAAGCGCGCCTTCTCGATGTGGGGCGAAAGGCACAGGTAGAAAACAGCGCTCAAAAGGTTGAGCGCCACGTAGAAGCCGAAGGTGAGCTGGTAGGACGACAGCAGCTCGACTCCCAGCCAGCGCCGGAAGAGAAAGGGCAAAGCGCCCGCCAGTGCGCCCAGGGCGTGACCCGCATCGAGGATCAGGTTGTACCAGGCAAGAGACCATGTGCGGCGCTCGGCCGGCACGGTTTCTGCGAGCATGGCCTGGTCGAGCGCGAAAGCAGCCCCGCGGTCGCGCCCCATGCCGTTGACCATTCCCAGAAAGGCGAGCGGCAGAATGCTGGAAAGGTCGCTCCTCAGCGCCAAGCCCAGTCCGCCCAGGGCGCCCAGAAGCGAGAGGATCAGCAGCGCCGTCCGGCGGCCCACTCGGTCGGCGTAGAGGCTCACAAGCAGCGTGGCCAAAGCGGCGCCGGCAAGCCCAACCGCAACCACCACGCCGATGCGGCTGGCGGAGAATCCGGCGCGAAAAAGAGAGATTCCCAGGACGACGCCCGTCAATCCCACGCCGAGCGACCGCAAGAAGGCTGCGCTGTAGATTAGCTTCTGGTCGCTTTTGAGCTGCATTGCAACCTAGCGCGCCTGCCGGCAAACGTACTCGTACAGTGCGTTGTAGATAGGAACCTGACGGGCCAGTCGCTCCGCATCGGAGAGTTCCAGGTGTGCAAATCCCTCGGCAATCGCTCGTAGTCCGAGCCCTTCGGGAGCGACGTGCTCCTGTCCTTTGACATCAGCGGCGCGAACGATCAGACCCAACCGATGCAATGCGGAATCCGACAGATGGTAGTCCTCCAAAATTGCCTCGAAGGTGCAGCGCTCACCGCGATGGTTGAGCTGGACTTCCGCGAGACGCGGCGCGTCGAAGGGGATGGCATTCTCCCGGCGCGCTACCTCAAGCAGTTGCGCTTCGTGAACAAAGAGAAACTCGGCCTTTGGGTCGATGAAGCGACGAATGAGCCAGGGGCAGGCAACGCGGTCCACCTTGACGTTGCTGCGTGTGACCCACTTCATTGCTCGTTGACCTCCAAATGCTTTCAGTCAGAGGTCAATGTTCCTTCCCTCGGCCGCTCTTGCCCAATTCCTCGAGCGCAGCCCGGAAACCGGTGGCCAGTTTCTCAGCCGGGGCCTTACCCCAATAGTGCAGAAAGATAATCACGGGGCGTGAACCGGTCATGTGGTGATGAATCGCCACCACCTCCAGGCCGTGCTGGCGCAGCGCCTTTAACACCGGCGTGATTTCGCCTTCGAGCATAGCCACATCGCCGGCAATCGCCGCGTTTTCATTCGTCCCTATAAAGGCAGCCCAGGTGTTCAGTCCCATACGAGCATTGATTGTCGCGCCCATCTCCTTTACTTTGCGGTCGTCCCGGCCGATCGTGATTTTATAGACCGGCCCATTCTGCTCGCCCGTGTGCCCGACGATGCGTGCGATCTTCGCGGTATCGAGTGAGCTTGCCGGTGCCAAAACTTTCGCGGGGCTTTTGCGTGCTGTTGCGCCGCTCGCACCGACTTTGCCGATCAGGTCGAGAGCCGGCTTGACCCTGCGGGCGAGGTCCATCGCCTTGCCGTGACCGTGGATGTGCATGTAGAAGATGCGCGGCTCCTCCCAGAAGAAGTGGTTGTGCAGAGCAGTGACGTCCAGGCCACTGTCGAGCAGCGCCGTCATCACCGGGTTCACCTCTTCCTGGAGCAGGACCAAATCGCCCATCATCACGTCCATTCCGCTATCCCCCTTCGTCATGGCCACCCAGCCGCCAAAGCCGAATGGCGTTGGCGTAGCGACTCCGGCGACGCTCACCTCCAAATCATTTCGCGGGATGTTGACCTTGAGGACGCCAGCCTTGTAGTCGCCCTGCTTGCCGAGATACTTCAGGGCGTCCTGATAGTCGCTCGGCATCTCTTCCGCCCATGCCGGTGAACTCAACCTGCTCATGTATTGGGTAGCCACCATGCAAATAACCAGAATTGCCGTTCGCACTCTCATTGTCTCCCTCCCGGGAGCGAGTCAGGAAACACGCCCGCCGTACTCAAGAATGTCTTCAGCTTGCCACCTTTCAGGGCGGTGCCGCGCTTCACGGGCAGGCTGAAAGCCAACAAAACCCGCATAGCGGGATTTTGCCAATCGGCATTGCAATGGTTTGTTCTACGAATAACAGAATTCTACTCCAAAGCTGTCTGCCTTTTAACGCCAGTTGTTCAGCATGAATCCTTGACCCTTCTCAAAATCGGACTGCTTGACTCGACGCGTGCGTGCCCTGAGAATCGAAACGCTTGGGGAGACAATCCCTCTGGCTCGCGCGAATTCGGGCTCGCGGGAAAAACGAAGTCGGAAAAGAGCAATGTCCGCCTCGACGGGGCTATCGGCAAAGCTCGACCAGCAGGCACGTGGAGCGATCTTTTTTCTTCTGCTCGCCACCCTGGCCCTGCAGATCTCCTGGGTGCTTCCGCTTTTCGGGCTTGCCGGGACGCCTGTTGCGCGACACCTCATCCGGATGGTCACCAAGTGGTTTCTCTTTATTGTCTTTATCCGGATGATGCGTTCCGGCACGGCGGGACTTGGGTGGCGCGAGTTGGGGTTCAGGAACGATGGGTGGAGGGACCGGGCCAAGCAACTTGGGTTAGCAGTGGCTTTGACCGCACCGGTCGCGGTTGTATTCGCGGCGTCCCCGACTCTCCAAAACCTTGTCCTGCGCAACCTCGATGGCGGCGCGGCCGGGACTATGCCCGGAAGCGCCGGGCATCTGTTCGGCAACATTTTTGGCATCATGTTCGGCAGCATTATTTTCGGGATTATAGCTGTCGCGTTCACAGCCGCCTTTGTTGAGGAATTGTTTTGGCGGGGCTATGCGCTGGCGGTGTTGCCCGCGCGGGTTGGCCTTTTCGGAGCAGTGACGATCGCTTCCGCGCTCTTCGCCCTGACCCACACCTACTTGGGGCTATCGGCGGTCGTTCTCACCTTCGGCGGCGGAATCGCTTTGAGCCTCGTCTATTGGTGGAGACGGAGCTTGCTGCTGAACATCGCCATCCATTTCCTCAGCGACGTTGCCGCGCCGATCTACGTCCTGTCGAAACTATGAACGAACCGGAAAGGCTTGGGCCGAGCGAGTCGGGGCCTTGCGCCGGGAGGCGCTCGCGGCTAGCCTTGCAGGACAGGAACTGTATGCCGCCGACACATCTTGATCTTGTCAAAGCACGCGAGAAGAAGCTCGGAAGACTGGCCGCCGTGCGCGCCGAGCTGTTCGCCACCGTGCAGCCGCTGGAGGACTCCTCGTACCGCTTTCGCCCCGGAGAACCCCAATGGAATCGGGGCTGGTGCGTGGCGGAAATACTTTTGCATCTGGAAAAGGTTGAATCGGCCATCGCCCGGGGACTCGAAGCTGCCGCTCGCGGCGACCCTCCGCCGCCGTCTTCCTGGTTCTCGCGGCTGCTCCGGTTGCCACCGCGTTGGGTGGAGTATCGCATCCTGAAGGCCAGCGCCCCGCGCGGCGTTCGGCCTGACCAGATCGTGCCGAAAGAAGCGATGCTCTCCCACCTGAGCGAGCTCCGGCAGCGATTACTGGAGACGTTCGCGCGTGTACCGGAGGGGAGCCTAACGTGTTATCGCTTCCCCCATCCCTTCCTCGGGACCTATAACGTGCTCGAGTGGATCGAACTTCTGGGCGCCCACGAATGCCGTCACCTGAAACAGATTCGCGAAGTGCTTGCCCGCCAAGCACACCTTTCGGACTATCGTTAAAGCGTCTTGGGCGGGCTTGCCCGCCAAGGACACTTTTCCAATTACCGCTAAAGTGTCTTGGGCGGGCTTGCCCGGCGGGTGTTCCCCGCCGGGAAGTCCTGAGCTTCAAAGAGGGCTTTTCGCCATGACGTTCAAGACCTTGCTCCTGTCCTTTGAACCCACGGCGGCGATCGTCACCTTGAATCGCCCGGAAAAGCGCAACGCCATCTCCCTCGAATTGATCGAAGACCTGCTTCGAGCACTCGATGCCTGCGAGCGCTCGGCCGCGCGGGCGGTGATCTTGACCGGCGCGGGTAAGGCCTTTTGCTCGGGCATGGACCTCGAGATGTTAAAGGCCATCAGCACGCAGTCACACGATGAAAACCTGGCCGATTCGCGGAAGATGGCGGGGCTGTTCCGCCGCCTCTACGAATTTCCGCGGCCCGTCATCGCTGCCGTGAACGGTCCGGCAATCGCCGGCGGGTGTGGGATGGTCTCGGTGTGCGACCTTGCCCTGGCGGTGCCCGAGGCGAAATTCGGCTACACCGAAGCCCGCGTTGGCTTCATCCCGGCGCTTGTTTCCGTCTATCTGGTGCGCATGGTGGGCGAGCGAGTGGCGCGCGAGCTGCTCTTGGCCGGTCGTATCTACGATGCCGCCGAGGCCCTTCGCCTGGGACTTGTAAATGAGATTGTCAGCGCCGACAAACTGATGGCCCGGGCAAGAGAACTGGTTCAGATATTCGCCGAGAGCAGCCCGGCAAGCTTGCTTGCCGCCAAACGCCTGATGACATCCATGCCGCTCTCCGACCTCAATGCCGCGCTCGAACAAGCGGTCGAGGAGAATGCGCGCATCCGCACCACGGCCGATTTCCGCGAAGGGTTATCGTCTTTCCTCGAAAAAAGAAAGCCAAAGTGGTCGCCGTAGTCACCGCTGGGCAACCAATCGCGCCATAATATGGTAGGGGGCGTTTCGTAAATGACACAGACGAAAAGAAGAAGCTTGATGGCGTTTTGGGAGCGGTTGGACCAATTCATGATCCAGTGGATGTCCGCCTACGGAACCCTGCTGCTCCGCACGGCGCTGGCCGTCGTCTTCATCTGGTTTGGCGCATTGAAAATATTCGGAGTGAGTCCGGTGAAGGAACTGGTGGGTCATACCGTCTATTGGGTCTCGCCCGAGAGGTTTGTCCCTTTTCTGGGACTCTGGGAGGCGCTGGTCGGCCTGGGACTTTTGCTCGGTATCGCTCTTCGACTCACTCTTTTCCTGTTGTTCGCGCAGATGGCTGGAACCTTTCTGGTCCTGTTGGTGCGCCCTGAAATCGCATTCCTCGGCAGCAATCCGCTCCTGTTGAGCGTCGAGGGAGAGTTTGTGGTGAAGAACCTTGTCCTGATCGCGGCGGGAGTAGTCATTGGCGGAAGCGTCAGACGAGAGGCGCGGCAAGGTAAAAGATGATCGGCTGAGGCTCCGCCGCCGTTGACTCCGCCGGGATGGCGTTCGCCTCAACGGGGTCGGCCTGAACGCCGAGTCGGCTCCAGCCAACCTGCGGCGCGGTGAGCGCAACGTTCCGTCGCCGAAGCGCATCCCAGTTATCCAGGTCGGCAACTCCCATCGTTGACAGCACGTGGGCCCGACAGTAGGCTAAAGCAGTGGAATCCTGTAGAAAGCGATCTTCAAGGCGCCGCTTGGCAGCGGCTGCATCTCTGGTCGCCGTTTTTTTCCTGGCAGACATTACCCACGACGTGGCGCATGTCCCCCTGCCGGCGCTTGCCGGCGCGGAAACCTTTTGCGAAGGCAGCCCGGATTCTCACGGACCGGTGCGCGCGCCCGGCAAAGACCGCAGCCAGCCCGGTTGTGGCCACCACTTTCACGGCTACCCGGACCGGACGCCTGCCATACCCGTCATCGTCGCCCTCGTTTCCAAGCCTTTTTTGACTAACCTTCCCTCGGCGTGCAAGCGCCTGCGTTCACTGCCTAACGACTCCGGCCGTTCGCCTCCTCTCGCCTGACCAGGAACGCTTTCTGGCGTGTCGCTTCTTTCTCGATCTGACATCCAGTGGAGGAGTTTTCGATGAGAACACTCGTTGCCCTTCTTTGCGGCATTTTCTTGGTGCCGGGGATCGCTACGGCACAGGCGCCCGACCCCGTGCAGGAC
>Ga0209002_10000325_pt1 | contig 37037 bp, 37 predicted proteins | sample Rifsed16ft2_FD_184010 | JGI IMG/M metagenome (GOLD analysis project Ga0209002, IMG submission 184010) | Soil microbial communities from Rifle, Colorado, USA - sediment 16ft 2 (version 2) | ecosystem: Environmental > Terrestrial > Deep subsurface > Rock core/Sediment | place: Rifle, Colorado...
GAGGACCGAAGCGATGGCTTCTCCTTGCGTTTCGCCTCCCTCTGGAAGACCTCCGAGACTTCCAAGAATCGAGTCTCGGCCCGTCGGTGCACGATGCAGTCGCCCACCTCCACCGCGAGGAGACAGGTGCACTCGGAGATGTCGAGATCCTTCCGGATTCGAGCGGGCGGCGGTAATTGCCCTTTGGTGGTCACTCTCACGACCTCGGCCACGGAGGTATGTGAGGAATCCTTACTATCTATCTTGGCCTGATAACGGTGGCACTCTGTCGATGTTTCTGCCATGGGATTCCCGGGCCCTCCGCAGACCCTAAAGTCGTTAGGTTACTCGTAACGTCCCGTCCCACAATGGTGAAATCAACATCGATTCGCAGTTGAGGCTGCGCGATGAACCTTGATCGGCCGTTGCCTCGGAGAACCAAGTTGGAACCGATGTTCCGGTGCTCTCTGGCACTGGTCTCCCGGACCCGTTCGGGGCCGTCTTCATGCGCCCGTGATCGGAGATCATTCTGCGAGATGGGTGCGAAAAGCCTATATCCCGAAAGATGGACGGACGGGCCGTGCGGGCGGCGATCCTCGGCGTCGGCGGCAACGGACGGGCCATCGCTCGCGCGCTCGACAAGGACCCCCGCGTGGAATCGATCCGGCTCCTCGACCACGACCGTCGTGCGTTGGCGGCTCCCGAGAAGAAGGGCCACACGAAGCCGGTCGACATGATGGAGGCTCGCGCGGACGATGTCGATGGACTCGCGAAGGCCTTGCGCGGATGCGACGTCGTCGCCCACTGCACCCGGCCGAGGCATAACGTATCGGTCATGCGGGCCTGCATCGCCGCGGGCGTCCATTACGTCGATCTGGCCGCCAGCGGGCCGCTCCGTCCCGGGGAACCCTACGGAATCCTCGAGCAGGTCGAGATGGGGGACGCGTTCCGCTCCGCCGGGATCTCCGCCCTCCTCTCGATGGGCCTCGACCCGGGGATGACGAACGTCCTCGCGAGGTCGGCCGCGGGTCGGCTCGACGTCATCGAATCGATCCGCATACGGTCCGGAGGGGTCGTCAACCTCCCGGGCTTCTCCTACTTCCCCCTGTATTCCCGCGACGCGTTCCTGGACGACATCTTGGTCCGGCCGACGGTCTGGGTCGACGGAGGCCTGCAAGAGCGGGAACCCGTGAGCGGGGAGGAGCGCTTCGCGTTTCCGTCCGCTGTGGGCCCTCAGGCCACGTACTTCGTCTCCCATGAGGAGGTGAAGACCCTGCCTCGGTTCCTCGGGAAACCCGTCGGATACGTGGACTTCAAGTTCGCCGTGGACCCGTCCCTCGTCCGGTCCCTTCATCGCCTCTGGCACGCGGGGGAGCTCTCCCAGGATGCCCTCACCCAGCTGGGCGACCAGTTCACCGACATCCGCCAAACGGTCCTCGAATCCTTCCCGGACCTGTCCACGAGCGACGCCCTCATCCGAGGGACGAAGTGCGTTACCGTCGAGGTCGACGGGTCCCTGGGCTCGCAGCGAAGGCAGATCCGGGGCGACATCGTCTTCTCCCATGAGGAATCCATCCGTCGAGATGGGTCGACCGCGGTGTACTACCTCAGCGGCGTGGCCGCGGCGATTGGGATGATGCTCCTCGCGGAGGGAGGCCACCTACCCCCGGGGGCCTTCCCCGCCGAGGTCCTCCCTCCCGACGTCGTCTTGGGGGAATGGGGCCGGCGGGATCTCCCCGTCGTGTGGTCCGAGCGCGATCTCCCCTGACGTCCCGCTTCCGGCCACCTTCGGATAGCCCGGGGCGGATCTGCGGCCGCCCCGCGCCTTCGTCGTCATCGCAGGAATTCCGCGAGCGTCCGCCCCAGGTTGTCGGCGACATCGATCGCGGTGATGCCGTAGCTCTTCTCCTTGAACGCGAGGTCCCCCGCGTACCCGTTCGCGAACGCCCCGAGGCGCGCGGCATCCCACGGAGTCATCCCTTTCGACATGAGCCCCGAAACGACACCGCAGAGGACGTCGCCGGTGCCGCCCACGGTCATCCCCGGGTTCCCCGTGTAGTTGAACTTGACGTGGGCACCGTCGCTCACGATGTCGACATGGCCCTTCAGGAGGATCGTGACCCCGAGCTCCTTGGCCGCCTCACGGACCGCCTCGGCCCGCGCCTCCGTGGACTCCGGCAAGTCCTTTCCCGTGAGGACCTTGAATTCCCGCGAATGCGGGGTCACGACCGCGCGCTTCCCGCGCAGACCGCCCGGGTCCACCGCAACCGCGCGGATTCCGTCTGCGTCAATCACCATGGGGACGGGGACCGTCTTCACGATCTCCCGGACCGCCTCCAGGGTCCCCGGGTTGTCCCCGAGGCCCGGTCCGATCGCGAGGACATCCGCCTTCGTCGCCAATTCGACGACGCGCCCGACGTCCGCCTGAAGGAGGTGGCTGCCGCCGAGGGGATGGACGATGAAAGAGGGGGAGAAGGAGGCGACGACCTGGGACGCGAGCAGAGGGGTCGCGACGTGCACGAGGTCCGCCCCCACGCCGAGGGCCCCGAACGCGACGAGGGCCGGGGCCCCCGTGAAGGGCCCGCCCGACACGATGAGGACGTTCCCGTTCTGCCCCTTGTGGCTCTCCGGCTTGGGGGCGGGATAGAGGAGGAATTCCCCGGGTCCGATGCTCCTTGCGACCCGCGGAGGGATCCCGATGTCCACGACGCGGATCGCGCCCGAATTCGCCGGGGTCATCCCCTCCTTCACGTCGTGGAGGGCCACGGTGGCCGTCGCCCGGACCGCGAGGTCCGTGCCAAGGCCGCTCGGCACATCGACGCTCAGGACCGGCTTCCCCGATGCGTTCATCTCCTGGATGAGGGTCGCGAAGGGCTCGCGCAGGGGCCCCTGGACGCCCACGCCGAGCAGCGCGTCGATGATGAGGTCCGCCCGGGCCATCGCCTCCTCGCTCGCGACGAGCCCCTCGCTCAGCGGGATGTCCCCGAGCCGCTCGAAGTTCGCCCGCGCCTCCTGGGTCGTGATCTGGTCCGGGGCGCGGGCAAGGAGGACTTCGACCCGCGCGTCGTCCGCAAGATGGCGCGCGGCGACCATCCCGTCCCCGCCGTTGTTCCCCGTGCCGCAGACGACGAGGACCTTCTTCCCGGCCGCCCGGACCTCGCGTCGGGCGTGGTCGGCCACGGCCTTCCCAGCGTTCTCCATGAGCTCGAGGATCGAGACGCCGAAGTGGACCGCGTTGCGGTCGAGGACCCGCATCTCCGTGGCCGTGATCATCGGCCGCGCATCCGGGGGGGTCTAGTTAAACGTTCCCTGCGCGCGCCCTCCACATGGCCTTAATACCCGTCGAGGTCTTGCGGGGCCTCCATGGACCTGAGGGGCCTCCGGCCCTACCTCTGGGCCTTCGTCCTCGGGCTGTTCGTCCCCGCGAGCTGGATCGTCGAGCTCGTGGTCGGCCCGGGCGTCCAGGTGTTCGCGATCGCCGGCATCGGGATCATCCCCCTCGCCTGGTTCATGGGGCTCGCGACGGAGGAGCTCGGGAAGCACGCAGGGCCGGGCATCGGCGGTCTCCTCAACGCGACGTTCGGGAACGCCACGGAGCTCATCATCGCGCTCTTCGCCCTCTTCAGCGGCCTCCACGAGGTCGTCAAAGCGTCCCTCACGGGCTCCATCATCGGGAACATCCTCCTCGTCCTCGGGCTGTCCATGCTCGCGGGCGGCGCGCGGCACAAGACCCAGACCTTCTCCCGGGAGGGCGCGGGGATCCAGACCTCCATGCTCCTCCTCGCCGTGATCGGCCTCGTGATGCCCGCCCTCTACGTCCTATCGACCCAGACCCCGAGCGACCTGATCCGGGAAGAGATGTCCCTGGGGATCGCGGGGATTCTCCTCCTCGCGTACGTCTTCGGGCTCGTGTTCTCCCTCCGCACGCACCGGGACATCTTCAACCCCGTGACGGAGACCGCGGACAGGCCCCACTGGTCCGTCCGGACGTCCCTCGCCGTCCTCCTCACGGCCACGGCCCTCGTCGCCGTCGAGTCGGAGCTCCTCGTGGGCTCCCTCGAGGCCGCGCGGTCGAGCCTCGGGCTCACGGAGCTCTTCGTCGGCGTCATCATCGTGGCCATCGTCGGGAACGCCGCGGAGCACGGGAGCGCCGTGATCATGGCGTGGCGGAACAAGATGGAGCTCAGCGTGGCCATCGCGACGACCTCGACGACCCAGATTGCCCTGTTCGTCGCCCCGTTCCTCATCTTCGCCTCCCTCCTCACGTCGGAGCTCATGACCCTGGACTTCGAGATTTTCGAGCTCGTATCGATTGCCCTGTCGACGGGGGTCCTCGCGGCCGTCGCCTCGGACGGGAGGAGCAACTGGTACGAGGGCCTCCTCCTCGTCATGGTGTACGCGATCATCGGCGTCGCGTTCTTCTTCCATCCCTGAGGCCGTTCGCGGGTGAACCATGACCGCGCCTCGCAGGGCCCTCGCGTACGGCCTTACGGTGAACGTCGTCCTCCTCGCCCTCGTGTCCCTATTGACGGACGTGAGCAGCGAGATGATCCTCCCGATCCTGCCCTTCTTCCTCGTGGACGTCCTCCTCGCGAGCGCCCTCATCCTCGGCGTCGTGGAGGGCCTCGCGGACGGCGTCGTCTCCTTCATGAAGATCCTGTCCGGACGGTGGTCCGACGAGGCAGGCCATCGCAGGCGGTTCGTCGCCGCGGGGTACGGCCTCTCGACCGCGATGAAGGCCCTCTTCCCCTTCGCGGCCTCGTGGCCCCAGTTCCTCGGGATGCGGATCGTGGAGCGCGCGGGGAAGGGGATCCGCGACGCGCCTCGGGACGCCCTCCTCGCGGAGTCCGCACCCCCCGAGGTCCGGGGGAAGGCGTTCGGCTTCCACCGGTCCATGGACACGTCCGGGGCCATCGCCGGACCGCTCCTCGCCCTCGGCCTCCTAGCGTGGATCGGGACCTCGATGGCCATGGGCGACGCCTACCGGACGGTCCTCCTCCTCGCGGCGATCCCCGCGGGCGTGGCGTTCCTCCTGGTGTTCCTCGTGAAGGAGAACCCGCGCCCGCCCGCTCCGAGGCGTGCCCTCCGCCTCTCCTTCCGTGGGGCCCCCCGCGCCCTCCTTTCCTTCGTCGTCATCGCGAGCCTCTTCTCCCTCGCGGAGTTCTCCTACGCGTTCCTGCTCCTCCGCGCGGGGGCCGAGGAGGGGACGACGGGCGCGATCCTCCTGTACGTGTTCTTCAACGTCGTGTACGCGGCGGCCGCCTTCCCCGCCGGCGCCCTCTCCGACCGCGTCGGGCGGAAGCCCGTGATCCTCGTCGGGTACGTCTGCTTCGCAGGGATGGCGGCCCTCCTGGCCCTCGGGCCGTCCCTCCCGTCCCTCGCGGTCCTCGTCCCCGCGTTCGCCCTCTACGGCCTGAGCTACGGGATGACCCAGGGGACGGAGCGGGCCCTCGTCGCGGACCTCGCCCCGCCCGAGATCAAGGCGACCGTGCTCGGGGCGTACCACGCGTCCGTGGGGGTCGTGAAGATCGGAAGCGGCGTGATCGCGGGCCTCCTCTGGACCGTCGTCCTTCCCGAGGGCACGGCGACGTTCGCCTTCGCAGCCGTCACGGCGGTCGTAGCGGCCACGGCGCTCCTGGCTTGGAGGCCGCCCGTTAGGTCCTGAGCGTCCGGCCGAGGCGCCTTTCGACCGCGTCGACCTTCGCGTCCAGCCGCCCCGGGGCCCCTCGACGGTCGTCGATCTTGATGATCGTGGACACGCGGTCGCAGTCCGCGGCGACGGCCTTGTGACAGCGGGCGATGAGCGCGAGGACGTCGTCGAAGGGGCCCTCCACGACGGTCCCCATGGGGTTGAGCCGGTACGGGAGGCCGCTCCGGTCCACGAGGTCCACGCACCGCGCGACCCACTCCGAGACGGACGTCCCCTTGCCGATCGGCGTGATGCTGAACTCCGCGAGCGTCATCCGGGTTCCTCGGCACGCTCATATCCCGCGTCGCTCTTGCCACTTTCGTGGCCGTCGACTACTCCCGCCTCGCTGCAGACTACGACGCGGCCCGCGCGGACGAGGCCGTGGACCGGGACTTCTGGCTCCGCGGGCTCGTCGAGGTCGGCGGAGTGCGACCCGGGGACCGGATCCTCGATGTCGGGGCGGGCACGGGCCGCTTCGCGCGGCTCCTTGCGGGGTCCTCCCGGGTCCTCGCCCTCGACGCCTCCCGGGCGATGATGGAGGCCTCCCGCGGGAAGGGCCCGTTCGACCGGGTCCTCGGGGACGCCCACGCCCTCCCCTTCCGGCGGGACGCGTTCGACGTCGCGGTCCTCGTCATGGTCGTCCACCAGCTCGCGGACCTGCCCCGGGTCCTCGGGGAGGTCGCCCGCGTGGCCCGTCGGGCGGCCCTTGCGACGACGGACATCGCCACGCGGCAGCTCGGCATCCTCGAGGAGGCTTTCCCGAGCCTGTTGAGGATCGACCGGAGGCGGTTCCCTCCTATCGACCGCCTCGTCTCGGCCCTGGAGGCCGCGGGCTTCTCCCAGGTGACCGTCGAGGAGCGCCGTCTCCGGCGGACGATCCCGACGTCCGCGCAGCTCGAACGTGTCCGCCGGAAGTACGTCTCGACCCTCGACCTCATTCCGCCGGCAGAGTTCCGCGCGGGCCTCGAATTCCTCGAGAGGGAGCTGCCCCGTCGCTGCGGGGAGGCCTACGAGATCGACGGCGGGTTCACTTTCGTAGGCGCCTCACGGTGAGCCCCGCGGCCTTCGTGCAGGTCGCGCAGAACGCGAGACCCTTCCGGTCCGTGTCCTCGAGTCGTGAGGAGAAGTGCATCACGCACGCCGGGTTCGGGTCGTGGTCGAGGCCGAGGGTGTGCCCGATCTCGTGGACCGCCTCCTTCGCGACCCGGTCCCCGTACGCGGGCGTAGCGGGCGGCCCGAGCCGGGCCGTCGAGATGATCCCGTACCGGTCTTGCATCGTCGCGTAGCCGAAGACGAAGTTCAGGCCGTCCTCGAACAGGTCGACGGGAGTGACCGCGAGGACGCGGTCCCCGGGCTCCTCCTGGCAGAGGGGGAAGAACGGGCTCGCCCGGTACTGGTTCCTCTTCGGGACGAACGCCGAGGCGGGCACCGGCGCCGGAGGAGCCACGGCGACCTCCCCGAAGGGCCGGAGGGCCTTTGCGATGTGCTCCAGGGTCGCCGGGTCCACAGGCCCGAAGGGCTTGAGGGTGATCTTCACCCCTTCACGACCCCGAGGGGGACCATCCGGGCGACGATCTTCGTGAGGCCTGCTCCCTCTGCGACCCGGACGACGTCCTCCACGTTCTTGTACGCTCCCGGGGCCTCCTCGACGATGCCCTCCTTCGAGGCCGCGTGGATGTAGATCCCCTTCTCCCCCAGGGCCCGCACGACCTCACCCGCGCGGTACATCCGGGTTGCGGCCTTGCGGGACATCCTCCGCCCCGCGCCGTGGCAGCTCGACCCGAAGGACCGATCCATCGCCGTTGGGAGGCCGACGAGGACGAACGAATAGGTGCCCATGTCCCCCGGGATGAGGACGGGCTGACCGACCTCCTTGTACTTCGCGGGGGTATCGGGATGGCCGGGCGGGAACGCCCGTGTGGCGCCCTTGCGGTGCACGACGACCTTCCGCCTCGTGCCGTCGACCTGATGCTCCTCGATCTTGGCGATGTTGTGAGCGACATCGTACACGAGGCTCATCTCGAGATCCTCGGCCGAGCGTCCGAGGACCGTCTCGAACGCGGTCCGCGTGCCGTGGGTGATGACCTGGCGATTGTTCCACGCGAAGTTCCCGGCCGCGCACATCGCCTTCCAGTAGTCCTGTCCCTCCCTCGAATGAACGGGCGCGCACGCGAGTTGCTGGTCGGGGAGCTCGATCTTCTCCCGCTTCGCCGCGCCTACGCATGCGGCAATGTAGTCTGTGGCAATCTGATGGCCGAAGCCGCGCGACCCCGTGTGAATCATCACGCAGACCTGACCCGAGGGCCCAAGGCCTAGGCCTCTCGCGGCGTCTTCATCGTAGATTCGGTCGACTTTCTGAATCTCGAGGAAGTGGTTCCCCGCCCCAAGGCTCCCAACTTGGTCCTTCCCACGGCTGATCGCCCGCTCCGAGACCTTCTCGAAGGCCGCATCCGGGAGGCAGCCTCCGGACTCGATGTGGTCGACGTCCTCCCCCCACGCATACCCCTTCTCGATGGCCCACGCGACGCCCTCCGTCGTGAGGCTTTCGAGGTCCTTGCGGGTGACCTTCACGACACCTCCTTCGCCTACGCCACTCGGGACGTTGGTGAAGCAGGCGTCGACGAGTTCCTTGATCCTGGGGCGAACCTCGGATTCGACGAGGTTCGTCCGGAGAAGACGTACCCCGCATTGTACGTCGAAGCCCACCCCTCCGGGAGACACCACGCCGCTCTCATGGTCGAAGGCGGCCACACCGCCGATCGGGAACCCGTAGCCCCAGTGGATGTCGGGCATCGCGAGCGACTTGCCGACGATCCCGGGCATCGTCGCGACGTTGGCCACTTGCTCCGCGGCCTGGTCCTGCCGCAGCTGGGCGACCATCGACTCGTCGATGAAGATGACGCCGTCCGTGCGCATCTGGGGCCTGTAGGACCGCGGAATCTGGTACCGGAAGGCGTCGACCTTCTCGAGAGGCCCGTCCCAGCCCTGCGACATGGCTCCACGCCCGAGAAGGTGCCTAAGGGCGGATTGCACATAAACGTTCTTGCGGGACGCGAGGATGCGCGCAACCTTCTTGAAGCTCCGTGGCATATCGTAGCACGGGTCGGGACGGGCCCGGCCACTCCGTGCGTCCTGGGGTTGCTGCCGGTGGGCATCGGTGGCCGCCCGAGGCGGACGAGGCCCGCGCGAAACGTTGAGGGGGGAGATCCTCGGAGATGGGCGCGGCCCGCGGGGGCGAGGCAGGGCCCGTCGCGCCCTTTCCTCAATACTCCCCGAGGGTCCCTTCGAGGCGGGCCTTCCGCTCGATCCGCTTGTAGCCGAGGTACCCGAGGACGGGGGAGAGAACGCCGAAGCCGATGACGATCGCGTACTCGAGGGCGAGGTCGTTCGGGAGCAGTTCCGGCGGGATCCCGAGGAGGGTCGTCCGGAACAGGTCTACGGCGTAGCTGACGGGCAGGAAGCGGCTCACGTAGTCGAGGACGGGCTTCGGGAGGACCGCGAAGGGGAAGAACTGGGCGGAGAAGATGAAGAAGAAGAACTGGAGGAACGAGACGAGGATCTGGGCCGTCTCCTTCAGCTTGATCGTGACCCCGGCGAAGAGGAACCCGAGCCCGAGGAAGCCCGAAATATTGAGGCCGAGGAGGCCCAGGCCCAAGAGGAGGTTCGTCGCGGGGAGGCCGCCCACGATCCCGCTCACCAGGCCCAGCCCCGCCGCGCACATGATCGCCGTCCAGAGGAGGACGGCGAAGACCCGCGAGAGGAGGTTCGAGAATTGGTTCGTCGGGGACAGGTAGAGGGACTCCAGGGTCCCGCGGACCTGCTCCTCCCGGACGGACCAGCCGACCTCCCACAGGGTGAAGGAGAGGAAGATGTTCGTCACGAAGCCGTACGCCATCATCCCCGCGAACACGCGGACGTCGGCGCCCTCGGTCCCCGGAGCCGAGAACACGAAGACGCTCATCATGAGCAGGAGGATGATCAGGAACACCTGGACGAACAGGGCGACGAAGGCGACGGGGTAGCGGCTGTACTCCACGATGACCTTCTTCGACATGTCCACGAACGTCGCGAGGTACTGGGCGAGCCCGGGGCGCCCGAGGCCCATCCCGCGGTTCACGGTCGTCGGGCTCAGAACTGCCCGACCCCCTGGTCCCTCTTGATCCGCCGCTCCATGCGTCCGAAGAACTCGTACCCGAGGAGGGGGACCGTCCACGCGGCGAGGAACATGAGCCCCAGGACGACATACCAGGGGCCGTACAGGGACGAGATCCCTAGGAGGGTCGAGCGCATCGCGTCGTTCATCAGGGTCGGCGGGAAAGCCATCGCGACGAACCGGACGAGGGGCGGGAACATCGTCACGGGGAAGTATACGCCCATGAGGAACGCGAGGACCCACTGGAGGAGCTGGATGACGGAGTTCGCCTCCTTGATCCGCATGACGATGGCCCCGAAGATGAAGGAGATCCCCCAGAGGGCGGGGATGCCGATGATCAGGTACGCGAGCGCGCCCGCGAGGTTCCCCGTGAGCGGGTTCACCCCGAAGACGAGGGAGCCGATGACCATCGCGGTCACGAAGGCCATGAGGGACCGGACGAGCGTGTACGAGGTCACGCCCGCGAGGACATGGAGCCGCTTCGCAGGGGCGAGGTAGATCGACTCGAGGGTCCCCGTCTCCTGCTCCCGGCGCACCCAGTATCCGATGAGCCAGAGCATGAGGGAGACGACCATGAACGTGCTCGAGCCGAGGAGCATGTACAGCCTGTACTCCGACGTCCCCTGACCTGCGGAGTTCGTGTTCTGGAAGAAGTTGTCCGCCGCGTTCTGCTCGCTCCCCGCGACCGCGATCCCCAGGAAGATCGGAAGGGAGGCGAACACGATAGGGAGGAAAGACTCCAGGAGGACCGCGCCCTTGTACCGCATGATGATCCTCAGGCGCGCGAGGAACACGGTCCAGACGACGTTCGCGTTGGCCCGCCAGCCCGGGGTCGCCGCCCCGAAGCCCCGGTGAACGGTCTCAGCCGCCACGGCGGGGCGCCTCCCTCTCCCCGAGGACCCTCGTGTCGACGCTCAGCGTCCGGCCCGTCTTCGCGATGAAGACGTCCTCGAGGGTGACCTCCTTGGGCTTGATGTACTCGATCGCGGCCCCGTTTCCCGTCGCGGCCTCGATGATCCGGGGCAGGAGGGCGCGGGAGTCGTCGCACATCACGTCGAGCTTCATCAGGCCGGACGCCTCCGTGGCCACGGCGACCTCACGGACGCCCGCGATGCTCCGGAGCCGTCCGACGGACGCGTCGGGGAACACGCCCTCCATGGAGACGACGTCTTCGTGGACGACGGACGTCTTGAGCTCCGCGGGACTCCCCAGGGCGATGATCTCCCCGTGGTCGATGATCCCGACTCGATTGCAGAGCTCCTCCGCCTCGTGCATGAGGTGGGTCGTGTAGACGATCGTCTTGCCCTGGCGGTTCAGCTCCTTCACGATGTGACGCAGTTCCCGGGCCGTCGGCACGTCCATCGTGACCGTGGGCTCGTCGAGGAAGAGGATCGGCGCGTCGTTGACGAGGGCCTTCGCGAACGCGAGGACCATCTTCTGACCCGAGCTGTACGTCTCCACCGTGCGGTCGACGAACTCGTCGAGCTTGAGGAGCGCGACGAGGTCCTCGATCCGCTTCCTCCTGGCGTCCCGCGGGACGTGGTAGAGGGCCCCGAAATAGTCGAGGTTCTCCCGCCCCGTCAGCTTCCAGTAGAGCCCGCGGTCCCCCATGAGCATGCATCCGATCGACGCGCGGACCTGCGCGTCGTCTCTCAGGACGTCGAAGCCGTTGATCGACGCCGTGCCCGACGTCGGGAGGAGGAGGGTCGTGAGGCACTTGATCAGGGTGGTCTTCCCCGCCCCGTTCGGCCCGAGGAGGCCGAAGACCTCGCCGTCGAAGATGTCGAGGCTCACGTCCTTGAGGGCGGCGACGGCCTTCTTCTCCCGGTGTCCCTTCTTGCGGACCTTCGACACGAAGGTCTTCGAGATCCGGTCCACGTGAATGATGGCTTCGGGCACAAGCTCCCGCCCACGCGGGCCGCGCTATTTAACGATGCGCAGGGCGTCCCCCTCCGGTCAACCCACGCATAGGTTCATAACGAAACGGGCCGTTTTCCGCGACGATGGGACGTACGAGGGTGCCTGCGTCGGCCCGAGTCCAGCGCCTCGAGTCCGAGATCGCCCGCTTGAGGAAGGCCGTGGACTCCATGGAGCGGTCCCTCGCGCGCCACGAAGGCCGGATCCGTGAGCTCACGAAGTCAGCCGAGGCTGTCCGGAAGCGGCACGCGGTCGTCGCGGAGGCGCTCCAGCTCTCGGAACCGCCGAGGAAAGGGGACCGTGGGGTCGTGCGGGACCTGCAGGAGAACGTCCTGCGCCTCGAGGAGTACCTCCTGAAGACGGCGGACCGGATCGAGAGCATCCTCACCGCCCTGAAGCAGCACCGGGAGTTCCTCACGAGCGTGAACAAGCGCCTCTTGAACTCGGGCACGAAGGACCGGATCCGGCTCGAGCTCGACGTGATGAAGAACACCCTGTCGATCCTCGCCCTCAACGGGGTCGATCTCGATGCGGCCCTCGTGAAAGAGATCGAGAAGCTCCGGGCGTCGGTCGGGAAGAGCGAGGACCTCACGGAGCTCGAGAAGGCGAAGGCGGACCTCGACCGGAAGTTCGACGGGGAACTGAAGAAGTTCGACCTCGACGCGATCTGGTCCAAGAAGAAGGACATCGCAGGGTACGTCTGAGGTCAGGCCCGGGCCTCGCCGATGGACATGATCGCCTCGCGGATGAGCCGCGCGGCGAGGAGGGCGGTCTGGCCCTGGTCCCATGCAGGGCTGACCTCGTTGAGGTCCATCCCGACAAGATGGGGCCCGAGGATCTCGAGGAGCCGCTTGACCTGAAGGGGCGCGATCCCGAACGGCTCCGGGTTCCCGACGCCGGGCGCGTACGCGGGGTCGACCCCGTCGATGTCGATCGTGAGGTAGATCTTGTCCCGGTCGATCTTCCGGAGAGCCCGCTGGGCCGTCGCCACGATCCCCCGCTCGTGGATCTCGTACGCGCTGACGTAGGAGAGGCCGAGCCGCTCGAGGTCCTCCCGCTCCTCCTTGCTGTACGAGCGGACGCCCATGTAGATCACGTGGCCCACGCCGACGTGGTCCGCGATCCGGCGCGCGGAGCACGCGTGGGACCACTTGTCGTCGAGGTAGGAGTCCCGGAAGTCGAGGTGGGCGTCGATCCCGATCACGCCGACGTCCTTCGGGAACGCGCGGACGACGGCGGGCGCCAAGCTGTGCTCCCCCCCGATCACGATGGGGACCCTCCCCGTGCGGACGAGGTCGGACGCGAGCTTCGACACGCCCTCGACCATCTCCGTCGACGGGCCGTACGACGGCGTGTCGCCCGCGTCCGCGAAGGGGACCTCGAGGATGTCCCGCTGGTGGTCCATCATGTACGTCTCGAAGTTGTAGGAGGCCTGGCGGATCGCGGACGGGCCGAACCGGGAGCCGCCCCGGAAGGAGCAGGTCCGGTCGTAGGGGACCCCGAACAGGACGACGCGTGCGTCGTCGACCTTCGCGACTGCGTCCGCGAACCGCGGCGCGGGCACGGCACGGGAGAGACCTTCTCGATATTTGAGGACCATCCCGCGGTCAGAGGGTGGACAGCTTCCGCCGCCCGAGGGCCTCGAGGTACATCGTCTCCTGCCCCGCCTGAAGCTTCTCCTGGAGCTCCGAGGGCACGGGCAGCTCGAACGTCTCGTACGTCTCGAGGTCCATGAGCTGGGCGACGTTCGCGTGGAGGGAGAGGATCTGGGCCTTCCTCTTGTCGATCATCGGCACGCGGACCTTATGGGTCACGGGATGGACGATGGACCGCTTCTGCTCATCGAACAGGCCGACGGCCTCGAGTCTCGCCTTCGCTTCGCCGTGTTTCCCGGGTTTCGAGGTCTGGATGCTGAGGATCCGGCAGGGCTCCTCGTCGATGACGATGTACCGGTTGACCTTGAGCTCTCGGATCTCGGCCTGCTCCCACGACATGGGGACCGGGCCGCCGATACGGGCGGTCCCTTAAAACGTTTCTCACCTTTCGCGGGGCCTTCGCCCACGCGCGCGCCGGGGCGTCGCTCGGGCGGGTCGCTTCTCCTTGCGACGGCGGATCTCCGCGATCGTCCGGGCGAGGTTCGCTTGGAGCTCTCCGCCGATCCTCCGCTTCGTGTACGCGTCCGCCCGCGCGGCCACTGCGATCTTCGAGGCGAAGGCCCGGGCGACGGCCCCCCGCTGCCAAGGCGGGGCTCCATGGACGAGGGGGTGGAGGAACAGCACGCCGTGCTTCGGCGGACGGGAGCCCGTCCGCATGTGCCGAAACAGGGCCTTCTCAGCCCCGAGGAGCTGAATCGTCCCCGACGGGCACCGGGCGAGCTCCTCGACCCCGCCCGCGAGGGCGACGAGTCGAGCGGCGATCACGGGCCCCGCGAGGTCCGCCACGTTTGGCGCGAGGCTGCGGACCGCCCGCTCGACGTACGCTTCCGTCCCCGCGCGGTCCGACGCAACCTGGCGGGCGAGCCGCGCCAAAGTCTGGACCTCGCCCAACTCCGCGTCGCCGACGTCGGCACCGACGCTGTCCCGGTGGTCGAGGGGCATGTTGTCCCGCCGGCCGTGCTCCGCGATGAGGTCGAGGTACGAGGCCTCATCGACCATCTTTGCGAGTTCGGGGAAGTGAAGGCCGTACCACTCCCGCACGCGCTCGAGGAGGAGGTTCTCCTGCTCTTGGAGGTCATCGAGGGCGCCCACGGCCTGCTTGAGATGATCCTCGGGGCGGATCGCCTTCCGCATCCGGCGCTTCGCGAGGACGACCATCGCCGCATGAAGGAGGCCCCGGTCGAAGCCGAACTCCTCAGGGGCGAGGAAGGGCGCCCGCTCCGCGGTCATCCGGCCCCCCGCGCGCTCGAGGCGGGGCTCCGTGACGAAGACCTCGTCCACGGAGGCCATGAGTTCCTTCTCCTCCAGGAGGACCTTCCAGTCCTCCACGAGGCCAAGACGATCCGCCAGGGCCTCCGCATCCTTGGGGAACGGCACAGCCCGGACGACCTTCCCCTCGTCGAGGAGGAACGATCCGAACCAGGTCGTCACGAGGAGCATCGCGGCGGGCGAAAGTCGAGGTGCGGTAAGGGGTTTGTGGTCTCCTCGGGGTGGGCATCCCACGGATACGGCTATGAGGTCCCGCGAGGATTCGGCCTCGACGCCACCATGGCGAAGGCTCGCCCAACGCGGGTTCGGAATGCCCTGATCCTCGCGGGTATCTGCCTCGGGGTCCTCTCGTACATCGTCCTCCTGGTGATCGTCCTTCCGCTCTTGCTCGGGCCGTGGGCCTTCGCGCTCGCGGCCCTCGTCTCGCTCGAACTCGTCGTCATGGCGAGGGCGCTGTCCCGACCCGCCACCCCCCCGAGGTACGTCTGGCTCCCGGGTCGGGCCTTCAGCCGAGCGAGACAGGGCTCCCGGGTGGCGGGGGCCGTAGCCGCGGCGTTCGTCCTTGGAGCCTTCGCGATCGTCCTCCTCATCCTGAGCGAGACGATCCAGGTCTTCCCATCACCGACCGTGCCACCCTGGCTCTTCGGGATCTTCGGGTGGACGATGGCTCGCTTCGGAATCGTGATCCTCGAGGGGCTGTATTTCGGCGGGCGGTTTCCGGGTCCGCCGTTCACCCGCGAGCTGCCGTGGGATGAAGAGGACACGACCGCGGACCGATGAGGGGGCCCCTGGGACTCCTCGCTCACCCGCGCTTGCGCCTCGCCTTCCTCGGACGTGCCGGGGCACGGGCTCGTCGAGGAGGAGCGCGGAGCCGGGCGAGCTGGCCTGGTGGAAGGATCCCCCGCTCCGTGATGATCCCCTTGATGTACTTCGCGGGCGTCACGTCGAACGCCGGGTTCCTCGCGGGGCTCTCCTTCGGGGCCGCGAGAGTGCCCTCGAAGTGGAGGACCTCCTGGGGGGACCGCTCCTCGATCGGGATCTTGTCCCCCGACGGCAGGCTGAAGTCGATCGTGCTCGTTGAGGCGACGACGTAGAAGGGCACGCGGTTCTCCTTCGCGAGGACGGCCTTCGCGTACGTCCCGATCTTGTTCGCCGTGTCCCCGTTCGCGGCGATCCGGTCCGCGCCCACGAGGACGAGGTCGACCTCGCCGCGGGCCAGGAAGTGGCCTGAGGCACCGTCGACGATGATCGCGTGCTCGATCCCCTCCTGGGCGAGCTCCCACGCCGTGAGCCGGGCGCCCTGGAGCCGGGGCCGCGTCTCGCTCACGTACACGAAGAACCTCCGTCCGCGGGCCTTTGCCGCACGCAGAGGGGCCATCACGGTCCCGATGTCGACCGTCGCGAGGGCCCCCGCGTTGCAGTGGGTGAGGATCCGGGTCCCCTCCCGGATGAGCTTCGCCCCCGCGACGCCAATCGCGCGACACCGGGCCACGTCCTCGTCCGCGTAGCGCTCCGCGGCCGCCCGTGGGTCCTCTCCCTTCTCGGCGGCCTGCAGGATGTACTCGATCGCGTGGAACAGGTCATGGCCCGTCGGGCGGGTCTTGCGGAGGCGGTCCGCCGCCTCCTTGAGGTCCTTCCCCTGGAGGTGGGCGAGGGCGAGGCCGTACGCGGCGGTCGCCCCGATCGCGGGTGCGCCCCGGACGGCCATGTCCTCGATCGCCTGGGCGACCTCCTCGAGGTCCCGTGCCTCGAGGATCCGGAGCTCGAACGGGAGGCGCCTCTGGTCGATCAGCTTCACCGCGCCATCCTCGAGCCAGACGGTCCGCAGCTCCCGCGGCTCCCCGTCGACGACGACGCGCACGAGGCCCCTCCTAGGGTCTCCGGAAGGCGGACAGGAGGCCCGACAGCCCCGAGGGGCCCATCGTCCGCTTCATGTCCCGGGTGAGGGAGTCGTAGTATGCGGCCTGCTGGTCGACCTTCTCGAGCTCCTCCTCGAGGCGGCGGCGCTCCTCCTCGACCTCTTTCAGCGACTCGACGAGGCGCTGCTCCCGCGTCCGCCATCGGATGAGCTCCCTCTGGGCGGCCTCCGTCGCGTCGTACATCGCCTACCTCACGTGGATGTGGGGGGTCGGGGGGGCCTCCTTCGTCAGGAGGGACTCCTTGAGCCCCATCACGATCCCCGCGTACTCGGAGATCTTCTTCTGGGCATGCTCGAGCTCCCTGAGGAGGTACGCCCTCCGCCGCTCGAGCTGCCGGATCCGCTCCTGGATCCGCCGCTGGCGCTCCCGCCACTTCTTCCCCTCTTCGAGGGCCAGGAGGACGCGGGAGGAGTCCATGGGCGCGGGAGTCCAGAAGGTCCGGACTATTTAACCGTAGTGCCGGAGGACGGCTCATTCCTCACGGACGGAGAGCCCGGGGATCAGGAACCGGAGGAGGTCCGCGAGGCTCATCGCCTGGCTCAGGAGGTCCCGGGCGATCCCCTCTGTCGCGTCGACCCCGAACACGAGCTCGAGGTTGTCGATCTTCGCCGCGCTCACGACCCGGGCGACGGCCTTGTCCGTCTTCGCGTCGGCGACCTCGATCCGGCCGACCGTCGTGTCCCCCTCCCGGGACGTCGACAGGCGCACGATGTACCCGCGTCCCTCAAGCTGGCGCTTCACAATCTCCTTCATCTCGGAGCGATCTTCCTTCGGCACGTCCCGCGCCTCCCGCGGGGCGATGGTCCCCGCGGTACTTAGACGATGCGCCGCGCCTCAGTGGTCCTCGGGGACGACCTGGAGGGGGATCGTGACCTGGGGGCGGTGCTTCTTCTTCCGCTGCTCCCGCAGGGTGTCCGTGGGGACGATCCGCTGCTTCTTGTTCGCGAGGATCCCCGCGACGCCCTCCACGCTCGCCCGCGCGTCCGTCTGGCACGCGACGCACTTGTCCGGGCACGCGCTCGGCGGGACGTCCGGTTCCGGATAGGAGAAGAGGCCGCCCTCGTAGTTCCGGAGGACGACCTTCTTGTCGCTCATGCTCACGAGGTAGTTCGGCATCAAGGGGATCTTCCCGCCCCCGCCCGGGGCGTCGACGATGAAGAGCGGGACCGCGTACCCGGACGTGTGCCCACGGAGGTGCTCGACGATCTCCAGGCCCTTCGCGACCCTCGTGCGGAAGTGCTCGATCCCCTCGCTCAGGTCGCACTGGTAGATGTAGTACGGCCGGACGCGGTTCATCACGAGCTTGTGCATGAGGCGCTTCATGAGCGTCGGGCAGTCGTTCACGCCGCGGAGGAGGACCGTCTGGCAGCCGAGGGGGATGCCCGCGTCCGCGAGCATCGCGACGGCCTTCGAGGCCTCCGGGGTGATCTCCTTGGGGTGATTGAAGTGGGTGTTGAGCCACAGGGGGTGGTACTTCTTCAGGATCGAGACGAGGTTCGGGGTGATCCGCTGGGGCGTCGTGCAGGGGACCTTGGAGCCGATCCGGACGATCTCGATGTGGGGGATCTCCCGCAGGCGCTTGAGGACTCCGTCGAGGTACTCGTCCTTGACCATGAGGGGGTCTCCCCCGCTCAGGAGGACGTCCCGGACCTCCGTCGCCTTCTCAAGGTACTGGAAGGCAGGCTCGAGGGCCTTCAGGCTTTGGATCCCGTGGTCGTGGGCCGTGAACCGCCGGCGCGTGCAGAAGCGGCAGTACATGCCGCAGTAGTCCGTGATGAGGAGGAGAACGCGGTCCGGGTAGCGGTGGGTGAGTCCCGGGGCCGGCGAATCGACGTCCTCGAAGAGGGGGTCGTGCATGTCCGCCGTGGAGAAGTACGTCTCCGCGACCTTCGGGACGGCCTGGAGCCGGACGGGGCAGTTCGGGTCGTTCGGGTCCATCAGGCTCGCGTAGTAGGGCGGGATGGCGAACTTGAAGTACTTCGCGCAGTCGATGACCCCGCGCTCTTCCTCCTCCGTCGGGGCGAGGACCTGCTTGAGCTCCTCGAGGGACTTGATCGAGTGGCCCGCCTGCCAGCGCCAGTCGTTCCACCGGTCCTCGGGGACGTCCTTCCAGAGGGGGACCTCCCGCCAGTCCCGGATGTTGTACTCGTATCCGCCCGCCATGACCATGTTAGCGCCTCCGACTACTTCTCCTTTCTACGTTCCCGCACCGGGCCGGTCTACCACGAGGCGGAACCGGCCTAACTACGTACCGGCAATCCGCGGAGGACGCGAGAAAAGGCCTCGGTTCCATCGTGCACCGCCCGGACCGCCGACATATGTCGGAGCTGAAAATGAAGCCTCGCTATATAACGATTATTGCGCGCAGGGGCCGCGGTCGTCCTCGGGTCGGGATTGCGCCCTCCCCGGGACGCACGAGGCCCCGGGAGTGCGATGGGGATTTATACCGCGCCCACGTTTGTGCCGGCCCCGGGCTCGTGGTCTAGCGGTTATGACATCGCTCTCACACAGCGAAGGTCACCGGTTCGAATCCGGTCGAGCCCATCCCGAACCGCCGTGGATCTGGGCGCCGGGCTCTCTGAAAAGAGCGGTCCGGTCGTGACGGAGACCGCGGTCAGGCGTCTGGCACGGGCGTCTCCGCTGCGGCCTCCCGTGTTCGATCCTGGATGGGCGGGCAGGTCCCTTGTTTACGGCTTGACCGGCGGATCGAGATAGCCGGCCGCGAAGTAGGGCGCCGAGGCGATGATGTCGAACATCACGTGCCAGCCTCGCGGGGCGAACTCGGTGCTCGTCACACGGACCCAGCCGTCCACGGTGAACAGGAAGTCGCCCACATCGATCTCCGTGACCCCGAGCCAGCCGATCGTGCCCTCCGCGGTCTTGACCCAGAGGGTCTGTCGCGGGTTCGCGTCCACGCGGAACGGCATTCCGGCCTCCGTGTTGATCACGAGCAGGTTCGTCGTCCCCACGACTTCGATCCCCCCGATCACCGCCACCGTGAACGTGTCCGAGTCCGTATCGTACCCGAGGAGGCGGTCCCCCACCTTCAGGTTCTGCACGGGGACTTCCGCGCCGTCCTCCATCGTGACGAGCGTGCCGTAGGCCACGCTGCCGCCGTCACCGCCCCCGCCCGGTGAGTTGACCGTCACGGGGATTGTCGTCGACGCGGAAACGGACCCGCTCGTCCCCGTCACCGTCACGACGTATCCGGCAGCCGGCGTGCTCGTCGTCGTGGACACGGTCAGGGTCACCGTCGCGGTCCCACCCGGGGCGGGCGTCGCTGTGTTCGCGCTCAGGGATACCGTCGGGCCCGAAGGCGAGACGGCCGCGGTGAGACCCACCGGCCGGGTGAACCCTCCGAGGCTCGCGACGCTCACGGCAAAGGTCGTCGAGTTCCCTTGGACGACCGTCGCAGAGGACGGGTTCGCCTCGAGCGCGAATTCCTCGATCCGGAAGGAGGCGATGTACGTGCCCCACGCGCTCGTGGGCTGGTACTCGCCGACGGCCCAGATGAGGGTACGGTCGACGGGGTCCGTCACCGCGCCAAAGTAGTCGCCGTAGCGGTTCGAGTTGTCGAACGGATAGGGCGCCGGGACCGCGTCCACGCCGAAGCCCACGACTACGGTCACGGACGGCTTCAGGGTCTCCGCAGGATCCGTCGTCGATTGGCCTGTGACCGCGAGGGACGGGAACTCCGTCTCGGAGGAGTAGCCGTAGATGACCCCGAGGTTCCCCGTCACGTCGATACTGAGCGCTCCGTAGAAGAGGTCGCGACCCGCCTCGCCATGGTCGAACTCCTGGAGGATCCTCGGCTGGCTTGGCGTCGATGTGTCGAGCTGGGTCAGCCGAAGGCACGAGCGGTTCGCTGTGTCCCCGACGGGGAGACATCGGCTGTTCACGCTGAACCAGAGGCGGTTCTGATACCACGAGGCATCGATGACGCGCACCCGGCCCGTGTTCGTGTCCAGGTCGATGTCCGTCGTTGGCTGCTCCGCGTCCGTCGAGCCCATGTTTGAGACGATCGGGACGAGGACGGTCGTCACTTGGACCTTCCCTCCGCCCGGGACCCCGCTTATCGCGTAGTACTTGATCTCCGTGCCTGTCTTCCATGCACGTCCGACCATGTACTGGATCGGCGTGCTGTCATGGGACTCGACGGGGTGGACTCCGAGGACGGAACCGTCCGGGCCGAAGTACACGGCGGCCGGGCTCGAAGCCCCCGTGATCATCTGGGCTTTGTTGAGAACCGCGTACTCCGTGCCGGACCAGCGGCCATTGTTCAATGAGTACGAGTTCCAAGTGACGACGAACTTGTCGCTGCCTACGCCGATGAAGGGCTGGTCCGGGTCCCCCCTACCGACGACGTTGTAGATCCACCAGCCGCCCGTGGGGTCCGACGTCATCGATACGGCGACCTTGATCGGCGTCGGCGTCCGCCGGGCCGTGCCGTTGTATTGAGCGGCGGAAACGAACCAGTGCCCACTCAGCCGGTCATACAGGATCTGAGGGTCGAACATCGTGTCCTGCGATTGGAAGAACGCCTTCAGGGTCCTGGGCGGGTTCCAGAAACGGTTCCCCTGCTTGTCGAAGGCCTCGATCGCGTAGTTCACGATCTCGACGACGTGGTCCGGTCCCGCTGCGACCTGGGGATCGGGCGGGCGCGGGTTCCCCGACTCGACCCGGGCGAGACCCTCGAAGTTCGATTTGGGTACCACTGACAAAGATCCCTGTAATGAGTACACGATTGCGTGGTCGGGTTCCGCGGAGGCGACAAGGGACACAACCCCCTCGTACCCCTTCATCGGGCCGGTCGTCAGGTCGTGCTCCGGGCCAAGGCCGCTCATGAGTCCTGCGATCGACCCGAGCACAATCAGTGCGGCCGCGAGGACTCCGAGACCTCTCCCGTGGTCATTCCCGGCTCCCGCCAACCGTTCCCGAGTCGTAGTTGGTCCTTCCATGGTCCCGCCTCCGAAACGTCAGCGACTCCCGAGAGAGGCCCGGTGGAGACTCCGCCGAGGTTCGGACGTCTGTGGCCCTCTGGCGGCTTCCGCGGACGATCCACGGTCGCCCGTCGTCCTCAGAGGCGCCCTCTCGCCTCCCCTCGCAGGCTGGCTTTCCAACGCCTCAGCCGCGTACGGACTCAGCGCTACTTAACCATGTTCCTGCCCCGTCGTCCGAATCGCAGCCTAATCGGCACGAATGACGCAAGGTCCAGGACATCCTCTGCGACCTGGGTGTCGGCATGGACCGGCCTGAAGTCGAAGACGGCCTACCATATGAGGTACTGAACGGGCCGGGCAATAGGACGGCGGCCTAAGGCCGCCGCGCACGGTGTCAGGGGACGCCTAGAAGCGCCGCCGTCCGCGGTCGCGCCGCTCCCTCGGAGGGCCCCCGCCGTAGCTGCTGCGGCCCCCGCCGAACCCGCCGCCGCCGAAGCCGCCGCGGGACTCGCGCGGCGGGCTCTCATGCTCCGACGCGCTGAGGTCGTTCGTCTTGTTCACGTCGGGGATCCCCTGCTCGGACTTCACGAACGAGCCGTACTTCCCCACGTTCAGCCGCATGTGTCCCCGCACGAGGGTCACATAGCCGTTGTTCACCTGGAGCACGTCGCCCTCGCCGGCCTGGCCGATTTGTCCGTCCCATAGGCTGAGGATGACGGTCCCGGTCTCGTCGCCGACGACGGCCTCGCACAAGTCCCGGGAGCTGCCGAACTTGGACTCGATGCGCCGCTTCTCTCCCACTTGCACGACCTTCGCGATCAGGTTCACCTGCTTCGACGAAGGGCTCAGGTCCTTCACTTTGCTGAAGGCCACTTCTTGGTCGGGTCTCATGGTCTCACACTTCGGTAACACGAAAACTCAGGCACAAAAGACGTCGCCGCGCGGCTCTTCCGAAGCCGAATCTAGGTGTCGTGCCTCCCAGGGGGTCGGACTATATCTAGATGTGGGTGCCGGAGCCTCCCGCCGAAGCGCTCCGTCCCGGATTCTCGGTATTTCTCTCAAAAAATACGTACTTTTGACAGAATAGGTACCCAGCCCTCTTACGAGTCGGTGCCCACCGGGCGGTCGGAGGGGCAGCGAGATGCCCCCGAGGATGGCCGTGTTACGCCCGCAGAGCTCGTCCGGGGATGCGCGCCGCTTCGACGCGCTCGGGAGCGACGTGCGGAACCGGGTCCTCGAGTTCCTCTCCAAGGGCGAGGCGACCGTCCTCCAGATCGCGGCCGGGGTCCATGCGAACCCCGCGACTCTTCGATACCATCTCGGCCTCCTCCTGCGCGAGGGGCTCGTCGAGGAAATCCGCCCTCACAGCCAGGGCTCCAGGGGTCGCCCCGCGATTCTCTACCGGACTACGCGCCGGGCGGTGGTCCCCGGCTTCCCGGAACGCCACTTCGACATGCTCGCCCTCGCCGCGATCCAGACCTTGGTCGAGGCGTCCGGCGGGCGCGAGGCCGCCCGACGTCTTTCGAAGAAGGGAGCCGAGGTCGGCCGAACGATGGTGGAGTCCGTCGCAGCGCAGGACGCCGTCGGCCGCTGGTCTCCCGAGTCCTTCGAGCGTCTCGTCCTCCAAGGCCTCTTCCCGGCGTTCGGGGTCTCCTGCAAGGTCCTCTCCCGCGGCCCCGACTCCCTCACGTACCGGTCCTTCACGTGTCCCTTCCTCGAGCTCGCGGAGAAGATTCCCGAGTACGTGTGCGACGCAATGGACACGGGGTTCCACGAAGGGATCGACCGGAGCGTGGGCGCGGTCACGACCCGCGTCGCGTGCATGGGGCATGGCGACTCCCATTGCGAGTACGCGATGTCCTGGCCTGCGTCGTCCCGGTCGCGAAGGACCCGGAGCCGGACGGAGGCGTCGTCGGATGACTGAGGACCTAGACCGCGGAGGCGAGAGCGAACCGGAGCTGGTAGCTGGAACGTCCCGGCGCGGGTTCCTGAAGGTCCTCGCGGCCGCAGGAGGCGCGGTGGGCGCGGGGTACCTCCTCACAAACGTGACCGTGCCAGCGTCCGCCTCCGTCGGGCGGACCCGCCGCTGGACGATGCTCATCGACCTCCGTCGATGCGACGGTTGCAAGAAGTGCACGGAGGCCTGTCGCGTCGAACACAATGTGCCCGAGGGCCAGGAGTGGATCCGGGTCTTCACGAAGGAGGAGACGGACGGTGCGTACAACCTGCCCCGTCCCTGCATGCACTGCGAGAAGCCGCCCTGCGTGAAGGTGTGCCCCGTGAAAGCGACGTTCCGGAGCACGGATGGCCTCGTCCTCATCGACGAAGGCCTCTGCATCGGGTGCCGGTACTGCATGGCCGCCTGCCCCTACGACGCGCGCTCCTTCACCTGGTCGGAGCCCGTCGCCCCGGAGGTCGACGAGGACCCGCTCGACCCGACCCGGGGCCACGACGACCACCGGCGGGGGATCGTGGAGAAGTGCACGTTCTGCGCGCACCGGCTCGACGAAGGCCGCCTCCCCGCCTGCGTGGAAGGCTGCCCCATGCAGGCGATCTACTTTGGGGACGCGAACGAGGACTTCCTCTCGAACGGGGTCGAGGTGATCCGCCTCTCGGAGGCCCTCCGCACCCAGCAGTCGTTCCGGTGGAAGGAAGAGCTCGGGACGGAGCCCCGCGTGTTCTACCTGCCCGCGCGGAGGTGAGGGGATGCCGAAGGTCTCCCTGAGCCCCCTCGAACGCCAACTCATGCTGCCCCTCGTCAAGCACGGCTGGGGGTTCTGGGCCCTCGTCTCCGGCCTCGTCGCGGTCATCGGTCTCGGCGTGTACGCGTACACGATCCAGCTGGAGTACGGGATGGCCGTCACGGGCCTCCGCGACCGGATCTCCTGGGGCCTCTACGTCGGCACGTTCGTCTTCTTCATCGGGGTCTCCTACGGCGGCACCCTCGTCTCGGCGGTCCTCCGGCTCACGAACGCGAAATGGCGCACGCCGATCACCCGCCTCGCGGAGGCCACGACCGCGTTCTCCCTCCTCGTCGCGACCACGATGATCATCGTCGACCTCGGCCGGCCGGAGCGGGCGGCGAGCCTCTTCTTCCGGCCCCAGCTGGAATCCCCCCTCGTCTGGGACTTCGTCGCGATCATGCTCTACCTCGTCGGGAGCCTCATCTACCTGTACCTCCCTCTCATCCCCGATCTCGCGACCCTCGCCGCGAAGATGCCCCGCCGGAGGGCACGCTTTCGTCGCCGGATCTACGCGCGCCTCGCGGCGGGATGGCGGGGCCTCCCCGAGCAGCGGCGGGCGCTCGCCCGCGGGATCGGGGCAATGACGGTCCTCATCATCCCCGTGGCCGTGTCCGCCCATACGGTGACCGCGTGGGTCTTCGGGCTCACCCTCCGTGTGGGGTGGCACACGGCCCTCCTGGGTCCCTACTTCGTCGTCGGCGCGCTCTTCTCCGGGGTCGCGACGGTCATCCTCGTCATGGCGATCGTCCGGCGGGCCCTGCACCTGGAGACCTACCTGACGCCCGTCCACTTCCGGAACATGGGCATCCTCCTCCTCGTGTTCAACGTGGCCCTCTTCTACTTCACCCTCAGCGAGTACCTGACCGCTTTCTACGGCGGGGAGGCGGCCGACGTGGCGTGGGTCTCCCAGCTCGCCCGAGGGCCTTACGCGGTCCTCTTCTGGGGGATGGTCCTGGGCGGGTTCCTTACGCCGCTCGTCCTGTTCGTCGTCACCCGAGGGCGGAGCATCGGGGCCGCCGTCATCGCCGCAGTCCTCGTGAACGTCGGGATGTGGCTCGAGCGGTACCTCATCGTCGTCGGATCCCTGAGCACCCCCCAGACGCCCGCCGAGGTGCCCCTGTACTGGCCCACATGGGTCGAGTGGTCCGTCCTCGCCGCGTCCGTCGCGGCCTTCGCGCTCCTCCTCGTCCTGTTCGGGAAGCTCGTCCCCTTCGTCTCCATGTCCGAGATGGCGGAGGCCGAGGGGATCCCGGAGCCCGTCGCCGAGCCCGAAGGGGTGGTCTCGTGAAGTTCGCCGGGCTGGGGCTCGTCGTGGCCCTCGCCCTGCTCCTCTCCGCGGGTCCGGCGTCGATCCGCGCGGAGGCCGAGGAGACCGCCCTGTTCCCCTTCGTGGAGAGCCTGTCCGTGACCGTGGATGGGGTCGTCGGCGGGACGGAGTATCCTGCGGCGGGCGTCTTCGTGGACGTGCGCACGGGCATGGGGATTCGCGCCGCCCAGGACGGCATCGACATGGCCGTCGCCCTCACGAGCCCCGGGACCGGTTGGCTCTCCGTCGGCTTCGGCCGGCCAGGCGTCGTCATGGACGGGGACAACATCCTCATGGGTTTCGTCTCCGGCGGGACGACGGTCCTGACCGACCAGTTCGGGCTCGGCCTCGAGCACGCCGTGGACGAATCCCTCGGAGGCCGCGACAACGTCCTGGCCGCCGCGGGGACGGAGTCCGGCGCGGGCACGACGATCGAGTTCCGCTTCCCACTCGACACGGGCGACCCGTACGACTACCGGCTCCAGCCCGGCAGGACGTACGGGCTCATGTTCGCCTACGCGGCGACCGCGGACGACCTCGTGACGATGCACACGTCCGCGAGCCTAGCCCTCGTCACGATCGAACCCGACCCGAGCCGCATCCCCACGCGGATCGCGAGCCTCGCCCTCGAGGCCGTCGGGACGCCCGTGGAGGGCGGGGCCATCTCGCTCAACGTCCTCCTGACGGGCGACGATGGGCTCCCCTATGCGCCCGCCCAAATCGGTTTCTACGTGAACTCTTCCGTGGGCCTCGGGCTCTTGGACTTCGTCGACGTCGACCCGAACGGGACCGCGTCCTTGAACTACACATTCCTCACCTCAGGCCCCGTCCCGTTCGTCGCAAGGTTCGACGGGGACCTCGACTACCTCCCGGCGAACGCCACGTTGACGGTCGTCGCAGAGCTCGCGCCCCGGGAGTCTCCATTCCTGGCCTTGGACTTCGCCGCGCGGTTCCTCGTCTTCACGGTCCTCGCCTCCGTCGTCATCGTCTACTTGTTCGCGATCGGACAGGTGGGCCTCGTGTGGCGGCTCGGGAGGCGGGCGGCCGACGGAAAGGGGCCGCGTGGCGGCGTCTCCGGAGCCCGTGACGACGTCGCGGACAGAAAGGAGGGTCAACATTGAGAGATGGAAGGCAGCAGAACGGTGTGGGCCGGTGCGAATCGCGCCGGGGCATGTGGATCGTCGCAATCCTCGCGTTGTCCCTCCTGTTGGGAGCGGTACCGCGGGTCGCGGCCGAGGTGATCGACGGGAACGTCGCGCGGTTCGAGGCGGTCCCGTCGTACATCAATCTCAACCGGACGACGAAAGTCGAGGTCGAGATTGACGCCAGCTACGGCGCGGGCCTCGACAACTACCTGGTGACGGTCGTCGCCCCCGGCGGCGGCACGAGCACGGCGTGGTACAACTTCACGGCCGTGGAGGCGATGAACCTGACGTTCGGGGACCCCGCCTCCGGCTTCGCGCAACGTGCGGACGAGGTCGGCACGTACACGCTAAGGCTCGAGTACTTCAACGGCACGGCGTACCGCCTCGACGGGATCGCGCAGCTTCAGGTCACGGACCAGCTCGATGTCGTCTTCCTCATCCGGAGCGCCTCGAACCCCGCCACGGACGTCCACTCCTGTCCCGTCGCCTCGGAGTTCGTCCGAGGGGCGAAGTTCATCGGCGGGGCCTACGTCTACTATGCGTCCACGGGAGAGGAGGTCACGGGGACGAACTCGAACGCGGCGGGCAACATCACGGGCGCGATCCTCGGGGAGACGCGCGTGCTCGTGGGCCCGCCCCTGTGGCACTCGGCCTGGTACTTCCCGTGGGACGCGCCCGTCGGCGAGGTGAAGTTCTATGTCAACGCGAGCGACGGCCGGGGGAACGCGGGGTCCGCGGTCACGGGCCAGGGCACGAACAGCCGCCTGACGATCGTCCCCGACACTCTCGTCGTCTCCGCGAGGATCCTGAACGCGACGGGGGCCGACTCCGTCAACTTCGCGCCGGGAGACACGATCCGGATCGTGGCCGACGTCCGGTACGACGACCACGCCGCGAGGAACACGGCCTACGAAGGACCCCTGAACGCGACCCGGGGCGGATCCGTAGCCGTCCACCTCGGATGGGGCGCGTTCAATGCGACGTCGGGCCGCTTCGCGAACCTGCTCGCAGATGTCACTCTGTCCCTCGACGTGCCGACGCAGACCTGGATCGGGACGTACGCGATTCCCGCGGGCACGGCGAACCTGACCGCCGTGCAGGGCGTCGTCACCGCGGCGGACGGGGCGAGCCCCGCGAACACGGGAGCCGCGTTCACGACCCAGTTCGCAATCCGGACCCCTGCGGCACCGGAGATCCTCGAGGTCCCCGTGCCCGGGCCGTCCACGGGCTTCGAGATGACGACCGTGTCCGTCATCGCCGTCGCGCTCCTGGCCATAGGCATGGCCGTGGGGTTCGTCGTGTCCCGCATGCGACGGAAGAACGGCGGGGCCGCGAAGCCGAAGGCCGAGAAACCGGAAGAGTCCTCTGACGACCCCTTCGAGGAGTCGTAGGTCGGGAGGGGTGTCCGTGAAGGCCTGGTGGCTCCTGATCCTGCTGGGGATCGCGCTCGTCAGCCCGGCCGCCTCGGCGGCGGGGACCGGGCCGGGCCTTCTCGTCACGCCTTCCCATGGCCCCCCGGGGACCCCGGTGACCGTGACGGGGACCGGACTCCCCCCGGGGGCCCTCGCCGAACTGGAATGGTGGACGATGGAGGGGAATCGGGTCTCGGGCACGGGGTTCATACCCGTGAGCTGGTCCCTCGGGACGGCCGCGATCGGCCCGGCCGGAGACCTCACGTTCTCCTTCGTCGCCCCCTCCGACCTCGGAGGCTCCACCCCGCACAACATCACGGTCCTCGTGGACGGCATCCTCGTCGCGGAGGCCCCCTTCGTCCTCGATCGCGTGATGAGCCTCACGCCGAACCAGGGGCCCGAGGGGACCCTCATGGAGTTCGAGCTGGAGGGCGGCGGCTGGACGCAGTTCGACAACATCGTCGCCCTGACGTACGACAACGCGTTCATCGGGTACGCCTGCAGCTTCACGAACCAGGGCCACATCAGCGTCTGGCTCCAGGCCGTCGGCGCGAAGGGGACTCACATCCTCGGGGTGTACCCGGCCCTCTATTCGGGCCCGAGGGACTGGGACCCGTCGAGCAACCCGGAGCCGTACAAGCACGCCTCCCTGAACCCGGACGACATCCTGACGATCTACGAGCCGGAGTTCTTCACATTCGAGATCACGGAGAGCTCCCGAGCGGGGACCTCCCGTCTCGGGGGCGCGACGGATTTGCGCGAGATCCTGACCGCGGGGGACGCCCTCGTGATCGTCCCTTCGCCCGCCCTGGTGGCGGACGACGGGACTCCGAGGGTCGCGGTCGGGAACGGAGGTAAGGGGATCGTGGGCGGGGAGATCCCGTTCGCCCTTGCGGGTTTCCCGGCCGGCGCGCAGGTGACGTTCCGGTGGGACACCCGGGACGCGGAGATGATCGCGGGCGGGACCTACGGAGACGTGAATCGGGGCTGGATCTTCACGGAAACGTATGCGGAGCTCGGCGTCGCGGACGTCGACGCGTACGGGAGGGCGTCCGGCGTCCTCCCGATTCCGGAGGACTTCGGAGGGGGCCACACCCTCGAGGCCCTCGTCGACGGCACATCCGTCGCGAATACGACGTTCCTCCTCGTCGGGCGGTTCACCGCCACCCTCAGCGCGGACGGCGCGGAGGTCCTCCTCCACGGCGAAGGCCTGGGCTGGGAGAAGTACACGGCCGCGTACAACGTCCTCTACGACGGGAAAGCGATGGGCTTCATCACGGGGATGACGACGCGAGGCACCGCGGATGCCTCCGTCCCCGTCGTCGGGGAGGCGGGTCTCCACTCGGTCGAGGTATTCGGAGGCCAGAGCGGCTATCCGTTCCTCAACAAGCACGAGACCTCGTGGCCGTGGGAGCGGGTGTACCGCTTCTCCTTCGTGATCCCGGAGACCCCGTCCGCTCCGCCGGATCCGAGCCCCGCGAGCGTGCCCGTCCTCGTGACGGTCCCCCTCATCCTCGTCGCGGCCGTCGTCGGGTTCGCCGCGAGCCGGTTCCGCCGTAGAAGCGGCCGGCCGCCCGAATCATCCCGATGAACCGCGCACGGACGGGGTCCGTCCGGGCTCCCGGGTCGCCGAGCGGTTACCTTCCGCGGGAGCGAAGAAGACGAGGACCGTAAGGTCCTCCTCGATGGAATGGAACCGGTGCTCCGCGAGCGCGGGCACGAAGACGAGGCTTCCGCGCCGAACCTCCCGGTCTTCCCCGGCCACGCGGATTCTGCCTCGCCCTTCCATGACCGCATACACTTCGTCCTCCGTGTGCGGCTCCTGGGAGTCCCGGGTCCCCTTCGGGAGGACGTACACCCCGACGCTCAGGTCCCGCTTCCGGAGGAACTCGAGATACGCGATGCCTCGACGGTCCCGCTCCCCGAGGAGCCGGGAGAGCTCGAAGGACTCCAGGGCTTCCCCCCTAGAGGCCCGCGCCCATCAGGGCCGCGACGAGGACGGCCACGAGGGCGAGCCCGCCGAAGGGGATGAGGATGAGCCACCGGGGCTCGTACCGCAGGTGCATGTAGTAGGCGGCGACGAGGCTCGCCTTGAGGGTGGCCATCATGAGGAGGGCCGCGACCTGGAGGTCGTGGGCGAGTCCGAGGATTCCAACGTTCAGCTCGAGCGCCGTCACCGCCGCGAGGGCCCCGAAGACGTAGACGTAGGGCCGCTTCTTCGTCGCGTGGGCCTCCGTCGATCGGGGTTCCGCCATCGCCGTCGCCAACCGCAACACCTCAAATCAGATACACGATCGTGAAGAGGAAGATCCACACGACGTCGACGAAGTGCCAGTACAGGCCGATAAGCTCGACGGCCTCGTGGTTCTCCTTCGTGAAGCCGCCCTTGAACGCCTTCGCCGTCGCGAAGGCGAGGGCGAGGACTCCGCCCGTCACGTGGGCCCCGTGGACCCCGGTCTGGAGGTAGAACGTGGACCCGTAGACGGGACTCACCCCGTGCGGGGCGCTCGCGAAGGTGAGACCTTCCTCGAAGAAAAGCTTCGTGTACTCGTAGGCCTGGATGCTCAGGAAGACCGCGCCGAGGGCGAACGTCGCGAGGAGGAACAGCCGAAGGCGCTTCACGTCCCCCCGCTCGATCGATGCGAGGGCCTCGACCATCGTGAGGCTCGAGACGATGAGGAAGAACGTGTTCAGCCCTGTGAGGGGGACGTTCAGGATCTCCCCGGGTCCCGCCCAATCCGAGGTCTTCACGCGCAGGGCCCACGACCCCCCGATGATCGCGGTGAAGAACATGATCTCCGTCGCGAGGAACATCCAGGTCGCGAGCTTCCTCGCGCTCACGCGGACGACCCCGGGCTCCGCTTCGAGGAAGCCGAAGAACGCGCGGGACGGGCTCCGGAGGTCGTCCCGGAGCCAGCCCAGCACGCCCACGACGAAGACGAGGATCCCCAGGCCCAGGACCGTCAGGCCCGAGACGAGCCCGGCGTACGCGATCGCGGCGCCGAAGCCCGCGACGAGGGGCCAGATCGTGAAGTGGTGTCCCTCCTCCGCATGCCCCGTCTCCCCGCCGTGCGCCATGGATGGCCCCGCTCGGCGCGTCCCGAAGGAACGGTTTCCTATAACGTCTTCGGTCCCCCTAACCGCCCCCGACGGGCGTCGTACTCCGTCACCCCATCGCCCGCTTGAGCGCCGCGAACGCCTCCATGAGGTCCCGCTCCTCGAGGATGAGGATCGTGTCCGTGTAGCAGCTCATGACCTGGAGCACGTTGAGGCCGCTCGACGCGAGGGACGCGGAGAGGAATGCCATGACCCCGGGGACCTCCTCGATGCTCTCCGGGCTCGTCACGGTCAACTCGACGAGCCCCTTCCGGACCTTGAGGAGGTTCCCCGGGCTGATCGCCTTCGTGACGGTCGAGAGGGTGTCGTCCTCCACGATGAGGACGATCCCCTGGGACGTCGGGATGAGCCGGATGAGGCGGTTCGCGGAGAGGAGCTCGTTCACGACCTTCTCGAGCCGCACGAGGTTGTCGTAGGAGTAGCGGACCGTCACGGTCCCGATCCGCGTGCGGGTCTCGAGGCGGGACTTGCGGAGGACCCGTCGCACGGCCTGCTCTCGCCAGGAGGCCCGCGGCGCGGCACGGTACCGGCGGCACGCGGCGAGGACCGCGTCGGGCCGCTCGATCCCCAGGTCCGAGGCGGCCCGTCTCGCGAGGGCGGACAGGTTCACGAGGTCCAGGCCGAGGCACTCCTTGATCGCCGGCTTCCCGTCAAGGTACGCCCACACCTGCTTTGCGACGCTCATAGGATCCGGGGCCCGGAGACCATGTCTTATATTAGACATTTCCGTCTGATTACAGCCAAAGTCGGCCAAAGGGGTTATCATCCCCCCGCCCGTCGTCATCCCTCGAAGGTACCATGTCCCGGAGGATCGCGCTCGCATACTCGGGGGGGCTCGACACGACCATAGCGATCCCCTGGCTCCGGGAGCAGTTCGCCGCGGACGTCGTCGCGGTGGCCGTGGACGTCGGGCAGAGGGAGGACCTTGCCGCGGCGGTCGCCCGGGCAACGCTCGCGGGCGCGAGCTCCGTGGACGTCGTCGACGCGACGGAGACGTTCGCGGAGGAGTTCATCGGCCCTGCGATCCAGGCGAACGCCCTCTACGAGGGGGTCTACCCGCTGAGCACGGCCCTCGCCCGTCCCCTGATCGTGCGGCACCTCGTCGACGCCGCCCGGGTCCACGGCGCGGATGCCGTGGCCCATGGCTGCACGGGGAAGGGGAACGACCAGGTGCGGTTCGAGGCGGGGATCGCGGCGCTCGACCCCGAGCTTGAGGTCCTCGCCCCCGCCCGCACCTGGGGCATGACGAGGGAGGAGGAGGTCGACTACGCCCTCGCCCGCGGGCTCCCGCTCACCGTGTCGAGGGGGAGGATCTACAGCGTCGACGAGAACCTGTGGGGGCGGTCCGTGGAGGGGGGCCGCCTCGAGGACCCCGCCGTCGAGCCGACGGAGGACGCGTACGCCTGGACGACGAGCCCCCTCCTGGCTCCCGGCGAGCCCGGATGGGTCGAGATCGAGTTCGAGGAAGGGCTCCCCGTCGCCGCGGCCGGGGAGACGGAGCTCCGGGACATCGTCCGGGCCCTCAACGTCCTCGGTGGCCACCATGGTCTCGGGCGGATCGACCACATCGAGAGCCGGGTCGTCGGGATCAAGAGCCGCGAGGTCTACGAGTGCCCGGCGGCCACGATCCTCATCGCAGCCCACCGCGCCCTCGAGGCCCTCAGCCTGCCGAAGGACCTCCTCCGGTTCAAGAGGGGCGTGGAGGACCGCTTCTCCGAGCTCGTGTACGACGGCCTCTGGTTCACGCCCCTCCGGGAGGCCCTCCAGGCGTTCATCCGATCGTCCCAGGCGCGGGTCTCCGGACAGGTCGCCATGAAGCTCTACAAAGGGTTCCTCTCCATCGCCGGCCGCGAGTCCCCCCACTCCCTGTACGACGCGCGCCTCGCGACGTACGGGAGCGGGGACACGTTCGACGCGGCCGCCGCGGCGGGCTTCGTGCAGCTGTGGGGTCTCCCGTCCAAGGTGTGGGCCCGAGCAGGCCGGCGACGGTTCGTCGCGGCCCCGAAGGAGGTGGACGCGGGTGCAGCCCCTGTCCCTGCCACGTGAGCCCGCCGCGCACAGCTTCGTCGCCCAGGGGGCGGGCGCCTCCTTCGTCGCATCCCTCTCCGTCGACCGGCGCCTCGCGGCCGCGGACGTCGCGGGCGACCTTGCCCATGTCGCGATGCTCCAGGCCGCGGGCCTCCTCACCCGCCAGGAGGCGAAGCAGGTCGCCGCAGCCCTCCGGGACTGCCTCTCCGAGATCGAGGCCGGCACGTTCCCGTGGGACGAGGCCCTCGAGGACGTCCACACGAACGTCGAGGCGCGGGTCATCGCCCTCGCGGGCCGCGCCGGGGAGAAGCTTCACGCGGCCCGATCGAGGAACGACCAGGTCGTCCTCGACGAGCGCCTCCATCTCCGCCTTGCGATCGAGGGCCTCTTGGAAGCGATCCTCCCGCTCCAGCGGGCGCTCCTCCGGCAGGCGGAGGCCGCCGGCCCGGCGATCGTCCCCGGGTACACGCACCTCCAGCGGGCCCAGCCCATCCTCCTGGCCCACGCCCTCCTCGCCCATCTCTGGCGCCTTTCCCGCGACGCGGACAGGCTCTACGACGCCTTCCTCCGGGTCAACGTGTCCCCCGCGGGCGCGGGGGCCGTCGCCGGCACGTCCCTGCCCGTGGACCCCCAGATTCCCGCGGCCCTCCTGGGGTTCGACCGGGCCTTCGCGAACTCCGTCGACGCGACGAGCGACCGCGACTTCCTCGTCGAGACGACGGGGGCCCTCGCCCTCCTCGCGGTCCACCTGAGCCAACTCGCGGAGGACCTCGTCCTCGCGTCCACGGAGGAGTTCGGCCTCGCGTCCCTCGCGGACGGCGGCGTCGCGGGGAGCAGCTTCCTGCCGAACAAGCGGAACCCCGACGTCCCCGAGCTCGTGCGGGGGACGGCCGGCGGCGTCATCGGGGACCTCCTCGCCCTCCTCGCCCTCCTGAAAGGCCTGCCCCTCGGGTACAGCCGGGACCTCCAGGCGGGCAAGGCGTCCGCGTTCCACGCAATCGACGCGACGTCCGCGGCCCTCGCCGCCATGGCCGACGTCGTCGCAGGCCTCCGATTCCAGGACCGCGCCGCCGCGATCGCCCCGGCGGAGTCCGCGGCCCTCCTCGTGGAATACCTCGTCAGGAAGGGGGTCCCCCACCGGGAGGCCTACGAGACCGTGAAGTCCCATCTTCCGGCGATCGCCGCATCGCGCGACGAGCCATCCGCGCTCGCTTCGCTCCGAGCCGCCTCCCGCGACTTCGACGAAGGGGCTGTGGCCCTCCTCCGGCCGTCGGTCGCGGTCGCAGCGGTCGCCTCTCCCGGGGGGACGGGCCCCGAGGCCGTCGCCCACCAGCTCCTGGAGGCGGAGGCGACCCTCGGGCGGCAGTCGTACCACATCAATCTCATCGCGAAGAAGAACCGGCGGATCTCGGACCTCCTGTCCGGGGAGGCGGGCCCGTGAACCCCACGCGCCCGCCGCACCCTCCGCAGCCCGGGGCGGGCACGCTCTAGGGCTCCCGGTCTTCTCGCGATGGGTCCGGAAGTTCTGGAGGTGTCGAGATGAGCACATGTCCGACGTGCGGGGCTGGCGTGGCGACGGAAGGCGCGGTCCAGGGCGAGATCCTGACCTGCGGGGACTGCGGGACGGAGCTCGAGGTCCTGTCCCTCGAGCCCCTCGCGGTCGCCCTCGCCCCGGAGACCCAAGAGGACTGGGGGGAGTAGGATCCGCGACGGCCGCCGACGACGCGCGCGGGCCTCCGGAGGGCGACGCCCTGGGGCCTGATATCATGGACCGCGCGACCCATGCCCAGCGGGAGTTCCTCTCCTTCGTGCGGAAGGAGGCCCTCGACGCCCCGGACCTCGAGATCCTGGAGGCCCAGGAGCCCACCCTCCACAAGGAGATCTTCCCGTGGACGAAGGCCCCCGCGATGCCTTTGGACAACGTCGCCGTGCCCACGGAGGTCCCGCGGGAGATCTGGATCACGGACACGACGTTCCGGGACGGCCAGCAGGCCCGCGAGCCGTACACGCAGGACCAGATGGTCCGGATCTACCGGCTCCTCCAGCGGCTCGCCGGCCCTGACCGCCGGATCTCGATGACGGAATTCTTCCTGTACACGCGGCGGGACGTCGACACGATCCGAGAGTGCCTCCGTCTCGGGGGCGCCCCGAAGGTCACGGGCTGGATCCGGGCCTCGTCCCAGGACGTCCGGCTCTTCGCGGAGACGTCCCGCGACCTGAGGAAGGAGGGCCTCGCCCTCGACGAGGTCGGCATCCTCACCTCCGTCTCGGACTACCATCTCTTCTACAAGTACGGGCGCAAGGGGCGCAAGGAGGCCCTCGAGGGGTACCTCAAGCTCGTCGAGCAGGTCCTCGACGCGGGCTTCGCGGCCCGTTGCCACCTCGAGGACTCGACCCGGTCCGACGTGTTCCGCGTCGTCGTGCCCTTCGTCCGCCGGCTCATGAAGCTCGCGGAGGCCCACGGCACCCCCGTCGTCATCCGCTACCCGGACACGGTCGGCGTCGGGGTCCCCTGGGACGTCGTCGCGTTGCCCCGCTCGATCCCCAAGCTCACGTACGTCCTGAGGCACGTATGCGGCGTGCCCGCGGACTGGCTCGAGTTCCACGGCCACCAGGACCTCCACCTCGGGGTCGCGAACGCGACGAGCGCGTGGCTCTACGGGGCGGCCCGGAACAACGGGACCCTCCTCGGAATCGGGGAGCGGGCGGGGAACGTCCCGATCGAAGCCCTCGTGTTCATGTACGCGGGGCTCCGCGGCTCCTTCGACGGGATGGACACGCGCGCGATCACGGAGGTCGCCCGGCTCTACGAGGACGAGCTCGGCCACGTCCACCCCGAGTACGCGCCGATCACGGGACGCAACTTCGCCGTCACCCGGGCGGGCGTCCACGCGGACGGCGTCCTGAAGAACATCGAGATGTACCTGCCCTTCGACACGGAGAGCCTGCTCGGGGTCCCGCCCCGGGTCGCGATCACCCCGTACTCGGGGGCCGCGGGGATCGCGTTCTGGCTCAACGCGCGGAACGGGGCCAGGACGGACCCGCAGATTGAGAAGGAGGACCCGCTCGTCCAGCGGCTCGCGGAAGACGTCCGGCGGATCTTCGAGGATGGGCGGATGACGTCCCTCACGGACCGGGAGATGCGGTCCCTCCTGGCGAAGCACACGGCGCGGGAGGTGCATCCATCGTCCGCGTAGGGCTCGTGTACACGCAGGTCCGCCAGGACGAGAAGCTCCTCCTCGCCGCGGCCGCCCGTCGGGGGGACGAGGTCCTCCGCCTCCGGGACGCGGACCTCCTCCTCGGCCTCCAGGGGAACGGCCTCGCGGCCGACGTCGTGCTCGTCCGCTCCCTGAGCCACTCCCGGGCCCTGTACGCGTCCCGGTTCTTCGAGCACCACGGCTTCCGCGTCGTGAACGCCTCGCGGGTCATCGCGACGTGCGGGGACAAGGCCTTCACGAGCGTGGCCCTCGCGGCGGCGGGCGTCCCCACGCCGAGGACCTTCGTCGCGTTCAGCCCCGAGTCGGCCCTCCGGGCGATCGAGGACGTCGGGTATCCGGCGGTCCTCAAGCCCATCGTAGGGTCGTGGGGCCGTCTCGTCGCGAAGGTCTCCGACCGGGAGGAGGCGGAGCAGCTCCTCGAGCACAAGGCGACCCTCGGGCACTTCCTCCACCAGATCTTCTACGTCCAGGCGTACGTGGACAAGCCGAACTACGATATCCGGAGCCACGTCGTCGGGGACCGCGTGACGTCCGCGGTCCGGCGGG